>Ga0326728_10020632_pt1 | contig 12532 bp, 9 predicted proteins | sample MB3enrmetagenome_FD_207602 | JGI IMG/M metagenome (GOLD analysis project Ga0326728, IMG submission 207602) | Lab enriched peat soil microbial communities from McLean, Ithaca, NY, United States - MB31MN | ecosystem: Environmental > Terrestrial > Soil > Wetlands > Peat | place: USA: New York...
GCCCAGAACTACTCAAAAAACTGGATTCCCGCTTCCGCGGGAATGACGCATGGACTGTTCCCCGCCTCAAGAAATGAAACGTAGTTTCGTAGCAATGACACCTGAAGGTCAGACTGCTCATTCTTTTTCTAGATCATTAATTAGAGGCTCCTATAAGTATTAAACCGACATCCGATATAGGTCATATGACCTATTATTAAGGTCAATATAATCCCTGAAAATTCAAATTGTAATACATCGGCAGGGTCCAACGAGGATGAGCCCAATGATCATCATTTCCCGGAGTATACCCTGCTCCTCCCTGTGGACCTTGCCTATCAATCTCCCTGCAGCAGATCCGGGGATACTGCTTCAATGATTCCGGCAGGCTTCGGCACACGGACCTGCATTGCAGCCAGGAAGTTTCCGAGCGCGATGAAGGCACCGAGCAGAAACACGTACTGGAAGCCGAAGCGGTTCCAGATGAGACCGCCCAGCAGGGCAACCGTCATGGAGAAGACATGGTCGATGCTCACCGACATGGTGAGCGCAGGCTGGACGTGCGAGGCATGAAGGGCTATCTTCTTCATATACATGGCCCGGGCCATATTCACCGACATGAGCATCTGATCAAGCAGGAAGCACCCGCAGGCGATGAGGAACGCGGTGTTGTCTGAAAACACGGACCTTGCAAACCCATACCCGGAGCAGACGAACACCAGCAGCACGGCCTCGGACATCAGGACAAAACGCTCGCCCAATCGGTCGGTCGCCCATCCCAACAGGGGCTGAAAGACAATGCCGATCACCCCGCCCAGGGTCAGGAGCGTGGCGAGGGTCTGTGTCGGCTGGTGAAACACGGTGACCAGCACCCAGGGCGCAAATGTCAGGAACAGCTGCTTGCGCGACCCATAGAGCACCGAGAGGACATAATACAGGGAGTATTCCTTATGGGGTTTCAGGTGCAGCGCGGGCGGCTGCGTTTTATCGGGCTTCATGACGATCAGGAGCAACGCTGCCGCCACAAAGGCCACAGCGGACATGGCAAAGGTGTAGTGAAAGGTGAACCCGAGGTACTTGAACCCAATAAAGACCAGGAAGCTGCCGAGGATTGCCGAGAGATTACGGATGGCGTTCAATTGCCCCAGGCGCTGTCCTGTCTTGCCTTCTTTTGCCAGCTCCATCCCGATGGCGGAAGAAAGGGGCAGAAAGATGTGCTGGCCCAGGCTGTAGATGAACAACCAGAGCACCATGACTCCATAAGTGGATGAAGCAAAACCGATTAAAGCAGTGCCCGCACCGCCGAGCAGCATGGCCACCACTGCGAGGCGGCGGCTGCAGAGAAACCAGAGCAAGGCCGATGCAAAGACCACGAGAACGCCCGGCAGCTCACGGGGAATCTCGAGAAAAGACCGCGTGAACCCGCTCAGGGCAAACCGGTCGTTCAGAAAATTATTGAACGTCGCGTCCATGAAGCTGTACGCCATGCCCATGGCCAGTGATGCTGCAATAAAAAGCCCGAGCTCCCGGGACATGCGCCTCAAGCGTGCAGTAACCATAATGGTCCGACTTACCAACTAAAGGGATCTCGCGTCAATGAAAGCCGTGTCCCAAAATATTTTTTCCCCGGGTTTCTTCCGGTAAATCCTTAAAAAGTAATGATCCTTGCAGCAAGGCTTGACGATACCCCTATTCAGCGTTAAACTATTATGAGCAAGGGGTGGTTCCGGTACGGGGCCTGAGATTATACCCATTGAACCTGATCCGGGTAATGCCGGCGTAGGGATCCAAAGAGCATGATCCTTTCTCCCCCATTCCATCCCTCATAAAGAATAAAGGAGTAAACGGGTATGGATGTATATTCGTTTCTTGAAGCCGTCCGCAAGAAGGCCCCTGTGGTGCACCATCTCACGAACTGGGTCACCATTTATGACTGCGCCCAGGTCGTCAAATCCTTCGGCGCATCGCCCGTCATGGCACACGCCCCGGAAGAATCGGCGGAGATGTCGGGCCTGGCCTCGGCTCTGGTGTTGAACATCGGCACGCTCACTGCCGATTTCATTGAAAGCATGAAGATCGCAGCCCGTGCGGCCAACAACAAAGGCATCCCGGTGGTGCTGGATGTATGCGGCGCAGGGGCCACACCTTTCAGGGATATGAAAAGTGCTGAACTCCTTGATAACGCACGAATCGGCATCATCAAGGGAAACAGCTCGGAGATCGCACGCATCTTAGGGTTAGACGTGCGCACCCGGGGTGTCGATGCAGAGCATGTCGGACATGACCTTCGCGACATTGCCCGAGACCTTGCCGGGAAAAGGGATTGCACCGTGGTGATCACCGGCAAGGAAGATATCGTGGCGGATATAAAGGGAACCTACATCATCCGCAACGGCCATGAGATGATGTCTCACGTGGTGGGCACGGGATGCATGGCCGCATCCGTCATAGGCACCTTTGCAGGGGCGTCGCCGCAGGATATAACCGCAGCCGCTGCTGCGGGTCTCTGCTGCTACGAGATCGCCGCGGAACTGGCCGTGAAAACCGCCAAAGGCCCTGCGTCCTTCAAAGAAAACCTCTTTGACCGCATCTTCTCCCTGACAAGGGATGAAATAGCTTCCCTGCAGAAGGTGGGGCGATGAGGGGATACTACTTCATCACCGATTCGACATGCAGCGCAGCCGACATGGCTCTCGATGTGGAGAATGCCGTTGCGGCAGGGGTGAAGATCATTCAGTACCGCAACAAGGCTGCCCAGACACGCATACTGTATAACGAGGCCCTTGCCATGAGGAATCTGTGTACCAAAAGCGGTGCTAAGCTTATCATAAATGATCGGATCGATATCGCTTTGGCAGTGGATGCCGACGGTGTCCATATCGGGCAGGAGGACATGCCCTATAGGGAGGCCCGCAGACTGCTGGGCAAGGATAAGATCATCGGGGTGACCGTGCACACGCTCGAAGAAGCCCTCATCGCTCAAGACTTGGGCGCCGACTATCTGGGCGTGAGCCCCATCTTTGCCACAGCCACCAAGCTGGACGCAGGCACGCCGTGTGGTGTAGAAGGATTGAGAGCGATCCGTAAACGCTGCCGCTTACCCATCGCGGCCATCGGCGGCATTGACCTTTCAAATGTGGGTATCGTTATCTCGTCGGGGGCGGATATGGTCTGCGCCATATCGGCCGTGGTGACAAAACCTGATGTTGCGGCCCAAATACGAAAGTTTCAAAAGGAGTTCGGATTATGACACAGCTTGAATATGCAAAAAATAAGCGCACCTCTGTTGAGATGCAGAGGGTGGCGGAGCAAGAGCCCTTAAGCGTGGATGAACTTCGGAACAATGTCGCTAAAGGCAATACCGTGATCCTCAAGAGCTCTCTCCATGACTGCGTTCCAATAGGGATCGGCAAGGACCTGAAGATAAAGATAAATGCCAATATCGGGACATCCAACTTCAACGCCGATCCGGCGCAGGAGATGGAGAAGCTTGCCGCTTCGGTCAGGTACGGGGCTGATACGGTCATGGACCTCTCCACCGGGGGCGACATCCGCGCCATGCGGAAGGCGATCATAAGCACCTCAAAGGTGCCTGTGGGTACGGTGCCCGTATACGAGGCCATTGTGCGCTGCCCGGATGTGGCAGGCCTCACGGAGGATGATTTTCTCGATTCCATACAAAAGCACATCGAAGACGGTGTGGACTTCATCACCGTGCACTGCGGCGTCACGCGTGAGTGCATTCCCCTCCTGGGGTCGCGTATCATGGGCGTGGTGTCGCGCGGCGGGAGCTTTCTTATCAAATGGATGCTCCATCACGGGCAGGAAAACCCCCTCTTTACGCGCTATGATGAGATCCTCGACATGGCGAAAAAATACGATGTGGTCCTGAGCCTGGGCGACGGCCTGCGGCCGGGCTGCCTCGCCGATGCCACGGACCCGGCCCAGATAGCAGAGCTCAAGACCCTGGGCGAGCTTGCGGCGCGCGCACAGGCAAAAGACGTGCAGGTGATGATCGAGGGGCCGGGGCACGTACCCCTGCACATGATAAAAGAGAATATCGATCTGCAGAAGAAATACTGCAACGGCGCACCGTTTTATGTCCTGGGACCGCTGGTTACCGACTGCTCGCCCGGGTACGACCACCTCACCGGCGCTATCGGAGGCGCCCTGGCTGCCTTTTACGGTGCGGATTTCCTCTGCTACCTCACGCCGAAAGAACACCTGGGCCTTCCGGATATCAAGGACGTCATCGACGGGGTGATCGCATCCAAGATCGCTGCGCATGCGGCGGACATCGCCCGGGGCATCCCGGGGGCCAGGGACCGCGACGACGCCATGTCACGCGCACGGAGCAACCTCGACTGGGAGGGTATGTACAATATTGCGCTCAACCCGGAAAAGGCACGCGCCATACGGAAGGAAACAGGAAAGGACGGAGCGGAAGTCTGTACCATGTGCGGTGATTTCTGCTCGGCAAAGATCAACAAGGAATGCAGGGGGCAATACCACATATGAAGATATCGGATATCGGCGGTGAATTTGCCCTGATCAGGCGCTTAACCGGCGTAAAGTATAATGACCCTGCCGTCATCAAAGGGATCGGTGACGACTGCGCGGTGCTGGAATATACTTCTGATAAATATCTGCTCATAACCGTAGACATGATGGTGGAAAACGACCATTTTTCCCTTGCGTGGCACACACCCTACCAGGTGGGGAAGAAGCTCATGGAATCGAATGTGTCCGACATCATTTCCATGGGGGGCACCCCGCGCTGGGCCTTTATCTCGCTGGCGCTGACCGCAGACACCCAGGTGGAGTTCATGGATGATTTCTACCGTGGTCTGTATGATTCCGCTGCCAAGCACCGTGTCGAGCTCGTCGGGGGCGACACCACCCACGGCCGGGACCTGGTGCTCAATCTGGCCCTTGTCGGCGACGTGGACAAAAATTTTGTCCGCCTGCGCTCCCATGCAGTGCCGGGGGACTTCATCTGTGTCACCGGCACCCTGGGCAAGAGCGAGGCGGGGTTAAGGCTTCTCAAGAAAGGCATAAAGCATGGCTATGTCAAAGGCCACCTGGAGCCTCTCTGCCGGTTGGAAAGCGAAGGCAAGGCCATAGCCCGCCACGCCCACGCCATGATCGATGTGAGCGACGGGCTGGGGAGCGAAGTGGGGCACATATGCGAGGAGAGCGGCACCGGTGCACGCATAGACTGGGAGAAGATCCCGCTTTCAGAGGAAACCATCGAGGCGGCGCGGATGCTTTCCGATGAACCCCAGCAATATGCCCTTTACGGCGGCGAGGACTTTGAGCTGGTGTTTACCATAGCGCAAGAGAATATCCCTGACCTGAAAAAAGAGTTTTTTGACTTTACGGTTGTGGGTGAGATCCTGCCGGAAGAAGACGGGATCTACATCCTTAAGCAAGGCCGCGCTCTGGAAATGAAAAAGGGATACGACCATTTTGCGGCATAGCCGATCGCCATTACAGCCGGGCCCTTATTGCCTCTCAGTCGAACGGGGAAATCTCAAGGTATCTGTGCGCTGCATGAAAGCCGCATAACCCGTGGACCCCGCCGCCGGGAGGGGTGGAGGCTGAGCATATATACATATGGTCTGCAGGCATTGCATAGGGATTGAGGCTCAAGACAGGCCTGGCAAACAACGCCCGGATCGTGTTGGCCCCACCTGCAATGTCGCCGCCGGTACAGTTGGCATCAAACCGCTCGATGGCCGAAGGAGGCATGATATTCCTGCCGATGATAATATCCCGGAAACCCGGGGCGAACCTCTCGATCTGGGCCTCTATGCGCCCGGTCATATCGAAGTCCGACCCGTTCGGCACATGGCAATACGCCCATGCAGTGTGTTTGCCGTAAGGGGCGCGGGAAGGGTCGAAGAGGCTCGGCTGCACAAGAAAGACCAATGGTCTTTCAGGATGGGAACCTTTCCATACATCACGTTCGGACAGTGCGATCTCCTCCAGGCTGCCTCCAAGATGGACCGTGGCGGCCTCCAGGCACTCGGGTGCCTTCCAGGGGATGGGGCCGTCAAGGGCCCAATCCACCTTAAAGGCACCGGGGCCTGCACGGTGGCGTGCAAGTCTGTTTCGATATGCACCCGGCAGTTTATCCCCTGCGATACGGAGCACGCCTGAAGGCGCGAGATCGAAGAAGAGGGCTCGCGCCGGCTCAATATCATTGAGATCCCTGACTTCATGCGATAGCATGATTTTCCCGCCGAGCGAGGTAAGGTGTAAGACCAATGCATGGGAGAGGACCCCTGCACCGCCCCTGACAATGGGCCAGCCGGGATGGTGACAGCTGACGGCCATAATGATGCCGAACAAGGAGCTCAACGGGTGTGTGAGGGGAAGGATGGAATGTGCACCCAACCCGGCGAGCAGTGCCCGGGCTTTGAGTGTGCGAAAAACCGACCTTGCCAGGACAGCCACAGGGGCGATAACCCGGATGCCGAAGTTTGCCAGGTGCAATGGGTGATAAGGGATATGCAGAGGAGAGAGCAGGTCGCAGGAAAGCTCGTTCCATCTCTTGAGGATCGGCTTAACCAGGATCTCATAACCCCTTCCGTCTGCCCCGAGCCTGTCGATGGTCTTGTCGACATCGCGATAGACAAGGGCTGCAGTCCCGTCATCAAAAGGGTGGGCAAGGGATGCATGGGGAAAAATCAGTTCAAGGCCATGCCCCTTTAAGGGAAGACCCCGGAAGAACGGGGTATCGAGAACCATGGGGAAGACCGCTGCCCCGACATCGTGAATAAAACCCGGCAGGGTCAGCTCTGCTGAGCTCACCGCACCGCCCGGGCTTTGCCCCGATTCGTATACAAGTACGGACCTGCCGTGCCCTGCAAGGGTGATGGCGGCGGCAAGGCCGTTGGGTCCGGAACCTACCACAATTGAATCATAGCGAGATTGAAGGGCCATCCTCACAAAACCTTAAGTCCCTTTATGCCTCTTCCGGGAAGAGAGCATGGTCCTGATTTGTGCATTGTACCAGATGTTGACCACCCTGTCCCATTGGAGACGGTCTCCGACACAGCTTTTATCCATGCGCACCCAACCGGGCACCCCGAAATGCCCGGCCAGGGACTCGAGCACATGGGTCCAGATGCGCTCGTGCTCGCGTGAACCCATGACATTGAATCCGATCTCATAGAGCGGGTCGCTTGCCCTTGCAAAAGCCTCGATCCGGGCCACCGTGCAGCCGTGTTCTTCAAAGGCGCTGAAACTCACCCAACCTGACTCGGGATGACCCTGGGGCGTCATGAGAGTGAAGGCCTCCTTATCGGCATAGAGGACCCAAACACCGGTACAGATGAGTCCGGCAGGGGTATGGGCATTGATGAACACCACCTCACCGGGAGCAATCCCGGCCTTTGTCGGAAAAAATCGGTTCTGAGGCGGCTGAAAGCTCGGAAAGTGCTCCTTGAAGGCATCGACGACTTCTTCGGGCGATGCATTCACCCCGGTAAGCCGGATACGGAAGATCTTTTCCCAAAGCCGGCCGAACCCCTGGAGAGGGCCTGCCACCTTGAGACCATCGACATTCATATTGATGGCACCTTCCGGGATCTCGGACAGCATAATCCTTTCAATCGGCCTCGCCCATGCAGACATCTTTCCAGGGTCATATGATGACACAACCCGCCCCGCAGAGTCGGGCTCGGAGCAAAAGACCTCATCGATCCCCGTGGCCCGAAAGATATCCCTCAGCTCTTGACTCATGCCCGTTGCCGCAAGCCTTCGGCCTTGAGTCCCGGCCCGCAGCATCAGTTTGATGAGTGCGTTTATCCCTGAGATGTCGATGTGCTCGACCTTTGTAAAATCGAGAACGGGCATAAGACCCATGTCTGTTGCATGATAGGCATCGGCGAGCGCACCATAGGCGGCCCCGGTGAAGACTCCGGCCAGGGCGATTTTCCCCTTTTCACGATGCACGTTATAATGCGGTTTTGTATCATCATGACCCATCAAGATCACCAAGGGATCGCGGCTTCAAGCCGTCCCTGCATGCGGGCTGCATTACGTTCCACCCACCATATATTCTTTCTCTGTTCACTGATCACGGATCACTGGTCATGAATAATCACAATCCCGAGGTATCCGTCCACTGTTACCTGTTCACCCGATTTAATAAGGCTCATTGCTTCGGGAACCCCGGTGACACAGGGCAGGCCGTACTCGCGCGCGATAACGGCCCCATGGATGAGCAGAGCGCCCGAACGCTCAACAATGCCGGAAGCAAGCGGTATGATGAAGGTCATAGATGCCTCCAGCGCATCGCACACGATGATCTCACCCGTATTGAAATCGATCAGGTCCTTCTCATGCAAGATCACCCTTGCCGGCCCGTTCGCAATTCCACTTCCGGCCGGCTGTCCTACAAGCTGTCTTGCACGAAGCGTGAAACGATTCTCCCATATATCGTCAGTAAACTCCGGTTCTTGAGAAGGCATAAAGGCAGCACCTTTAAGAACTTTCGGGATATCTGCATCCCTGATTTTAGGAAGCCGCCCGGAAAGACGCCTCCTACCCTCATCAAGGGCTGTCGCAAGATGCCCCTTGAACCTGCCGAGGTATATACTGTCACCATCTCTCAAGCGGCAGCTTGCCCGCGCGAGATGGAGCAGGTCTCTGGCGAAACATTTGCGTTCTTCAGGAAAGAAGGAAAGGTAATATTCCTCAAGGTCCTCCATGGATAAGGTACGTGGCTGCTCTACGGCCATGGGCTTAAGGGCGAGCTTGAGTATGACCCCCCGCACTACATCGCCCTCCCGCCCGCATAGCGCACCGGAGCATGAGAGGTCACCGAATGTATTCATGAAACACGTTAACTCGTTATCAAACAGAGGAAAACCAGACGTTTCCCTTCCATCTCTCAAGGCATTGGCCAGTGCCGGGGATTGCCTCACCTGTTCGGCAAGATGCTCAAGCCTGGCGTTCCTTTCGATACAGAGCATATCCGCCGACCTCAGGAGGTCCATGAACTCATACGGATCATGGGGCCTCAGTGTATCGTTATAGACCCTGCCGAACAGGCGCATACCATGGGCAAAAGGAAGGAAATACTTCCCATATGCGCGCTCCCATGCCTGGTAAGTCGCTGTCCTTTCCAGGATTTCACCGGCCAGTTCATCATCGCTTAGGGCAGTGAGATCCGTATGTGATAAAGAGGCGGCTTCTTTCATCATCTCCGGGATGAGCTCATCTTCGATCCTGACTTTAAGCTGTTTGATGTTTTCAAAGCCCCTGCCCATGCCGAGGTGAGAGTCCCTTGAGTCTCCAAAAGCCTTGCCGGAGGATGCCGAGATAGGCAAGGACTGCAGGGTGTAGAGATCAGTGCCGTCAAAAGTCCACTCCACGTCCTTAGGTGATCCGAAGATTGCTTCCACCTTCAGGGCCAGCCGGTAGATCTCCCGTACCTCTTCTCCACTCAGGGAAGGGACCTTGTTTAATCCGGGCCTCAGGTCTCCAAGAGGATCCTCGGACACCGATGGCGCACAGGCTTTGCCTTGTACGGCACCCTCATGGGAGATGACCGTACCGGTAGCGCGATCGATGACCCACCTCTCCTGCTCTCCCATGCCGTCCGCAAACCGTTCATCGAGACTATAAAAGGCCTCGATTACTGCCTGACCCCCGTATGCCGGGTCTTTGGCGAAGATTAAACCCGACTCCCGGCCTGCAATATGGCCCTGGACGATAACCGCCATGGTACCGTGATGAACGTCAAGCTCCAGCTCCTTGCAATGGAGCAGGGCCGCATCCGACCACAGGGATGCCCATACTAACCGGATATGATCGAGGATAGAGTATATACCCTTTATGTTCAGGTATGACTCATGGAGCCCTGCAAATGAGGCTGATGTATAATCCTCCCCAAGGGCCGAGGAACGCACGTCAACAGGCCTGTTGCCGAACAGCCCCTCGATGGGATCCCGGATGTTTTTCACCAGCGCGCTGGGCATGGCGGTATTTAAGAACATGCCCCTGATACGCAAGGATGCATCCCACAACTCCTCCCAGCGCATATCGCGGAAATCCTTGCGGCCAAGCTCCAGGGAGATGCGCTCCATAAGACCGGTGGAACGTACATACATCTCATAGGCATCTTTCGTAATGCACAGGCTCCGAGGTACCCTTATGCCGTGACGGAAAATGACGCCCAACTCGAAGGCCTTTTCTCCGACCTGATACGGATCCGCATCCGCCAGGAGAGGTAATGGGATAATAAGGTTCATTCCTTCATGTCGAGCACGAGGACGTGCTGGAAACGGCTTACCACAAAATATCTGTCCACCCGTACCCGCATGAGGGCGCAGGTGGGCGACATCACAAAGCCCTCTAAATGGGGATGCTTGGCGAGATAGACCTTGAGCAGCGCATCCTTCTCTGGACCGAGGATCTCCTCTGCAAGGCCGACGGCATTTACCGCCACGGCCTCGTGAAAATCCGAGACACGGTTGCTCCGGTTGTCAATGAGCATGGACAGCCTTGGGTCTTCATCGATATTGGCGAACTTCCTGGTGGCACGGTTCGTGGCAAAGATCAGGTGTTTCAAGTCATCAGTCGATGCAAATGCAACGAGGTTGCAATAGGGCTGGCCGTGCTCTTGCGTGGAAACGACGGCAAGACCCTGACTGGTAAAGAGATCTTTCATCTGCAATGTCAATTGCCGGGGACCCGCGACCGTGACCTCTCTGAGATTGAAATCCATTGGTCTCCCTCCTGGTGGAGAGTGCTTTCTTGGATGCAAAGGGGAAGCACTGTTCCTTGCAGAGCATAATAAGCCCGCTGCACACACAGTCAATAAAGTTACAAAATTTTACTCGTCTCGACAGTGAGATTGATGATCCTGATGTCAGAGATCCTTCAGGACCCGGCCCAGTTCCGCACGAAGGATTGAGAGCTGGTAGGGCTTCTTGATGAAGCCGGCAAGCCCCTTACCGATAAAACGCCCGGTGGCCTCCTGCTCATCATAACCGCTGGAGAGGATCACCTTGACATCGGCCTTGATATGCCGGAGCTCATCAAAGGTCCCCATACCGTCTAATTTGGGCATGGTGAGGTCCAGGATGACACAGACTATTTCAGAGGCATTCTCTCGGAAGATCTTGACTGCCTCCTCACCGTCGGATGCGGTGATCACCTTGTATCCGAGCCGCTCAATCATGGACTTGCAGAGGTCCCGCACCATGTCCTCATCATCTGCAACCAGGACGGTGCCTGATATCGGCCCCATGGCCACATCTTCACCCTCCATGGCGGATACACCGGGCTTCTTGCCCTTGACGGGTTTTTCCCCGTCCGATGCCGGGAACATTACCCTGATGGTAGCCCCTTTGCCCGGCTCGGATTCCACCATAATGGCCCCCTTGTGTCCGCTTACGATGCCGAGCACTGCAGCCATGCCCAGGCCACGCCCCGTGAACTTGGTGGTAAAGAATGGGTCAAAGAGGCGGTCTTTCGTCTCTTCGTCCATGCCGCAGCCTGTATCGCTGACTTCGATGAATACATAAGCACCGGGTGCAGGCTTCTCCTTGAGGCGGCTCATCTGCAGGTAGGCCTGGTCGCAGTCCAAGGAACCGGTGGAAATGGCGACGACCCCGGGGTGTTCTCCAATGGCCTCCGATGCATTGACAATGAGATTCATGATGATCTGCTGGATCTGGCTCGGGTCGGCCACAATGGACGGGAGATCACTGTTCATCTGCAGGTTCAGGGTCACGGTCTTGGAGATGGATGCCTTCAGGAGATGGGCCATCTCCCGTACAAGCTCTGAGAGGTCAAAGGGCTTGAGATCGAACCTGCCTTTGCCCGAATAGGCAAGCATCTGGTTCGTAAGGTCGGCAGCCCTCCGGGCGGCCACCAGTGCCTGGTCGATGAAGGGCCGTGAACGGGAACCCAGTGAGAGGTCAAGCCGGGCAAGATCGAGGTTACCCAGGATCGCCATAAGGAGGTTGTTGAAGTCATGGGCGATTCCCCCTGCCATCACGCCCAGGCTTTCGAGCTTCTGGGAATGGAGCAGCCGGCGCTCCATATCGAGCTTCAGCTCCTCCGCCTTTTTGCGTTCCGTGATGTCGCGTGCCGTAATGACAACACCGTTGATGCCTGGATAGTCGATGAGATTGTTTCCGATGGCCTCCAGGTATACCCAGGTGCCGTCAGCCCTTTTGAAGCGGAATTCCGTAGGAACACCGGGGTTGACGTCTTCAAAGACCTCGGCCAATGCCTTTACCACCCCTGTGATATCCTCGGGATGCATATAATCCAGGGGGTTCTTGCCGATCATTTCCCCGGCCGGATATCTCAGGATCTGTTCCATAGACGGGGACTCATAGGTGATTAACCCATTCTGATCCAAGATGACTATAATGTCGGAAGAGCTCTGGATCAAAGAACGGAAGCGTTCCTCGCTCTCACGCAAAGCCTCTTCCACCCGTTTACGTTCGGTGATATCCCTTACCATGGCTTGGATGTATGACTGATCCCCCAGCTCGATGCGGTTCAGGGAGACCTCGGCATCAAA
>Ga0326728_10020633_pt1 | contig 12532 bp, 6 predicted proteins | sample MB3enrmetagenome_FD_207602 | JGI IMG/M metagenome (GOLD analysis project Ga0326728, IMG submission 207602) | Lab enriched peat soil microbial communities from McLean, Ithaca, NY, United States - MB31MN | ecosystem: Environmental > Terrestrial > Soil > Wetlands > Peat | place: USA: New York...
TTTGTAAGATAGAAGAACCAATGGAAACCAACCATGTATTTCATGATCCGGCAGGCCGCCGTTGGCGGCATGTCCGTCGAATCATGTTTTTCTGCACAGCAGTGTTCACAGTAGTTCTCGGCGTTTTTATTGTCAGCGTCCTTGTCAACCCATTGCTTCCCAAGTTGGACCTTCAGCCCATACATGGACTGCCCCGGGCAGCGGATGCACAACCTCAACCTCCGCCTCTTGTCGTGACGCGCCAAGGTCAGATGGTTATGCATGTGGAAGCGGCCCTCAAGCGGGAAGAAGAAAAGACAGCTGTCGTACCAGGTAAAAGGTTGGCAGAGATGAAGATCAAGCCTCTCCCTAAGGTTCTTTATTCATCAAAGGTCAAGGGTAAATCCGTGCTGGGCAGGCCCTTGGCAATCGGCTTTTATGTCAATTGGGATGACTCGAGCTATCAGTCGCTCAAACACAATATCAACCAGCTTGACTGGGTTGTCCCGGAATGGCTGCGGCTGCAGGGTGGAAGCAATCTTCTTGCCTGTGACATTGATCCGCGCGTCGTGGACTTGATTCGACGTGAGAATCCGCATACGATTGTTGTTCCCATCATCAATAATGCCAAGGATGGCAAATGGTATCCGGATGTTCTTGCTCGGGCCATTGACAATAAAGCAAAGCGCAAACAGCTAATAGATACCATTGTGCAGGTGGTAACGAAAAGCCGGTTCAATGGCCTCTGTGTTGATTTTGAAGAAGTTCCTCAAAGCGCCCAAGCCGATCTGATCCATTTTATGCAGGAATTGTATGTGGTTTTTAAGCCTCATGGATGGGTTCTAACTCAAGCAGTGCCTTTTGATGACAGTTCCTGGAACTACCCATCCTATCAAGCTTCGACTGATTACCTGATGTTGATGGCCTATGACCAGCACTGGAACACAAGTAATGCCGGCAGCATCTCGGGACAAGACTGGTTTGAAAGCATCCTGGACAAGCGTCTTCAGGACTTGGATCCTGCAAAGACGATCGTCTGCATAGGCGGATATGGTTATGATTGGGGTCAAAAAGGCGAGGCCACTGAGCTCACCTTCCAGGAGGCGGTTCTCGAGGCACGGGATTCTGAGGCAAAAATTACTTTGGATCCGGATTCTCTCAATCCAAGTTTCAATTACGAGGAAGAAGATGGTTCAAAGCATACGGTTTGGTTCCTTGATGCTGTAACGGCTTATAATCAGATCCTCACCACTAGGACAAATGGTTGCGCCGGCATCGCATTATGGCGTCTCGGATCGGAGGATCCGTCAATGTGGTCTGTATTCGGTTCCTCAAGGACGACCCCTTCGCCGGATAAATTACGCGTGATGCAAGGTGGCTATGATGTGGATTTTGAGGGCACGGGTGAGATACTTCAGATCGAAGCTCAGCCACAAAACGGCTCACGCGATATCAAAGTCAATCAGGAAACGGGACTCATCATCAAAGATAATTACACTTCGATTCCATCATCCTATGTCATCCGACGCCGGGGCGGACGACAAGGCCTGATTGCATTAACCTTCGATGATGGACCTGACCCGAAGTGGACTCCCAAAATCCTCGACATCTTGAAACAGGAACACGTACCGGCGACATTCTTCATTATCGGCCAGAATGGTGAATCCAATCCCGGCCTGATACGCCGCATGTTCACTGATGGACATGAAATTGGCAATCACACCTTCACCCACCCGAATTTGGGTGAAATTCCAGGCTATATTACCGACCTTGAATTACGTGCCACCGAGCGGTTGATCGAATCCCTTACTAATCATTCGACAAAACTTTTCCGGGCACCATATTTCGGAGATGCAGAGCCCACAACCCCGGATGAAATTATGCCGGCAGCCCGTGCCCAGCGGCTCGGTTACTTAACCATCGGGTTGCATGTCGATCCTGATGATTGGGCAAAGCCCGGATCCGATATAATCGTACAGAGAACGATAGAAGGTGCTACTACCACTGATCCGGACAAACACGGGCAAGTCATATTGCTCCATGATGGCGGTGGCAACCGTTCTCAAACAGTTGAAGCCCTGCCGGTAATCATTCACCAGTTGAGGGCACGTGGATTCCGATTCGTAACAATCTCAGACCTCGCAGGTCTTACCCATGATCAGGTGATGCCTCCTCTCACGCAGAGCGACAGTCTTTATGAGCATATCGATGCCATGACATTCTCCACAATAGCCGTGCTGGGATGGGCATTAAGCTGGATCTTCATCATCGGCATTATCCTTGGCCTGGGCAGAATGGTTTTCATCGGTACGCTTGCCTTCGCACAATGGCTCCGTAACCGCCGGCGTGAGGCAACTCATTCGGGCGAGTCCTATGAGCCTTTTGTCTCGGTCCTTGTCCCTGCTTATAATGAGGAGCGCGTAATCGTTCGTACCATTCAGAATCTCCTAAGCTCGGACTACCCTCATTTTGAGATCATCGTTGTTGATGACGGCTCTTCTGACCGGACGAGTGATGTTGTGAGCAAGCAGTTCCAGGCTGAGCCGCGCATACGTCTCTTCACAAAGGAGACCGGCGGAAAGTCAGCGGCATTGAATTATGGCTTGCACATTGCGCAAGGTGCAATCATTGTTGCTCTTGACGCTGACACACTCTTCAATAAGGGGACTATCCGGGCGCTGGCGCGCAGGTTTGTGGATCCGCAGATAGGCGCCATTGCAGGTAATGCCAAGGTAGGCAATCGCATCAACATTATTACGCGCTGGCAGGCTCTTGAATATGTCACATCTCAAAACCTGGACCGGCGCGCTTTTGCCAGCCTCAACTGCATCACTGTCGTGCCTGGAGCAGTCGGAGCCTGGCGTCGGGACCTGCTTGAACATATCGGTGGTTTTTCTTCAGACACCCTGGCTGAAGATCAGGACCTTACTCTCAGCATCAGAAAGCTCGGCTACAAGATCGGTTATGAAGAGAACGCCATAGCCTGGACGGAAGCCCCGGACACAGTCCGAACACTTGCCAAGCAACGATTCCGCTGGTCCTATGGCACGCTGCAATGCATGTGGAAGCATAGCCATGCATTGTTCCGGCCGAAATACGGTTCGCTCGGCCTTATTGCACTGCCGAATGTCTGGATATTCCAAATCCTGTTCCCGCTCTTGTCTCCCATTATGGATCTCCTGCTGGTGTGGGTATTGATATCTGCCGGGCTGGAAAGGTTGGAGCATCCTGCACAGTATGTCATCACAAATTTTCAGCAGGTGCTTTTCTACTATGCACTCTTCCTCTCCGTTGATTGGCTGGCAGCGGTCTTCGCCTTTGCGCTGGAGAAAAAAGAGCAGTGGGGGCTTCTCTGGTGGCTGTTCCTGCAACGTTTTTGCTACCGGCAGGTGATGTACTACGTGATGATCAAATCAGTAATCACAGCTATGCATGGCGGCCTTGTGGCCTGGGGCAAGCTCGAACGTAAGGCGACAGTCGAGGCTCGGACTTAAGAAAAGCTGTAATTCTGTATAGTCAGAATAAACCACAAGACTTTCCTTCACTAATTATCAAAGTACTGCATAAAGAGAGACCTTCTGCCTTTTATAGGAATCTACAATTGATCATCAAAGATTGAAACCGCCGCTTTTGGGTCGAGAAGACCGAAGTAGTTACTTTCCTCGGTCTACTCGACTACAAATCTTACTTAGTTAAACGTGTGCGTTATGGTGCCAGGGAGTTGATCAGACCGTTCCCATTCGGACTGCCCCATCCGGTCACTAGATCGTAACCTGGTTCCGTTAAGTACGTACCGTTATTGCCGCTCGTGATGTCGTGGAAGTTGCTGAGATAGCTCGAACTCAATCCAATCGAGTAGATGGTCGGGTTGATGAAGCCAAGAGTATTCAGGCCCATGGCCACAGATTGTTGATTCACCAGTGCCAGGTAGGCGGCCCAACGGGGTGCTGCGAAACTCGTTCCACCCCATCCTCCCTCGCAGGTGCCGTCGTAGCATATGTAATTGTCCGTATTTGCTTCTGCGGCAACGTCAGGGCTATTGCGATAGGTCTTCGATCCTTTGTTGGCAGTGGTGATAACGCCCGCAGTCTGCTGGTAGCTGGGGATCGCAATACCGTCTGGAGAAATTCCGCCGCCACTGTAAGACCAGGCGGTTTCCGATTTCCAGGAGCCGCCCGCGCTTGTGGTAGTTAAGTCCGTGCCGCCCACCGAAGTGACATACGCATCGTCCGCCGGATAAACATCCCTGGACCTCGTGCGATAAGCACCACTGTCGCCTGACGCCACAAACAGGGTTTGACCCTGCGCTGCGAACTCCTTGAATATCGGGTCGTCACTTCTCGGGTCAGCCGGATTCCATCCCCACGAGCAGCTCAGTGATTTCGAAATATTATCCGTAGCCATCCTATTGAAGATGCTGACATCGCTGGTATCGGAGACGTACACGCGGACCTGACTCATGCCCGGCGCCATCGAGATTGCCTCTTCGATGTCCAACACCTGTTCGGTGTCGTCACACCTCCCCGTACAGCTCAGGCTGGACCCATCCGTTGACACGCCAACGATAGCAACACTGAGCGGTTGTCCCACCTCGCTGAAATAGTTGTAGACGTCTTTTACATTGTAACCCGCAAATTCCAGCAGTCCTACAGACTGGCCGCTACCGGTAAGGGCTGTTCCACCGTAGTAAGCAGCCCGCATGTCGCTGCCGATAAAATACCCACCAGGTCCAGATCCCGTTGTGGTGCCCTTCGCCTTTGGATCTCTCCAGAGGCTGGTCGGATGCGGGATCGAGAAGCTATCGAGACCCGTAATATGCCACAATGGAAACGGCAGATTCGCTGTTGGCTCCTGGTCCGGAGCATAGAACGTACGCCCTTCCGTCGGGTGCTGATACACGCCCATGGTCACGTGAAACGCTCGCTCGATATTCGCCACCGGCCCAGTGACATTCACGATCATCCGATTAGGGGCGGTACCCGTTATGGTCAAACCATTCGCTTGGGCGAAACTAATCACCGCATCGTAATCCTCCTGAGACGGTCCGAACCGCTCGGTGAAATCTTGCACGCTGAGAAACTGGTGGTAAGCAGGGCTTTGCGGATCGTAAATTTGCTGCAACAATTCATCGAGCTCCGCCTCGTTGCGCAGCGGCAGAGCGATGGTCAGCAGCAAGGACTGCGTTGCGGGAAGTCGGCCAATCCACGCGGCCTGCCCCCTTGAAACCATATCACGCGTGTGCTGCGTCAGTGCTGGCTGTCCCTGAGCGTAAGTCGGCATAGGTACGAAGAAGGATAGAATCATGGCTGCGAATAATACCGTGGACAATCCTCGTAAACCCGCAACTAGACAATTTGTCTCAAATCGCTTCATCATTGCCTCCCCCTTAATTTTCATTAAGCCAATATCTTTCTTTTCGTCCTAATCGGCAGGCTCTTATTCAAGCTTTAACCTAATAATATTGGGGCAAATCCAACATTCATGCACCCTGAGGCAAATGATTCGGAAAATAAAGAGCCATGCGGAGTTGTTTATCCTGGTAGAAAACTACTCAGAGAAAATAGTTTGTGGTAATCTGTACCATAACTATTGGTAGATACTCCAATTTCCTTGAACAATTAACCATACTGATCTCATATGGGAGCTTAGACAATTAAAGACCTGATAGCTGATTAAATTCGCCAAACTGGGGTTGAGCCTGAGAAACAGGAAGGCATACAGAATGCCTTTCCGCTAAGGCGGCACGGACGCGCATTACGACTTCATCCCAATTGCCCATTTCTTTCTGGTGAAAAATACGGAGCATGCCGGGATACCATGGACTGTCGTCATGTCCAATGAGCCAACGCCAACAACTGTTGAACCGGTTCAAGAGCCACACCGGCTTACCCAAGGCCCCTGCCAAATGAGCGACGGCCGTGTCCACGCTGATAACAAGATCCAGATTCATAATGAGCGCAGCCGTATCGGCAAAATCGTGGCAATCCGCCATCCAATCAATCAGATGAAAAGCGTCGGGGGCTCGCGTTTCTTCTTTCTGAAGGGAGAAGAATTGCACATCCGGCACGTCCATCAAAGGAGCCAGTACCTCTGGTGCAACGGATCTTTTCCGGTCAATCGCGATAAGATGGGGCGATTGTAAGTGGGCACGTGAACTTCCCGCCCATACAAGTCCGACTTTTAAAGCGTCGTTCGCCAAGGCCGCAACTCGATCCCGCCATTTGGCCAAATCGGCCGGGTCGGGGCTCAGATAGGGAAGCCTGGCGGGTATGGTCTCAAGGGTTGTATGAAATGCCAGGGGCAAGTTCATCATTGGACAGTGAAGATCAAAAGGCGGGAGGACATCGCCCCTGGTCACAACCTTTTCGACACCATCCAAAGAATGAATGATCCGCTTCAACGGCAGTGGCACTTCCATAACTACATGAAACCCGCGCTCTTTGGCGAGAGGCGCATAGCGGCAGAATTGCAAGTTGTCGCCGAATCCCTGCTCGGCATGTATCAAAAGGGTCTGTCCATGACCAACTTCGCCTTGCCACTCCGGCTGGGCAAAATCACGGAAGTCATGGCTACGTTGCTTCGATTTCCAGCGCCATTCTGATTCACGCCATCCTTCGTCGAAGCGCCCCAAAGCCAATAAGGCCAACGCGAGATCCTTGTGAACCTCAGCATTGTCTGGTTCGATGCGTAAAGCATCTTTATAAGTCGCAATAGCTTCCTCAAAACGTTTGGCATCCTTCAACGCGTTGCCGAGGTTGTTGAGAACAAGTGGATAGTCCGGACGTAAGGCCAAGGCTTTTTGGAAATTAAGGATCGCCCCATCAAGATCGCCTTTTAATCCCAGGATCGCACCCAGATTACAGAGAGCATCGGGGAACGCCGGTTGAATGGTGAGAGCCTCCTGATATAAAGCCTCGGCTCCGTCCAGATCGTTTTGCAGAAAATGGATAACGCCAAGATTATTAATGTACCCATAATGGTCCGGCTTGAGGGCCAAGGCTTGTTCGTAGCAGGTGGCCGCTTCGGGCAGCCGACCTATTTCTTTCAGCGTAGTGCCCTTATCGCTCCAAGCCTCTGCCAGGGTATTTCTCATATCGTTCAAAGCCTCAGCATCTTGCGGGTTAATTTCCAGCGATTTGCTGAAGGCCGCTAAAGCACCTTCCGAATCACCGGTTTCTCTTAAAGCTTTGCCGATACACCAATAGGCTTTGGCATGATCCGGCTTAAGAGCGACAAAACGCATCATAAGAGGTAAAGCAGTGGCAAACTTCTTCTGGTCCATCAGTATCAGAGCGTAGTTATAGATGATCGCTATTGATTGAGGTGCAAGGATAAAGGCTTTTTCCATCCAGGCCTCTCCCGCTTCCCTCTGCCCCAGATGAAAGTCGATGATGCCTCGCATGCAAATGAAGTAGGGATTCTCAGGATCTTCGAGCAAGATATCGGAGCAAATCTTCTGCGCCTCCTCAAGCTGTTCTTGAAGATTACCCCCCGTCTTGTTGAAGACCAACGCCTCCAATGAGGTCATTTGATTGATCAACTGTTTTTTTGTCTTTTCCATGTGTAAGATGAAAATGTGTGTAAAAAACTCCCTCCCAGGGCGTGGGAGGTCAAAGGGATAATCAATATCAGGATAAGAAGCGGCAGAGCCGTGGGTAGTAATTTGTGGATACGGTGGGCTAGTTGCCGTTTCATAAATACGTCCTTTCTTTGGATATAGTTGATATTTCAAAGATAATATTATGCAGATTATGTGCCATTATGTAATACTTTGATATATTTATTTTAATTTAAGTGACCTTCCAAAAATTGCAAAGATATTTGACAGTTCATTACATTGCATATTTTATATGTCATTTATGTCATTGAAATTAATATTATAATTTCATTTATAAAGTAAATTTGTTCATTATTCCGAAAGGTTAATTTGATATTTAATAGGAATGAACTAAGCATCTCAAATAACCGGTCTATATACGTCCTGAGCAAAAGTTCAATCATGAACTCACCACATGGATAAAGGGAGCAATGAAAACCCTTCCATCCTCGAAGGAGGCGATCATAATTTGAATGGTATGTCTACACTTAATCCATACACCTGCTCTTTCTGTCTTGAGGGTGTGGTGTAGGAATAATACACCGGGTGTATCTCGATGTCATAGATGTCATACTCAAGCGCGCTGAAAAGACCGATTGAAGCACCCTGAAGGATGCGAATGTAGTGATAGCCGGGATGTTTCATGAAGGGAATCGTGGCAGCATCTGCCAGCGCACCGATACCGGTCCCCCAGAGACAATCCCGGAGAATCACTTCCAGAGTTTGGGCAGCCTGGGACTGTCCAGGCAACATGAAGAACGAAAGGCATAACACAATTATGATCAAACCTTTCTTCATGCTTTTTTTATAGTGTTTTTTTCCCTTATCCTACAAACATCGTCTGACCGTGTTTCAATTCTACAAGCTTGTCCAGAAGCCCTGCCTTTTTCATTTCTCTGTGGATGTCATTCGGAGGGAAATAGACCGGCTCCTCACCTAGCTTGAATGTACCCCAATGGACTATAAGCAGCTTTTTTGCACCAATCTCACGGAATGCCTGAACAACTTCTTCGGGGTTCATATGGGACTTCTTCATGAACCATCGTGGCTCATAGGCCCCGAGATTAAAAATGGCCAGGTCTATGTTGTAATGCTCCCCGATCTCCTTAAACCGGTTGAAGTAGGCAGTATCTCCCGAGACATAGATGGTTCGTCTTTGAGAGGTCTTGATGATATACGAACCCCACAATGCAGTGTTCGGGCCTATGAAAGGGTTACGCATAGTCCAATGGTTGCATGGAAGAAATGTTATCTCAAAAGATCCTACTGTCGTGCTATCCAGCCAATCAAGCTCCTGGATCTGCCTCGATCCGTTTTCTTTGAGAAGGCTGCCATATCCGAGAGAGCAGAGAAAACGTGCTTGGTCATTGAAGATCTGGAGTGATTTGAGATCAAGATGATCATAATGCCCGTGTGTTATGAGCACGGCATCGATCTTCGGCATCTCCCCAAGCGAAAAGGCAATAGGGCTGAAATTTTTAATGGGCCAGAACAGGCCGAACAGCACCGGGTCTATGATAATACTTGTGCTGTTGTCCTTGATGAGAACGGTGGCGTGGGTGATATAGGTGATGCTCAGACTTCTATGTTTTTTTAATTGCCCCCAATCTATTCTAACAGGCTCGATCTTTTCATCTTTATAATAGGGCTCGAAGGAGTTTTCAGAAAACAATCGCCATTTAAGCACTTCCCAGAAGTTTCTCTTCCCAATGGAGGGATTGAAAGGGTTAATGAAACGTCCATCACCATGATGGACTTTGCTCCTGGCAATGTCCCACAGACTCATTTTTGAGATATCCGGCTTGTTGAAATCAACATTAAAACCTTCAACTTGATTAAATTTAAATGTAAATATGGAGGCAATACCGAAAAAAGCAGCCGAGAATAGATACTTTAAAAACCGCCTTCTTTCAATAACTGTATCCTCTTTCATTTGCCATCTTTTTAACATTAAACTATCTGGTAGACAAAGTTAGAATGATGGTCAGATACAGATAAGTTGACTGCTTCTCCATAAGTATCACTCCTGCTTATTCATCCTGGATAACGCTCATTTAGACCTGGATTTCCACTGTTATTTGCCGTCAAATGCACACCAGCGATATTTGCTTCATTAAACGTTTGTGCACTGCTTACTGTATTAAAATAATAACCAAAACAGCGGGGATCATCATATGTCTCTAGTTGTCAAGATTGCTAAAACTGTAGTTGCCTCGACTCTAGCCCCGTTTAAAACCATTCCGGAACCAGTACTGCTCAGGGGAATAGTCATCCCTGATAAAATACACCTGCACTCGTTGTTACCGTCCCAGCAATACTTTAGGTACTTCCTGTGCTGGCTGTAGCGGTGAAGTCGTTGCCAGTGACATCTGCCCCATTGACCGTAACCGCTTGGCTGGCCGGTGTAAAAGTGTAGCCAGTCATCGATGGTGTGACCGTGTATGATCCGCTCTCCAGATTAGCAAAACTGTAGTTGCCACTGGCATCGCTTAAAACTGTTCCGGTATTTGCGCCGCTCAGGGTAATGGTCACCCCTGATAAGATCCCACCTGTGCTCGTTGTTACCGTCCCGGAAATACTGTAGGTACTTCCTGTGCTGGCTGTAGCGGTGAAGTCATTGCCAGTGACATCTGCCCCATTGACAGTAACAACTTGGCTGGCCGGTGTAAAAGTGTAGCCAGTCATCGATGGTGTGACCGTGTATGATCCGCTCTCCAGATTAGCAAAACTGTAGTTGCCACTGGCATCGCTTAAAACTGTTCCGGTATTTGCGCCGCTCAGGGTAATGGTCACCCCTGATAAGATCCCACCTGTGCCCGTTGTTACCGTCCCGGAAATACTGTAGGTACTTCCTGTGCTGGCTGTAGCGGTGAAGTCGTTGCCAGTGACATCTGCCCCATTGACAGTAACAACTTGGCTGACCGATGTGAAGATGTAGCCAGTCATCGATGGTGTGATCGTGTATGATCCACTCTCCAGATTAGCAAAACTGTAGTTGCCACTGGTATCGGTAGTGGCTGTGCCGGAACTCGTGCCAGATAGAGTGACTGTTACACCAGTTAAAGCAACACTATTCGCTGTTATAGTCCCTGATATCGTATATTCACCTACGGTGGCATTGGAATCACTATTACTATTGCCACCCCCTTTATATAAGTCCCAGTGACCACTACCACATCCTGATATCAGGATAGTCAGACTGAACAATACAACGAAGTTTGTTTGGATAGTGCCCAACAAGAGTTTCGATTGTTTATCCACAGTTCTCTTCTCCTTTATGCACATTACGCTTTCCCAGTTTATATATTTAGACTCATCAACATTAATCGTTAAACTTTAGAAAAAACATTAGATGAATTTAACTGATGCTCAACTGGATATTAAAGTCTGGAAAGATTCAGTTATAATACATTTGGTCAATAAGTAGAAAACTCTATCCCCTAGAGCCAATTGCAAAACTCATAGTATGGGATAATATTGCAACAAGCAATATAAGTAATTGAGATAATGAAGAGAATGCTCTATTCTTTTTGTGCTGAGCAAAAAGAAAGGAGAAACGATGAGCAAACTCTTCGACATATGGCATACCACACAGACGATACTTTTTCCATGGTTGGAAGAGAGGCTCGATCCATTAAGCAAGAAGGAGCAGCAGTTTGTGCGAGTAATCTCTCTGATGGATTTACGCAAGCACCTGCATGAGTATTGCTGGATAGGCATAGGCAGGAAGCGTGAGGACAGGGGTTTGATCGCCAAGGCGTTTGTGGCGAAGGCGGTATACAATTTTGAGATGCCGAAGGTGCTCATAGAGTATCTGAGAGGATGTAAGAATCTGAGGCGATTATGCGGATGGGAGACGAGAGGAGATATTCCATCCGAGTCGATGTTTTGCCGGGCGTTTGCGGAGTATTCCCGTGGATGTCTGCCGCAGAAGATGCACGAGGCCATGGTGAAGGCGCATTGCGGGGAGCATGGGGAAGAAGTAGCCCCCAAGGCTCCGGAGAGGTTGGATCTTCAGGGCGTGAGGAGTCTTGAGGAGAACCTGTTGGATCTGCCGTATCATTGTTCAGTGGGTACCAAGAAGGACAGCAAGGGATACAAGTTGACCTGGAGAGGTTACAAGCTGCACATCGACTGTATCGATGGGGACATTCCGGTAAGTGCATTATTAACTTCAGCATCATTGCATGATTCCCAGGCAGCGATACCGCTCATGCAGATGACCTCCAAACGGGTGGTGAGCTTATATGATCTTATGGATGCTGCCTACGATGCGCCGCAGATTAAAGAATTTAGTGAAGCACTCTCTCATGTCTATCATTGATCCCAATCGAAGGCGTGGAGATAAGATACCCCTTGATCCTGCCAGGAAGGCCCGGTTTGCGCAGAGGAGCAGTGTTGAGAGGGTGAATTCGTATCTGAAAGACAATCATGGAGGAAGTCATATCCGAGTGAGGGGAGCATCCAAGGTCATGGCTCATCTCATGTTCGGGCTTATTGTTATAAGTGCAAACCAGCTTTCCCAGATGCTTTGTTGAAGGGTGAATGTGTAAAAATCGGGTCTATTCGCACTACCTATTGGACATGAAGGTGGATAACTGTGCTCAGAAATCGTCGTATGGGTGATGTTAAGGATAGAGTAACCGGGTAAATTGGGTTCATGATCATTAACATAGCGTTAGACAGTGCCATTATGCTTCAATAACTATATCAGGAGAGAGTTTTGCAATTGGCTCTAGAAGTAATAAATTTATTGAAGATATCTTCCATCTGATATGGACTTGATATAAAGCTTATGATTATAATAAATTAGCGATTGTTGGATGTTAGTAAATGATAAGAGCTCGACATACTAAATTATTGCTTATTCTTCTTTCAATTTTTGTTCTCACCACAATTGTCATTAGATATGCAGAAACAACAAATGATGGTGATATCTGGTTTCATCTTGCCTAT
>Ga0326728_10020635_pt1 | contig 12532 bp, 14 predicted proteins | sample MB3enrmetagenome_FD_207602 | JGI IMG/M metagenome (GOLD analysis project Ga0326728, IMG submission 207602) | Lab enriched peat soil microbial communities from McLean, Ithaca, NY, United States - MB31MN | ecosystem: Environmental > Terrestrial > Soil > Wetlands > Peat | place: USA: New York...
GTGGGGGCGCGGGTTTGAGAGGGATGAGAGTTTTCTAAAACGTGGCTGTGGAGAAGAGGAGAATTGGAAAACCGGTACGCGGAGGGGGAGATGCGACCGTGATTTTCCAAGGCTCCCACAGGGGCGCCGCCAGAGGCTGTGGAAGGCGTGTGGGTTGTGTGGGAGGCGCGGCGAAGGTGCACGGGTGGAGCGGGTTGCGGGGGGCGCGTCTTGCACAGCAGGCGAAGGAATGGTGCAGGCGTGAGCGGGCTGGGTGACTGGGCGGATTCGTGTTCGTGGAGTTCTTACTATCGCATCCTTTCGCCCAAAATCGAGTGAAAGGATGGAGCACGGGAAGTTTCGCCATCAAGCGGTGTGTGAGGGCGCTCTTATACTGAACTTTCTTATGTCTTACGCGGCGGCAATCGACCAGTTAAATGCGATGACACCGGAGCTGTATGCGAAGGCGGGGCAGCCGCGGCGGAAGTTTTCGCTGGATGAGGTGGGGATTCTGCTGGCCGCACTGGGCGATCCGCAGCGGCGTTTCCCCGCAGTGCTGATTGCGGGGACGAATGGAAAGGGATCGACCGCGGCGACGCTGGCGTCGATCATGACGGAAGCTGGGCTGCGCACAGGACTGTATACGTCGCCGCACCTGGAGAGGCCGAATGAGCGGATTCGCGTGGGCCGGGCAGAGATAGCGGACGCGGATTTTGCGCGGCTCTTTTTTCTGGTTTTGGATGAGGGTGATCGACTGGTCAGACAAGGCCGGCTGCCGCAGATGCCGAGTTTCTTTGAGATGCTGACGGCGCTGGGGTTTCTCTACTTTGCCGAGAGCAAGGTTGAGATTGCGGTGCTGGAAGTGGGGATGGGCGGGCGGTTGGATGCGACCAACGTCGTGGAGCCGCTGGTTTCGATCGTGACCGACATTGCACTGGACCACATGGAGTGGCTGGGCCCGACGATTGCGGCGATTGCACGCGAGAAGGCGGGCATCCTGCGCGCGGGCGGAACGATGATCACGCTGCCGCAACATCCGGATGCGAACCAGGTGCTGGGCGAGGTGGCGGCGGCTCTGGACGTGCGCGGGGTGAGCGCGGCGCCCTACATGCCGGCGGCGGAGGCGAAGGGGCCCTACACGGTGGAGGCTTTGGGAGCGACGATCAAGGTGGATTCACCGCTGAAGGGCGCGCACCAGCAGAGGAATGTGGCGCTGGCGATTGCGGCGGCCGTGGAGCTGGCAGCGCAGCATGGATTTCCAGTGAGCCCGGCGGACCTCGAGGAGGGAATTCGCAAGACGCAATGGCCGGGACGCCTGGAGCGAATGACAAGCGCGGGTGTGGAGTGGGTTCTGGATGTGGCGCACAACCCGGCCGGCGCGTGGGCGCTGCGCGCGGGACTGCGCAGCATTCTGGAAGAACGGAGGCCGAGGATCCTGATCTTCAGCTGCCTGAGGGACAAGCCGGTGGCGGAGATGGCGCAGACTCTGTTTCCTCTTTTCGAGCGGGTGATTGTGGCGCCGATCCATGCCGCACGCGCGGCAGCAGTGGAGGATTTGCTGGCGGCAGCGAGGGCAACGGGGACGGCGGCGACAGCGGCGGAGACCGTGCAGGAGGCGCTGCGTATGGCGCAGGAAAGCGCAGCGGGAGGCGTGGTGGTTGTGTCGGGATCGGTGTACCTTGTAGGCGAGGCGCGGGGCATGCTTTTTGGAGGGCTTTTGGCGGGAAAGAGCGAACCAGGATGAGCGCAAGGCCCAATCCGCTGCCGCGGCTCTATCGCTGGCGAACGAACCTGCTGCAGGCGCCGGTGTTTGCGTTGTGGACTGCGGCGTGCGGGATGACCGCGCTGGCGGTGTCACTGGTGGACAGGAGGGGGCGGGTTCAACACAGGATTGCGCGTTTGTGGGCGCGGACTGCGGTGCGGATTTCGCTGTCGAGGTTGACCGTGGAGGGAAAGGAAAACCTCAGCAAGCACCGAGTCGCGGTGTATGCCCCGAACCACACCTCCTACATGGACATTCCGGTGGTTTTTGCGGCACTGCCCTTTCAGTTCCGCATCCTGGCGAAGAAGGAACTGTGGCAGTGGCCGTTCATCGGCTGGTATTTGGAGCGTTCCGGGCAAATGCCGATCAACATCGAAAACCCACACGCGACGCTCGCGAGCCTGGGCGGGGCGGTGAAGACACTGCGCGGTGGCATGCCGCTGGTGGTGTTTCCGGAGGGAGGGCGAACTTCGGATGGCGAGCTGAGACCGTTTCTGTCGGGTGCAGCGTACCTGGCGATTCGCGCGCAGGTGCCGCTGGTGCCGATTGCGCTGAAGGGCGTTTACGATCTGCTGCCGATTCACACGCACCACTTTTATCCCGGCGAGCTTACGGTGCAGGTTGGGTCACCCATCGAGACCAAGGGCATGACGGTGCGGCAAAACGGAGAACTGACCGAGCGGTTGCGCGAGGCGATTGAAGAGATGATGGGGAAGAACGCAGAGCTTGTCTTTACCGAAGAGAGTGCCCTAGCGCATGATGGGGACGGTCCGCTGTGATCCGGTACTGGCTAGGCTATGATCGTTACCGATTTTGCGTGAGGGTCAAACGTGATCTTCCACCGTTTCAAAACGTCTCTGCCAATTATGCACGCATAGGATGGTTCTTTATAGAATTCCCTGGCGAGGATTCGCATCGCCGGGATCGGTGGAAGTCCAGACCCTGGGAAACTCATCGAGCCGCAATATTCCTCACAAGGGCAATCTCCGTTCAGGGTCCTGATTGGAAATGCCGGATTCGTGAGGATGAGATTGCAGGTCTTGGCAAGCACTTTGTTGATAATCGTGAACGGTGAACCCGTATCGATCAAAGCGGTAGGGCGGGGAGGTTCAGGGAACTCTAGGCCGATATGCTTGCCGTATTCGACGTCATCTACGTATCTTGCTACGGAAAACTTGATGCAAGCTCCGGGATCTGTCGGGTCGAAGGGGTCCCACGGTAGTCTGAAAGTGACCATGTTATGCCACGAAGTACACGGGCTCTGTCTTCCAAACTTGCTTAATTAGGAAGTTCCGGTCCGCTCCAAACTGTCTTATCCCGGCCCTGAATGCATCCTCATACTCGTCAAAGAATTCCTTCAGAACGGTCTCGTCTTGAATCACAACGAATTTCCCTGGGTATAACTGAACCCACTCCCGACGGTTGTGCTCGAAGACCCTCAGTTCGGTCTCTAATGGGGTTGCTGTTTCCATTTGCGCCCCTTTCGGAATCTTACGCTCGGTTTGGACGGGAGTTTTCCAAACTACGTAATTATATAATTACATTATAATGTGACTATACGCTAATATAGTCAAGCGGAATCCTCTCGGTATTTGGTTTTATGAGCCCTAGAGATAGACACGTTCCTGAGGGTGCGACTCTCACTACGATCAAGCTGACCGATGAGGACAGGACCGCAATCCACTGGATCAAAATGGCTAGGAAAGGGAGGGGTGAGGACCGTGATCGGCTCAACGACATTTTGGTCGATGGACTCTGGTATCTATTGGAAACAGTGGAAGGAAAGACTAGGCAGGACATTCGGGCGATGATTCCACCAGTGCCCCCGGTCCAAGCAAAGAAAGTCACAGAGATGCCAAAGAAAGCCTAGAGCTTCACCCCGCGCTCCGCCCTAAATTAGTGACAGGAAGTGGAGGCGGCCCATGATCATCGAGATGCGGACCTACAAGCTCAAGCCGGGCACGCGCGAGGAGTTTCTAGAGATTTTTCGAGCGAAATCGATGCCGGCGCACGCGGAGATTGGAATGAAGATTCTCGGGCCGTGGCTTTCCCTTGCGGGTCCCGACACATTTTTCTTCATGAGAGGATTTCCCGATCTCGCGTCGCGCGAGCCGATGAAGGCGAAGTTCTACGAAGGCGAGTTGTGGAAGCGCGAGCTGGAGCAAGTGCTGATGCCGATGATCGAGAAATACGACGTCGTGCTGGTGAACGATTCCGAAGGCCTGGTGCGCTGGTAGGGTTGGGCGCGCCGGTCGCGCGCGGCGCATCAGCGCGGGCTTTACACTGGTTGCATGACCGTCCGGATTGCGATCCCCGAACCTACCAGCAGCGACGCAGAGTACAACCAGCGGGCATTGCCGCAGTATGTTGAAGCGCTGAAGGCCGCGGGCGCGGAGCCGGTGGTGGTGCCGCTGAACGAGACGCAGGAGCGCATAGCGAAGTTGCTGGCTAGCGTGCAAGGAGTGCTGTTGCCGGGCAGCAAGTTCGACGTGGATCCGCAACGTTATGGTGAGGCGCGGGAACCGGAGTGCGCGGAGGACGACCCGGCGCGCACCGCGGCCGATGAGCTGCTGCTGCAGGATGCGTTCAGTTTGCGCAAGCCGATTCTTGCGATCTGCCACGGTACGCAAAACCTGAACGTGTGGCGCGGCGGCGCGCTGATTCAGGATTTGAAGACAACGGTAAATCATCGGCCCGGACGCGAGGTGGTGAAGGCGCATCCGGTAGAGATTGCGCAGGGATCGCGGTTGAACGGGATTCTGCCCGCGCCGGAAGCGGGCGACACCGAAGAGGGCGGGGTTGAGGTGAACTCCAGCCATCACCAGGCGATTCGCACGCCGGGTGACAATCTGAGGGTGAGCGCGGTTTCGCCGGGCGACGGCGTGATTGAAGCGGTGGAACTCGATGCAGGGGATCATTTTGTCGTAGGCGTGCAATGGCATCCGGAGCGCACGTATGCGCAGAGCGGATTTTCGCGCGCCATATTTTCGGCGCTTGTGCAGGCGGCTGCGGATTGGGAGCCACCTGAAATCGAAGGGGCGAAGATCGGGGACTGAGGAGCGGAAACTGCGCGATGGACGCGAGCGAGACGAGGACACGACTGAATGCGTTTCTGACGGCGGCTGGTCTGGCGCGCCTGGACGACGAAGCGGATCGCCGGTTCGAGAGTTATCGTTCGCTTTTCTTTCGCTGGAGGAGACGCCTCAACCTGAGTGGGATTCGGGATGATGATGAGGAGCACATTCTATCACGGCATGTTGTTGAATGTATTGCAGTTGCGCGCGATATGCCGCCGGCAATCATGACCCTACTCGACTTTGGATCGGGCGCGGGACTGCCCGGGATTCCTATCGCGCTTTGCCGGCCGGAGATTGCCGTGACGCTGGCTGAATCGCAGGGCAAGAAAGCCGCATTTTTGCAGGAGGCTGTGCGCGTGCTGGGGATCAAGGCGAAGGTTCATGCGGGGCGGGCCGAGGCACTGGGTGCCGTCTTTGACTGCGTGATTTTGAGAGCCGTCGACAAAATGCCGAAGGCTGTGGCGGCTGCGGTAGCGCTTGTGGCGCCGGGGGGATGGCTCGCGCTAATGACGACTCGCGCGGACATCGCATCATTGCGAACGGCGGCAGGCACGCAGATCTTGTGGGTTGATCCGGTAAAGCTACCCGTCGGAAACCACCGTATTCTTGCGCTCGGGCGGCGAATCAGTTCTGCAACTTGATTTCGACCAGAGTGCGGACGGGTGCCAGATCTTCCGCCGTCTTGACGAGCAGCCGGACGCCGGTACCCTCGGCGTAACGCCGCGCTGCCGCAATCTCCTTCAACACAGCCATGGGCAGATCGCTTGCGCGAGCCGCCGCCACGGCGCGATTTCCAAGAACGAGAGAGACGCGGAAGCAGCCGGCGCACGGGCTCATGTAAAGGATGTTTCTGGATTTGAGTTTGGGTCGGAGCGCCCAGCCATATTTGGGCGAGATCGAGTGCCACTCCTGGCAGGAGATGCCTTTGCCGGTGAGCCAAACGGTGAGCTCTTTCCAGGCTTCGCGGGAGTCGCCGAGTGTTGCCGCGAGGTCTTTGGCGGAGGGTGGGGTTTTTCTGTCAACAAAAGCGTTCGGGAAATCCATGCTTGCCTTCTTTCTGGATTTCACTGATGAGTGTACGCCGGGGATCCCGGAAAGCAATCGGGCAAGTCAAGGAACCTGAATCAAAACCGCACTGAGGTAGTGGACGTAGCACGTGAGCTGGGTGCCGCTGGTGGACGGTGCTGGGAATCTCATTTCTACTGTCCACTCTCTTGCCAACACAAGAAATGGATAAATGGAGTTGGTTCTATTTTTGGCCGACGGGAAAACGGGTCACGCCGGGGCAGCAGCGGCACGCAAGTTTTAATCTCTTCTTGGTTGATGCGGGCAAGTGACGAACGATTTGCCTCGGAGAGGGCGGTTGATCCGGCGGGCAAAGAGAGAGCATTTGGCGGAGGGGTGTGTCAACTGGTGTTCCACGTGGAACAATCCGGCGGGGTATGGTGCCAGGAATTCGCGGGGGGAGTTGTTCCACGTGGAACTCCCCGCTTTCCTGGCCCCGATTTGGGCTCGGTACCAAAATGGTACACCTCGAGCAAAGACAGAAAACCGGAGCCGCCGAACGGGTAGTTTTCCACCGCGAAGAGAGTTTTGCTGCTCCTCGAGCCTCCCCTTCCAGCGCGAATCAAAACTCTTTCGCGACAAGCGTTTGCTCTGCATTCGCGGCCCGGCTGCCAGGACGGTTTCCACAACCGCGCCCGGTTTCCCACAATGCAAGTCCCTGTGCGCGCTACGACCTCTCCCATTACTCTGGAATGCCATGGGAAAGATCGTCGGAATCGCCAACCAAAAGGGCGGTGTTGGCAAAACCACCACGGCCATCAATCTGGCCGCATGCCTGGCTCTGGAGGGGCTGAAGACGCTTCTGATTGACTGCGATCCGCAAGCCAATGCTTCGTCGGGTCTGGGTTTTCAACGCGACGACAATCGTCATTCGGTGTACGACGTGCTGTCCGGAGACAGCCTTGCGGAGCAGGTGATTCTTCCGACGGACGTGGATCGGCTGTGGCTGCTGCCGGGTTCGAAGAACCTGACGGGCGCGAATATCGAGCTGGCCGGCGTAGAGGACCGGGCGCTACGTTTGAGGCGGGCGATAGAGCCGATTCAAGCCAGCTATGACCTGATTTTTCTGGATTGCCCGCCGGCCCTGGACCTGCTTACACTCAATGTTCTCTCCGCGGCGGAGACGCTGATCGTCCCTTTACAGGCGGAATACTTTGCTTTGGAGGGGATCTCGGAGCTGATCTCGACCCTGGAGCGGGTGCGCGCGGCATACAACCCGAACCTGACCATCGAGGGCGTGCTGCTGACGATGTACGACGATCGCACCAACCTTGCGCAGCAGGTGACGGAGACGCTCCGCGAGTATTTTCGCGACATCCTTTATCACACTGTAATCCCGCGGAATGTGCGTCTTGCGGAGGCTCCGAGTCATGGCAAGCCAGTAGCACTGTACGATCCGCGCTCGCGCGGCACCGAGGCCTATTTCGAATTGACGGGGGAGTTCCTGGCCCGCAACCAGATGGAAAGTCCGCGGGCAGCCGAACGCAAAATCATGGGACCAACGCGCACCCACGCCAGAGTGACCTTCTGGCCGTATTCGTGAACACGGACGAAGCTGGCGGGCGCGCTACCCCACCCTACCCACAAAAGCGAAAACGCGGCGAGGGTGGGGCACCCGCGCAGATAGCACCCGCACAGATTGTTTATGGAATTCGGCCTGCCCCGCAGGGCCGATCAAGCTGAGGATTTTCGATGACCAATGTTGCTGTTCCCGACCCCAAACGCCGCGCCCTTGGCAAAGGGCTCGATTCACTGCTTCCCCGCCCGCATTCTGCGCCCACAGGCGAGGCCGAAGGCGGCAAGCCGCGCGAGATTCCCGTCGACCAGATCGACCCCAACCCCTTTCAAACGCGCTCTCAGGTGAACCAGGAACAACTGGAGGAGCTTGCCGCTTCCATTGCTGCCAATGGCGTGGTGCAGCCGGTGCTGGTGCGCCCACTGGCGAGCGGACGCTTCCAACTGATTGCGGGAGAGCGGCGATGGCGCGCCTCGAAGCTGGCCGGCAAGGCCACCATTCCCTCGATATTGCGGCAGGTCTCGGACGAACAGGCGATGGAGATCACGATCGTCGAGAATCTGCAACGCGCCGACCTGAACCCGATGGAGCAGGCGCGGGCCTTCGAGCGCCTGGGACGCGAGTTCCACATGACCCAGGAGCAGATGGCGCAGCGCACGGGAAAAGACCGCGCGACAGTCGCTAACTTCTTGCGTTTATTGAAGTTACCGCAGGCAGTGCAGAATCGGGTCGAGGCCGGAGACCTGACCTTCGGCCACGCACGCGCGTTGTTGGCTCTGGAACATGCCGAGGAGATGGAAAAGGCGGCGCAGCGCATTGCGGCGCTCTCCATGTCGGTGCGCCAGACCGAGAACTACGTGCAGGGGCTGATCGACCCCAGCCGCAGGAACAAGAAGGAGCCCAAGGCGGAGCCGGCCATCGATCCCAACGTGCGCGACGCACAGGAGCAGCTGCAACGGGCCCTCGGTTTGAAGGTCACGATCGACGATCACAACGGCCGCGGCAAGGTGATCATCGAGTATGCCCGCCTAGAGGACTTTGACGCGCTCATGGAGCGGCTGTCGGGTGAGTGAATAGGGGCATCGTGTATTGACAATGACGTACGGATGAGTTTAAAAAATATGAGAATCTGATTTTATGGAAACTGTCTCGATTAGCGTCACAGAAGCCTCGCGAAACTTTGCCGATTGCGTGAACCGGGCGCGCTATCAGGGCACGACCTTCATCCTGGAAAAAAACGGCGTGCCGGTGGCGCGCATCGTGCCCACGGTGCGCAAGCCGGAGCGCGGGCAGGAAGTAGCTGCCGCCCTGCGCAAGGCCGTGCAGGATGTACACCCCGGAGAAGAGGAAGCGACCTCCTGGCTTCATGATCTGGAACAGGCGCGCAGTTCCATGGCGCCGCAGGGCAAGCCATGGCGTTTTTGATCGATGCCGATGTGATCATTCAGGCGGAGCGCAAGGCTCTGGATCTGGATGCGTGGTTGCTTGCGCATCCCGATGAGGAGATCAGGCTGGCGGCCATTACGGTGGCCGAACTATGGCGCAGCGTAGAGCGCGCCACGGGGATGCACCGCACGCGGCGGCAGAAGTTTTTGCAAAAGGCATTGCTTGCCTTTGAGATTGTTCCCTACACCGAGATGGCGGCGGTGCAGCATGCGCGCCTGTGGGCAGACATGGAAGCCACCGGCCAGAGAGTGAGCCCGCACGATCTAATGCTTGCGGCAACGGCCCTGGAATGCGGCGCGGCGGTGGTGACGTTCAACGCGCGGCGCTTTGCGGGGGTTCCGGGGCTGACGGTGTTGAAGCCGTAAGCGGCGGCTGGCGATGCGGAGGGAGAGCGCCGCGTGTTACGCGGAGACAGTAGAATTCTGCTTCCTGACGAGAAGGAGTTCCGCATGAAATCTGCATTGCAAGTTGGGTGCCGCGCCCTTGCGGCGATGGTGCTGCTTTTTGTGCCGCTTGCGGGTTTGCACGCGCAACAGCGATGGACCGAGGCGCAGGCCAATGCGTGGTATGCCGCACAACCATGGCCAGTGGGCGCGAATTTTCTGCCTTCGACGGCCATCAACGAGCTGGAGATGTGGCAGGCCGGCACCTTCGACCCCAAGACGATCGACCGTGAGCTGGGCTGGGCGCAAGGGATCGGGATGAATACGATGCGCGTCTTTCTGCACAACCTGCTGTGGGAGCAGGATGCGGAGGGATTCAAGCAGCGCATCGACACTTTTTTGACGATCGCCGCACGGCATCACATCCGGCCGGTGTTTGTGCTCTTCGACTCGTGCTGGGAGCCGTTTCCGAAGCTGGGGCCGCAGCATCCGCCGATTCCCGGCGTGCATAACTCGGGATGGGTGCAGGCGCCGGGCGCAGCGGTGCTTGCCGATCCCGCGCAATATCCGCGGCTGGAGCAGTATGTGAAAGGCGTGGTGGGCGCGTTCGCGGGCGATGCGCGGATTCTGGCGTGGGACGTGTGGAACGAGCCGGACAACGGCAACGAGAGCTCCTACGCAAAGGGCGAGCCGCGCAACAAGAATGAGATTGTGCTGGGCCTGGTGCCGCAGGTGTTTGCGTGGGCGCGGAGCGTGCATCCTACGCAGCCGCTGACCAGTGGCTTGTGGCACGGCGATTGGGACTGGCTCGACAAAATGCCGCCCATGGCGCGGGTGCAGATCGAGGAGTCAGACGTGATCAGCTTTCACAACTACAGCTGGCCTGAGGACTTTGAGAAGCGCGTGAAGGACCTGGAGCAGTTTCACCGGCCCATCATTTGCACCGAGTACATGGCGCGCGGCAATGGGAGCACCTTCGACACGATTTTGCCGATTGCGCATCAGTACCGCGTGGGCGCAATCAACTGGGGGTTGGTGGCGGGCAAGAGCCAGACCTATCTGCCCTGGGATTCATGGCAGCACCCGTATGTGAACGAGCAACCGAACCTCTGGTTTCACGATGTCTTTCACCCCGACGGGACGCCGTACCGCGAGCGCGAGGTGGAGATTATCCGCGACCTGACCAGCGGCAAGCAGCCGCCTCTATGACGGCGCGCCGCGGCATCGGCGTTGCTCGATGTGGTCGAAGAGTGCAAAGGTGAGAGTCATGCGCGAGATTGCCTTGATGCTTGTGTGCGCCGCGGCACTTCACACATCGGCACAAACAGCCGCGCCGGATTTCGTGTCGATCGAAGTGAACCTCGCCAGACCGGTGGGCAGCTATCAGCCCATCACAAATTGGTTTGGCTACGACGAATCGAACTACACGACCATGCCGTTCGGCGAGCAACTGCTGAGCGAGTTGCATGCCTTGAGTGCAGCGCCGGTGACGATTCGCACCCACCACCTGCTGACTTCGGGCAGCGGGGTGGCGGAGCTCAAGTGGAGCTCGTCGAACGTGTTCCGGCTCGACGAGAACGGCAAGCCGGTCTACGACTTCACAATTACCGACCAAACCTTCGACGAGTTTGCGAAAGCGGGCGTGCGGCCGATGGTGGAGCTGGGATTCATGCCCAAAGACCTGGCCGCCACGGTGCCGGGGATCAGCGCATACCAACTGCACTATCCCGCGCACACCATGGGAGGGGCGTCAAATAACCCGCCCAGGGACTACAAGATGTGGGGCGAACTGGTGCGGAAATACACCGCGCACCTTGTGGAACGCTACGGCCGGGAGCGGGTGAGCACCTGGTACTTCGAAGTGTGGAATGAACCGGATATCGATTATTGGCACGGAACGCCGGCTGAGTACTTCAAGCTCTACGACTATGCGGTTGCGGGCGTGAGAGCAGCGCTGCCTGGCGCAAAGGTGGGCGGACCGGCGAGCACGGGGCCAGCCAACGCCAGGGCAAGCGCGTTTCTCGAGAGCTTTCTGGAACATTGCCTGCACGACAAAAGCGCGGCCAACGGCAAACCTGTGCCGCTCGATTTCATCTCGTTTCATCCCAAGGGGCGACCCTCCCTGGTGGACGGGCATGTGCGGATGGGGCTCTCCAACGAGTTGCAGGCAGCTGAAGCGGGCTTCCAGATCGTGGCCAGGCATCCGGAGCTCCGGCGGCTGCCGATCATTCTGAGCGAAGCCGATCCGGAGGGTTGCGCGGCGTGCTCAGCGAAGGAGAATCCGGCGAACGCCTACCGGAATGGGCCGCTCTATGCGGCGTATACGGCGACGGCCGTGAAGGCGCTGTTCGATTTGCAGGACCAGAACGGCGTGAACCTGCTGGCGATGCTGTCGTGGTCGTTCGAGTTTGAAAACGCGGGCTACTTCGAGGGATTTCGCACGCTGGCGACCCACGGCATCGACAAGCCGATCCTGAATCTGTTTCGCATGACGGGGATGATGGGCGGCGAACGGGTGATGACGACAAGTACGGGCGAGGTTCCGCTTGAGGAGCTTGTGAAAACGGGTGTGCGGCAGACGCCGGACGTGGATGCCTTCGCGACGAAGTCGGAACATGAAGCGGCGGTGATGGTGTGGAACTACCACGACGACGATTTGGTTGCGCCGGACGCCGAGGTGCGGGTGACGGTCCGGGGAATTCCGGCAGGAGTGAAGAAAGTCTTGCTCGAGCACTACCGGATCGATGAGACGCACAGCAATGCGTTTACTGCGTGGAAGAAGATGGGCTCTCCGCAGGCGCCAACCGCGGAGCAAACCCCGCAACTGAAGGCGGCCGGACAACTACATCTTCTCAGTTCGCCCGAGTGGGTCGATGTTGCCGATGGGAAGGTGACGATCGAAATGGCGATGCCGCGGCAGGCGGTTTCGCTGCTGCGGCTGGAGTGGTAGGGGGCTCGGAACCGACAGCCCGGTCACTGACTGCGTAAGTGTATGCGGGCGAAGTCCGTGCTTTCCCACATCTCAGAATCGAGATGTGGGGCACCCCTTCTTAGTGCTGAGTTGAAAGGGCGGGTGAGGTTCGTGCTTTCCCATCCTTTCGCACGAATCCGCGAAAGGATGGGGCACCCCATTTCGTGCAGGATTGAAGGGTAGAAAAGAACCACAGGTCGGCGGGTGCAGTTGCTTTGCGGCTGCGGCGGATTTATCCTTCTTGTTCTGATCGTTTCTCGGCGAGGCTCCTCTGCGAGGCGGAGGAGCCAGTATTTTTTGGTTGCAACGAATTCTCAGTTCCCTTGTGGAGAC
>Ga0326728_10020636_pt1 | contig 12531 bp, 14 predicted proteins | sample MB3enrmetagenome_FD_207602 | JGI IMG/M metagenome (GOLD analysis project Ga0326728, IMG submission 207602) | Lab enriched peat soil microbial communities from McLean, Ithaca, NY, United States - MB31MN | ecosystem: Environmental > Terrestrial > Soil > Wetlands > Peat | place: USA: New York...
TTGACGATTTTTGCCCTGGGCATCATGCCCTACATTACCGCCTCCATCATTTTGCAGCTCCTCACTGTGGTGTACGAGCCCCTGGCCAAGTTGCAAAAGGAAGGCGAACTGGGCCGTAAGAAGATCACCCAGTGGACACGCTATCTGACGGTGGTGCTCAGCGCCGTGCAATCGGCGGGCATCGCCATTACCCTGGAGCGCAGCACCGTTTCCGGCGGGATGCCGTTTGTCAATAATCCCGGCCCCGGCTTCATCTTGATGACCATGTTGACCCTCACCACGGGCAGCGCTTTCATCATGTGGCTGGGCGAGCAGATCACCGAGCGAGGCGTCGGCAATGGCATGTCGCTCTTGATTTTTGCCGGCATTGTGGTGGGATTGCCGCGCGCCGTGATCGACCTGGTGGATAAAGCCCGCACCGGCGCCTGGGGAGCCTTTACCGTGCCGGCGCTGCTGATTCTGCTGGTGGGCATGGTGGCCGTGGTGGCGTTCATCGTGTATGTGGAACGCAGCGAACGCCGTATTCCCGTGCAATATGCGAAACGGGTGGTGGGCCGCAAAATCATGGGCGGGCAGATGACGCACTTGCCGCTGCGCGTCAATAGCGGCGGGGTCATGCCGGTCATCTTCGCCAGTTCCGTACTGACTTTGCCCCAGACCGCCGGGGGGTTGTTCTTGCAGAATAACCGTTACTTCCGCCCGGTGCTGGACGCGCTGCGGTGGGGCGAACCGCTCTACACGGTGCTGTATGCGGTAGGCATCGTCTTCTTTGCGTATTTTTACGTTTCTATCGTCTTCAACCCCAAACAGGTGGCGGACGATATGCGCAAGTATGGCGGGTTTATTCCGGGCATTCGGCCCGGCCAGCGCACCGCGGACCATATCAATGAGATCTTGACCCGCATTACCCTGGTCGGGGCGCTGTACCTGATTGTGATCAGCTTCATTCCCGAGTGGATGATTACCGGCATCCATTTGAATCACCTGCCCTTGTGGCTGGGCGGGGCATTCTTTGAGCGTCTTCCCAGTTGGGTGACCAACGGCCTGGGAGTGAGTTTTTATTTCGGAGGCACTTCGCTGCTGATCGTGGTGGGAGTCGCCATGGATACGGTGCAGCAGGTGGAAGCGCAACTGATCATGCGGCACTATGAGGGTTTCACGCCGCGCAGCGGGCGCATCCGCGGCCGGCGTAGCTGGTCGTAGGACCAATTTCCAATTTGTAATTTGTGATTTGCAAAGTAAGCAGGGGAGAGGCTCCCGGTTTTCCCTTTGCAAATTTCAAATTACAAATTGCCAATCGGAGGGGAGATGGTAGCACCGGCGCATTCTGCGGTCCAACCCAAGGCGCGCAACGTGGGGCCCATCATTCTGCTGGGGGCTCCGGGCGCAGGCAAGGGAACGCAAGCCAAGCAGATCATGGAGGTCTACGGGATTCCGCAGATCTCTACCGGCGACATTCTGCGGGCGAATGTCGCGCAAGGGACGGAGCTGGGCAAGCAGGCCAAAGCCATCATGGAACGGGGCGAGTTGGTCCCCGACCAACTGGTGTGCGACATGGTCGCGCAACGGCTGTTGCAAACCGATTGCGAGCGCGGTTTCATTTTGGACGGGTTCCCGCGCACCGTGGCCCAGGCGCAGTGGCTGGATCAGTTTCTCGCCAGCGAACGCTTTGCCCGGCAGAAATGTTCGCACTTGCCGCCGGTTGTGATCGAGATTGCGGTTGGCTATAATCAATTGCTGAAGCGGTTGACTGGCCGTCGCTCTTGTCCCACCTGCGGGCGGATATATAACGTCCACTTTCAGCCTCCCCGCGTAACCGATGTTTGCGACGTCGACGGCGCCAAGCTTGTTACTCGCAAGGATGACAGCGAGGAAGTGATCGCCGAGCGCCTGAAAGCTTACGAGCGCCAGACCTTGCCCTTGACCGAATATTACAAAGGCAAAGGGCGCCTGCGAATATTGGATGGGGAGAAAGATCCGGACCTGGTTACGGCCGAGACGCTGAAAGCAATTGAGCATGGCCATAGTATGTAAGTCGGCTGCGGAAATCGAAAAGATGCGCCGCAGCGGAAGCATCGTCCGCCAGGTTTTGGACATGCTGCAGAAGATGGTGGCCCCCGGAGTTTCCACTATGGATCTGGAACGGGCGGCCGATAAAAGTATTCGCGATCTGGGGGCTAAGCCGGCCTTCAAGGGTTATTACGATTACCCTTGTGTGCTGTGCACCTCGATCAACCAGGAAATCGTTCACGGAATCCCCAGTGAACGGCGGGTGCTTAAGCCCGGGGATATAGTTTCCATCGATTGCGGGGTCGTGCTCGATGGGTACTTTGGCGATGCGGCGATCACAGTTCCGGTGGGTAAGCTTGAGCCGGAGGTGGAGAAGTTGCTGGAAGTGACGGAAGCCTCGCTGTATCGTGCCATTGAAGCGGCACGGGTGGGCAACACCATCGGGGATCTGGGCGCGGCGGTGCAACGGCTGGTGGAAAACAATGGTTTCAGCGTAGTTCGGGAATTCGTCGGACATGGAATCGGTACCCGGTTGCATGAAGATCCGCAAATTCCCAACTATGGCACCCCGGGGTTCGGACCCAAGCTGCGCGAAGGAATGGTTCTGGCCATCGAGCCGATGGTCAATGCCGGCAAGCCGGACGTGCTGCTGCTGGATGATAAATGGACCGCGGTCAGCAAAGACGGCAGCTGTAGCGCGCACTTCGAACATTGCATCGCCATTACGGACAATGGACCGGATATTTTGACGAAATAGGCAGGAGGGAGCGGCAATTTGTAATCGGTAATTGGCGATTTGCAAAGTTCGAACCTTGACGGTGTGGGTGCTTTACAAATTGCAAATTACAAATTGCAAATTACAAATGGGTTTTGCATGAGCAAGGAAGACGCGATTGAAGTTATGGCAGTGGTGATTGAACCCCTGCCCAATGCTATGTTTCGGGTGGAACTGGAGAACAAACACCAGGTTCTCGCCCATGTATCGGGCAAGATGCGCAAGAATTTCATTCGCATTCTTCCTGGCGACCGGGTCGCGGTGGAGCTTTCGCCCTACGATCTGACCCGAGGCCGCATTGTGTATCGCTACAAATGAGTTCTCAGTTCCCGGTTCTTCGTTCTGAGTAAGAACCAGAACCGGCGGCTGTGAACTGAGAACCGAGAACTGAGAACTGAGAACTGAAATGAAGGTACGGGCATCCGTCAAGAAGATTTGCGCCAAGTGCAAGGTTATCCGCCGCCAGGGAGTAGTGCGGGTGATCTGCGAGAATTCTAAACACAAGCAGCGTCAAGGCTGACATCCGTTCCCGGTTACGCGTTAACCGCTTTCCGTTTTGGGCGAAAGGCCAGCGGCAGACGGGAAATGAAGAATGGGCAACGGCTTTTGAGGGTATATGGCACGTATTGCTGGCATCGATCTGCCGCGCAACAAGCACACCCGCATTGCGCTGACCTACATCTATGGCATCGGCCATCCGCGCTCCGCCAAGATTCTGGCGGCGGCGAACGTGGATGGAGAGAAGAAAGTGCAAGACCTGAGCGAGGACGAGGTGAACCGGATTCGCCAGGTGATCGAAGCGGAAGGGGACGTGGAAGGCGATCTGCGCAAGGACGTCTCCATGCACATTAAGCGGCTGATTGAAATCGGGTCGTATCGGGGTTTCCGTCATCGCCGCAACCTTCCGGTGCGCGGTCAGCGCACGCACACCAACGCGCGTACCCGCAAGGGCCCGCGCCGGGGCACGGTAGCCCAGAAGAAAAAATCCACAGCGAAGACTTAATTTATGGCAAAAGCAACAGGCGCACAGGCTGCCGGCCCCGCCGGCGCAAAAGGGAAGAAGAAGCAGTTCAAGCGAAAAGAGCGCAAGAACGTGCCTTATGGGCTGGTGCATGTCCAGGCGTCTTTCAACAACACGCTGGTCACCATCAGCGACCCGCAAGGGAACGTGGTGGCCTGGAAGAGTTCCGGTTCGCTCGGCTTCCGGGGGTCCCGCAAGGGAACGCCCTTTGCGGCACAGCAGGCCGCAATGAACGCCGCCAATCAGGCGCGGGACCACGGCATGCGCTCGGTGGACGTGCGGGTTGCAGGTCCGGGTTCGGGACGGGAGTCGGCGATTCGGGCCCTGGCCGCCGCGGGCCTGGAGGTCCGCTCCATTCGGGATGTTACTCCGGTGCCGCATAACGGCTGCCGACCGCCGAAACGGCGGCGGGTCTAAGGAAAATTTTGAATTTTGATTGAGCTCTTGGGGACCGCAAAGATTATTGGCAGACCTGAAATTCAAAAAATCGAAATTCAAAATTCATAAATCAAAATTAACGTGATCGGGACGAAGGGACCGCCAAGTCCTGTAAACCGATCTTAACCATCACCAACTGATGAGGAGAGAAACTTGGCACGTTATAAAGATGCAGTTTGCCGGCTCTGCCGGCGCGAGGGGACGAAGCTGTTCCTCAAAGGCCCGAAGTGCTTTACCGACAAGTGTCCGATCGAAAAACGCAACTTCGCTCCCGGCCAGCACGGGAAAGACCGCCGCGCCAAGGTGGTCGGCTATGGCCTGCAACTGCGGGAGAAGCAGAAGACCAAGCGCATGTACTTTGTGCTGGAAAGCCAGTTCCGAACCTATTATGAGAACGCGGCCCGCAAGAGCGGGGTGACCGGTGAGATGCTGTTGCAGCAACTGGAACGGCGCGTGGACAACGTTGTCTTCCGCCTGGGTTTCGGGATTTCCCGCCGTCAGGCGCGTCAACTAGTGCGCCACGGGCACGTTGCGGTGAATGGGCGGAAGGTAAACATTCCTTCCTTCCAGGTGCGAGCGGGGGACGAGATCACGATACGCGAAGGCAGCCGCAAGCTGGCGGTGCTGGAGACGGCGAAGGAATTTGCCGCCCATCAGACGGCCCCGACCTGGCTTGAGGTGGATCGCGATAATTACAAGGGGAGGGTATTGGCTTTGCCCAAGCGCGAAGACATCAACATCCCAGTCAACGAACAGCTTATTGTCGAACTGTACAGCAAGTAACACGAGTTTCGAGTTTCCAGTTTCCGGTTTCCAGAGTAAAGGTGCATGCAGCTGGAAACTGGAAACGGGTTCTTAGGCCTATTCCGCAGCCCGATCAGCCTCGGTAACGATCGCCCCCACCCTCTAGGCCGGGTGGGGGTTGCCGGGAGCCATAGGGCCGGAAGGAGAGTATTACCGATGCTTTGGAAAGGCTTTCAAAAACCGAAACGTCTTGCCGTCGATACCGAAACCCTTACAGAACGCTATGGCCGCTTCTGGGCGCAACCGTTCGAGCGCGGCTTTGGCACCACTATCGGAAACGCTCTGCGGCGGGTCTTGCTGAGCTCGATCGAAGGCGCCGCGGTCAGCGCGGTCAAGATTGAAGGAGTGCTTCACGAATTCCAGTCGATTCCGGGAGTGGTGGAGGATGCGACCGACATCATCCTGAACGTGAAGCAGGTTCCTTTCAAACTGAGCGGCGATGGTCCTAAGGCGATTTATCTGCGCGCCGATCAGCCCGGGGTGGTCACCAGCGCTTTGATTGAAGCCGACGGCGACGTGGAGGTGCTCGACAAAGACGTTTATATCGCGACCGTCAGCGAAGGCGGCAAGTTGGATATGGAGATGCGCCTCAAGCGCGGGCGCGGCTACGTGAGCGCCGACAAGAATTTCGACGAGGATCTGGGACTGGGGTTCATTCCGATCGATTCCGTGCACTCGCCGGTGCGCAAGTGCAACTACGTGGTGGAAGCGGCCCGCCTGGGACAGATTACCGATTACGACAAGCTCTCTCTGGAAGTCTGGACCAACGGCTCGGTTACGCCTGCGGATGCGATCGCCCTGGCGGCGAAGTTGCTGAAGGACCACATGAACATCTTCATCAACTTCGAAGAGGAGCTGGAAACCGCCATTAGCAGCGAGGAGCGGAAACCCGAGATCCGCAACGAAAATCTGAATCGTTCGGTGGAAGAGCTGGAACTGAGCGTGCGCAGTTATAACTGCCTGAAGAACGCCAATATCCAGACCATCGGCGAACTGGTGCAAAAGACCGAGGCCGAGATGCTGAAGACCAAGAACTTCGGCCGCAAGTCGCTGAACGAGATCAAAGAAATCCTGGCCTCGATGGGGCTAAGTCTGGGCATGAAGATCGACGAGCATGGGAACGCAGTTCCGGCGGCTCCGACGAGTGCTCAAGTCGCCGGGATGCCGGCTGCCCTGCCCGCCTTCAGTATGGGCGACAACCAGCCGGAATAAGCGATAGGAGCGATTAGAGCCATGCGGCATCGCAAAGCAGGATTCAAACTGGGAAGAAATACTTCGCATCGGCGGGCGCTGCTGCGCAATTTGGCGACCTCCGTCATCTTGGAAGAACGCGTTGAGACGACGTTGTCCAAAGCTAAGGCCGTGCGTCCGCAGGTCGAAAAGATGATTACCCTGGGCAAGCGCGGCGATCTGGCGGCGCGGCGCCTGGCGCTGGGTTACCTGATGACCCGCGAAGCGGTGGACAAACTGTTCGACACCATTGCGCCTCGCATGGGCGATCGCAACGGCGGTTATCTGCGCATCGTCCGCGGCGGTTTTCGGCGCGGCGACGGCGGCGAGATCGCCTTCCTCGAACTGCTTGGCAGCGAGGTGGTACAGGAAGAAAAGCGCAAGAAACGCGCTGAGACCCGCGCCAAACGCGCTGAAGAAGCCAAGAAAGCCATGGAAGAGGCGCAAAAGGAAAGCGGCGCCGCGGGCACGGAAGGCGGGGGTGGCGGCGAAACTCCGGCTGCCGGCTAGGCAGTGACAGGCGCAACCTAGAATAGGACGGTTTTACCGAGCGCATCCATAGTGGGTGCGCTCTATTTTTTGCTGCCAGTTTCCGGGAACTGAGAACCGTCAGGATTTACAAATTGTAATTTGTAATTTGCAAAGTAAGAACCTGCCACCAAAAGATCCCACGGCCCACGACTGAGAACTGAGAACCGAGAACTGAGAACTAGTTAGTCCCGCGTGGCTTGAAACGCAATGGCCTTCCACCCTCCAGCCTGTTTCTGCCATACGCGGGTGTAGCGATAACTCCGGGTAAAATTGCCATCCTTATCTTTGCCGGTAACATCAATACGCCCGGTCACCACTGCTGTGCGGCCGAAGCCATGGACCTGCACGTCCGCCAACTGCATGCTGTAGTACTGGAACTGGCGGTTGTGCATAGCGGCCAGCAACTGGGATTTGTCCAGGACCTCGCCGTCCGCGCTGGTGCCTACGTAACCATTCGCCAGCAGCCGATCCATGGCATCAGGCTCATTGATGAGGTCGGCGTCCCGGATCCGCGTCTCCTGCAGGGCCACTTGCTGCATAGGACCGACGTTAGGCAACGCTGGCGCGGAGGTTTTGCCGCCGGGCTGGGAAGCGGGAGCAACAGGCTTGGCGCCGGAGTTCGGCACAGGCGCGGTTTGCGCCACCGACCACAGACTCACGGCCAGCAGTAGAAGAATCCTCACGATAAACCTCCCGCGGGCGGTCATCATATCAGAGCGTAACATCCGTTACCCGTTTTTCGTTACCCCTCGATTCTTGCCCCTAATGTCTGTCATGCTGAGTTCTAGATGGACCTGCGGTCCACCTACGAGCATGAAAACGCTTAAGCTCCGTAGCGTTGGTCTCTCTCTGGCAGCATACTTGTGCGCGGGCGCGGACGCCCGCACGACTGCCGGCGAGACACCAGCGCTACGTTTTCAAGGCAGTAGCTTGGCAAAGGAGAACGGGTAGCGGGCAACGGGTAGTGGGAAGCGGGAAACAAAAAGCCCCTTGTCGCCAGACAAGGGGCTTTGTCGATTATTTCTGCGGCGCTGCCATCTGCGGTTGCTGCGGAGCATTCTGGTTCGTACCCGCGTTCTGGTCCAAGGGCTGAATCGGGCTCGCCGTGGCCAGTTCCGCCAAATGCGTGTTCTTCAGCAGGCTGACCTCAACCTTGCTGCCGACGATGCGGGTAGTCTTGCTACTCTCCCCGGCAGCCGGCATCGGGGTGTTTCCCATGCCCAGCAGATAGATGCGGTAAACCGGGATCTCGTGGGTCAGCACCAGATAGCGCACGACCGACTCAGCAACGTGTTGCGAAGTTTCGATCGCCTCCGCGCCCTTGCCGCTCGAGAAGGCCTGAACTTCGAATAGATAGGCATTCTGCCCTTTCACCGAATCGGCCATCTGGTCGAGCGCTTCTTTGGCCTTTTTGCTCAACGCGGCTTGGCCCGGCTGGAGGCGAATCTCCGTCTCAGTCACCGCCTGGTATTGGTCGATGTTGGTAACGGCCTGCTGCACAACTTGCAAGCGGGTATTCGCCTGTTGCGCCGTCTGGCCGGCCACCTGGGCTTGATTGCCGGCTTCTATGGCGTGCTGATCGGCTTCATTGGCGCGGGCGGCGGCCATCCGAATACCCTGTTGCGCGCGGCTATCGACATCCTTGATGGCCCGGGAATTGGCCGCGGTCAGCTCATCCAGTTCATTGACGCGATTGCGCATCGGTTCCACTTGCCGCTGCACGTATTTCTTGCGCGCTAACGGGTTAATCTTGCCCCAGAAGCCCTCGTGGCGTTCGGCCTGCAGGGGCGGGAGCGCCTCCGGGTTTTGGCTGGCTGTGCTCGGATAGGCGGGCGCCACCTGCGTCGGTTGCGGCATGGCTTCGCCAGTACTCGGGGTAGCGGCGGGTTGGCCGTTTGGGTTGCTGCCGCCCTGCTGGGCATAGGCGGAAGCCATGAGAGTAATAGCCAATCCGAAGACGGTCCAGATGCGAGCGCTCATTCTGCAATTACCTCCCGGGATTTTGCCTGGCAATGACCAGGGTCAAAGGGTGGGAGCTGGATATCCCGGCCAGCTGCCGGCCGGACGTGCTCCATTCTGGGTGTAATCACACCGCATGCCAAACCACAGGGCAGCCAAACAGGTCTAAGTTACTGATTCTAAGGATAGCGGGAATCATCGGCACCGTTTGCCCCAGGTAGGAATGGCGAGTGCCAGGTAATTTTGTAAGTACCTCCGGAGGTAATTTGAGCGTCTTAGAGTTGACGGTACTTGGTTGTTGGGCCCCATGTCGCACTTGCATAAGGCGTTACTGATTTTCGTTTCCCTAGTGGTAGCTGCCATCGTTGCCCTCCACCTCTTGGCCGCGGAAACCGGCACGACCATCAGTTCCCTCCGAACGGAAACCAGCAGTTTGGAAGCGCGAAGCAGTGCGCCACCAGCGATGCCTTCCGAGGCCATCCCGCCGGAACACCTGAGGCAGTATCAGGACCTGTCTGTCCGTTGGATGGCGGAGTATCTGCGCATCAATACCACCAACCCACCCGGTAACGAACAGAAAGCGGCCGAATGGTTCAAGCGCATCTTCGACGCGGAGGGAATCGAAAACCGGCTGCTGGAGTACGCTCCCGGACGGGCCGACATTTGGGCGCGGCTTCCGGCTGCCCGAGTGATCAACGGAAAGCGAACGGCGGGCGCCGTTAAGCGCCCAATCGTATTGCTTAGCCACATGGACGTAGTCTGGAGCGATCCGGCCCACTGGCGGGCGCCGCCCTTCAGCGCCACCGTCCTGGACGGAGCCATGTATGGCCGGGGGGCGCAGGATATGAAGAGCGAAGGCTTAGCGCAGCTCCTGGTCATGGTGATGCTGAAGCGGGAACAACCGGCGCGGGACCGTGACGTCATCTTTCTGGCCACCGCCGACGAGGAAGTCCACGACAGCGGCACCGACTGGTTGATCGCCCAGCATCCGGAACTGCTGGGGGATGCCGAGTTCCTGATCACCGAAGGCGGAGAGAACCTGCTGGACGGGGCGCGGGAAAACTATGTTGGCGTCGACGTGGCCGAAAAGGCGCCTTTCTGGCTGCATGTGGTGGCGCATGGCGAAGCCGGTCACGGCTCGCGTCCGATTGACGACTCCGCGCCCAATCGCCTGGTGCGGGCCCTGGACCGCATAATGAAGTATCAGCCGGAACCCAGGGTGCAGCCCGAACTCCAGCAGTTACTGGCGGAGATGGCGGCGTTCGAGCCGCCCTCCCGCGCGGCGCACTTGCGGAACATCCGCCAGGCGTTGCAGGACAAAACATTCCGCGCTTCCCTCGCCAAGGATGAATCGCTCAACTACCTTTTGCATAACACCATCGCCGTAACCATGCTTCAGGGGTCCAAGCAGACCAATGTCATTCCCGAAGAAGCCTGGGCCAATCTTGACGTGCGTCTGCTGCCCGGCGAAGACTCCAAGGAGTTTTTGCAAACGCTACAAGCGGTGGTGGATGATCCCAGCGTAAGCATCGAACCGCTGGACGGTTTCGCCAAGGGCAATTCCTCGCCCATCGGCACCGCTTTGTTCGATAGCATTCGGCGGGTAAGCGCATACTACTTCTCCCAGGCACGTGTGTTACCCCGGTTGGCCAGTGGCTACAACGAGAGCCAGCGCTATCGTCCCTTGGGCATCGTGTGCTATGGTTTCAGTCCCTTCATGACTACCGCGGAGGAGGCCAACACCGAACACGGCAACAACGAGCGAATTCGCCTGGATGAGTTGCGGCGCGGATTCCGGGTGCTGTACGACGTGGTGCTGAACGTGCGGTAAAGCAGCAACAAGCCACAAGCAACAAGCTACAAGCCAAGAAAACCTAGCCGGTGCGCGGGACTCAGCCCCCGCGCCAGGTCAGTCGTCCCTACAGGACTGACAAGGTTCTTACGGTCCGTCCCGGCGTTGAACCGGCTGAAAAGCCGTGCCCTGAGTACAAACCAGTACTTTCAAAGGTGCCCGGAGCCGGTGACCTGATGCTTTTAGCCTTCTAGCTTGCGGCTTGGGGATTGCGGCTTGTGGCTTGGACCGTGATCCTTCCACGGGGCAAAAATTACCTAAGACATCTTTTCCCTTGCACTTCGAAGTGCTCTGCACCACACTCGCGCCATTGGGAGTGTCACCGACAAACGAGTCGATCCCCCTATGTGGCAGCCAACGAGCTTGAGACCGCACCGGGGCCAGGAATGCGGCGGGTATTTACCCATGAACGGTTCGTTAGCGGATTCCCCCAAGGCGAAACCTCAACCTTGCAGGGAGCTGCGCGGATTTTTATACGATCCGGAAGAAGGAAGTGTAGAATGCAGACTTTGCGGCAGCCGGGCCTTTAGCTGGAAGCCGGAAAAACATTGCGCTCTGGCAATCGGCGCATGAGCCGTGCTGCCGCCGGCGGACCGAGGGACTCCGCTCAGCCTGATGACGGGAATTCTCAAAGCAAATTTGCGGCGAACTTCGCCCGCGGCCACGCGCTCGGGTGCGCGCGAAACGTTGTTTAGTTGCGTTGTCGATTCTCCCATTGGACCCTTGGCTCTGGCCGTCTCGGAAAAGGGAGTCGTCAGTGTGCACTTCGGTCGCACCCTGCCCTTGCATGCCGACCTGATTGAGTCGGAGGTGAAAACCGCCTCTTGCCGCCGGGAGCTGGAGGAATACTTCGCGGGCGCACGGACCCGGTTCACGGTTTCCCTGGACTTGCGGGGCACGTTCTTTCAGAAGCAGTGCTGGCAGGCTCTGCTGGACATTCCCTACGGGGAAACCCGCTCATATGCCGATATTGCCCGGGCAATCGGCCGCCCCCGGGCTTTTCGAGCAGTCGGGATGGCCAATCACGACAACCCGGTGGCCATCATCGTTCCCTGTCATCGGGTCGTCGGTTCCAACGGAGACCTGACCGGATACGGCGGAGGGTTGGAAGTAAAACGCCACCTGCTCGACCTGGAACGCCGCCACCGGGTCAGCGGCTGACCCGGTGGGGACGGTTTTCCCCCCGCACCTCCAGCTTGTTTACCGTTTTGCGATTCACGGCAAAGGATTCCGCAATGCGATCGGCCGTTTGCCTTTGCTTGCGGGTGCCAACCGAGCCGCTAAGCACAATCTGGGACTCATCGACACTAACCGAGATTGATTCGTCGGCCAGCGTCGAATCGTCATGCAGAGCAGCCACGATCTGACCACTCAATTCCGCGGCCGGAGGCAGGCCGCGTATCTGGCCGCCGGCAATAGTGCTGAGGACCATCATCAGCAGCGACAAGACGGCGCTTCTGCTCATACGACTGATTTGCCCCAGCGCTAGTTCAGAAACCGCCAGCCGGTTCCGAGTTGCCCGGTGGCAGCACTCAGCACTCAGCCGGAAATTGGGTAATTTGGTAATTGGGTAATTTGGTAATTGAGAAGCGCAACGCGTAGCACTGCAGTGCCCGGTTCTTATTTCTCAGTGCGCCGCCGCTGGGTTTTGCCTCAACTGAGTGCTGAGAAGTAGTCTCGAAAATAGGAATCGGATTCATCAACAGCCTGGCCCTCCCACAAATTGTCATTCCGAGTCCCGCGCCCGCCATGATCCGGACAGTTGCCATAACGCTAGGGCGCGGGGCGAGAAACCTATGCATTGGGGCCCGATGTACAGTTGCTATTCGTGCATCAAGTAGGAATCCGAGGCGCGCCCTGCAAGCTGGCGGGACACAGGCGTTGGCGGCAGGCCGCCCTACACCTGTTCGG
>Ga0326728_10020637_pt1 | contig 12531 bp, 8 predicted proteins | sample MB3enrmetagenome_FD_207602 | JGI IMG/M metagenome (GOLD analysis project Ga0326728, IMG submission 207602) | Lab enriched peat soil microbial communities from McLean, Ithaca, NY, United States - MB31MN | ecosystem: Environmental > Terrestrial > Soil > Wetlands > Peat | place: USA: New York...
GCTGCGGTTTCCAGGCGGGCTGCGGAAGCGTGACGCTGAGCAGGGCTTCAGTTGCTTTCGTCTCGTAAGCGCCAGGGATGTCCATGGAAGCTGTGGTGGTGGCGCGCATGAAGGGTGGCGTCTCCTGCACGATGGGTAAGACCTGGGAGGGGATGCTGACGATCTGTTTCTGCTCGATGAACTGGCGCAAGCTGCCCAGGATATCGCGGAAGCTCTGCAACAGGTAGTCCGGCGCGGGATGGTCTTTCCCCAGCTCAGCCAGCACCTCGCGGGGGCTGTGCTTGGGATCGATCTGCTCAGCGGTCTCCTTCAGTCGTTGTTGATTGCGCCGCAAATCGGCGCACCCAATCTCCCGAAGGCGGTCCAAGGGGATATCCACCATTTCGTCATCGCGGAGTTTCTTGCGGTAGTTCTCTGCGCCGATGCGGAAGTCACCCTTGGAAATCGGCAGCAGGTCGTCGTGAAGGAAAATCTGGTATTTGCGCAGGGCGTCAATCACCGCCTTGTTGCTGCGTTGGAACTCTGCCACGAGTTGCGCGTCTTTGACCTCCGCAAAAGCCCCCGGGACATCCTTGCGGAAAAAGTCGATCATGCCCGGCATCTGCTCCAGAGCGATTTCCGTATAAATCTTCGGCGGGTTCTCGAGGTTTTGCCGGGCAGCCACAATCGCCGTCGGAATCGCGCCTTCCCGGGCGATTACGGAACGCAGCCGCACCTCAGGCGGAGCAAAGTTTCGCTTGATGATCAGGTAGATGCTGCGGGTGACTCCGGAAGTGTAGAGGTCGGGGTCTTTCCTCCACATCCTGATCGTGTCGAGCTCCAGCAGACGCGACTTGATAGTGCTTTTGAGTAACTCGAGGTCGCCGGCGCTCATGGGAGCGAGCTTCGCCGGGTCAAGCAGATCAAACCTGGATTGCAGGGCCTTCAGTTTGACCACCTCGGCGTCTACCGCAGAGCGCGAATAGTCTTCGAGCTTGCCGTCGTATTGGTGAAAACCGGCGGCTGTCGCCTCGGTGGGGTGGAACTCAAAATAGAAATTGAAGTAATCGTCCACGAGTTTGTCGAACTGGGCGGGGGCGTTGGTTGTTGGGTTATCAGAGGGAATACTGCGTACCGAAGTGAATCCGATGCAGCACAGAACCGCGCAAGAAAACGCCAGAGCGACTTTGAGTTTGGTCATGTGATCTCCTGAAAGCCTACTAAGTTACCACATTCGGCACGGCGGGTGGCGTCGGGTGCCGCATACATCCCTCCAAAAACCGTCGGGACGTGTGCGCCACCCGCGGAGTTCGTGGAAGAAAGAAGCAGAGCGAGATTCCTCGCGGAGTTTACCCTGAGCGGGCAGAGCGAGATCCTTCTCCCGCGACTGCGGGATCAGGATGACAGCGAAGGGCTCGGAATGACACTGCGAAGACTGACAGAGCTTGTCAATCGACAATCGGCAATCATCGTGCGGCTACATGGACGACAGCTTTGACCACACCGTCACGGTAGTCGGCGACCAGGTCGAAAGCCTGCTTGGTTTCGGCAAGGGAAAAGTGGTGTGTCACAAGTTGATCGAGGTTGATGGCGCCGTTTGAAACCAGTTCGATAGCAGGGGCCATGCACTGGTTCTGCCGGCGGACGTTCTGCAATCGTATTTCTTGGCGCCTTAGGGTGTGAATGTTGAAGCTGACCCGGTCAACCTCAGGAATGCCGATCATCAGCACCGTTCCGCCGGGCTTGAGCAGCTCAATCGACTGGTCGAGGGTTTCCTGCTGGCCCGCGCACTCGAACACGAAATCCACTCCCAGCGGCTCGAGCTCACGGATCGCCCTGACCAGGTCGGTTTGTTTCGGGTTCCCAGTCCAACTCGCCCCGCAGCGCCGGGCCACCGCGAGGCGCTCATCGAGCAGGTCGGTGGCGTAGACCGTGCAATCACAGGCCGCAAGGCTCGCGAGCAGTACACACAGTCCAATGGGGCCGCAACCCAGGATTGCGATCTTTGCTCCCGGCTGCATCTGCGCCAGGCGTTGAGAGTAGAGCCCAATTGAAAGCGGCTCGACCACCGCAGCTTGCACCATGGTCATACCATCGGGAATCACATAACATGACCTTTCCGGCATCACCAGATATTCAGCCAGCGCCCCTGTTGCCTGTCCGGGGCAGGCCAAAAAGGCCTGGTTGCGGCAAGTGTGTTCCCGGCCTGACCGGCATTGGTCGCAACGGCCACAGGGAATCAGCGGGTCCACGGCGACGCGCTGGCCAACCTTGAGCCGTTTCACTTGGTCCCCGACCGCCACAACCATTCCCGCACATTCGTGACCCGTCCATTCCGGATACTCGCAAACCAGAGATCCGATCCGCCCCGCCGAGTAGTAATGCACATCCGATCCGCAAACGCCTACCACCCCGATGCGCAAGAGGACACTGTGCGGGTCGCTGATCTCCGGTTGCCCCGTCTCGCGAATCTCCATTTGTCGAATGCCGGTTAAGAAAGCCGCTCTCATCAAGACTCCTCGACGCATGTAATACATCATTGTATCAGGTGATTGTGAACAGCCCTTCGTAATTGCGGCGACGTTTTCGGATTGGAGTCATGCGCACCCCCTCACCCCCGACCCCTCTCCCCCAAGGGGGAGAGGACAGAGCAGGTTTAGGGGCCTAGGCCCCTCTCCCCTTTGGGGGAGAGGGTGGGCCGTCCCCGGCGTTTTCTTCAGCCGGGGCGGGCCGGGTGAGGGGGTCCTAATCCATAGTCGGAGTTACGAAATGTTGCACTTAGGGAAAGTGCGGCGCACGAACCCATAATAGACTGCTCCACCCAGCAGACCTCCCACGCTAGGAGCAAGAATGTAAACCCACCACTCGTTGCCGCGCGGGCCGGGAAATGCGATCCGCCCCCAACCCGCCACGTACCCGAAAAGGCGCGGGCCAAAATCGCGCGCGGGATTCAAGGCGGCCATGGTTAGCGGTCCCCCGAGCATGACCAGCGCTGAGACTGCAAGCCCGATAAACATGGGAGCAAGATTGCTTTTCGGCGCCTGCGGGTTACGCTCATCAACGAGAGCCAGTATCGCGAGCAGCAGGAGCATGGTCATAATCACTTCGACCATGAAGGCCGTGGCTGTGGAAACCTTGGCGAGATCCTGAGGTCCGATTCCCACCGACCCAGGATTAGGATAGTAGCAACAGAAGACCATCATCAGTTTTTGACTTCCTGGCTGACCTATGGTTAGGCCGAGCTTATTCGCTGCAGGCTGCCAGAATCCTCGCCAGCAACAAAACACGGCGGCTGCGCCGAGAAATGCCCCCACGGTTTGAGAGAGGATATAGGGAATGATTTTCCATTTTGGGAACTTGCGAAAGGCAGCAAAGGCAAGAGTCACCGCGGGGTTGATGTGCGCGCCCGAGACTCCGCCCACCAAATACACGGCAATCATCACGCTCAGTCCCCAGACCAACCCCCCCGCCATTGGGTCATAGGTGCCGATGAAGACTGAGGCAGCAACAATACCGTCTCCCATGAAGATGAGAGCGAAAGTTCCCAGAACCTCGGCAAGACATTCGCCGATTAATTGATTTCTCAAGAGACTCACGGGACTCCTTTGCTTGAGCAAGATTGGGATTCAAAGAGGGGCACACCCGCATTGATTTTATCGCGCCGAATGAAAGAACAAAGGCTAACTGCGGAGATCCTTCGCCCGCCGAGAAAACATGGCGGGCGCAGGATGCCAGTATCCGCCTTCTGACTCCTGACTCCTGACTTCTGACTCCTCTTGGGGCCTGTTTCTCCCGTCAAACGCTCTCCGCAAACGTCAGGCGGGATGCAATCGCCTGAACCTCTTCCAGTGAGCGGGAATTCTCCAACGCGGAGATCTGCACCGCCACATTGCCGACCAGGGTTGCTTCGCCCGGTCCTTTGATGATTTCAAGCCCGGTGGCTATGCCGGCCAACCGATTAAGCGCTTCATTCCTTACGCCGCCGCCCACAATGCACAGGCGGTGGATATGTTTCCCGGAGCAGGTCCGGATGGCGTTGATAACCTCCGCATAGCGCCTGGCCAAGCTGCGAAAGATAATGCCTGACAATGCCGCGGGGCGATTCTCCTCGGCGAAGCCCTGGGCTCTTAACTGGGCATTGATTCGCGCCACCATGTTTCCAGGGGCCAGGAAGGTCTTGTCTTCGCTTACATCGAACCAAGGCCCCTCCATTGCCGTGTCCATGCAATGTTCCGCCAACTCTGCCGGGCTCACTTGCAATCCTTGTTCTTTCCATTCTCGGAGGGCTTCCTGGAGCAACCACAAGCCGATCACGTTGCGCAGAAACCGTATGGTATTTCCCACTCCACCCTCGTTCGTGATATTGAACTTATACCCCTGCTCAGAGATGAGGGGTTCTCGAAGCACGGTGCCGACCAGTGACCATGTTCCTGAGCTTATGAACGCAAGGTCATTGTGAGGATACGGAATGGCGGCAACGGCTGAGCCTGTATCGTGGCAAGCCGGAGCGATAACCTTGACGTTCGAGAGGCCGACTTCGCTGCCGATCGCCGCCCGGAGGCTCCCCAGGATTGTCCCGGGAGGCACAATCGGTGGAAACCGATCAAGGCTGAGACCAAAGGCCTCACAAATCTCGTGCGACCAGGATTTTGAAGCGGCGTCCACCAGTTGGGAGTTGGGCGCGTTGGTGTATTCTGCAACAGCTACCCCCGTCATCCGAAACAGGAAGTATTCCGGTGTGCCCAGCCAAAATCTTGTCTTTTCCCATTCCTCCGGCGACTCCTCGAGATGCGCAAGCAGCCCGTAGAGCGCGTTGATGGGCATGACCTGGATTCCGGTGATCTCATAAATCCTTTTGCGTGGAAGGATGGTGAAGGCGCGCTCCATCGCTCGGACTTGGCGCGGATCGCGCAAGGTGTAAGCCGGGCCGATAAGGTTCCCAGCCTTATCCACCAGCAGATACTCGGCACCCCAACAATCGAGTCCGACACTCTCGACGCGCCCGCCGGTCTCGGCGGCGGCAATGCGAAGGCCTTTCAGTACCTCTAGCCAAATTCGCTCAATGTCCCATACAACGTGCCCGCCTTCTTCTTTCGGCGCGTTGGGAAAGCGATAGATTTCGCGCAAGACGCCTGCGCTGCCATTCCACTGCCCGAGCACCACTCGCCCGCTCGAGTTGCCCAGGTCGATGGCAATTATGTTCTGGAAATCACGCATGCTGGTTTTTCACTCATCGAGCGCGGCGCCCGAGAAGACCGGCCTGCCTGCAAGTGAAACTCGGAAGCCATAAAACGCCAAAGCGAGAACAAATAGGACGCCCACAAACGTTGAGGCGGCATGCCAGTGGGAGAGCTGTATGCTGTGGACAAATTCCGTCGAGACAGCATCAGTAATGAATAACACCACCGCGCAAAAAAGCCCAAAGCGCTTCAGGCTAAATATCAGAATTCCCAAACTCACCGCGGAGGCTACCGCGCTCAAGAGCGGATGTTGCCCAAACAAGGCGTTTGTGGCGGCGAAGATGAGAATAAAAACCGCAGCCGCCACCCAATCCTTGCGAAGCAAAAGGCGAAACAGGACGAACAACAAGAAAAAGGCGAGGGCAAGGCCGAGTTCGAAAGGGATAATCGACAATAATTCCTCAATCATCCCGCGCGCTCCGAGCAGCGGGTCGAGCTCTGTCGTCATCAAGCGCGGCGGGACCTTTCCAAACCAGATTACGTAATACAAAAGCATGAGCCAGAGATGTGAGCCGACGCCCAGAGCGGCTCCTGTAAGAACATCGCGGCCGACCAGGGGATCACGGAGCTGCCCGGCCAACACGCGGCTCCAGGAGATAAGCGCGTTGGGCCAGCGCCGCCGTGCGTACGGCTCGAGGCCGATGTAGAGCAGCCAGACAAAAGCGGCGATGAAGAGCGCGAAGCTGGTGATTATTACAAGCAACCCAACCTCGGAGCTGGTTGGAAGATGGTGAGCCATAATCCCCCAGGCGAGCGCGAGAAGCACAAGAACGAAAACGGCCAGGCGAAAAGCGCCCCGACGGTCGCCGCGCCCCAGGCGCAGGTTCCTTCGGGCCAGGAAAACGGCCCCCATCAGCACTGCCAGGAAAAGCGCCAGTGAGATAGCATTGTCGGCCCTTTCGTGCGCCGTCGGCTGATACGCTTGCATCCGCTCGGGCCGCGTCCAAGGCCAAATCAACTGGAAATAGACTGGCTTGCCTCGGCTAGCCGCTGCTTCTACGCGGAGCGGCACGCCAGGCCGCCCGGGCACCGCGCCCGTCCAGGCCGCCCGCGTATCGCTCCACACCGGCGGCGTCCACTCAGTCTCAGCGGGGTTGAACTGCGCGCTGTCCAATCCGGCGGCCTTGAACAGCGCCGGCCAGTCAGGCGCCGGAGCCGTTCCCTTTGATTGGTCGAGTTGGGGAGGTGCCGCCTCGAAATATTCCAGCCGTCCGCTCGGAGCGAGCACCTCATAGATCATCCCGGAAACATTTCGCGGCGGATCGTTGGGCTGGATAAATCCGACACTGAAAAGCCTCTCTGCCTCGAGATAACGCGGGCTCTCGCGATACCAGAACTCGATCGCCGAAGGATTGCCTGACTTTAGTTGTTCCCAGCGATGGGGGGTCTTGTCGTGTTCTTCGATGTATCGCAGATAATCGTTTTCGTAAATGAAGGCGGAAGCCGAGTCCACCGCAGGCGCGGTGTAGCCGAATTGCTGGATCAGTTCGTGTGCCTTCGCGGCCAGAGCGTCGGGAGGATTTGGCAGGGGCACCATCTCGGTTATGTAGCCCTTGTCGCCCAGCGCGCAAACGGCGACCAGCCCAATAAGGACGAAAGCAAGCCACGCCACGGCGAAGCGGGGCTGGAGGCCTTCGGTTTCGCCCGCGGCGGCGACAAGTTCGGGCGATGGCGTTTCGCCCGCCGCCAGCGCCGCCGCCAGCGGGTCTCCGCCCGGGAGCGCTGCGGCTACGGCCAGCGCCGAAGCCGGCCGCTGCCGCGGATCTTTTTCCAGGCAGCGCAGGATCACCCGCTCGACCGCCGGGTCAACGTCCGAGATGTGGCTCGAGGGCGCAGTAGGCGTCTCCTGTGCGTGCTTGCGTTTCCACTCCGCCAGCGTCGCCGCCTCAAACGCCTTCTTGCCGGTGAAAATCTCGTAGAGCACCAGGCCCAAAGCGTAGAGATCGCTTTTGACCGAGGCGGTCCGCCCGGCAAGCTGTTCGGGCGACATGTAGGCGGGTGTGCCGACAATTCCTCCTTCGCCCCGCTCATCCTCCGAGCGCACGGCGAGTCCGAAATCGGTGATGCGGGCGCGGCCTTGGCCGTCAATCATGATGTTCGAGGGCTTCAGGTCGCGGTGCAGCACGCCTTTGTCGTGCGCGGCGGCGAGCCCGGCGCAGAGTTGGCGGGCGATTTCCAGCGCCTTGGCGGGCGGCAGCCGTCCGATGCGCTTAAGGAGCGTAGACAGGTCCTCGCCATCCACGTATTCCATGGAGAGGAATAGCCGGCCGTCGACCTCACCGATGTCGTAAACGCGGCACACGTTCGGATGCGAAACCTGGCGCGCATTGCGCACCTCGGCGCGGAAGCGGTCTGTAAGCGCGGTGGCGTCGGCGTCCGACTGGCCCGGCGCCGCGGGACTTTCGGGAAGAAACTTGAGCGCCACCGCCTGGCCCAGCTTCAGGTCGTCGGCGCGATAGACTTCGCCCATGCCACCGCGGCCCAGCAACCCGATAATCCGATAACGCTCGCCCAGGACTTGGCCCGGTGCAAACCGGCCCGTATCCGTCACGGGGCCAGAGCTGGGGCGTCCCGTGCCCGGCGAAGGCGAGCCTGGCCGCCGGGGCGTCCGGGGGGTTGGGGCTTCAGTCGGCAGTTCCGTGAACGGAGTCGCGGGCTTGCCGCAGGAGGCGCAGAATCGCGCCCCTTCGGCCATCTCTCCACCGCATTGTGCACAACGGGTCATCGGCGTAGGGATTATATTCCAGTTCGGTGTCTCAGGTGACTGCGAGCTTTTGACTTTCCTCGTCTAGGGCGGCGATTTCACGCTCGGCGAGCCGCCAGCCTAAAGCGGCGGCATTCTCCTGAGCCTGCTTGGCATGCTTGGCCCCGGGGATGGGGACAGCCCCCTTGCTCATCACCCAGTTCAATGCCACCTGGGCCGGGGACTTACCCTCGTGAGCTTTTCCAATCTCGCCCAGGAGCTGAATCAGGGGCTGGATTTTGCCGAGTCGCGCCCGCCTGAAGAGGTAGCTGCGCAACCCCGGCGGGCGAGCCTGCGGCGTATATTTGCCCGTCAACATCCCTTTGGCAAGGGGACTGTAAGCAACCAGGGTGACGCCCAACTCGCGGCAGAGTTTTAGCAGACCGTCGTGCTCGACGCCCCGATTGAGCAGGTGAAACTCCACCTGGTTGGACGTCAGCGGGATGCCGCGTTTCGACAGAGCGGAGTGGGCGCGCAACATCTGGGCCGAGTTGTAGTTCGACACGCCCACCGCGCGCGTCAATCCCGCCTCGACCGCGTCCGCGAGGGCATTGGCCCACAGCTCGATCGGTAGGGGCGAAAAAGGCCAGTGGATCTGGTAAAGGTCGACCCGTTCCAACCTCAAGCGGGCGAGGCTGGCACGCAGCTTCGAGAGCAAGGCGCCTTTCCGCAGCCGCCAGGGGTAGGGCATGAACTTCGTCGCCACCACCAGTGGCGTCACCAGCGGGGACTGCCTGGCTTCCTGGAGGCACGCCCCTAACAATTGCTCCGACCGCCCCTTTCCATAAACTTCCGCGGTATCGAAGAAGTTGACACCGGATTGCAGGCTGACACGGAAAGCCTCGTGAATGTCGCTATCGGTGTAGGCCTTACCGTAACCCCACATCATGCGGTCACCCCACTGCCAGGTGCCCAGGCCCAGAGGGGAAATGCGAATGTCGGTCTTACCGAGGGGAATGAGATCTTCCATGACGCACTCCGTTTCTCGCGCTGGGATTCTAACTCCCATGACTGGCCGTGGGAAACTTCGGATCTCGTCCATCACGCTTTAACACGGAGCACACGGAGCGTCTCAGTGATCGCGCGCCTGCGGGGCTCTTCCGGCCACGGAGGCGCTAATGACAGGACGAGAAACCCTCTGCGGGCATAGGCGCTAGAATAAGGAATCAGGACACAAATTCAAGCCCCGATAGGGGCGATATATTGTAGCCCACGGCGAAAGCCGTGGGAATGCGCAGTGCAAGTAATCTGAGCCGCGGCAGCGGCGACATCAGGGTCGCGACTAATCCTCACGCGGTTATGTCGCCCCTATCGGGGCTTCTCCCCGAACCAGGGAGATTACGCGCACCCATAGCTTTCGCTATGGGCCACATTATTCCGCCCCTGCCGGGGCTCACAGACCTCGAGGGCTACTTTAATTCAACGCCTATGCCCGCTGCTGGTTTATGCCTCGGGCGCCTTGTCGCCGTATAACTTCTTGACTAAGTTGGCTACATTTGTCGCGAAGTGCCGGGCAGTCTCTATTCCTTCTTTGTCCTGCCAAACCTCGCCCGGAAGCCGGCCAAACACCATGTTCCAGTATGTAGATCCCGGCACAATCATGTCGTTAATCAGGAAGAACATGAGCATTTCCTGGAGCGTGAAGGTGTGGCCGCCGCGCCGCGCCACCGCTACAGGGCCGCCAACCATGCCGGCGAGGAACTGGTCCGACTTTTTCGAAACCTGGCCGATTCGCTGCAGCGCTGCCATCACGTCCCCACGCGCCGTACCGAAGTATACGGGCGAGCCCACAATGAAGCCCCGCGCTGCTCGGAGCTTCTTGATAATGTCGTTCAAGCCATCCTGCAAACTGCACTCGTTGGATTCACCACACTTGCCACAGGCGGTACACGATTCGATCTTCATTTCGGAAAACGAGATGACTTCCGCCTCCACCCCTTGTTCGCGAATCACGCGCGCGCACTCGTTCATGAGTTGCGCGGTGTTGCCATCCGCTTTGGGACTTCCACTTATTAAGAGTACTCTTCCCATTATTCATCTCCTATGTTTTCGCAGGTAAGACATCATCACGTAATAACTGGTCCATTCTCGAATCGAAACCCCCTCACCCCCGGCCCCTCTCCCCCAAGGGCCGAGCGTGCCCCACATCTTTCGCTGGACGCAGCGGTCCCACCCGTGACTTCTGCCCATCCCCCGAGGATGAATGGCGGGAATTGGGTCTCTGCCCTCTCCCGAGGGGAGAGGGCTAAGATTCTGACTTCGGCCCCTTGTGTGCAGCCGAAGATATGGGTAAAGATCGGCTCCCCCAAGGGGGCGAGGAGAGAGTCGATTCGAGCCTACCCTTCACCGAAGCTACCAGGGGACAGCAGTATCTGGTTCTCCGGGTTTCGGGTTTCGCCCACGCTTGTAACACGCACCGCCGCCTGCCCTTTGACCGGGCATTTGGTTTCGCAGATTCCACAGCCGATACAAAGGTCCGGGTCCACACGTGGCTGCTTGATCGTCAACTTCTCGCCCTGAATATTCAGGACTTCAACCTCTTCAAACCAGATGGCCTTCTTGGGTGTCGGGCAATGCTCCTCGCAGACGATACACGTTTTCGAGTAGGCCCAGGGCAGGCAGCGATTCTTGTCAATGTAGGCTAAGCCGATCTTGATCTTTCCGGGACATCAACCTGGCGAATCGCGTGAGTCGGGCAAACCTGCGAACACAGATTGCACTCGTAGTCGCAGTAACCGACCGACATGTTCAGAACGGGCGTCCAAATGCCCTCCGCTCCACCCTCCAAGGAAGTGGGATGAATGGCATTCGTGGGACATACCTTCATGCATTCACCACAACGAATACACCTGGCGAGGAATTCCTCTTCTGGAAGCGCTCCCGGGGGACGAATCAGGGCGGGATTGAAAGACCGTTTCGATGCTTGCGGATCGATGCCAAAGAGCAGCTTTGCGCCTAGACCGGCCAACCCCGCCGCTAATACCACTCTCCGCCCCAGGTCAAGCCTGGCTTCTTTGGGGGGATGAACGAAATCACCGATCCACTTGTACAACGGGTTCATCGTGCTTTTTCTCCAGTTTCAGTTCGCAAGACCATTTCGTGCGCCGTCAACGTGCGACTGACCCCTCACCCGGCCCGCCGCCGGCGTTTTCTTCAGCCGGGGCGGGCCGGGTGAGGGGGTCTCAAACTTGCGTCAGGAATTCGATTAGGATGACAGCCTACGCTAAACGAGATCGCCTGGGCGGGGCAATCCGACTCGCAATTCCAGCAATAGAAGCACTCGGAAGGCTTCCACTCCAGGGGGTTGTCCGGAGTGGCCCCTCCCTGGCAGTCAACCAGGCACAGCCGGCAGCTATTGCACTTCTCCTCATTCTTCTTCAGGCGGACGAGGGGGTTCTTGCCTACCACTCCCAGCAGCGCACCTAAAGGACAAACATAACGGCACCAGAAGCGCGCGCGGAAGAAGTTGAGTACAACGGTCGTAATAAACAAGACTCCGATCAGCATGCTGCCCCAGTAGTAGGGCTGTTCCACGGCGAGGAAATACTTGCGCAAAAAACCGTAGATGGGCTCCGTCACCACCGTAAGCCGGACGGGTCCCACCCCGGGATTGACGTCGTAAATCCAAGTGAACAACCCGACGAGGCCCTTGTTTATGGCCGGATAGATGGAAGTGGAAAGCGAACGGAAGAAGAAGGAAAAGGGATCCAGCCAGCCGACGACATCAGCCCCCACTAGGGCCGCAACCAGAAATGCAACCAGCCCATAGTACTTCGCTTTCTGCCATTGATTGTAGCCGCCGACCTCGAGTTTCTGCTTGGCGCGTCCGCTCCGGAGGCTGGTGAAGAAGTTGTGCAAAGCCCCGAAAGGACAAACCCAACCGCAAAACCACCGCCCGCAGATAAAGGTCACTGCCAGGGTAAGCAGCGAAAGCAGCATGGCCCCGACGAAGGCGTGTGAGGCCAGCCAGGAATTAAGAGCAACCAGCGGGTCCAAGTTGAAGAAGAACGTGACTCCCCGGCCAGCCTTGTTGATCGGGTGATAAACCGTCTGCAAGAAAAGATAGCAGAACAGGAGAAAGAAACCCGTTTGGGTAAGCCTGCGCAGCCAGACGATCCACGATGTTTTCTTCTTCTTGGCCATGGGGTTTACACTTCTATTTGTTTAGGTGAAAGCGAATTGAAATTGATGGTGCCGAGACCCCGGGCATTCCCCTGCGCAATGTAGCCAATCGAATCGGGCTTGTAACCAAGCAAGGTCGCGCCCAAGGCGTCCACGGCGACCTGGTCAACCCCGGCCACAATAGTGTCTTTGCGCTTCACATCGGCAAGATTACCGCCCACGGGCCCATTGGCCGTCAGCACGCGAATGGCATCGAGCACCACCAGCCGGGGCTTCAAAAAGGCAGCCAGATCCACCAGAGTGCCACCCAGGTCCTGGTGAAGCCGGTTGCGAGGCCCACCAATTACGCCCATCAGGTTCTTCATGCCCAGTGTCGCCAGGCACAAGTTGTGGTTCTTCACGATGGGGACGTTGATCAGCCGGTCCGCTTCGACAATGTCCTGGTAC
>Ga0326728_10020639_pt1 | contig 12530 bp, 9 predicted proteins | sample MB3enrmetagenome_FD_207602 | JGI IMG/M metagenome (GOLD analysis project Ga0326728, IMG submission 207602) | Lab enriched peat soil microbial communities from McLean, Ithaca, NY, United States - MB31MN | ecosystem: Environmental > Terrestrial > Soil > Wetlands > Peat | place: USA: New York...
GTAGGCGCGTAGCTCAGTTGGTTAGAGCGCTACCTTGACACGGTAGAGGTCAGGAGTTCGAGTCTCCTCGTGCCTACCATTTTCTTCTTTCCTGCTGGAGAGTGAACTTTTCGGACATGAACGAGGCGCCTTCACTGGCGCCATCGCACAGAAGATTGGCCGAGTCGAACTTGCGCACCGGAGAACCCTCTTTCCGGATGAGGTGGGTGCCGAACTGACGGGGGCGAGCCGACTCCCCCGAGCACCAAGGTCCAAACCGTGGAAGCCTCAGATAAGGAGATCATCCTCCGTGCCCTCCGCGACGCGAATGGCGTCATTGCGAGCGCCGCAGGAAGGCCCGGGATGAAGCGCACGACCTTAAATTCAAAAAATTCAAGAATGGCGTAAACTACATCTTTCCCGGAGCGAGTTATTCCCGGCCTGAGTCGTCGTTCTGACGCACGCTCATCGAGCCAGTGGTGGCAGAGAAGGAACACAGGATGATTCCCTCGGCTATTGAATCCCAGGTCGTCTCAGCAGGCAGCTAAAAGCCGTGTGTACGTAAACGAATCGAAACAACATGCGCCGAGAGGGGAGATGGCGATGCGACGGAGCATTTCCTTCACGCTGAATGGCAAGCCAGTGCAACTGACCGTAGACGATGAGCGCATGCTGCTCTGGGTGTTGCGTTATGACCTCGGGCTCACCGGCACAAAGTTTGGCTGTGGCGCCGCGCTGTGCGGATCTTGCACCGTGATCGTGAACGACGAGGCGGTGCAGGCGTGCGTAACCGCGGTCAAGGAGATTGCCGGAAAGCGCGTGCTGACCATCGAGGGTTTGAGCCGGGAGGGACATCTGCACCCAATCCAGGAAGCGTTCCTCAATCATGAGGCCTTCCAGTGCGGCTACTGCACGCCGGGAATGATCGTGCAGGCCTATGCGCTTCTCCTCAAGAAAGCGCACCCAACCCGCGAAGAAATCATCCGGCACCTCGACAACAATCTTTGCCGCTGCGGATCTCACACGCGAATCGTGGACGCCATCCTGGAGGCAGCCGGCTCAACGAAAGGAGTTGCCTGATGCTACGAGACGATGCGAATGAAGCCGTTGCGATTGCTGCCGACTTGAAGACCGGAATCAGCCGGCGCGGCTTCCTCCAAATGGCGGGCGCCGGGCTTTTCATCTTCTTCGTCACGGACCCGACGGCTGCCTTCCAGGAGCCGACGCGCCTGCCGGCCCCGACCAGTTATCCTACCGACTTCAATGCCTATCTTCGCATCGGGGGCGATGGGCGGGTCACGTGTTTCGTGGGCAAGGTGGAAATGGGACAGGGGTCGAAGACTGCTTTGGCACAGCTGCTGACCGACGAACTCGATGTCTCGTTCGATTCCGTCGATATGGTCATGGGCGACACCGAACTGTGCCCCTGGGATATGGGAACTTTCGGTTCGCTCAGCGTTCGGCAATTCGGGCCCGTATTGCGGGGTGCGGTTGCCGAAGCTCGCGCGGTGCTGTTGCAAATGGCCGCCGAGTATCTCCAGCTTCCTTCGGTGGAACAGTTGCGCGTGAAAGATGGCTTGGTGATGTACGTACAGGACGAGCACAAGAGCGTCTCCTACGCCAAACTGGTTGAGGGCAAGCGGATCGAACGCCATCTGCAAAAGGTACCGCTGAAACCGGTCTCGGCATTCACCGTTATCGGAAAGTCGCCGCGGCGCAAAGATGCCCTGGAAAAGGTGACAGGCAAAGCCCGGTACGCCGCGGATATGACTCCTCCGGGCACGCTGCACGCGCGCATCATCAGGCCGCCGGCGCACGGCGCCACTCGGAAAGAAGTTGACACAACCGCGGCCGAGAAAGTTCCCGGCGTTCGTGTTATCCGGGACGGCGAGATGATTGCCGTGCTCCACGAACAGCCCGACATCGCCGAACAAGCGCGGGCGCTGATCCGGGCCCGATTCGAACCTCCCCGGCCGAGTGCGGATGATCGGACGATTTTCGATCACCTGCTCAAAGCCGCACCGCCGCTGCAGGTGGTGAATGAGAAAGGTGCGCTGGCAGAAGGAGAGAAACTCGCCACGCGCGTGGTCGAAGAGACGTACCGGAACAGCTACGTGGCCCATGCTCCGATGGAGACGCACTCCGCCGTCGCCGTCATCGAAGGCGGCAAGTTGAGGGTTTGGGCGAGCACACAGACTCCTTTCTCTATCCGCCCGCAATTGGCGCAGGCGGTCGGATTCGCGCCCGAAAACGTGCGGGTCATCGCTCCTTATATCGGGGGAGGATTCGGCGGCAAGAGCGCGTCCCAGCAGGCGGTGGAAGCAGCGCGTTTGGCGAAGATCACAGGCAGAGCGGTGCAGGTGGTATGGGATCGTGCCGAAGAATTCTTCTACGATACTTTCCGGCCGGCCGCTGTCGTGAAGATTCGCTCGGGACTGAACGACGCCGGCAAACTCGTGTTCTGGGATTATCAGGTGTATGGCGGCGGCCCGCGCGAAGCCCAGCCGTTCTATGACATCCCCCATCAGCGCACACAATCAGCCGGCGATTGGAATGGCAATCCTCCCGGACTCCATCCCTTCGCCGTCGGTCCGTGGCGGGCGCCTTCGGTCAATACCAACACCTTCGCCCGCGAGTCTCACATCGACACGCTCGCCAGTAAACTGGGCCGGGATCCTCTTGAATTCCGTCTCTCCCACCTGAGCGACCCTCGCATGCGGCGTGTGTTGCTCGCTGCTTCGGAGCACTTCGGTTGGAAACCGGCATCTGGGCCGAGTGGCCGGGGCGTTGGCCTCGCCTGCGCCATTTATTCGGGCACTTACGTGGCGACCGCGGCCGAGGTCGCGGTAAACAAAAGCACCGGGACCGTAGAAGTGAAGCGGGTCGTCAGCGCCCAGGATCAGGGTGTGACAGTGAATCCCGATGGCTCCCGCCAACAGATGGAAGGAAGTATCACTATGGGCTTGGGTTACGCCCTGGCTGAGGAAGTACGTTTCAAGGATGGTGCTGTGCTCGACCGCAACTTCGACACCTATCAGATTCCGCGCTTTTCCTGGCTGCCCAGGATCGAGACCATCCTGATTGAGAATCCGGAGACGCCAGCATCCGGTTGCGGCGAGCCGCCGATTACCACTACTGGAGCGGTTATGGCCAACGCCATCTTCGACGCCACCGGCGCTCGCCTGTTGCAACTGCCCATGACCCCGGAGCGCCTCAAAGCCGCCTTGCCGCCAGGCTGATGGCATTCATAGACTGGATCATAAGGCTTCTCCGGGGGAGCCGGTCCGACCTCCGCCAGCAATTGGGTCAACGTCAAGAAACTGCATAACCATTCAGTCCGCTACTGTTTTTTGATCTGGCGAAGGGCCTGTGCTCTATCGTCAGGTTACGCCCTGCACTCTTCGCCCTCGCGCTCCGCCGGGCTCCGCTGTGGGGGGTACCACAGATGCATCTACCCCTGTGCGCGATGCAGCGCTACTGTTGCCTAGGTGGGGGGGGAACGGCGGTGGCTATCCGTCTGTCCCCCTTTTTTCTTGCGCGAGGAGGGCCTCGCAGGCAAGAAGCATTCTCCATGCTGCGTGGGCCGATCGCGGGAGCTTCGGCACGATGCAGCGCTATGTTTGTATCCATTGTCATTTCTATCAGCCGCCGCGGGAAAATCCGTGGCTCGAAGCGGTTGAACTGCAAGACTCCGCTTCTCCCTACCATGATTGGAACGAGCGGGTCACGGCGGAGTGCTACCTGCCGAACGGGGCCGCGCGGATTCTAGACGGACAGTCAAGAATCGCGAAAATCGTCAACAATTACGCGCGCATCAGCTTCAACTTTGGTCCGACGCTGCTTTCCTGGATGGAGCAGAACGCGCCCCAGGCTTATGAGCGGGTGCTGGCGGCGGACCGGCAGAGCCAGGAACTTTTTTCGGGCCACGGATCAGCGCTAGCCCAAGCGTATAACCACACGATCCTGGCGTTGGCTAACCCTCGCGATAAGCGCACTCAGATCCTGTGGGGAATGCGCGACTTCCAGAGCCGTTTCGGACGCGATCCGGAGGGCATGTGGCTGCCGGAGACCGCCGTCGATGTGGAGAGCCTCGAGCTGCTGAGCGAAGCCGGAATCAAGTTCACCGTCCTCGGTCCTCATCAGGCTCGACGAATGCGCAACCGGCTTTGGGAAGAATGGCAGAGTGTGGAAGGAGGCAAGATCGATCCTACGCGTGCTTACCAATGCTACCTTCCTTCCGGACGCACGATCAGCTTGTTCTTCTACGACGGACCCATCTCGCATGCCGTCGCTTTCGAGAACTTGCTGATGGATGGGGAACGATTTGCGCACCGGCTGCTGAGCGGTTTCAACGCGGAACGCAACTGGCCGCAGATGGTGCACATTGCCACCGATGGCGAAACCTACGGGCATCATCATCCGCATGGCGAGATGGCCCTGGCGTATACCCTCGATTACCTGGAACGCAACCAGCTTGCCCGGATCACCAACTATGGCGAATACCTGGCCATGCATTCGCCCGCGCAGGAAGTGGAGATCATCGAGAAGACTTCCTGGAGTTGTCTGCACGGCATCGCACGATGGGTAAACGATTGCGGCTGCAGATCGGGCGGCGGCAATTCCTGGAATCAGCAATGGCGCCGTCCTTTGCGGAGTGCGCTGGACTGGCTTCGCGACGACCTGAGCGCGGTTTACGAGACGAGGGGCGCCAGCCTGTTCATCGATCCCTGGGCCGCGCGCAATGACTATATCCAGGTGGTGCTCGATCGTTCTTCCCAAAGCAAGAACGCATTCTTTGCGCAGCACACCCTGCGGCCGCTCTCCCCGGCGGAACAGGTGGAAGCTTTGCGCCTGCTGGAAATGCAGCGCCACCTCATGTTGATGTACACCAGCTGCGGCTGGTTTTTCGATGAACTGACCGGCCCGGCCACGTTGCAGATCCTGCAGTACGCGGCCCGTGCTTTGCAGTTGAGCGGGCAGGTCACCAGCGAGGATCGGGAAGAGGCTTTCCTGCAACGCTTGCAGGAAGCCTGGAGCAACGTGCCCGGTTGCGGAAATGGGCGGCACGTCTACGAGCGGTTCGTCAAACCCACCATGCTGGATCTGGTCGGGGTGGGCGCGCATTACGCCATTAGCTCGATCTTCGACGGATACCGCGGAAACGATTCCATCTTCTGCTATCGGGTCGCGCTGGAGAGGTCCGAGGTCCTGCAGTCCGGCAAAACGAAGTTTGCCGCGGGCGTGGCTCGGCTCACGTCGGATACGACTGACACTTCGTTGCGAGTGGGCTTCGGAGTGCTTCACTTTGGCGATCACAATCTAAGCGCGGGCGTGCGTCCGCTCGGTGACGGCCCAGGGGGTGATGGCTCATGGTTCGAGGAATTCGCGGATCAGGCCGGTAAAGCGTTTTCCGGGGCCGATCTCCCCGCGTGCCTGCGCCTGATCGACCGGCACTTCCACGGCTCAACCTATTCGCTGAAATCGCTGTTTCAAGACGAACGCAGAAGGATTGTCAGCCAGATCGTTGATTCAACGCTGAAGGATGCCGAGGCGCTGTACCGCCGCGTGTACGAGGATCACGCACCGCTGATGTGCTTCTTGTCAGAGCTGCAGTTTCCTCTCCCGCCAATCTTGCGTCTCACCACTGAGTTTGTCCTGGCCACGGCCGTGCGTCGCGCTTTGGCAGATCAAGGGACGGAGTTGGACGCGGTCCGATCGCTCTTGGATGTGGTCCAGCGCAGCGGGTTCAGCCTGGATGCCTCCAACCTGGAATCTGCGGTGCGCCAGCGATTGAACGCGCTGATCGAGCGCTGGATGCGGAACCCCGGCAATATGGAAACTCTGGAAGAGGTGGAAAACGTGATCGCGCTGGCGCGAGTCCACCCCTTCGAACTGAATCTCTGGAAGTCACAGAACGCGTATTACGAGCTTTCGCAGGCGGTCGCGGGCAACGGAGCCGGGATCGTGAATGAGGCCTGGCTCAGCCATTTTCGTGGGTTGGGCCAGTGGTTGGGTGTCGCGCTGCCTCAATTGCCGGCACCGCGGCCGCGCGTGGATCAGGATCCGGCGGCGTAGAACTCCGTCGTCGATTGACGATCAAATTGGTTTCTATGGCGAAATTGCAGTGGGCAAGAAAAGCAGTACCGGAGGTCCAATGTGCGATCATTTTGCCATTTCTTTCCGAGTTGGAGTCGCGTCTTACTGAAGATAAGAGTGCTCGGGGACACCGGCTGCCACCCGGATCTGCGTGCATTATCATCCTGGCGAGCACTTTATGTGGCCGCACTCTATGAGACGGACGAGGGACGCATGGTGCAGCGCATTGATGAAGCCAAGAAAGCATTGGTGGCGCGTGCCCGTGAGCTTTTCCAGACTGCAGGAGATCATCTGCAGGAGCAGAGCGCCATTGAGGAGACTTTCCAGTCTTTACGCGTGCTGGAGCAGTGCATGGCGCATCTGCGCCCAGAGGCGCCGAGTGGCCAGCCAGGCGGACGTGATTTCGGCTCTATCCAGCAGGTCTAGAGAAGCTGTGCCCTACCCAAGACCATTTATGAGACCAGTTGTAGTTGAATCTGGTGGCGGCGGTAGGACTCGAACCTACGACCTACGGATTATGAGACCGTCGCTCTAACCACCTGAGCTACACCGCCAATCCGGAAATACGCGGAAGGAAATCAGGGACAGCCCGGAAATGGGCACAGAATCCCGCAGACGCGGGTGGACGCGTCCCTGACTTATTCTAAAAGTGCATGGAATGGAGTGTCAATGGAATGTCGTGTCAAACCGCACGTCTCCATGCGAAACTGGGCGCATGAAAGTCATCGCTGTGATTCCAGCGCGGCTGGCTTCGACGCGCCTGCCCCGCAAGATGCTGCGCGAGATCGCTGGCGTCCCGTTGCTCGCGTGGGTGTATCAGGGCGTGCGGCGGTGCTCGTCGCTCGACCAGGTCGTGGTCGCTACGGATTCGGATGAAATCATGCGCTTCTGCGAGCAGCAGGGCTTTGCCGCGCGCATGACTTCGGCGGCGCATCGGTCGGGCACCGAACGGGTCCATGAGATCTCGACCGCGATTCCGGCCGATGTTTATTTAAATGTTCAGGGCGATGAGCCGCTGACTCGGCCGGAGCATATCGAGAGCTTGCTTGCGGTCATGCAGGGGGCTGGGGTCGAGGTAGGAACGCTGAAAACGGCGGCCGCTGAGGTTGACGTCAACAATCCGAGCGCAGTGAAGGTGGTAACGGATGCCGCGGGGCGGGCTTTGTATTTTTCGCGGGCAACCATACCACATGACCGCGACGGAGTGCGTCCGCGATACTACAAACATCTTGGGTTCTACGGCTATCGCAAGGACGCGCTAGACCAGTTCGTGCGCTGGCCGGAGTCGTCGCTCGAGCGCAGCGAGCGGCTCGAACAACTGCGCTTTCTCGAGAACGGGGTCCCGATCTACGTGGCAGAAACGCCTTTCGACACCGTCGGCGTCGACACGGAAGAGGATGCGCAGCGGGTGGAAGAGATATTGGAGAAGAATTTGTAATTTTGTAATCGGGTAATTTGGAAATTGAAGTCAACAACGTGAGCTACAATCGGCGCTTCTTGCATGAACAACGTGGCTGGTTTCAATCTCGGACGTGGATGAAATAGAAAACTACACCCAGCACACAAAGAATGCGTGGCCAGTATTTGACGGAAATATGAAACAGGGTGTCCTGTTCCCTGAATAGAGATTTTTTCTTCCCATCCAGGGCACCGGTGGAATCATCGCCTTCACGCGGAGACAGCCAGTAGACAAGACTTGCAGCGACCAGAAAGCCGACGAGCTTGGGCCATCCCTGTTGCTGGTAATACGCGTTGTCATGAAAGAAGAACCTGGTCAGCAGCTCAGTAAGGAGGAGACATCCAAACGTGATGATCGCTACCAGAATTCCGCGCCCGCGCCAGACGATCATATGGCTATTTGGTTAGCGTATCACTCACTCAAGCAGCTTGCCTGCGTCAGGTTGTTTTGATCTTCAATTACCAAATTACCCGATTGCAAAATTACCAAATTTTCAGTGCGCCTTCGCCCACGCTTCGGCGGCGGCGACGCGCTTTGCGATCGCGGGATGCGAGTGCAGCAGCCACTCGACCCACCGGGACGGCGTTTTTTCTGCGAGATTCTGCTCGGCCAATTTATTCATCGATGAAATGAACGGCTCGACACTGGCTACAGACTGAAAGCAGTAGCGGTCGGCCTGCCGCTCGTTGAAGCGCGAGTAGGCGTTGAGCGCGGGCATCAGCAAAAACGAGAGCACGGTCGAAACCAGAATCAGCAGCGGCAGATTGGCGAAGTCGGACATGGTCTCGAACATGTGGCGGCGCTCCACGGCGTAGCGCAGGACTTCGTTGGCCAGCCAGAAGCCGAACAGCGTGATTCCCGCCTGCACGAAAATACTTTTCAGAATGTGCCGGTGCACGTGATGCCCGAGTTCATGCGCGAGCACGGCTTCGATTTCGTCGTCGGAATAATTGTCCAGCAGGGTGTCGGCAAGAATGATGCGGCGAGTCGCGCCCAGTCCGGTCAGCGCGGCGTTGGCCTTCTTGCTTTTTTCGGAGAGATGCCACTTATACACACCGCGCACGCGCGTTCCGGCGCGTTCGCTCAGAACGATCAGGCGGCGCTTGAGTTCCTCGTTTTCGAGCGGTTCGAATTTGTAAAAAATCGGAAAAAGCACAACCGGCGCCAGTTGCGCGAGCAATACCACGAGCCCGAGGAAAACAGCCCATGCGATCACCCACCAGTGCTGCGGAGACTGGCGTATGAGCAGGTAGAGCAGTTCCACCACAATCGTGGCCATCACCAGGCCGATCAGCAGACTCTTGCATTCGTCCCAGAACCAGGAACGGAATCGCTGGTTGGAAAGGTTATAGCGGTGCTCGATCCGGAAGCCATAGTAATCGAGCGGAGTTCCCAGCACTTTGCTGATCAGCATCAGCATCAGGACATAGAGGAAAACAGCGAAGGAGTAATTCTGTGAAGCGCCGCGCTCCGCCAGATCGCGGAGCGTTCCCGTCAAGCCGGTGGCCAGGAGCACGACGAGCAGCCCAAAGCCAATAATAAAATCGGCTAAGCCCAGCCACCGCTTGATGCGATTGTAGCGGCGCGATTCCGGAGAATCGGCGAGAACCGGTGTCATTTCCTTGGTGGCCATCATCGTGAGAGCGTTGTCACTATCGTATCGCGTTCCGAGGCTGGTCTGCTCGCGTAGGGACAGCCGCTCCGGATGCGCGCGATGCTGCCGAGCTGCGCTCGACTGGACAGCCGAGGGCGGCTGTCCCTACGCTTGCCGCACGAATCGCTCGCCGGTTTCAAGAATTTCTTCGACCAGTTCAGGCGTGGCCGCTTCGACATAGCACCGCAGCATATCTTCGGTGCCGGACGCTCGAAACAACACCCAGGCGTCAGCGCCGTTGCCATGCTTGGGGGCGTCGAGAAAGAACTTCACGCCGTCGCGATTCTCCTTGCGCAATATAAAATAAGCGCCGAGCTTCGTGGTCTGCGGATCGGCGGCGCGGCGGATGGCGTCGTTCTTGACCTCATCGGAAATATGCAGATCGCGCCGGCCATAGTAATGCGCGCCGAATTCACGCTGCAGGTCGGCAACCAACTGGCCGAGCGGCTTCCTTTCTTCCGCCATAACATTCGCCAGCAGCAGCGCGTTGAGAATGCCATCGCGTTCCGGAAGAAAGCGGCCGTATCCGATGCCGCCCGATTCTTCACCACCGATCAGAATTTCATGCTCCATCATTAAATCGGCAATGTACTTGAATCCGATGTTGCACTCGCGCAGCTTGCGTCCATACTTGGCGGCGATGCGATCGATCATGCCGCTGGTGTTGAAGGCGCGCACCACATCGCCCGGCCATTTCTTGTACACCAGCAACCAGTTCAGCAGCACAGCCATGCACTTGTGCGAATCGACGAAGCTCCCATCTTCAGCCACAGCGCCGATACGGTCGGCATCGCCGTCCGTTACCAGGCCGGCGTGGCATTTTTCTTTCACTACGGTTTCCTGCAACAGCGCGACGTGCGGCAGAATCGGTTCGGGATTGATGCCGGGGAATAGCGGGTTCACTTCCTGGCGGATCGCGACATAGCGGATGCCGTGCGCGTCGAATATTTTCGGCAGAACTCCGCGGCCGGAGCCGTACATCGAGTCGATGGCAAATTTGAAATTCGCGTGGCGGATGAGATCGAGATCCGCGAACTGGGTGACTGCTTCCACATAGGCCGGTTTCAAATCCGCCACTTCGATTTTCGCGGGCGGGGCGCCGCTTGGCATCGCGCCGGCGCCCAGTTCGTCTTCGATCAACTTCATGATCGCGGGCGTCGCCGAGCCTCCAAACTTCGCTTTGAACTTCACCCCATTCCAGTTCCACGGATTGTGGCTCGAGGTGACCATGATGCCGCCCGCCGCGCCCAGCTTCTTGACGTTGTAGGAAACCGTGGGCGTGGGCACGTAGTCGTTGGCCAGCAGCACGGGAATACCTGCGTCAGCGATCACTTGAGCGATGGCGCGAGCAGCGCGGTCAGACAGGAAACGCGTGTCGTATCCGATAATGACGCCGCGAGTGGGATCTTCATGCTTGAGGACGTAGCCGGCAATCGCGCCAGCCACACGGCGCACGTTGTCGAAAGTGAAGTCGTCGGCGATAAGACCGCGCCAGCCGTCGGTACCGAACTTGATTTGGGTCATGAGTGGATCGTCGTTAGTCGATGGTCGTTAGTCGACTAACGACCATCGACCAACGACCTTCAGACTAGCTTATACAGCTTCTTCTCATCCAGATGCTTCACCACTTTGCCGACATCCTGCGACTGGTCGAGCGTGGTGATGAGGAGGGCGTCTTCGGTCTCGACAATCACCAGGTTGCTCACGCCGACCAGGGCGACAAACTTGCCGGGCACGTGAACATAATTATTCTTCGCATTCAGGGCAAAACTTCCAGACGCCGAGACCAGGCTTCCGTCGGCAGGTTTCGCCTTCGCCACGTGGTGCTCATGCAGCGCGGTCCAGGAGCCGAGGTCGTTCCATCCGAAGTCGGAGGGCAGACAGAAGATGCGCGACTGCGCTTCTCCCTTGGCCGAGCGCGGCTCTAGAACCGCATAGTCGATGCTGATGTTTTTGCACTTCGGATAGAGCTTTCGAAAAGTGTCCGCAAACTTGCGCGTGCCATAAGCGGCGGCAATCTTTTCGAGGAGCGCTGCGGTGTTGGGAAGATGTTCGCGCAGCGCGTTCGCAAGCGTGTCGGCGCGCCAGAGAAACATGCCGCTGTTCCAGAAGTAGGTGCCAGCCTCGAGAAACTGCCGGGCGGTGGCGAGATCCGGCTTTTCGGTGAAGCGGCGCACGCGCAGCGGGCCTTGCTGATCGGGCGCGTCGTCCTCGGGCGAAGCAGCTTCGATATATCCATAGCCGGTTTCGGGGCGAGTCGGGCGAATGCCGAGCACAACTATGCTGTCTCCCCCAGCGGCGATCTCGATTCCTCGGTTGAGAGTAGCGCGGTATTGGGCGGGCTCGGCAATGACATGGTCGGAGGGAAACAGACCGAGCACCGCATCGGGGTCGTGACGAAGCAGAAGAAATGCCGCTAGACCAATGGCGGGCGCGGTGTTGCGCCCCGCGGGCTCCGCGATGACCTGCTTCGGAGGAAGTTTCGGAAGCTGACGAAGTATGGCGGGGCGCAGGTCGCCATTCGTGATGACCCAGAAACGACTGGGCGCAGTCATGGGGACGAGGCGAGCGACGGTCTGCTGGATCATGGTCTGCCTACCGTCGAGCGCGAGCAGTTGCTTGGCGCGGCGCTTACGGCTCAACGGCCAGAAGCGCGTGCCCCGGCCGCCAGCGAGAATGACGGGATAGAAGTGCGGGTTAGCTTTCACGATCGTAGCAAGCCTAACATTTACGCGGGGCGCGGCGAAAGGCTTGATGGGGAGCCTTGATGGAGAGCCGGGCGTCCTCGCCCGGCCGGACGGGCGAGACGCCCGTCCCTCCACCGTGTGACTATTCACATGCGTGTGGCGGGTTCGGCCACGGTCCCGCCGGGCACGCTCGCCTTCAGAAACTCCAACTGCCATTGCGGGCGAACCGCGAAACTTTGCAGGGCGGCCGGAATCACGACTGCGTCGCCTTTGGCCAGCGTCACCGGGTCGCGGCCCTGCGCCTCCACAACCCCACAGCCTTCCACGGCGACCAGTATCTGCACCGATGTCTTCCCGGAGTTATCCTTCCCGGACTCGACGGTTGAGAACTCCTGCGGTTCTTTCAATTCAAACAGGTCCACCGTGAAGTAAGGTGCGTCAATCATCGAAGATTGCCGGCTCTTGCCGCCGTGAATACTGACCGGCGCGGGGCGGATCACTTTGCCGGAGTCCGTGTGCTCCTTGACCGCAGCGAGGCCGCGCTCCAGATGCAGCGGCCGTCCGCGTCCGTAGTCGTAGAGACGATATGTGGTATCGGATTGCTGCTGCGTCTCCACAATCACGGAGCCCGGCCCCAGCGTATGCACCGTGCCAC
>Ga0326728_10020640_pt1 | contig 12529 bp, 10 predicted proteins | sample MB3enrmetagenome_FD_207602 | JGI IMG/M metagenome (GOLD analysis project Ga0326728, IMG submission 207602) | Lab enriched peat soil microbial communities from McLean, Ithaca, NY, United States - MB31MN | ecosystem: Environmental > Terrestrial > Soil > Wetlands > Peat | place: USA: New York...
ATTTTCAGAAGAGAGCATCAATCTTGTGATGCTTCGACAGAAGCAAAAGAGCAAGAATTTTGGATAGGCGTGGCGTTAGGAATCGGATCACTTCACCACGCCAATTTCTTCAAAGTTTTAAGAGTGCGGGAATAATGGGGGCAAATCAGTTAGCAAGAGCTGCATGTGCCGATGCTCCCCTGCGACGATGGGCATGCAGCGCCGCTGACCGTATGAGGAAGTTTAAAGGTTCGTGCTCGAAGGGTGGGGCGACAAAATCAAACGCTCCACGTTCCATAACTGACAAGTAAAGCCGCGTATCAGGATAGGTTCCTACCACGATCACACTGAGAGGCACGTCGGCCGCTTCGGCCATCTTGGAAATGCTCACCCACGATCCGTCCGCCACAGCGTATTCTGTAAAAATAACTTGAGGCTTGCAGTGGGCGATCAGGTCCTCGGCTTCTTTGCAGGTCCCGACGCTGTAAGTCTCTACTGACAAGTCTCTTAGCGTCCGTTTCAGAGATTCGAAGGGTTCACTCCGATCATGAACCAAGAGAGCGAAAATATGCTCACTCATAATGGACCTCCTTCCCCCAAACCCACCCCCCATCTTCGCCCCAAGACCTCTTTCGGTGCGATGGAGGGTGAATTGACCAACCGTGCCCGTTTCTCGTTCTGATTGCCGGCTTTTCGGAGGGCGCCCCAGCTCCTCCAACCCAGTAAGGCTAGTGAAAACCTGACACGATCGTAAGGTATGTATTCGCGACGGGAGCCAGATTTGCTCAGAGTTACGGAATCATCGCGGAGATGTCAAATCCTCTCCGCGAGAAAGCAAATTGATGGGCCGGGGCCCTGCTCCGTGGTTATAGGGGCACGCCCTCGTAATGCTCAGTCGCTGCTGGCACCTCCCGGCGCGCCGGGGTGGTGCTGAACAGGGTGGTGCTGAACGGGGGAAAACAGAGGCGGTGCTGAAGCCCCGCCCTTCCATCCGCAAATAAACCAGAGCGCTCATTTCTGCAACTCAGCACTACTCAACCCGCAGGGAGATCTTTTCGGCCAAGCCTCGAAAGTGATTGACCCATGTTTTGGCAGTTTCATCTCCCTCCTCGGCCTTTTGCTTAAACTCCGGGTACGTCGTTTGCAGCAATTCGTAGCAGGTGTTCTGAATTTTCCAGAGGTTCACTGCCAGGGGTAGGGAGTAAGCCACGCCCACAGCGGTTTCGAGTTCGGCAAGAGCTTCCAGATTAGCGGTATCGGCGCGGAAGCGCTCCGCCATTCGTTCCAGCTTCATTCGCAGCGTGTATTCCAGGGTCGGCACATCAAGGGCGACCTTCGCAGCATGGGCATCGGACATGAGATTTCGAATGGCTTCGAAATCCAGGGTCGCGCTGGCAAAGGCGCGGCGGAGATGTGTATTTAACGCAAACTCTGCCGCGGCGCGGAAGGCCCGGGGAATCGCCAGGGAAGTTCCCAGCTTCGCCATCGTCTGGGTTATCGATTTCAGGTGTGGATAAAGACTATCAAACGCCGCCTCGGCTTGAGCCCATTCCGATTCCATGATGCGATTCAGGATCCGGCGCTGTTCGTCGCGGAAGAGGACGGTCAGCGAGTAGGTCTCGCCCTCAAAATTCTCCTGCAGGATGCGGCTCACCTCGTCCAGGTCCTCTGCGGAGAAGGCCTCGGTTAGTGCGCGAGCCAAGGCCGCGTAGCCTTCGTCTCCGACTGCTTTGAGGATGCCGCCGACGGCATTGAAGTCGCCCCGGTCGAGGCCCGCAAAAGCCAGGGCCACCGATTCTTGTGTGATCTCCGAAATAAAGCGGGCCTTTCCCACCGCAAGTTTCCGCTCGCGCTTGCCCTCTTTGGTGAGGGTTGAGCCCGCCTGGCGCTCGACAGCGTAATCGTAGACTTGGGTTTTGGTTTCGTAGGGCTCGAAAAGGGATCGAATAGCGTAGTGACCGCCAACTTTACGCAGGTCGACAAAAGCCGGCTTTACGAACTTCTGGTAGATGCGAGCGCCATCCTGATGCTCGGGGATGTTGCTTTTCGCTTTCCTCAGCTTTTCCATGAAGAGGCTCTCGCCCTGAAAGCCGAAAACCTCTTCGGCCAGTTGCGCGGCGCGGCCGGCATACTGAATCACCTGCACGGTTTCGATTCCCGACAGCTCGTCAAAAAACCAGCCGCAACTGGTGTACATCAACATGGCGTGCCGCTGGAGTTCCATGAGTTTCCAGAGCATGACCGTCTCGGCCTCGCCCAGCGGCCGAACCGCGTGCTGGGAGAGAAACCGGTCGCGGCTTTCCGCTGACCGGTCCAAAAGGACGTCGATGTAATCATTGCGCGCCGCCCAGGGGTCCTTCAGGATCCCCCCCGCTTTCTCCTCGAAAAGCGGAGCCAGAGTGTCCCGGAGCCAATCCAGAGCTTCGCGCAACGGGGCGCGCCATTCCTGGTTCCAACCCCCATGGCCGCCGGAATTACAACCGCAATTGCCGCGCCACCGCTCAACTCCGTGGACACAACTCCATGAGCTGTTTTCAAATATTTCCACCAGGTGAGTCGCCGGGTGCCTTTCGAGGTAGAGGCCGTAGTTGATAAGTTCGGCGAGATCATTCGACTCGATGTGGTTCAAGGCATAGGTCAACGCCATTTCACCGTGCGGGTGGTGATGACCGTAGGTCTCGCCATCCGTAGCAATGTGCACCAACTCGGGCCAGGGGCGTGTCTCCTCGGAAAAAGCCCCCAGGAGCCGCTGCGCAAACTGTTCGCCGTTATCTAGCAAGCCCTCAAAGGCGATGGCCCGCGAGATCGGCCCGTCATAAAAGAAGAGATTGATGGTCCCCCCCGAAGGCAGCCGCAAGCAGTAGACCATGGTTGGATCAATTTGGCTCTTACTGACGTCCTTCCAGTTCCGTCCTCCCACTTTCCGCACGCGGTTGGCCTGATTGGGGGCAAGTATCGTGAACTTTATCCCCAGTTGCGCCAGGATCTCCAGCGTCGGAAGGTCCACGGCGGTCTCCGGCAGCCACATCCCCTCAGGTCGTCGCCCAAACCGGTGTTCGAAGTCGCGCACTCCCCAGAAAGCCTGGGTATATTTATCGCGCTCGTTTGCCAGCGGCATGATCATGTGGTTGTAGGGCTGCGCGAGGGCGGACCGGTGCCCGGAATAGTATTTGCCGCTTTCGGCGTCCGCGTCGAGAATGGCGCGATAGACCGCTGGATCGTTCGCCTCCATCCAGGAGAGCAAGGTGGGCCCGAAGTTAAAGCTGATTTTGGCGTAATTGTTAACGATGTGGACGATGCGCTTCTCTTCGTCCATGATTCGCGAAGCGGCGTTCCGCGCATAGCATTCCGCATCAATCCGCTCGTTCCAGTCGTGGTACGGATGTGCCGATTCCTGGATCTCAACCGCTTCCAGCCAAGGGTTCTCCCTGGGCGGCTGATAGAAATGCCCATGAATGCAGATGTACCCCATAACCAGACCTCACGGCAACTGTTGAAAGAGTGCAAGCGATTTTGGACACAAACTCAATCGCATTTTACCGCAAGACTGAAAGCATTCGGGAATAGAACTTCCGGGCCCTCGCCACTTCGGGTCGGCCGAGTCCAGCACCCGATGCCATTCTCCGGCGGGACCGGCAATCGAGATGCTCCGAAGTTCATCGCTGAGGTTGGCAAAAATCAGGGCCTCGCCGCCCTCGCTCCAACGTTGAATTTCGAGGATTTCCTCGTCCCTGAAGCTCCGCACCTGCATGCACCCTCGGCTACGGTCGGCAAGCCCCGGCAGGGTCCGTCGCAGTCTGATGATGCTGGTATAAAACTCCAACAAAGTGCGATGCGGCTCCTGATGGCGCAGGTCGTGATCCAGCTTGCTCTGCAAGAATGGATCCTCGCTCTGTGCGTCAGGGGGTTCGCTTTGCCAGTGGAATTTCGCAAACTCCTCGTGACGGCCGCGGCGCACCGCTTCGATAAGTTCTGCGTCGGTGTGGCTGGTGAAGTAGTGGAATGGCGCCAGCTCACCAAATTCTTCGCCCATGAACAGGAGGGGAATGTAGGGCGAAAGAATCACCAATCCGGCAGCCAGTTTCAGCGCTTCGAAAGACACCTGGGTGCTCAGACGATCGCCGAGCGGCCGATTGCCCACTTGATCGTGGTTTTGGCTAAAAGCCACAAATTGGCGGGGCGGGATGTTGCGGGAAGAGTTGCCATAGCGGCGCTGCCGATAGGCCGAGTACTGGCCCGAATAAACGAAGCCCTCCGTGAGTGCCTTTGCAAGGTGCTCGACCCTTCCAAAATCTGCGTAGTATCCCGTCGTTTCCTTCGTCAGCAAGGTGTGCAGGGCATGGTGGAAGTCATCGCTCCACTGCGCGTCCAGCCCGTAGCCGCCGGATTCAGTGGGCCGGATGAAGCGCCCGTCATTGAAATCGCTTTCTGCAATCAGGTGAATCTGACGGCCTGCCCCGCGGGCGAACTCGTGGACCGACTGCGCCAGCAATTGGAGGAAAGGTTGGGCATTACGATCCACGATGCCGTGGATGGCGTCCAGGCGGAGAGCGTCGATGTGGAAGTCTCGGACCCATTGCAATGCATTCTCCGTGAAGTAACTCACGACTTCATCACTGCAAGGACCGTCGAAGTTGATGGCTTGTCCCCAAGGTGCGCGATAAAGGTCGGTGAAATAGGGTCCAAAATCGGCGAGGTAGTTCCCTTCCGGGCCGAGATGGTTGTAAACCACGTCGAGCACAACCGCCAGCCGGCGCGCGTGGCACGCGTTGACCAGTCTGAACAGGCCTTCCGGCCCACCATAACTGCTTTGCGCGGCAAATGGGTATACCCCGTCGTAGCCCCAATTGCGCGTACCCGGGAATTGCGCAACCGGCATCAGTTCAATCGCGGTGATGCCGAGCTCTTGTATCTTGTCGAGATGGGCGACAATCGCATCGAACGATCCCTGCGGTGTGAAGGTGCCAACGTGAATTTCGTAAACGATGTAATCGTCAAGTGAGAGCCCACGCCAATCCGCGTCGTCCCATCGATACGCCTTGGGGTCGATGATTTGAGAGGGTCCATGAACACCGTCCGGCTGCAGGCGAGAGGCGGGGTCCGGCCGCTCCTTGCCGTCAAAACAGAAGGCGTACCGCATTCCCGGGGCAATGCCGTTGGCCACGGCGGAGTGATAACCCCGGTCCATCCGCTCCAAACCTATCAGCCGGCTATCGCTCAGGTCGGGAGCAGAAACCCGCCAATCTCGTGACAAGGGGCCGGGAATCTTCACCTGCACGGATTCCGTAAAGGGAGCCCAGACGGTGAAATTGCACCGGCCCGATCCAAGGTAGGTTGCGCCCAGCATCAGGTTCCTCAGCAGTCCTGTTGGTGATGGATCGGTACTCGAGGCAAGGCGGGGTTTTCCCCCACCCCTTTGCCCACCAAACATTTTGCATTTGCCTCATCTTGGGAGTGGATGGCGCTAAATCCAGATTAGGTTGCAACGAAAAAAATAGGCGGCAAAAAGATGCACACGCCATCATAAGAATAATCCGGCTCTCTAACATTTCGGAACCTGATCGTTTGGATCTCGGCTGCCCCCCGCGCTATAAAAACCCTTTAATATTCATTAAGTTAACTTCTGGCAACCCGCAAGATCAAATTAGGTATCTAAGCGGGAGTAGTTAGGAGGTGCGATATGTTCAAGAAACTGAGATGGCCGTTTCTGGTTCTGATCGCACCGCTCACTGTGTTGGCGCCGGCATCGGTAATGGCCGAAATCAATCGCGAACATCCAGATCACGCCCTGGTTCAAGTTGACAACGGCCATGGTTTTTGGCACGACCACTGCGGCTGGCGGGACCGATGGGGTCGTTGGCACCGACGTCCCTGCTGGGAGTAGTACTTCGTGCTATTTGTAGTGCCAATTTGAATTGAGGGGGAAAAAAGAACTGTCTGCTATCCCCTTCTGCTGGGGTCGCATCCTGGAGGCATGCGGCCCTTTTCGTATCCAGCGCCTGCCATTCAATTGCTGACCGTATTTTCAGGTTTTTCAAGAGCCCGCCTTAACCCATTGCAGACGAAAACTCCAGGCTCATTTTTACACTTTTCCATGCAGGACTCGTAATTGTTACCTATCCGGAAATCTGCGGCAAATCTGCCGGGCAGGCCATTAAGTAATAGAAATAAAGAACTTGGCGTCGGACCGGGGGGTTTGGTGAGCATCGTGCCACACTTCAGAGCGGGGTTGACCCCGTAGGAAGGAGGTTAGCAACCATGCTTGATCGGAATCTGCATCAGGAGAGCGATTTACCAGCGGAACAGGCTGGAAGCAAAGACGGTTTCTACCTGGATGATTTGGCCGACGGAACGGCCTTGGACATCGAGACGCAACATCACCATTACCGGCTCATTAAGCATGCCGAGTCCCACGCGCGCATCTCCGGCCATCCCATGTATTGCCCGGAACCCGTCGAGGTGGAAATTGAAGGATCTTTCGGAGGCAAGCCGCCCTTGAAGCCCAATCCGGGTTTCATCGGGCGCGGAATGTACCTGGTCTTTAAGCATCCCCTCTTCAACGAGGTTACCACTTCCCGGATCCGCGATATCCACAAGCTGGGGTAAACCCCGGATAGGGCCACCACAGCCCTTGCACTTGCCGGGAAGATCTCTCACGAATAACAGGTCATGAGGACATCGTGCTGAACTCGCAGCCCAATACTCCCGCTCCATTTTTCCCGCCCAGGTTGCGTGGCATCGGCATTTTTCCAGGCATGCCCAGGTTGGAGGCAGCATTCGTTGCGGCTGTACTGGCGGTTTTGCTCATGGAAATCGGCCTCTTCGTTCACTTCTCCAGAAACCTCCGTCGATTCACGGACGCGCGGCTTTTAGAGGGTGACGGCAGCGGTGGGCCGGCCGTGATCCTCGCATCGCCTGCACAAGTTTATGTAGGGATGAAGGCTACCCCGGCGTCGCTGGCATCGCGCCTGCGGGATGGCCTCTACGCTGAAGGCGACACGGGCTCGGCGGTTGGAACCCTTAAGCTCGCCGGCGATGGGTTGGATATTCACCCCGGTCCTGCCTCCTTCTTTCGTCACGGGGAGATTCGGCAAGGCCCCGTCCGATTGCGATTCCGCAATGGCCGCATCATGAGCATCCAGCCTCTTGACGGCAAGGCAGCTCTGCAAAGTTATTGGCTCGAACCCGAAGTGATGACCACCTTAAGTGGGTATGCCCGGTCCGAGCAGCATCTGGTGCGCTTCCGGGATATGCCGAAAGTGCTGGTAGATGCCGTCATCGCTACCGAAGACCATCGCTTTTTTTCGCACCACGGCGTGAACCCGGTTCGCATGGTCGAGGCCGCCATCGCGGACTTGCGGGGGAACGGCCCGCTTCAGGGCGGCAGCACCCTGACCATGCAGCTCGCGCGCAACCTGTTCCTGACTCCGCGCCGCACCTTCGACCGCAAGGTGGAAGAGGTTTGCCTGGCGGAGTTCCTCGAAATGCGCCTGAGCAAGAAACAGATTTTCGAGCTTTATGCGAATCGCGTCTATCTCGGCCAGCATGTCAACTTTGGAATTTTCGGATTGGGTGACGCTGCCGAAGCATATTTTCATAAGGACGTGGGTAAGCTCAGCCTGCCCGAGGCCGCTTTTCTTGCTGGTCTGATCCGTGGTCCCAACCTCTACTCGCCTTACAAGTATCATGAGCGGGCGCTGGAGCGGCGCGATTTTGTGCTGAGTCAGATGATGGAAACCGGCGCCATCAGCCCGGCGGAGGGGCGGCGGGCCATGGGCGTGCCGCTAAACGTCTCCAAGCCCACTCTTCCGGAAGGCAGGCAAGAGGCGTATTTCGAGGATATGGTGATGGCGCAGTTGCGCACCCAATTCACGGGACGCGAGCTGCATTTCAACGGTTTGAAGGTTTACACCACCCTCGACCCGGACCTTCAACGCGCCGCCTCCGAGGGGGCGCGCAGCGCATCCGCGGAACTTGACCAGCACGTCAAAAAAAACCCGGGGTCGAAGAAAACGGTTCCAGCGGATTCCAACCAGCCACAGTTTGCGCTGGTCGCTCTCGACCCGCATACCGGCGAGGTGAAAGCCTTGATCGGGAGGCGCGATTACGGAGCCAGTCAATTGAATCACGCGCTGGCCAGAAGACAGCCGGGATCGGCATTCAAGCTCTTTGTGTATGCCCCCGCCCTGAGCTCGGGTGTGGACGGTTCGAAGCCCCTCATCACGCCCGCCACCCTTCTGAATGACCAGCCTACCGAGTTCAAATTTGGCCTTAATGAGGGTAAATCCTATGCACCCCGGGACTATGGGGAGGCATACCACGGCACGGTGACCGTCCGCCAAGCGCTCCGGGACTCTTTGAATGTCCCCGCCGTGAGCCTGGCACAAATGGCGGGATTCAACAAGGTGCGTAAACTGGCGATCGCGGCGGGATTCAATTCCCAACTGGAAGCGACCCCTTCCATCGCGCTGGGCGCTTACGAGGCCACGCCCATGGAAGTGGCCGGCTCCTATACGATTTTCGCCAATCAGGGCCAATACATTTCACCTCGTTATATCCGGGAGGTCGATGATGCTTCCGGCGCGGTAGTGTGGTCCGCCCCCGTCACCGCGCGCCCCGTACTCGATCCGCGCGTCAGTTACTTGATGGTGAGCCTCCTCGCAAGCGTCATCGATAACGGCACCGGTTATGACGTCCGGGCCCGTGGTTTCCGGCTGCCGGCGGCGGGAAAAACCGGCACTTCCCACGATGGCTGGTTTGCAGGGTTTACTTCAAATTTGCTCGCCGTGGCCTGGGTGGGTTACGACGACGATCGCCAACTTAATCTTACCGGAGCACAATCGGCCCTGCCGTTTTGGACCGAGTTTATGAAACAGGCAACCGACCTGCCGTCTTACCGGAATGCCGGGCCCTTTACCCCGCCGCCGGGGATTGTCACCGTCCCTGTCGAGATCCCAGAAGACCCAGAAGATTCCCTTGCCCCGCTGACAATTCAAAATGAGATCTTTATTCAGGGAACGCAGCCGTCCAGCCTGGATGAATCGTCGGGGGGAGGCATGACTCCGCAGGAAACAACCTCTGAGGCTTCGGCCAATGGCGAGCCACCGCAGGAGGGCCAGGGGCCGGAACAACCTGTGACCGTGCTCCCTATTTCCCAGCACCCTATGGAAGCACTTCAGATCGAACGGACCCCGCCCACCGATCCACCGATTGAAAATAGCCGGTGGGGGCGGCTGCGAATTCAGACCGACCCGCCGGGCCTGGAAGTCTTCATTGACGGCAAGCCGGTTGGGCCAAGCCCGCTGCGCCTGTGGGTGCCGGTGGGTGAGCACACCTATAAAGTCTATCCGCCCCCGGGCGGAGCGCCGGCCGAGCACACGGTACGGATTACCACCGCCGCCATCGCCATGGTCAATGTCAATTACTGACCGACTGGAAAGATAGGGAGGTTAGGGCATGCGCAAGCGGATAATTAACCAGGGTCCGGAAGGAGTTTCGACCGCGGACAAAAACTGGCTAGACCTGGAAGGCCTTGCCCAAGCAGAAGTCTCGTCCGAAGATGCGGCGCATCCAATCGAATCGGCATTGATACCGAATACCGGACCGGGTTGGCGGGCGGCACAACCCGGGAAGCAGACGGTCCGCCTCTTATTTGACAAGCCGCAGAAGATTCGGACCATTCGTTTAGTGTTTCAGGAAAACGAGCAGGAGCGCACGCACGAGTTTGTGCTGCGGTGGTCTCCTGACAGCGGTCAGTCTTACCGGGAAATTGCTCGTCAGCAGTATAACTTCAGCCCTCCCGGCACTACCCAAGAACTTGAAGACTACACCGTCGAACTCCACGGGTTGACGACGCTGGAACTGATTATCGTTCCGGATATCGGCGGGGGATCAGCGCGCGCCTCCATTGCACAGTTACGCCTCGCCTAAGCGCTCGAGTTGCTCCCAAACCGTCCCTGTAACCTGGAGTTGGCGGCGACCCGCCAGAGGAAGGGGTTGGGCGTTTCTCGTCAATGTGCCCGGTCGAAGGTGTCATGCCGACTTCACTGGGCTAATCCTGCCGTCGAAGCCGGATAACTTCCGGTTAGTCGCCGACCATCTCGGGCTAGACCTTGAGGCGTGACCAGGTATGAAGAGACCACTCTTCTTGAGATTATTGCGCGCGAGCCCGTGCGGTTCTTATCGTCTTGCCGACAGACGCTTCAAGTGCGAGCGCCCCCAGCTACACATCATTTCGACTACCGGGGCGAGCGTCCGTCCATACGCGGAAATTGAATAGTAAACGCAGGGCGGATCGTTTTCTTATCGTCTCTTTCGACGATGCCATCGGCAACAAGTTCCTGAAGATGCCGGATCAGCATGCGCTCTGTGATGCCGGGAATGGAACGCTTGAGTTCGCTGGTGCGCCTCGGCCCATCCAGCAGACGCCACAGAATGGTGCCTTTCCAACGGCCGTCCATGACTCGCATCATCGCGTCAACGGGACACTCGCCCTCTTCCTTTTTCGAAACTGGCATATGTTCTCCTACACTGACAAATATATCAGTACCTTGAATTCTGTCAGTACACATCATACACTTTGAATCATGGAGGATTCAATGAGCAACAAACATCTCCCACGGCTGTTCGCGCAAGCGCTAAACGACAAACGGGTTGAACTCTTCGATGAGTTCATCCACCCGGACTACAACAACCACAATGCATACTTAGAGTCGGGTCCGGCGGGCGTTAAAGCATTCTTTCGGCACTACCTCGACGCATTTCCCGACACGAAAGTTGCGATGGATGACGTGATCGAAGAGGGCGATCGCATCAGCGCCCGCTTCACCTACAACGGAACCTTTAGCAATCCATTCATGGGCTATCGGCCCAATGGTGCAGCGGTCCAAATGCGCAGCATCGACATCTGGCGCGTCAAGGACGGGAAGTTCGTAGAACACTGGGACGAACTTAATCTCCTGGAAGTATTCCAGCAGGTCGGCGCAGCGACCGTGAGAAAGCCGGAGGGACAATGAACCATCTGATATGGCCGCTGTCTCTGGCTGGCATCCTAAGCACGGCAGTGGTTTGTGGCACGGACATGTTCTTCTTGACTGTCGGCCGCCCCGCTCTCAGGTTGGCTTCGCCATCGGCCGTAACCGAAGTCATGGGATTTATGCATAGCTTCGGTGACACGCGGATGCCGATCTGGGGCGTCTTGGCGATCTTGTCGAACTTCCTGCTCGCCCTGTTCAGCGGGAGCGAACATCGCAGCTTCTATTTCGCCTCGCTCGCTATGCTGATCCTGTTCGTCGTTATCTATAATCGTTTGTCAAAGCCAATCAATCGGCTTCAAACCGAAGCGGCAAAAACGGGAGAAAGGCTCGACCATGCTCGAGAGCTGCAGGAGTCGTGGGATCGATCGGTGACGATCCGTACTCCGCTGCTCGTTGCGTCCCTGCTCGCCCAGTGCCTGGCGTTGCTAGCCACTTCGGCGTAAATGCGCTGTATGATCGCCTTTCGTGAGCAAGGAGAGGGCGCAAGCTGACAATTTCGGCTTCATGGCCTGCAGCCCGAAGTGTGGACCTTTCCCGACCCTGTGGCTGTTCCCGGATAACGGGAAACCGGAAGTCATCAACTCGCCCTTTGCGTTAGAACCGAAAAACGCGCCTCGGGCCGCGAATCCAAGTTGACGGTTTGTCGCCAAACCGTCCATGTGGGTCTGCGGTAGCATCCCGGAGGCCCTGGGGGGGGGCGTGCCCATCAGAAATGTGGAGACTCCAGGGCGCTGACCTTGCGGTCACCGCAGGAATGTGCCATGGGCATCCTGCCCGTGATCGGGCATGGCCAAGATGGCCATGGCACGTCGTCGATGTGGCGGCGCCGCGCTTTGCTACACGTGTTTTCCTGAACGAATCGCGGCACGCGGGCATACGGGCCGCACGGCGCGCCGGCGTTCGGACAAGCTGTCTGTAAGCCTCGATTTCCCAAGAATTGTTATTCGCTGCGGACATTATCTTCTTGACAATGTAGCCTATTGCGGATAGAATCGAGGTGAGGTTGTTCTCCCCAGGCCGGAACGGGTGCGCGGGCGCGGCGGCAACTGCTGGTGAATATCCTCGGGCAGGTGAAGAGATGCGTGACTACGGAAAGCACGGCGGCGCGGACACCGGCAGGGGTGCCGGCGTGAAATTGCCCACCCGATCTTCGCGCGCGGTAAAGGCTCTGGACCTGGGCAACGGGGCGACCAATCCCGCGGGGCAATCATCGGTTTTTTGATGCATATCAAGTGGCGAAACGAAAAACAAAAAAGATGTTAAAAATGAAGGTTGCTCAAAATAAGTAACTGAAAACAAGTAGCTTAAAAAGCGACACAATGTCCTATCCAAATAAGTACTTGAAAAGAGACGACTTGACGAAAAAAGGCTATTAATATTTGAAAAAAATAAGATAGCCAGATTTCTAAACCTCAAAATGCCCAATAATCCGCACTATTTTCCGCAACCCTAATAACTTACAGAAAACAAGCAATTTATATGCCTTGATTTTTTTCGACCCTAATATATAGTTG
>Ga0326728_10020641_pt1 | contig 12529 bp, 13 predicted proteins | sample MB3enrmetagenome_FD_207602 | JGI IMG/M metagenome (GOLD analysis project Ga0326728, IMG submission 207602) | Lab enriched peat soil microbial communities from McLean, Ithaca, NY, United States - MB31MN | ecosystem: Environmental > Terrestrial > Soil > Wetlands > Peat | place: USA: New York...
CACGAAACTCTCAGTACCCTGGAACTCCCCTGACAGGACCAGCCTTAAACACGGGTAATCATCCGGATTAACTGTTATCTTTATTAGTTTGTTTTCTGTATCGGCACTCTCCTATTTTACACACGAATTGTCTCCCAGGTTAACCATGACAATTCATGTGAATTGTTATCTGATATTTCACTAGCTATTAAGAATTTAAACAATGCTATCATTAATTTGAAAAGTTGTCAATCATTTTGTCAGATTGTGTTGGTCAGATTGTCGTCATTGACAAAGCCATGAATTTATCAAATTTAAAAATTTAGTTGTACAGGCGTCTCTGCCTTTACAAAAGTAAATAGTTCTCAATCTCAGTGAAAAGTCGTCTTCAATCCGGGCTCAATCGGGTTTTCCGGCTTTTATGATATAATTTAGAAAAATATAAGAGGGGCTCTTCTCACCGCGTTTTGATGAAGAAAATAAATAAAAGATGAAGAAAAAAACATTAGCTCAATCGAATTTTGACCTCTGGACGCTAATCGGCCGGTTGAACCATGATATCGTGCAGCTGCGCCAGAAGGAATTAAGCCCGTATAAAATCCCCGTCCGTCAGCTGTATGTTTTACGTACTATCCGTGTCCTCGGGCCCGATGCTACATTATCAGCAGTCGCCCAACAGGTGGAACGGGAAACTCACGTGATTTCCAAACAGGCTATCCGCATGGAAAAAGACGGGTTGATTAAAAGAACTAAAAATACCCCGAAATCGAATATGTTACATTTGGAACTTACGGAGAAGGGTTTGGAAATGGCTCAAATGAGCGTGCGGAGTAAATCGCTGGATGCTATTTTTTCTTCTCTATCGGAGGAAGAGCGCCGCCGGTTCGAATCCATCTTAACTAAGATCCTGCTCCGGGCGGATGCGGCCCGCAGTCGTTAACTGGTCGCTTTCGCTCTTCTCCTGATAACTGCCTTTATCGTAAATGCTGCTCGGTGCGCCCCCACAGATAGGTATATCTGTCTTTCTCGGACATCACCATCCATTTAATCCGGAATGAAATTTTTCGCGTTATTTTTCCCATTATTTTTTATCCTATAAATCGTCTTTTCTAATTCCTGCCGCTATGTCCACTTGACCTGATAATCAGTTCGCGTTATGCTCTCTTTTTCCGCAAAAACCCGGCCCGGCCGGCTGCGGCGACGATAATTATCAAAACCACTAATATTACCGCGGCCGCAATAATAATCGTGACATGCGCTGCCGTCCAGAAACCGGTGGCCTGTATCAGTGATAAATAAATCATGGCATCGGGCGGGGTATTGCTTTGCTGCGTCCCGGTTGTTTGCGTCCCGGTTGATTCCTGGATTGTCTTCTGGTCTATTTTACCCTTCTTCCCCAGGGTCGTCATCACCTGGTCGAAATTATCCCGGTAAACTTCCAGCGTCAGCGAAGCGCTTTCCTTGCCGTTATCGAAGGAAACTGAAGATGAATTGATAATCCCATTCACACTTGCGACCAGTTGTTTTACCGATGTTACCGTATTATCTACATCACCCACCTCGACAGTTAACGAACCGGACGGCGCCTGCCCGACATTTTGTGTGGGGGTGTTTAAACTCACCGTAATTGTCGACATCGCCACCTGGTTCTGCATGTAGTTTATCTGTCCCTGCAGGCTCTCCACCTGGCTGATGACCTGCGTCAGCTGCTGCTGGATTGCGATTTCATCGCTCACGGTCGTTGCTTTTGCCAGTATTGCCTGTAAACTTTGCTCTTCCAGCTGGGCACTGGTCAGTTGCGCCTGTAAATCAATATATTGCTGGGTCACATCCTGTGTATTGATGTTCTGGCTCTCGACGGTACCCATGGTTTGCAATTGATTGAGGGCTGCCAGGAATTGATTGGCAGGCACGCGAATGGTCAGATTCGCCTGCTGCTGGTTCTGTGACCCGCTGCTGGACATGTTATCCACAGAACCTTGCAGATTTTGCGCCAGCGTCTCAACCTGGTTCACGGCAGTGGACACATCGCTGACTTCCAGCGCCACCGAGGCCTGGGAAATGACCTGTTTCCCGGTCGTGTCTGTGCTATTTGTGGTGGTAATGGGGGCAAAAGTAATACCGCTGCTGCTATTAAATGAAGGTGGGCTTGTCATTGTAACCATAGCAACTTGGGTGGTTTGCGGTATTATCATGCCGTTAGTTAAAGTTACCGATGTTGCCGTGGAGTAAACGCCGTAATTTTCACCCGCACCGTTCGCAATAGCCCCCCGGTCTATTACGCTTGCAGTGTTACTGTTGTTAATATTATTGTTTCTGGTCAGCCACAGCGAACCGGCCGTAGCCAATATCACCAGTACCCCCAAAGTGGATGAAATCGCAATCAGCCGGGGTCCGGCCAGCCACTGCCAGAAACTTTCTTTTCTTTTCGCCGGCGCATCGCTTTGCTTTTCATTCAGTCTCGGCTCCAATTTCGACCAGAAATCTTTTCCGATTTTGAATGCCGCCGCCCGTTTTTGAAAGAATTTCTGTACCTTGTTTTCCATATTATCCAAATTATTTTTTTCGTCTTTCATTTCAAGACCTCCTGTTATTGTCTGTTAACTTTGGTTATCATTTGTTATCAATTCTCTCAATTGTTCCAGCGCCCGGGATGTTTGCGATTTTACGGTTCCCTGCCGCCGTCCCAGCGCCGCCGCCGTTTCCGCCAGCGAGAGTCCGGCAAAGTACCGCAAAAGCACTACTTGACGCTGCTCGGTGGAGAGACTCTGCATCACCCGCCGCAACTGGTCCCGCTGCGCGATATCTTCCGCCGGGTCGTCACCCGCCGGGTCTATGGCCAAATTATCATCCAGGGATATCATTGTATTCACATTTATTCGTTGGTAACTCAGTACTTTGTTCACCAGTATCCGCACCAGCCACGGTTTTAACGGGTATCCCGGGCGGAAGCTGCCGATGTTCTTCCAGGCTGCCAGAAAAGCTTCCTGGACATGATCTTCGGCAATTGTCCGGCTGCCGGTCATGAGGTAGGCCGTGCCGTACAGCACATCCTGATATTTTTCCACCACCACCCGGAACGCCTCCCGGTCGCCGGTCTGGCACCGTTTGATAATATCGCCTTCCGTCATCGCTGTTTGTTGTTCTATCATCGAGGTACCTCTATAAAATAATACGTTTTTAATCCGTGAAAAGTTCCATGGTTTTTAACTATTTTAAAAAATCTTTTTCGTCCCTCCTGGTTATTGTATTTTGTGCCGTAATTTCAACATGTTGTTTTTCAGTTGCTATTTATGTAACGAAATTTCCAGCAAAAGGATAGTTCCGTTCAATTCTTTTTCCGCTCCCTTATACATAAACTGAAAGGCTAAACTGACCGTTTATTTACTGAAATTATAGACATAATCAACTCTATCATATATATACGGTAATATCTGCCTTTCATTACAAAATAATTTTCAAAAAGGAAAAACAAAAAATCCCCGGCGGTGAAGCCGGGGATTTAATTAAAACCGATTATCAGCGCAACCTAAAAGATTGCGTTAGGAATTCGTCAAACGTTTTCTTATAAAAGCTTGTTCCTACTTCGTTAACTGCGATGTACAGTTGGGGCAGCGTGACGCTTTCAGCGGGATTTGCGTGCCGCAGAAAGGACATTCTTTCGTCGTCGGGGCTGCGGGCGGAGCCGGCATTTGCGCCGCTTTTTGTCGTTCACTCATTTTCGCAATCGGGCGGACAATCAGGAAAAAGACCACCGCCGCCACAATGATGAAGCTGATTACAGTATTAACGAATGTGCCGTAGTTAATGGTTACAGCGCCGGCTGCCTGGGCCGCTGCCAGTGAATCATATGGTCCAACCGGTGAGCCCTGTTTCAGCACAACCAGCAGATTGGCAAAATCAATTTTCCCGAGAGCCAGGCCGATCGGCGGCATGATGACATTTGCCACCAGCGACGTTACAATCGCGCCGAACGCCGCACCGATGATAATACCGACAGCCATGTCCACTACGTTGCCGCGCATGATGAATGCCTTAAAATCTTTTAACATAATCCGCCTCCTTCGTTCCCTAATTATATTAGCTTTTACGCGATTGTCAAGGCATCTCCGCCGTTGCCGCATTAAAAGGAGTAAAAGCCGCTGTAGAGCACCTCATAGGATGGGCGCAGCCTGCCAATTGACAGCCACCGGAGAATATCTGATTCTGATGCAGGTATTAGTAAAAACGGCTGAAAACTGATAACTGCTGGATTTCGGATTTCGATATTCGGATTTCGAATTTTAACTACCAGTCCCTTACTCCGGCATCTTTGTCCAGCGTCCGCTTGTGCCGCTGTACAATATTCGAAATAACCATGGAATTGGGAACAAAAACTACGTTCTCCCCGACAGAAAGCACGGTATGCGTCAAATTAATTTCCGCAATAATTCCCTTCGTCTGGCTTACGGTAATCTCTTCCCCGACTCGTACCATGCGCGTACTCAAGATGATAATGGCCGCCAGCATGCTGCCGACAATATTTTGTGTGGCAAATGCAATCACCACACCCAGAATCGCGCCGGCGCTGATTCCCAGGGTCGCATTGGATGCCAGTATCGAGATTACCGAAATCGCAGCTATCGTATAACCCACGATGCGTACCATCAGCCGTATACGGTTGCGTTGGTCCTCCATTTTTGGGGTATGCAGCCGTAAGGTTGCCAGTCTGAGGGCCAATTCCACCATAAAAACCGCCAGTCCCGCCGCTTCGATTGCCAGAATGTATTTTTGCTGGTTTGTTATAAACGGAACCACGTTGCGGTGGCTCACATCCAGCGTGGCTAAAATCAAAATTATCATCAGGATGGTTCCGGAGAAAGTGATGATGACAGGCCTGACATGCCGCCTGTTTAATTTCTCAATCTCAGCGTTCTTAACCATACTGTTCGTCCTTGTGAAATATATAGGCCGTTAACTGGTTAAACAACCAATCTATTTTCCGTCTCACCGGCTGATAATTAACTTATCCGATTTTTTCCAGTTCTTTCTCGTGGAACATCATGTTGTATCCGGTTTTGTCAGCTTTCATCAGCACATATCCCGCCGGGTCATTGATTATGGCCACCACCTTGCCTTCCCAGTTCGCTAATTTGTAGCCGCCGTCCGGCCAGCCCGGTTTATCCAGTACTTTTACTCTATCGCCAACATTTAATTCTGCCACTATAGTCTCCTTTTCCGTCATTATCGGTATTTTTATATTTTAAGACTTTTTTGTTTCTGCGTCATCACTTTTTACCGTTTCGCCCGGCATCACACGGCTGCCCTTTTTCAGTTTGATGCCGTCAATCACCTTCACATGGTCTCCGAGTACCGCCGCGTTCAAAGTGCACTCATCCCCGATTTTGCAGTTGTCCGCCAGTATCGAACTCTTGATTTTGACATTGTCGCCGATGGCATCGTCGTGCCATAACACCGAATCGGTAATAACCGTATTCTCCCCGATTCGGCAATTCGGCCCGATTATCACCGGTCCGGCAAATTTCACGCCTTTCTCCACTTTGCAGTTATCGCCGATGACGACCTTTCCCTTGAACTTCACCGATGCGTCAATACGGCACCGTTTCCCGATCATTACCTCTTCATCGAATGCGTAGGCTTCATGCTTCCCGTTTAAAATATCCCGGTGCAGCTGGATGTAGTTTTCCGGCGTCCCCGTATCCATCCAGTAGTTATCCGTGGGGTAAGCATAAAAAGGCACCTTGTCCGCCAGCATCTGCGGAAAGACGTCGCGTTCAAAACTGAATTTGGTATCCGGCGGTATGCGCTGCAGGATTTCGGGTTCCACCACCCAGGTACCGGCGTTTATCATGTTTGTCGTTACTTCTTCGGCTTTCGGCTTTTCCAGGAACCGTTTCACCCGGTTATTTTTATCCGTTTCCACCACCCCGTATTGCGTCGGGTCGGCGACCGGTGTCAAGACGATGGTCACTTTGGCCTGGTGCCGCCGGTGGAATTTCAAAATTGCCGTGAAATCGCGGTTGTGGATAATGTCACCATTCAAGACAAAAAACGTGCTGTCCAGAAACCCTTCCACGTTCTTCACCGCCCCGGCCGAACCCAGCGGTTTTTCTTCCATGACGTAGTATAGCTTCACCCCGAATTTGCTGCCGTCGCCGAAATATTCTCTCATTGACGCCGGCAGATAAAATTGCGCCATTACGATTTCGGTGATGTTGTGTTCTTTCAGGTTGCGGATGACATGCTCCAGGAACGGCAGGTTCAATACCGGCACCATTGGTTTGGGCGTGTGGTAGGTCAAAGGCCGTAACCGTGTTCCCTCCCCGCCTACCAGGATAACCGCCTTCAGTGCCTTTTTCCCTTTTTCATCTTTTCCGCAATGCTCGCAGCCGCATTCTTCCATCGTCATCCGTCCTCTGAGTTTTCTCGCCGATCGGGCTTAATTGTAATTATCATACAGTGCACGGAAATCAGAATCAAGTGCCCCGCGGGCACCCTGAGTCCGTCTGAGGCGGATTAATGGCCTCCCAGTAGTTCATGAGAATGACAACTCCTTTGTTTACCATTATCCCTCTCGCGTGATACAATCATTCCACAAACTTACCCAATCCGGAGGTTTTTAAAATGCGTAAAATCGGATTCATCGGTTACGGCGCCATGGGCAGTATCATGCTGCGGGCTCTGCTGGATTCAGGAGCACTGTCTCAGAACCAGGTTATTGTCTTTAATCGTACACCTGAAAAACTCAAAGATTTCCGCAAAAAATACCGCAGAGTAGAAGTCGCTAAAAGCCTGGCAGTTCTGGCTCCGAAATGCGAAAGAATATTTATCTGCACTGCAACCTCTGCCGTCAAAGAAGTTCTCAACGCAATCCAGCCGTACCTGCCGGAAGACATCCACATTATTTCGATTACGGGCACTATCGAAATTAAATGTCTGGAAAACATTTTTAGCGGTAGCATCACCAAAATCATCCCTACCCAAATCGCGGAAGTCGGCGAAGGCGTCACGCTGGTCTGTCATAATAAAAGAGTCCTTGCCAAAGATAAAAAATTTATCCGCGATATATTTGCCTCTTTAGGCCGGGTAAAAGAACTAAAAGAAAGCCAGCTTGACCTCGCCGCCGACCTCTCCAGTTGTGCTCCCGCCTTTCACGCCGCCATTCTCAACAATTTCGCAGAAATGGCGAAAAAGCACGGCAAACTGACCCCGGAAGAAATCAACGAAATCGTCATCCCTACAGCTTACGGGACGATGAAGCTCCTTCTGGAGCAAAACATCTCATTCACCGGATTAATTAACCGCGTCGCCACACTCGGCGGTATCACCGAAGAAGGGGTGAAGGTCTTAAATCAGGAATTACCCAGGGTCTTTGATAAAATACTCACCGTAACCCTGGCCAAGCGTGCTTCCGTCAAAAAGCGAATGCGTCGGCAATACGGTTTAGACTCTGAAACTGAAGCCTGTATTACCTCTACAACCTGACTACCTATACGGCAACGAAATTAATCGGACTGATTGCCGGAATAGAATAGTCCTTAAGTTAAGTAGTTGGGATTATGCGAAAAGGGGAACAAATGGTCAAAGCTATTATCTTTGATGCTTATGGAACTTTAATAGATACCGCCGACGGATCGATACGAGCAGTCAGATCCATTCTCGCAAAATATAACACGGAGATGATTAATGCCGAAGATTTCTACCGTAAATGGAAATATTACCACCGGTTCCATATCGATTCTTTGAAATCATTTATAAAAGAAGAAGATATATTCACAATGGATCTGATAGAACTGTTTAAAGAATATCAAATTGAAGGAGACCCTCATCGCGATGTTCAAGTGATGTTAAACACTCTGGGTAAGCGCAATGCTTACCCGGAGACCAACACCGTACTGGATGCGTTAAGACCGGACTATGACCTTTTCATCGGTTCGATAAGCGACCAGGAATCATTGCTTACCGATATCTCACGGAACAATATCGTCGTAAATAAATGCTTTTCCTCTGAATATCTCAGAATATATAAACCCCGGAGAGAATTTTTTGAGAAGATACTGAAAGAAATTAACATGAAATCTGAAGAAGTCGTTTTTGTGGGAGACTCGATAATTGATGATGTTTTAGGTCCCTCATCTCTGGGCATGAAGACGGTATGGGTTAACCGTAAGAAGGAATCGGCAAAAGCGGATGCTCAGCCCAATCATGAGATTAGTGATTTATGGCCGCTCATCGGAATGGACGTGTAGATTATGAAAATAGCAATAATTGGCAGTAAAAACAAACTGTTAAAAGCATAGAAAACTGATTTTCAGCTCGATTATTTGTGTCGTTCAAGTTTGCAAAAGGACAGAGTATAATGGTGCTAGTGTTAGGGAGGAGATAATATGGAAAGGAAAATCAGTTTGACCAAAGAAGAGTTTCTGCAGCGGTTTGAAAAAAAGGCCGTCTTTATCGACTTCCCCAAACTGGATATGCATCAAACTATCACTTTCCGGGGTAAAACCAGGGATATTTCCATCAATGAGGACATTACCGATAACTTTACCGAATATATCAACTTGTGTATCGCCACTGCGGTGAATGCCGTTTTCGCTGAATAAGCCGGTTAACCTGCGTTACGTCTTTATCGCGTACTCCGCATCCGCCCGGATTTCATTTCTTTAACTGCCTTTATGCGAAGCCTTCTGCAAAACAATTATCCTAAAACGCTGGCCATCCTCTTTCCTTGACATTGAGGCTCCCTTTTACTATTATTTAACCAATATCCCTCTTATTTATTGAATACGTTTTGATTCGGTCGTTGCCTCGTCGGACCGAATTTTTATGTGTGCAAGATTTCCCAATAATAATCGCACTGATTTACCCTCATCAAAGGAGAAACTAAAATGAATGCTCAAGCGCTTTCCGGACTGAAAGTCCTCGAATACGGTGAATTCGTCGCCGCCCCTTATTGCGGCAAACTCCTCGCCGATTTGGGCGCCGATGTCATCAAAGTGGAAAAACCAGACACCGGCGACCGCGCCCGTGAAAACGGCCCGTTCCCGCAGGACAAACCGCATCCCGAGAAAAGCGGCCTCTTCCTCTACCTGAACACCAACAAACGCGGCGTCACCCTCGACCTGAGAAAAGCCGCCGGCCGTAAGGTTTTTCAGGAGCTCGTCAAGTGGGCGGATGTCTTGATTGAAAATAACCCCCGTCAGGATTTACCCAAGCTCGGCCTCGACTATGAAACACTGCATGAAATCAATCCCAAGCTGGTCGTCACCTCGATCACTTACTTCGGCCACACCGGCCCCTACCGCGATTATAAAGGCTGCGACCTGGTGGCCAACCATGTCAGCGTTGAGGCTTTCCTCAACCCCTGTTATGAAGTCTATAACGAAGACCTTAACCCCCCGATGAAACTGCCCGGCCATTCCGGCGATTTTCTCAGCGGCGTGATTGCTGCTATCAATACCATGTCCGCTGTTTTCGTCGCGCAGCAGACCGGCGCCGGCCAGCACATTGACCTCTCCGAACAGGAAGCCGTGGCCAGCATCATCTGCCATGAAGTCGGCGATTATTTCGATGCCGGCATCACTTATCTCCGGGACCGTAAATACCGCTGGGAAGAATCGCCCAAATATCCCTGTTCCGACGGCTTTATTATGATGAACATTCCGTTTCAGTTCTGGGAAGGCGTCGTCCGCATGATGGACAGCCCCGAATGGGCCCAGAATCCGGAATACAAGACCCCCGTCGGCTTGCTCCACGACCACTGGAAGGAAATCCAGCCGCGTCTAATCGCCTGGTTCAAACAACACACCTGCGCCGAAGTCGTGAAACGGGCCCAGGCACAGCGCCTGGACATCGCCATCGTCGCCTCCGCCAAGGAAATGTCCGAAAACAAGATGTTCGAAGAACGCGGGTTCTTTGTCGAAATCGACCATAAAGAGGCCGGCAGATTGAAATTTCCCGGCGCGCCCTGTAAATTCTCCGCCACTCCTGCCCAAACGCCTCATGCCGCTCCCCTCCTCGGCGAACATAATGCCGAAATTTACAGCGGGATGCTCGGTTTTAAACCGGCAAAAATCCAGAAATTGCAGGAGTCCGGCGTAATTTAACCCATCTATAAAGAAGGAGATTACCATGCAGCAAATGCCTCTAAAAAATATTAGAGTCCTCGATTTTACCCAGGTCCGGGTCGGCCCTCAAATCACCCAATGGTTGGGGGTTATGGGCGCGGAAGTTATCCGGTTGGAAACCAAATTCCGTCCTGAATCTTTTAAGATGACAAATAATCCGGGCAATCTTACTGTGGCAGCCAAGTATCGCGTCGGCTACTTTGCTTCGCTGAACTACAGTAAAGAGAGCATTACGATTAATATGAGAAATCCCAAAGCCCTGGAACTGGTTAAAGAACTGGTCAAGCACATCGATATCATCGCCGAAAACTTCCGCACCGGCGTGATGGAAAAGTGGGGCCTGGGCTACAACGATTTGAAGAAAATCAATCCCGGCATTATTTTGATTTCCGCCTCCGGGTTCGGCCGGACCGGCCCGATGAAAGACGAACCGGCTTATGCTCCGGTCATTGACGGTTTCAGCGGTTATTCCTATGTCAATGGCTATCCCGATGGTGAACCCGCCGAAGCCGGCGCCCGTGGTTTCTCCGATTCCATCGCCGCCTATCAGGGCGTGTTTGCTGTCATGGCTGCCCTTTATCACCGCTCCAAGACCGGCGAGGGCCAATTTCTGGACCTCTCGATGTCAGAAGCCGATGTCGCCCTCGGACCGGAAGCCTTGATTGAATACGCCGTTACCGGCCGCGTGCAGGGCCGCCTCGGCAACTCCGACAAGCACCTCGCCCCGCACAATGTTTACCGCTGCCTCGGTGAAGATAACTGGGTTGCCATCGCCGTTTCCAACGATAAGGAATGGAAAGGCCTGTGCAAAGCGATGGGTAACCCCAAATGGACTAAAGATGCCAGATTTACTGACGCCGCCGGCCGCCGGGCGCACAAAGATGAACTCGATGCCTTAATCGAAACCTGGACCGTTAAACACGAGCACCGGGAAGCGATGCAAATCTTACAGGCCGCCGGTGTCATTGCCGGCGCCTCGCTCAAAGTCCAGGAATTCTGCGAAGACCCGCATATCAAAGAGCGCGGCTTCCTCGTTGATATTGAATATCCGGATAAAAGCACTACCCGCCGCAGCGCCTTGCCGCTAAATTTAAGCGTCAACGGCAAAGGCAATTATACCCATCCCCCGGAAGCCGGCGAAAATAATCAATATGTCTTCGGCGAAATCATGGGCTTGTCCGCTGAAAAAATCCGTGAGCTGGAAAAAGAACAGGTTATTTACTGAACTCAATGCCTCTTTAAATTCGTCAAACAGCAGCAGCCAAATAATCCGGAAGCAGCAAATCTGCAGCCTGGTAAAACAAACTTCGATGCGGAGGGGTGGGTTTTAAACCAGCCCGCACTACCTTTTCCATACCGACGAAAGTCGGTATCCATGGTAGGGTCGGCGCACCCCAATAATTCACACTCCATTGCGAGGAGTCCGCCTCAGGCGTACGGCGCGGCAAACTCACACCAACACAGCGTCGAGAAAACAGGATAAATCCTTCCATCGTCATTGCAAGCCAAGCGCGGCAATCTCCGGGAGGAGGGGCAAACCAAATTTCTTTAGTTAAGTGTATTTTGTGAATTTGTTTAGAATTTCATATTTTGATTTTGTTTCGGATTTAGATATTAGGATTTAAAATTTATTGTTCTGACCTCTTCCTTTGACATTTATTCCGGCTTTTACTATTATCTAACTAACCCCCTACGATTGCGTTGAAGATATTTTTATCCGCCCTGGTTCACTTAAGGATGGAATACGAAATGCGGTGGCAAGAAGAATACAAGAAGAAACTCGTCTCGGCGGAAGAAGCCGCCAAAGCAGTCAAATCCGGCGATACCGTTGTTATCCCTTATCGAACCAATACTCAGGTTATCCCTCAGGCCATTGCCAATCGCAGGAACCAGCTCCGCAATGTCCATATTATTGTCGGCACTTACCGCGTCGACCCCGCCATCTTTGCCGGTGCGGAAGAATCGTTTAAAGTCACCCCACCCACCGAGTCTAAAATTGTCGGCGATTTTGTGCCGTCTCTGTTCGCCCTCAGCTTCAAAGCCCTGGACGAAAGACGCGAAGGCGCTTACCACGACGTGGACGTTGCCGTGGTGGCGGTTTCCCCCCCGGACGAAAACGGTGTCTGCTGCTTCGGGCATTCCCTCTTTCACCAGAAAGGCTATGCCAAGCGCGCCAAAACAGTCCTGGCGGAAGTCAACCGGAAACTCATCCGGACCGGCGGTGATAATTTCATTCATATCTCCGAAATCGATTATTTCGTCGAGCACGATACCGATGTCGCCGAAGTCTCCGGCAAGGGCGCCCCCATTCCCGAATTCGATTCGGTGAAAACCATCGCCCAATACATCGAAACTTTGGTTAAAGATGGTGATATTCTCAGCCTGGGCGCCGGTGTCGCTGTCGAAAATCTGGCGCAAATGGG
>Ga0326728_10020642_pt1 | contig 12529 bp, 11 predicted proteins | sample MB3enrmetagenome_FD_207602 | JGI IMG/M metagenome (GOLD analysis project Ga0326728, IMG submission 207602) | Lab enriched peat soil microbial communities from McLean, Ithaca, NY, United States - MB31MN | ecosystem: Environmental > Terrestrial > Soil > Wetlands > Peat | place: USA: New York...
ATATTGCTGGCGCACGGCCAGCATCTGCGAGTGCAGATAGCAGTGCCCGTTCCGCACTCCGGGAAACGCGAGCGCGAAACCGATCAGCTCCCCACCAGCTTCCTGGCTGCCGGTTTGATCGAACGCTCCGATCACCTGGCCGCCGATCTTCGCCGCAACCACGAACAGGCGCACCGGAACCAGGTCCGCATCCGAATACTTCCATACTTCCTTATGCAGCGCAAAGCAGGCCTGCATCTCCTCAAACGTCTCGCACTTGCGAATAGTGATTTTGCCTGGGGTCGTTCCCATCACGCTTGCTTTTCCAATCGCTTCGCCTCTTGCCATAGTGTTTCCAGTTCGTCCATCGACGCTTGCTGTGGGGTTCGCCCACTGGCGCGCAATCGTTCCTCCATCCATTGAAACCGGCGCTTGAATTTGCGATTCGTCTTCCGCAATGCCGACTCCGGATCGAGCGACAGATAGCGCGCAATGTTCACCAGTACAAAGAACAGATCTCCAACTTCATCTTCCAGGCGCACCCGCACTTCGGGCGGAACCTGCGGCTTTCCCGACCCCGCAATCCCCGTCCTCGATGGACGCTTGACCGGCGCCGCCTTGAGTTCCTCGCGCAACTCCGTGGTTTCTTCTGCCAGCTTTTCAAACAGCCCTTCCATCTCCGGCCAGTCAAATCCCACGTGCGCCGCGCGCGAGCTGAGTTTATAGGCCTCCATCAGCGCGGGCATTTTCGACGACACGCCCGCCAGCACGGATTGCGGCTCGGCTGGGTGCCCCGTCCAAGCTCCGCTTGGGCGCGTGTCGGAGTCACCAACCTGCCGCGCTTTCTCCTCCGCCCCCAGCCGTTTCTTCTTCTCTTTCTCTTGCGCCTTCAACGCCTCCCAGTTGCGCAGCACTTCGGCAGGAGTGTCCGCCTTCACATCGCCAAACACATGCGGATGCCGGTCCACCAGTTTGTTAGAAAGCCGGTCGAGCACATCGTCCACCGAGAAGTGGCCTTCCTCGCTTGCCATCTGCGAATAGAACAGCACCTGCAACAGCAGATCGCCCAACTCGCCCGTCAGTTCCGGCCAGTCGCGATTGTCGATGGCTTCGAGGACCTCGTAAGTCTCTTCCAGCGTGTAGGGCTTGATGGTGTCGAAGGTCTGTTCGCGATCCCAAGGGCATCCGCCCGGAGCCCGCAATCGCGCCATGATCTGAACCGCTCGCTCGAATCGTTCGCCTGTGGTGGGCATCCTGTTCAATGTAAACGACCCGAATTGCATGAGCAATGGCAGCGCAGGACTGTGGAGGGACGGGCGTCTCGCCCGTCCAGCCGGGCGAGGACGCCCGGCGCTCCATCGTCAGCGTCTCTCGCGCCTATCGCAGCGAGCGAACCAGCAATTCCGTTTCATCCGAGATGATGGCATCCACACCCCACGCGGCGAACTCACGCATGCGCTGAGAATCGTTCACTGTCCACACCATGATTCTCTTCCCCGCCGCATGAACCAGTTCGACCAATTCCCTGTCTGCCAATTCGAACTGCGGAATCACCCACTCGGCCGGCGTTTCACGCCACCCGCGAAGCCGATCGCTAGTCTCGCAAAGAAATCCCAACGGAATCGCCGGATCGAGATCGCGCATTGCCGTGAGCGCCTCAGGAAGAAACGATGAAACCACGTATCCCGTTTCCGGCGGATGCCTGCGCAACTCCGCCAGCGTCTGCGCCTCCAGCCCCCTAACCTTCAACTCGACATCAAGGAATGCGCGCCCGGCAAATTGCCGAAGAACATCTTCCAGTGCAGGCAGCCGCAAGCTTTTCGCTGTCGTCTTCTCAATCTCTACTCCGTCGGCAGTCGCATCGTGGCAGACCACCGCCTCCCCGTCGAAAGAACGGCGCACGTCAAACTCAAACCCGTCGCAGCCCAGCTCTAAGCAAAGCTCAAACGAAGCCAAAGTATTTTCAGGAATCTGCCGGAAAGCCCGAGCCCCACGATGCCCAAGAAGAAGAGGTTTCATTAGGAGTTCTCAGTTCCCGGTTCTCAGTTCTCAGAAAAATCTCAAGCGTGTCAGACTGAGAACTGAGAACAGAGAACTGAGAACTGAATTCTCAGTCCAAATCGAAATCCCGGATCGGCTTTCCCGTGTCCGGAGTTTCCTTGGCCTTCTTCACCGCCTCCTGGAATTTCTTCTCCAGCAGCTCCGAGGCATGCTTTTGCGCTTCCATCGACTGGCGGAAGATGGAATCGCGCCGGCTGTCCTGCTCCTTCATCGCGCGAGCCGCCTCTTCCATGTCGTTGAAGGTTTTCGGTTTGACCGGCGCCGTGTGCGCGATAATGCTGCGCGTCGCAGCGTCGATCTTCAGGACCGCCCCGCAGCAGGGGCAAGTCACGTCAAAACTGGGGTCACGAAAATTGGATTCGCGTTTCACCACAGGCGATCATACCGCAATCCGGGTCAGCGCGGCGTCAGCCGAATCGGCAGAATGTGGAACAGATACAGCATCTCCCAACCCAGCAGCACGATCGACACCACCACCACCAGGACTGCCAGAATCTCCCCAAAGTTCAGACCGCTCTTTTCCCGCTCGAAACGCCGCGCCCCCAGGCTCAAAATATTCAGCGTGGCAAAGCCGAACACCAGCACCCAGAGAATGTTGTAAATCTCCTCGCGGGTCGATCGCAGAAGGAACATCGCCGGCAGCACTCCGGCCGCCAGCGCGTGCAGCGCGCGGCCCGAAGACACCGCCCAGCCGTGGGCCTGCCCCATCGCAAGAAATAACGATGCGCAACTTCGGCGTGCGTTAGTGTAGGGCCCAGGCAGTCTCATGCAGAAATTCGATAGTACCCTGTTTGCCTTCCCCAAGTCAGCCCAACCACACCAAAAAGCGCCTCGCTGGTTCACTGCGGTTGATTTTCTCAGCCCTGTCGCAGAGGCCTGGTGCCCCAGGTTCGCGACCGTTCTTTGGTCGCTAACCTGGGAGGACCACATCCCACTACGCTTTTCCGCAGCCTCTTCAGCCGTGCCCTTCAGGGCTGATAGAAATGCGGGCTTCAGCCCCTGAGGGCCGCACACCTTGCCCGGAGAACCATTTATGAGACCAGTCCTGGTTCACTGCGGTTGATTTTCTCAGCCCTGTCGCAGAGGATAGTACGCGAGATAGTTTGCGATGATCATTAACTTCGCCCGCCGGGCGCACAACCACAATTGGGAACTGGACCCGGTCATCCGGTCTCTGCTCGACACCGATTTCTACAAGCTGTTGATGCTCCAGTTCATCTGGAAACATTACCCGGCGACTCACGTGTCGTTCTCTCTCTTCAACCGCTCCACTTCGGTGCGCCTTGCCGACATGTTCCCGCGCGAGGAACTGATCCACCAGATGGAGCACGCTCGCAGCCTCCGCTTTCGCAGGTCGGAACTGGTCTGGCTCGCCGGCAACACTTTCTATGGCCGCCGCGGAATCTTTCAACCCGCCTTTCTGGAATGGCTGGAACGCGATTTCCGATTGTCCGACTATGAGCTCTCGATCGAGGACGGACAGTTCCTCCTCTCTTTCGACGGCCTCTGGACCGAGACCACGATGTGGGAACTCTATGCGCTTCCCATCCTCGACGAGCTCAAGACCCGAGCCGGTCTGAAAAAACTGCGCGAGTTCGGTCTCGACATCCTGTACGCCCGCGCGAAAACAAAGCTCTGGGGCAAAATCGAGCGCCTGCGCGGCGTCCCCGGTCTAGCCGTGGCCGACTTCGGAACCCGCCGCCGCCACAGCTTCCTCTGGCAGGAATATGTGGTCAACGCCATGGCGGCGAATCTGGGCAGCGCCTTTACCGGAACCTCGAATGCCTTCCTCGCCCATAAGCATGATCTGGAAGCCATCGGAACCAACGCCCATGAGATCCCCATGTCCCTTGCCGCCCTGGTGCCCAATGATGACGATGATGCCGTTCGAGCTTCGCAATACCGCGCCCTCGAGTTGTGGCAGGCCACCTACCACGGCGCTCTCCGCATTATGTTGCCGGATACTTTCGGAACCACCCAATTCCTCGACCATGCCCCCGACTGGACCGCCGATTGGACCGGCCAGCGCATTGACAGCAAGAATCCCTACATCGCCGGTGACGAATATATCCAATGGCTCAAGGCGCGCGGCCGAGACCCGCAGGACAAGCGCATCATCGCCTCCGACGCGCTTGACGTCGATGACATCCTCGGCCTGCACGCCTATTTTGGTGGAACGCTGGCGAACGGCGTCACCGTCAATGACTTCCGCAGCGCCGCCGATTTCCTCGATCGCGAGAAGTGGACTCCCGGCCGCCGCATTCGTTTCAGTGCCGGCTGGGGCACTTTGCTCACCAACGATTTTCGCGGCTGCGATCCCGCCGGCGGCACCGACTTCGATCCCATCAGCCTGATCTGCAAGGTATCCACGGTCGAAGGCAAGCCCGCCGTCAAGCTCTCCGACAACTACGCCAAGGCCCTCGGCACACCGGAAGAAATCGAACGCTACCGCCGCATCTTCGGCACCGCAGGAATGAGCAACATTCCCGTGATCACGTGACGCACGCAAATCGCTTGCTACCCTTAAGCCGCGAAAGCCAAGACTTCACCTTGCGCACCGTGCTGTCGGACGTGGCCGCCGTCAGACATGACCCTCGGTAGGTGTCGGTGTTCATTCGGTAATATCTTGGCGTTGCCGATAGGAACAAATAGGCTGAGAGAGTGCGCATGGTGCCTCGAAATGAATTCTTAAGCATGGAAAGTTTAGCAGCGTCGCTGGGGAGCTGGTTCTCAGCCCCCGAGCCTGCCCTAATCTTGCGAAGAGAAGCCCGTCCCAGCCCAGCCTGCAACATTCTCCACAGTACCTTCGTCACAACCCTACGACGTTTGTTCTCTGAGGTTGTACTTTTCTCCGGAATAATCAGGCTTATGGGGCAACCTGCAATCCGAAGCGGTGCTTGCCCGATGTGCTCCAACCGGCTTGAGGCGTATCTTCGCGGAGTCTCGGATCCCGTAACGGGATTGCAGTTTGACGTGTTGAAGTGTTCGGTATGTGGAATTGGTGTCACTGACCCGGCCCCAGATCAATTGCAGCCGCACTACGCCGAATATTATGGGGCGCGCCACGGGATTACAGCCAGCCTCTGTAACCATCGCCGTATTGCCCTGGTCACCAAGATGGCAGGGCCGGGGCGCGGCAGACACCTTCTAGATATTGGTTGTGGAGAAGGAACGTTTCTCCAGGCTGCCGGCAAGCACGGCTGGGAGGCTATCGGAACCGAGTTGAATTCAGCTCCCGCCCGACGACTGGGACTTGAAGTCTTCAACAGCGTGGACGAATGTGCGGATCGGGGGCCATTCGACTGCGTTACGCTTTGGCACAGCCTCGAACATATGCCGGATCCCTGGGCGATGATTGCGAGAATTCGACGCCTCGTCGCGGACGAAGGGCTCATATTAATCGCCGTGCCCGATTTTGAGGGACTGCAGTCCAAGACCTTTGGGTCGAGCTGGCTGCATTTGGATGTGCCGCGCCACCTCTATCACTTTACCGCCACGTCCATTGACGGAATGCTTCATCGAACCGAGTTTGTTCCCGTAGCACATTGGCACCAGGAGTTTGAATACGACCTGATGGGCTGGTGGCAGAGTACGCTCAACGCGGTGTCGTCGACGCCCAATGTGCTGTTCGATTTTCTGACCAGAAAGAAACTTCGCGGCACGCTGATCGATAAGATCATCAGCGCAGTATCCGCTCCCTTCTTCCCTTTTGCCTCGCTGCCCCTCGTGTGGTTCGGTTCGGCCGCCGGCAAAGGAGGCACCCTGTTGGTGGCAGCACGAACCACCGGACGGACCGCAACTGGCCGGCGTGCCCGAGCGGCCAGCGCGTCCGGTGGCTGAAGCCGCTCAGTTGCCGCGGTAATCCCTAATCTTGCATGGGGCTCGGGTTACGAATACCGGAGCCCGAAAGCCCCCAGTTTTCTGTAGGGTGAAAGTTGGGAGCAAGGCTCCCATAGACCCCGCGAATGGCCAAATCCTGTGTGGTCGGAAGACTCGGAAACAGGGACCCGTCATTAGTTCGCGTAACATCTCGGTTACGCTCAAGACCCCCAATCGGGTCGGTCACCTGGGCAAAACGGGAGCGCTGGGGGAGGGCCACAATATTGCCTCGGTGCCATACATGGAGCCTTGCCAGGGCTGTCCGCAAGGTGGAGTTCAAACTATTACGGTCAAGCCGTCCCGGTGTTTGCCAGCGCTTCCACCGCTTCCCACGTAGTGCCAAACGTCACGAAGAAATCGTTCACCTTGGTAATTTCCATAATCCTGCGCACCCGCGGCTTCATCCCCGTCAGCACCAGACATCGTCCCGTTTTCTGATGCGATACGTACGCCGCCACCAGCGACCCCAATCCCACCGAATCAATATAAGGGACATCCGACAAATCCAGAATCATCGTCTCCGCGCTCTCGTAGCGCACCGCCCGCTCGAATTGCGGAGCCGTTTCCATCGTGATCGGCCCGCGCAGCAACAGAATCCGCTGATCGTCCGCCACTCCTTCATAGCGCTCGACACTGAGTTCCTGCAATCCCATGGCAGGCGAATTGTAGGCCACCCGGCCTTCCCTGTCACCCCATAAATTACTGCGGCTTCTTCTCGTCCCCGTGATTCTCGTACACCGAGTACTGCCCGCCCGGATGCTTCAGCTTCACCGTAATCTCCATCTCCGCCTTGTTGATCTCATAGTCCTCCCCGAACGTCTGAAAATGCGGCGCCAGCACCTGCACCCGCAGCGGACCATACGGAATTCCGTCAACGTTCGTCTTCCCCTCCGCATCCGTCTTCAACTCCATCTCTCCCGGCGCCTGCTTTCCCTTGCGCTTCACCGGATGCAGCACCACCTCTGCGTTCCTCACCGGCTTCCCATCGGAGTCGCGCACCACCACAAACCGCAAGCTCGACGTCGGCCCCTCATCATCCTGAGCCCACGCCAACCCAGCCAGGCCGATTCCCAACAAAACCGCAACCGCCATCACCATCGAAAGTTTTCTTTTCATTTGCACCCTCACTCCAAGGAAACTCTGATTTAACCGCGCTCCCGGATAGCTCTGAAGGGGCCTGGCGTCGATGCCATCGCGCCACGCTTCACTGGCCACTGACCACTGACCACCGGCCACTGACTACTGCGGCTTCTCCTCCCCCGGTTTCTTGTCGTCAGCTTTCTTCGCGTCTCCCTGATTCCCATACGCCGAGTACTGTCCCCCCGGACGCTTCAGCTTCACCGTAATCTCCAACTCCGGCTTGTCGATCTGGTAGTCTTCCCCAAAAGTCTGGAACCCCGGCGCCAGCACCTGCACCCGCAGCGGCCCATACGGAATCCCGTCAATATTCGTCCGCCCCTCGTTGTCCGTCTTCAACTCCAACCCGCCCTTCGCCTGCTTTCCCGTCTTACCCACCGGATGCAACACCACCGCCGCATTCCTCACCGGCTTGCCGTTGGAGTCTTTCAGCACCACAAACTGCAAATTCGACATCGGCCCCTCATCCTTCTGAGCCCCCGCCATCCCAATCATGCCCACCCCAAGCGCCATCGCCATCGCACTCAAGATCGCAAATCTTTTTTTCATAGCAGCCATTCTAGAACTGGTCCCGTAAACAAGCCACTGACCGTTATTGGTGAAATGCGCGATATTCTGCCCGCTGACGAATTTCCGGCAGAACTGGCCGCGTTCATCGAGCCAGTCGAGCGATCGCGCCGTCACGATACTTTTTGGAACTCCGCACCAAGGCACGACGGGACCAGCATCACATAACACACTGGAACCTGGGACCATAATCTGACCCGAAAGCTGGGACGCTCTCGATCCCGGGGAAAGGAGACAGTAGGAGAACAACAACGATCGGATAGCCTTACTCTCATTTAGCGAGCGGGCCGGGATGTAGGCCTTCGCCAAGCACAAAGCTTGATCCCACGCTGCCCACAACCGCCGATGCTCGCGGCAGGCCGAGGCGCTCCCGAATGTGATACACGGCTTCGATGCCAGTGCAATGTGCGCCCATCAGGTTCGCCACCTTGAACTCTTTCATCTTGTCCGCCGTCCAATCCAGTTGCTCATCCGTCGCTGGAAAGAGGTGCAGTCCGCCGATGACTGCCTCCACTGGTTCGTTGGGAAATTCCTGCCGGGCAAACGTGAGTATGTTGATGATTCCCGCGTGCCCGCAGCCCGTCACCACGACCAATCCTTCCGGCGTGTTGAGCACCAGCGATTGATCTTCGGGGATCGTGTCCTCCACCAATCCCGCTGGGGTCTGCACTTTTCCGCTGACGCTCCAGTTGCGTTCTGGATATTTGCGCGGCACCGGCCCTGTCAGCCACGCGCCGGGAAAGATTTCCGCCGCCGCTTCATGTTCGATGAACCTTCCCCCAGTCGCTTCGTATTCCTTCTTCAATGCGATCATGCGGTTATCTTCACCTTCGGGCGCAGGTCGGCTGTAAAAAATGCCGCGTGCGACATGCACCACGGAGAGCGCCGAGGGGTTCTTTTTCATCATCTCTTTTCGAAGGGTCATCAACCCACTGACATGATCCCAGTGGTTGTGCGTAAGGATCACTTCTCTAACATCGGACAAATCGATCTTCAAGTCGCGTGCATTCTGCAGCACGGTATCGGGATGGGCTCCAGTATCCAGCAGCACGCGATGACCATCGGCTTCGATCAGTGCCGAAAATCCCCACTCGCCCAGCCCGGTTGTACTGCCCACCAGCATCGTTGATAGCAGGGTCACCTTGAGCGCGTGAATCTGTGCGGGTGTGTTCTGAACGCTCGCGGCTGGACTGTCTTGAGCCTCGGCCAGTTGCACGCTGACAACCGGAAGCGAAAGCGCGATCAGTACCGCAGAAATTTGTATTCGGCCAAAGCTCGAAAGTTTGCGCATTGCTGATACCCCGTCCATGGATGTTTGCGACGCGGTTCTGTCGAAGACCGCGAGCCAGGCAATGGTATCCCAAACAATTCGTTTCCGCTGGCGGTAGCGAAACGCTATGCTGCGAACGCGAACAACTTCCCTCCGTTGACTTCAAAACAGGATGGCTGCTTGGCATTCTCGATCTTTTTCCACTCCGGTTCCATCCGATGAAGGGTCACTCGGGGCCAGGGTAGTGTTGTGCCCCGTAAGTTCGTAGCATAACTGCCCCTGTCATCCTGACCCTGAGCGCAGCCGAAGGGGAAGGACCTATGTATTTTGTTTGCGCCGACATGGGCCAACAAAAATGCGAGCTTTAGCCCCTGAAGGATGCGCGGTCCGACCCGAAAGGCATTTTTGAAAACCCGCTCTTAGTCTCACCGGCGCCTGCCGCTGCCAGGCTCGGGTACCTGCCCTTACGCGCCGACCAGGTGCTTCAGCGCCGGCCGGTTATGAATAATCAACATTGAGCCCTTCAGTTCCGCCATCGAGCTCCGGCGGAACTCGGAGAGCAGGCGGGTGATGGTTTCGCGGCTGGTGCCGATCAGTTGCGAGATTTCTTCATGGGTCATCGCCAGCCGCACGCGTACCGTCCCGTTGCTCACCTCGCCATCGGCCGAGGATTCCAGCAGGAATCTGGCAAACCTCTCCGAAACCGAATGGCACAACCCGATCGTCCGCACCACACCATACACATCGGAACAATCGCGGGCAAGATGCTGGGTGGCATGAAGGGAGGCGTCACCGTGCTCACTGAGGAAGCGCAACATGTCTTCGCGGCCCACGAAGTTCAGCTGGCAGGGCTGCATGGTCTCCACCGTCAACTCGTAAGGGGCGCCGGTAACCACGGCGTGCAAGCCCAGAACTTCACCGGGTTCGGCGATGCGCACAATCAAAGTTCTGCCCTCGCGCGAGGTGGTGGCAAGTTTGGCGCGGCCCTGGCAGAGAATAAAAATTCCGCAGGGATTTTGCCCCTCGACCAGGACCACGGCGTGTTCAGGAAAAACCGCGGCATGTTTGATTTTGTCGAAAGCCTCCAGCGAATCCTGCGACAGGCCACAGAAAAAATTGCGGGAACGGAGATGGCAATTAAGACAGCTTTCAACGCAGCTCAAGCCGAACATGCTCATAGGCACTCCTCGACCTCCCCGCACAAACACCCGTGCATCGGCTGGGCAACGATTCAACGCAGCAGATCTGAATCTCCTGGCCGGCCAGACCGCCCCTCGCGGAAAGTGATCACCGAGCGGGTGCACGCTGGCTGCCACATCGGCCTGTTCCATTTCGGGTCTGAAACTCAATGCTTGCAGCAGTCGCTCCCGCCGGCGGTAGCCCGAACTCGCCGGAAAGCTGGCAACCCTGCCGTCAGTTTGGCACATTGGCCGCGGCGCCCCACTCGGCGCATCATGTGGAGCAACGGGCGCCCCGCCCGTCTGTGATCGCGTAGGGACAGCCGCCCTCGGCTGTCCAGCCGAGCGAAGCTCGGCCGCCCGCCTCAGGTGTCAGCGAGGACCCATTCCGCACATTACAAGCCCCGCCAAGTCGCGCGCGCGCACCAACACAAAAAGGACGCGGAATCTTCCCGCGCCCCAAATTACAAACCAGCCAACTACAGGAACGTTCCCTACTGCACGACCAGCGTCACCGCCTGCGAAATCGACGTCGTACCATCGCTCGCCGTTACGGTGACCGTGTACTGCGCCGGTAACAACCCGTTGCCGGTCGGAGTCAGGATGTCCACCGTGCCCGATCCCGACTTTGTCGTGTCGGCCGCTGCCGTGGCCGTCACCGTGACCGTCGCCGGGCTGGGCACGGTTGCCGGCGAAGTGTAGATCCCGGTCGTGGCTCCAATCGTGCCATTCGTGCTCGGTCCCGTTACCGCCCAAGTCACACTCTGATTGCTGGAGTTGTTCACCGTGGCCGAGAACGCTTCCTGGGTTGCACTCGCGGGCCAAACGTTACCGGTTTCGTTGGCATAGAGCTGCACGGTTGTGCTCGGAGTGACAGTTACACTAACCGGCGGCGACGACGACGAGCCGCCGCCGCAAGCGACCATGAACCCGGCGAGCACGAGCAAGACGCACGCGATGGCAATCGCCGAACGCTTCGATACCTTCCTGCTCGCTAGACCCAGCATCACCACGCCCGCGACGGGCAGCGCAAGTGGCAGCCACGGCGACCGCTTGTCAGCTCGGCGCCGCAATTCGGTTCCTGTCCCCATGTTCGGGCCGACGGTCGCTATGGTCATTGAAACCGCAGTGCCGGTGGGAGCGGACGTTCCAGCCGCAATCGATGGCGGCGTGAAGACGCAACTACTATTCGTCAGCGTCGAGTCTGCGGGGGCGAAAGCACAGCTGAAGTTCACCGCACCCGCGAAGGCCGACCCCGAGGCGGGAGTGGCGAGGAATGTATAAGCAGGAGTCGTCTGCCCCGCCAGGACCGTATTCGAAGCGCTGCCCGTATTCGTCCAGGTGAAGGTGCCCCAGTTGGTGAGCAAGTTCGCGCCATTGATCGAACCGAGGCCGGTCACTTCGTCATAGCCTGCGGTCACCAGATAGCCGGCGAGGCCGCCCGTCAGTCCGGTCGGCGAGGGCGTGCTGTTGTTGCACATGCTGGGCGTGGTCACCGCGCATCCCGAGACCCCGCTTGTGGCTACGGTGACATCATTGAAAACCAAGTTCGTAGGAGTAGCAGCAAGTTGGTAGAGGCGCGGGTTGAGTTCTCCCTGAGGCGATTGCGCTTGCTGATTGAGCAGCGCGGTGATGCCGGCCATGTCGGGCGCGGCGGCGGACGTTCCGTAAAAATATTCAAAGCTGAAGCTGCCATTCTGTACCACGCAATCGCCTCCGCCCGCGGCCAGACAGCCGAAATATCCGTCATGGGCAGATGCGCTGAACGCGATATCGGGGGTGTACCGGCCCTCGGTTCCCGGCACCCCGGTTCCGGTTTGCCACGAAGGCGTCGCGATATAGACGCTGAATCCGCCCCCTGAGGCGGCAGCCTGCGTGACTCCGCCATTCAACGGCTCGTTCCATCCACCTTCCGGGATGTAGCCCAAGGCCGATTCATACGGAGGGCCCTGTCCCGGGTTCTGGTTCCAATATTTGGCCGGATCCGCCGTATCGGCAAACTCGGTTCCACCTACGCACGTGGAATAACTCGAAGCGCAAATGTAATTAATGCTCAGGATCTGGTTTTGCGGCGGAGTCTGAAAGTAAGCATCGCAACCAGCGGCGCCCGCGTCTCCAGAAGCGACAAACGTCGAGATGCCTTCTGCCGCACCCTGACTGAACAAGCTGTCCCAGAACTGCACGTCTGACTGGGTCCGGTCCGCTTCGCAGGCTCCGAAGCTGATGTTCATGATCTGGGCGGGAACGGGGTTCGTATCGACGACATACTGGGCCGCGATCCGGAGCCCACTCACTCCATTGTCGTCCGCGCTCACAACCAGATCGATGGTCGCGCCGGGCGCGACGCTGGTGGAACGCATCACGTCAAGCGTCGCCTCAACCTGGTCGCCAGACGCTGTACCGCCGGTTCCCGCCGGCGGTCCCGGATCTACTCCTGCCGGTGGAATGATCACGGTCG
>Ga0326728_10020645_pt1 | contig 12527 bp, 12 predicted proteins | sample MB3enrmetagenome_FD_207602 | JGI IMG/M metagenome (GOLD analysis project Ga0326728, IMG submission 207602) | Lab enriched peat soil microbial communities from McLean, Ithaca, NY, United States - MB31MN | ecosystem: Environmental > Terrestrial > Soil > Wetlands > Peat | place: USA: New York...
ATTCTCCTCTTGGAGATAGTCAATGACGTCGCGTTGCTGCTGGCCTAGCCAGCCCGCGACCGAAATCAGTAGCAGTCGGAAGGGGTCGAAGGTCGCGCGCATTTGGTCAGAATAGCAGCCGGCCTACGTGCAAAGGACCTTACAACTGGCGGAAAGTCAGATAGATTGAATTCTTGGACTTTACGGGGTCGGACGGATCACTGAGCAATACCAACTGGAGCAGCGGAGGACCAGCGGAGGACCAGCGGAGTACGACTGCCCGCCCCACGGACTGCGTTTGGGTAGGTGCGCAAGTTAAGAACCCGGGGGAAAACGACTGCACCGGAGCACCCTGTACCAAAATCTTTCAGGTCTTCTTGTACAGCTCCTGAAGGGATACTGTCGAGCCGGTTGTTAGCAGTAGTCCCTCCGCTGGTCCTCCGCTGCTCCAGCGTGGGCTCGACACAGCACTTCGTGTGGTGATGCGGTGCGATCGGCTGCCCCTTCGACCGAACTTTCGCAACATGTCGCGTTTGGCGGCAAGACGTCGTCAAACTGATGTGACCGCGACTTACCGAGTGATCTTGAGCTGCTCTTATAAGCCAAGCCGTTATCACGTTCTTGCAAAGCCGAAACAGTCCGCTGGTCACGCATACACGATTGAATTATTGAATCATCGTGAATGACATGTCACCATCGATCGTGGGTGTTTCAAGGCCGTGGTGGTGGTAACACCTCAACGCCGCTCCTTTGCAGGATGCGATAGAACTGGCGCGCGTACTTTTCGACAGTGGTGATCCCGATGCCCGGAATGGCGAGTAGCTCGCGGGCCGTCTCAGGGCGCCGGATGGCCATGGCTCGCAACGCCTGGTCGCTGAGGATACGGAACGCCGGCACACCTCGTCGTCTGGCCTCGGCCAAACGCCAAGCGCGCAGGGCCTCCTCTATGCCAGAATCCGGACCAACTTTTGGTCGTTGGTGCTCGGGCACCGGCGTGGGTCGGCTGGGTGTTTCCGGCCTCTTTGCACGCTTCCGCTTCGCAGCAAGGGCGCCTTTCCTTTTGCCCTTGCGCTTCGCCGGCACCGCCGTCTCCTTCATGATGAACTCGACGGGCGTTGTTTCGTTTATCGAATAGGCCGCCCGCGTGAGGCTCACTTTCCGGTAAGGAATCTGTTTGCCGCTCTTCTCGAAAACGGCATCCGTTACCTGAACAAGCCCGGCACGCGCCATCGCTCCCAGCACTTCTTCGAAGGTGTCGCGGCTCATATCACCGTTCGGATACAGGTCACTGTATAGCTTCCCTGTTGACCTCACATCGCTTGAGCGCATCGCCGCGACGATGCGGAAAAGTGCCGTGCGCTCCGCCTCCGTGGCGGTCCGGAACCGTTGCGCGGCGCATTGCGCGGCAGCGCAGAAATCGCAGATCCCGCACGCCTTCTGTCCGTCGGCGAGGTCGCCGAAGTGACGTACCAGCATGCGCATTCGGCACTGGTTGCTCTCGGCGTAGCGGATCATCTGGTCGATTTGCGCCCGCTTCTGCTCGCCGTGGGCGATGTAGGACTCGCGCCAGAAAGCTTGACCGCGGGTGACGTTCTCGGCGAAGTCCAGCACGGCACCGCCGTGGATCCAGAGTTTTTCCAAAGCTTTGTCGAAGATGTCCGGGTCGATTCGCAGCTGCCTCTGGAGCGCTGCCTTCTCCTGAGGCTGGGGCCCGAGTCGGACGAAGATCGCGTCCAGCACCGTGACCTCCGGGTAATCGCGTTCGAAGAAGAAATCGTGTGTGTAGCGGTCGGCGTAGGAGTGCATCAGGATTGCGCGGCTTGGTCTTCCGTCGCGCCCGGCTCGTCCAATCTCCTGGTAGTAAGCTTCCAGACTTCCAGGCAAGGCCGTGTGGATCACCGTGCGGATATCGGGCTTGTCAATCCCCATTCCAAACGCGATTGTCGCGACCATTACCTCGATCCCCCCGGCGAGAAACTCCTCCTGGACCCGCTTGCGGCGCTCGGCATCGAGCCCGGCGTGATATGCCCCTGCGGAAAAGTAACCGGCAAGTTCCGCCGCCAGCGCGTCCGCCTGTTTTCGAGTCGGCACATAGACGATCCCCGGCCTGCGGTGCTCGTCAGCGAGAAGTTCGCAGGCAAGTGCGGCCCGTTGTGACGGCGCGACCTCGACCACCTCAATCGCAATGTTGTCGCGCCGGAACCCGTGAATGAAACGTGCCGGCTCCGTCAACCCCAGCTGCTGGCTAATGTCGTCCTGAACGATTGGCGTAGCCGTTGCCGTGAGCGCCATCACGACCGCGGGTCGCAACGAGGGTAGGTATTGGCCCAGCATCCGGTAATCCGGCCGGAAATCGTGACCCCATTGCGAGATACAGTGCGCCTCGTCGATGGCAATCAGCGACGGCTTGCGTTTCGCCAGCATCTCCGGGAAGCCTGCCACGCGGAGCCGCTCCGGCGCGATGAACAGGAATTGCAGCTTCCCGTTGAGGTAATCGAAACAGACTTGGCGCGAGGCGGCACGGTCGCGGCCGGAATGGATACGTTCTACGGCGAATCCCAACTGCTTGAGCTTGGCGACCTGATCTTCCATGAGCGCGATAAGCGGGCTGATTACCAGCGTGGTACCCTCTCGCGCGAGGCCCGGCAATTGGTAGCACAGGGACTTCCCCGACCCGGTCGGCATCACCAGCAGCACGTCTCTGCCCTCGACCGCGGCCCGGCAGACCGCTTCCTGGTTCGGGCGGAACGAGGAGAATCCGAAGGCGCTGTGCAGCAGCCCTCCAAGCGACTCGCTCCTTCGCTCCGGCACTGTCGTGACCGGTTCGGGCCGGACAGGGAACCCTTGCGGATCTTCAACCCCGGCAGCCATAGCGGCCTTGGTGGCCAGCGGCGTTTTCCCGACCTTGCCCACTACCTCCCGCACGTAATCCTCGATGCCGTTCAGAAAAGGCTCCAGCGCTGCGGTGCCGCGCTGGATACGCTTCAGGTACGCTTCCCACTGCCCGGTCATGGCGGGGCTTTTGACCTCCGCGTGCACGATTTCGATGAGCCGGATGCCCTTGTCCGTGGCTTCGAGGATTTTGCCACTGCGAATGATATAGCCCCGCTTGAGCAGCACTTCGATGATGGCCGCACGCGTCGCCGGCGTGCCGAGGCCGGTCTCTCTCATGGCTTCCGAGAGTTCCCTCTCTTCCAGGGTCCTCCCCGCAGTCTCCATGGCCGTGAGCAGTGTCCCTTCCGTGAAGCGCTTGGGCGGCCGGGTGCTCTTCTTCACGGCTTTGATCTCGGTTACGTCTTGCGGTTGGTCCTTTGCGAGATCCGAGGGTAACAGCTCCTCAGCCTCCTGCTCTTCGCCGCCTTCCTTGCCCCTCCGTGGTTTCCTCTCGACCGAAATCTCCAGGACCTTCCAGCCCACCTGCTGTACCGCCGTTCCCGACGTGTGATAGCGGTCAGTAATGTCGCCATTCGCAATCACCGTGATCACGGTCGTGACTGACCGGATATGATCGTCGTGCCAGGCGCTCAGCAGCCGTCGGCAAACCAGATCGTAGATCTTACGCTCGTCCGTAGTCAGGGTGGTCTTTTCGGGAGAGGTGGTGGTCGGAATGATGGCGTGGTGATCGGTGACCTTTGAGTAATCGATGAACCGCCGCCCGAGTGGGCCTTCTCCCGTCCCCGGAGCCAGTTGTTCGCGGTAGGGCGCCTCGATGGTTTGTACGACGTGCGGCAGGGTAGCCGCCACGTCCCGCGATAAGTGCCGGCTGTCCGTGCGCGGGTAGCTGATGAGCTTGTGGTGTTCGTACAGCGCCTGGGCGAGGTCCAGTGTCTTCTGGGCGCTGAACCCAAACAGTCGGTTGGCGTGCCGCTGTAATTCCGTGAGATCGTAAAGCGCCGGCGGAGCTATCCGTTGCGTTTCCGACTCGATTGATTCGATGGAGGCCTTACCAGTACGCGCTCGTTCGACGACGCGGTTTGCCTCTTCTCCGTCCATGGGCAGCCGCATCGCCTTCTGCAGCGATTCCTTGTCCGCTCCCGCCTCAGGCCGCATGCGGAACCATCTGCCCTGATACGTGCTCTCCTTTGTGCCGCTCGTTGGGCGGAAACTGGCCACAACTTCGAGATAGTCTTCAGGCACGAAGCTCCGGATGGCGAGTTCACGCTCGACCAGCATCGCCAAAGTCGGAGTCTGCACGCGTCCGACTGAAAGCTCCTCGCTACAGGCGAGCGAGTACGCCCGCGAAAGGTTCATGCCCACCAGCCAGTCCGCCCGGCTGCGCCCCCGTGCGGCATCGGCCAGCGGATCGTAATCGCTCCCTGGCCTCAACTGCTCAAAACCCTTTCGGATGGCATCTGGCGTGAGCGAAGAGATCCACAGCCGGCTCACCGGTTTCTCGCATTGCGACGCTTCGTAGATATAGCGGAAGATCAGCTCGCCTTCGCGGCCGGCGTCCGTTGCGCAGACCAGGCGAGAAATCCTGGGCGATCGGAGAATCTTCCGCACTACCTCGAACTGATCCTTTGTCTTCTGGTAGACAACCAGCGGCCAGTGCTTCGGCAACATGGGGAGGAGGTCGCGCCGCCAGTGGCGCCACTCCGGATTCATCTCGTGCGGCTGTGCAAGCGCTACCAGGTGGCCGATCGCCCAAGCCACCACGTACCCGTTGCCGTGTAGATAGCCGTCGCCCTTACTGGTCGCTCCGACCACGCGAGCGATATCGCGTGCGACCGAAGGCTTTTCGGCTAGTATGGCAATCGTGCCGGATTCCGGAGGCGCCATCTTCAGACTCCAGTGTAGCGACGCGCAACCGCGGATCGAAATATCACTCGTGAACCCGTCGCGCACGGTGCTTGGTAATCCAGATCACCTTCGGAGTGCTGTGTCGAGCCCACGCTGGAGCAGCGGAGGACCAGCGGAGGGACTGCTGCTAACAACCGGCTCGACAGGATCCCTTCAGGAGCTGTACAAGAAGACCTGAAAGATTTCGGTACAGGGTGCTCCGGTGCAGGCGTTTTTCCCCGGGTTCTTAACTTGCGCACCTACCCAAACGCAGTCCGTGGGGCGGGCAGTCGTACTCCGCTGGTCCTCCGCTGCTCTAGCGGTCGCACCACGGCCGGAAGGCTCACCGAACAGCGCTTTTTGAAGCTGGCGATTCGTGACCATCGCATCGGAGGAATTGAGTGCGATCACGTAGGGCATCGCGAACTTCTTTCCGTAGCGGCTGCCTTTTTTCTTGAGAGAATCCCGCAACGCATCGTATGAGCTGGTCAATGTTCGGCTCCATCCTTCCCCGATCACAGTCCCGCCGGGCCCTTTATTTCGAGCAGTTGGAAACGCCGTCACTTTGATTCGCCAGCCGTCCGGGGTAGTGAACGGCTGAATGGAAATTCTCTCGGAAGAATCGAGGGCAGCCTTGATCCCGTCGTTGATATGCCTGGCGATGAGCTCTTGCCGTAGGTCTCTGCTTCCTTCGATCATTTCATCGATGAGAATCTGGTCGCCTTGCAGCTCAAGCCCCTGGAGAAAATCCCGGATTCGGTTGCCGCGCGGACTGTATTCGGGACCGCTCGAAACATCCGTGGACGTGCATGCTTCCAGCAGTAACTTGTGGCCTCTTGGCTCTCGGACGCCAAAATCTGGATGATTGGTCGTATCTGGCAAGTTGGGGTGAAAGCGGATCTCGCAACCCTGGCGTCGAAGGAGTTCGTGTAAGGTCATCTCGTGAAGAGCTGAGGTGAATTCGACCTCGCGGGCGGATCGAAATCGGGACCGAAAATGCGCGCGTTCTTCCGCCGGCACACGGGAAATCCAGTCCTCGATCAACGCGCGGCTTGCCGCGCTGCTTCGTCGACCGGAGCGGTTGAGATACGCAAAGGTAGTCTCTGTGAGCTTTTTTCCGCTCATGTCTGTCCTGCGGACCGGATCGAAGACTCTTACTTTGAACTTCATCATCCATTTGACTGTGAGCGCGGCAAGGACAGCGCTTCCCAGTACGATAGGCCAGACACGCTTCACCTTCAAACCTTGTTGCACCCAAACCGGAAAGATGCCCGCGAAGGCTCCATTTAGGCCGCCTTTGGCTCGGAGACTTTCAGAATTCGCCTCACCGTTGTCCGCGAAACGCCGGCGGTCCGCCGATCGCGGTGTACCCGAGCCCTAAAGCCCTCAATCCAGCAATTTGCTCGGCCTTGGCTGCGTTGACCTCCCGCGGGCGGCCAATTTCCTTGCCCTGCGCCCGGGCGCGCGCCTGGCCGGCCTTCACATTCTCGCTGCGCTCTTCGTTCTCCATCTCGGCGTACCAGCCCTGGATGGCCCAGAGAAGCCGGCCCATTGCCGTATTAACGGGCCCGGTCTGGGACTTCAGAGGCGCGATTGTGATGCCGAGGTCCGCCAGCTCGTAGACGGTGCTGATCACGTCGCGCATATCCCGGCCCAGCCGGGTGACTTTCCACACGAGTAGCCGATCGAACTTCCGTAGCGCGGCGTCTTTGCGCATGCGCTCGAACAGCGGCCGGCGTTTGCCGGCGGCGCCCGACTTTCCTTGCTCCAGGTAGATGCACTGGTCCGCCAGGCGGCGCGCGATCGCCTCGTCGACCTGGTAGACGGTCCGGGTAATTTCGCGGCGCGTGATGCGCGTCTCGGTGATGACCGAGCGGCCGAGCTCCGAGCGGATTCGGTCCCAGTCGCGGCCGGGATCGCCGGCGCGCGCGGTTGTGATCAGCTCATCGAACTGGTTCTCCGTGGTCTGACGATCGCTCGAGACGCGGAAGTAGAGGGCGTCCATGTAACGTGTCTTACGGGGGGGCGCCGTTCCTGCGCGGCTTTACGGAAATCGTCAGGACCCTCGCTGCGTAGCAGGAAAGGTCCAGCATCTTGGGGTGGTTGGGCGGCATGAACTGAAATGCCGGGTCCGGGTCGAGGACACCACTGTCGTCTTGATAAATCCAGTGAAAATTTTCGGGGGCACGTGCCATGAGATGCGCGCACGGCAGCGTGTACGCTTCATTCTCGCTATACCGAGTCACTTCAAGATGCTTGCCCCTGAGCCAGTCTTCCCACTGAGACACCGTAATCCCATTAACGGCCTGGGGCAAATCGCGTAGAACTTCCTGACTGCTGACTCCTGCAAGTTTTCCGAATACAGGGACGCCGCAATCGCGTTCGCCTTCTTGTCTGAGCGCCTGGAAGGTTTGGAAGGTATTGAGCGAATCCATTTCAGCAATCCACCGTTTTTCTCACGAGCTTGGCAAACCAGAACTCTGTGTGCCGAGAAACGAGTTTCTCTTCCGCCTTCGGCGATGCGAAGTTGCGCGGAATCTCCTGGGCCACTCCCTTGATTTTACGCCGGTTTCGGGTCCAGAGCTTCGCGATTTGGGCAGACTGCGAAATCGCGTCCGGCGGTTCCGGCTTTCCCCGGATCATGACAGAATTGAACCGCACGGACGAGACTTTACGGAACGAGGCACGCTCAGCCTAATTGCGTCGCACAACACGCATTCAGTCGAGCCGGGCCACTACCCTGACTGAAGTAGTGGCCGACGCGGCTACGTGGACAGACGGCCCGGTCTGGGGGCCACGCGGCTGGCCCTGGAATCGGGTAATGCTGGTAGGCTAAAGAAGGCGAAGGGGCGATTGTCATCGCCCGATCTTGTTGGCTGTTTGTCGCAAGGGCGGCATTTTGCTGGTGTTCTCAGCACCAGTAAGTCCGTGCGGCTAGCTTCAGCTTACCATGCTAGCCACCGCTGGGCGCCCCGCTTCTCTTAGCCAACACTCGTCACCAGTCTGCCTCCGCGATGAGAATCCCAACAGGCTGGTGAGCCTGCTGGAAATGTTACAGATATACGCGCATCAGGTCGTCAAGCTAATGGACAGTTTGCGCACGTTGGAAAAGCAGTGCTCGCAGGGGGCGAAATCCTATGATGCACAGGCCATGGGTATCACCCTGGGATTGCTGCGCGACGGGTGCGCCGAGCTTGAGCTGTCCAGCGCTACTAAACAACTCGATCGAATTTTCGGCGCCTTCGAAACGTGCACGGCCCAACACTTAAGCGTGTCGCTTACTGATCTCTCAGGGAAGCTTTCTGAATTGCACACACGTGTTGAAGAAGACCTCGAAGATTGCGTTTTCTTCCAGATTCAACCGTCAAAAGCGAAGGCATTCTTCAAAAAGATAAAACGGGATAACGGCACTGTGGAGCTTAGCCCAAAATTGCCCGAAGACCTCTTAGGCCCTCAGACCATTGGGAGATTTCCAAGCGCCGTAATGGATTTTTGCGAGGCTTCCAGGTGCTTTGTGGTTTGTCGAAACACCGCTTGCGTATTTCATCTAATGCGGTCTTGGAGATAGGGCTCACGGTGCTTGGCAAAGTTTTTGGGGTGTCGCTGGCACATACAAACTGGGGTCCGGCGATAGATCAAATTGAAAGCAAGATACGACAAATGCACGTAGACCCGGCATGGAAAGCGCTCCCGGACTGCAAAGAACAACAGGAATTCTATTCACAGGCCGCAAGTCACCTCGGTATAGCGAAGGATGCTTGGCGTAACCACACGGCCCACGTTCGCGGAAAGTATGACGAACAGGAGGCGTCCGACATCCTGACTGGCGTACGAGCCTTCATGCAAAAGCTCGCAACACGATTGGCTGAATAGGCGCACGCTCCGGAGCGTCGTAGGACCCACAACAGCCTGCTGCGGCATCGAGGCGCCCAACCGGGGGGCGATGCTTTGGGAGGGCGGGCAGCCGCAATGCCTTAGAGTGGGAGTATGACTGAGCTATTCATCGATGTTTCGCCAATCGAAGGCGGTCCCCCAGGGGCATATCGAGTAAACCTGGTCGGTTACCGAGCTGGCGCCAGCCCGCGGATCGAACGAATAACCGACGGTGATCTTCTTCAACGATTAGAGACGGTTCTGCAGTGGCCACATCCAACAATAGAGCGACTTCGCCACGAACTTAGGACGGAGAACCGATTAAAGCGTGAAAGATTGGAATCGGTGACCACAGACCAACTTCGAGAACTCGGGTTCGATCTTCCAGACTGACGCCAATGGATCTTCTCTACTTCTTGCGCCAGCGTACCCGATTCGTCCGATACGTCTCCGACACCGTCGTGCCGCACCTGGCCGAGATAAAGCGCAAGATCGAGACAGGCGAGGAGCCGTACATAGATCGCAGATATTACGAGGATGCTGACGAACCGGCATTTCTGCAAGAGTTCGAAGACGCTGACCTCGCTGTTGACGTGATCGGCATGACCTGCCTGGGCATGCTCCAAAGTGCATTTTTGTCTTTCTTGCGGGAATACGTGAAAGAAGTTGGTGGGCCAGAGCTCCTCGGTCGTGTATCAAAAATGAAGCGAGGGAGCTCTCTCCAAAATTTCCACGCCTTTTTCGCTAAGGTGTTGGGTATCGACTGGTCGAAGAGCGGAGTGGACTTAGCCCTTATTGAGCAAGTAGTTCTCACTCGGAACGACTTCCAACACAATGCCGAGATCTTCAGTGGCTACGTATTTCAGACGAGTAACCATGCGCAGAAGTACCCTGACACAGCTTTCCGGCATCCTTCCTGGCCCGAACTCTTGGACGCAAGGTTAACGGTCGACCGCGACAAGTTAGAAGCCTCCATTCGGGCAGTTGAAGGGCTTTGTGAATACCTTGAAAAGCTCAGGCACCCGCCGCCGCGCACTCGGTAACTTCTTGCGTTAGTCAGCGACTCGCCGGCGAAACGCCCATGGTGCCGTGCAGGTACGCGGACGGATTTGCAAAGAAGTTCATTCGGAGTATTCGTCTCTGTCTCCGACTGAGCTTCTTGCGGTGGAGCGACCGAACCCAGCGCATCCATTTCTGCTCACATCTGAGAAATTCAACTTCGAGGTCGGGGAACTCGCTTCCGCATATTGGGCACTTCTCGCTAATCTCTTGACTCCCGAGGAAACAGGTCCGCTTCTTGCATGACCAGCAACGGATGTGTGACCTCATGGCGACTATGGTCCATTCGCGCGACTTCGAGTCGCGACTACTTCGCTTCGACGCGGCCTTGCAGCGCGCCCGAAACATTAATTCTAAATGCTGGTGGCGCCCGGCGCTTCGGAACCACCGGTGCTCATAGTACCGCAGTGCGAGCTGTTCTTCCGCTTTCGCTGGCAGTTTCGCTTCACGCCACCATCCTAAATCCCAGCTCTGGTTTCTCGCGTTCTGACGGAACTGCCAGCACAAGCTTTGCCCACTCGACCATCGCGGATCCGTCGCCGCCGAACTTCTCCGGATCCGCCAGTCCGTAGTTTCAAATCGGAGGTCCACGCGGAGCTGTAGCCGCGCGGGTGATTTCCTGATTTCCTTGCGGGACGCCATTTCGGCAGAATGTGTGAGTCGGGCGCCCGCGTCTCCGCCCATCGTTGAGTACCACTCGTCCTCAACGACTACCTGACATGGGCGCCCGCCAACTTTAGCTGCTGTTCAACGGCGCTCCTGCGCAGCCGTTTGCATGTGTTCGGCCCTTAGGCCGCGCGACCCCCGCCCTCCGCTTCCAGCCTCACGATCCTGGTTATGCGCTCTTTGGGGGACATCCCTTGGCCTTTGGTCCAGGGTCTTCAGTCGAAAAATCGGCCAACGGCCCCGCCGTATCTATGACTGAGCTTCACGTGAATCACCACAAACGAGTCGGTTGGGTCCACCACCGTCTTATTGGGCAACAGAAGGAGCTGATCTGCATTGACGCGCACCTCTGAGATCAGGCGGTCATCCGAAAGAAGGCAATAGAACGGGCTCTCATCTGGCTGCGGGTCGACAAATGTCGTTGGAAGTTCGTCCATAGTTGGAATTCGAAGAGCATCGAAAAGCGTCTTGACTTGACCATCAACATCGCCCTTGTTTAAGATCCACTTCTTGTTGTCCTCGTCCTCGGGTCTCAGCAGAAGAATGTCGAGACTGCAACGCACCGCATGGTTGGGGGTGATTAATGGGACGAAGAGATACTTACCTACGGGCCAGCGATGAGCGATTGAATCGATTCCAGCATCAATCCGCTCCTGGACTGCGTCTCGTGGAGCTAGGCTCGAAGCGAACTGCTGTAAGTTTTTTCGGGATCTCCAAAGAGTCCGGAGCTGTGGATGAATCGCACGCCTGATTTTGTGTTTATTGTCTTTAGCGGATTTATTCCCGGAAGACTCCAACTCACCTTGGTACAGAAGTCTGAATTCCAAGAGATTCTCCTATCGCTTTACTCATCGCGGTCGATCATACCGCCATCGCTTGTCAGTACGCGCAACGTGTTGTCTGTCGTTCTGACTTGTTCGCCAAACACCGATCGCCGCCACTTGACCATCAGTCCGCCTTCACCACCATACCTCGCGGGACCCGCGTTGGTGGGGGGTCACGTTCCAGACGCGACAACTGCCAGTGCAACGCGCTCGGTGTCTGGACGCTTTTTCGAAACACTGGACAGTCCGTCACCATCGGTGCTCGCGTGTCTGGCCACCAGGGCCCGCTGCACGTCGTCGCTAGTAATCGCGCGCGCCGGCAGTGGCGGCGGTGTCGGCGATGCTGCTCTTCCCATCGCGTGGGCCAAGCGTTCCGCCTCGGCGGTCTGTCCCATCGGGCACGAACAAAGGGATCCGTCCTCGATTATCCCGATGTCACTGCACCGCGCGCACTCCGGCTTTGTCGGCCGCGACCTCCGGGACGGCTGCTGGTTTGGCGGTGGCGTTTGTGGCGTCTCGGTATGAGCTGCTGCCGGCGCGGGCTGTTCAATTATTTCCGGCGGTGGCAGCTCGGCCGCGTCGCTAATTTCGATGGCCTCGATGCCGCGCGCCAATGCATCTTCGGAGACAGACAGGTCCGCGGCGGCCGGGGCCTCGGGCAGACGCCCACGCTCGATCGACGAAAACTCGTTGCCGATGACCGTCAGAAACCAATTCCAGTCCCGTGGCCCGCATCTGCCGCTGGGTCTGAATTTCTTCTGTGCCCATTTTCGGTCCAGTAGCTCGCAGATCTGCCCCACGCTGGCACCGCGGGCCCGCAGCAGGCAACTTCGCTCAAAATCCTTTGGTGGTTCCGCACCCATGTACGTCGTTAGCTTTTCGCGCAGCGCCGCGAGGTGTGTCTCATAGGCGAACGGCACAAGGTCCGGAAAAACTTCAGGCTTTGGCCTTCCAGAAATGGGTTTTGGGTTGGCTCCGGCTGGCGGTAACACGTCGGCCGGGGTGGACCAAACGGCCGGGGTGTCGGCTTTTTGCGTTCCAGCGACGAAGTCGCATGCGCCATCGCGCCGGCCTGGCGGGCGAATTGTCGGTTTTTGCGATTCGCCGCCAGTAATCCGCTTGGCCGGCTCTTTTGCCTTTGATTCTTTTAACACCGAACACTGATTCTTTTCCCCTGGAAGATCTCTTCCGGTACTGGTAGCGGAAGGTTTCTTCCTGTCGGTAGCGGAATGTCGACGCCGGGATAAAACGACAGCACTCCCGCCGGTTTTGTAGTCAAAGAACCAGCCATCAGCCAGGATGCAGTACGCACTCTATAGCAGTTTCTAAATCTCCCGCCTGACCATC
>Ga0326728_10020646_pt1 | contig 12527 bp, 13 predicted proteins | sample MB3enrmetagenome_FD_207602 | JGI IMG/M metagenome (GOLD analysis project Ga0326728, IMG submission 207602) | Lab enriched peat soil microbial communities from McLean, Ithaca, NY, United States - MB31MN | ecosystem: Environmental > Terrestrial > Soil > Wetlands > Peat | place: USA: New York...
GCAGCTCCAGCACAGTCTTTTATTACGGATTTACGGCTGGAAGCGAGGCGGACATCAGCAACATGGTCCTGTACACGACTCCGCGGGCCAGCTTAACCATCAGCGCGGTTACACCGGTCACGCTCGGCGGCATCTCCAATCCGAGCATTGATCTTGCCAACACCTCGGTTTGTCCGGTGCAGCCGCCTTCCGCCACCAATCCCTGCATTGTGCGGTTCGATCCGACGACGATTACGCTTTCGCCCGCTTCGGATTACTACCTGACCGTGTATTACACCAATGACAGCAACAACCAGAACATCGGTGCAGCCAATGCGAATTATTCGCAGACCAGCCTGGGAGCGTGCTACACCGGCGGAGATGAAACCCATCTCACCGTGGGTCAGTCCCTTCCCCGTGGAGCCTGTTACAACCCGATATTCCTCATGTACGTCATGAACAACTAAAAACAGTGGTTGAACGAGCGGCCACGCACTTGAACGCTGAAAAAATTTCGATTAACGGAGATTCCCAATGAAGACTGTTAGCAAGTTTGCAACTCTGATGCTCATGATGCTCGCTTTCGCGTTGCATGGTTTTGCGGCCACGCCCGAGAACCTGGTGCGGGGCGTGGGCGGCCCGGTCGCAGCCAACACCGGCTGGAGCGGTTATTCCAACCTGGCCCTCATTCCCGGCGCCGGGCTGATCCCCCCCGCCAGTTCCACCACCGTGTTCTATTACGGATTCACCGCCGGCAGCCAAGCCGACATCACCAATATGGTTCTCTACACGACGGCGCGAGGCAGTTCCACGATCACTGCCGTCACTCCTGTCAAGTACGGCGGCGTTTCCAACCCGAGCATCGTCCTGTCCAACACCTCGGTCTGTCCGGTGCAGCCGCTTTCCGCCAGCTCTCCCTGCTTTGTGCGGTTCGATCCTTTGACGCTGACGCTCTCGGCGCTGAACGATTACTACCTGGTGGTGTATTTCACACCCAGCGACTCGAACAATAGCTCGATTGGCGCCACCGTGCCCCAATATCTTCGGAGCAGCTTGCAGGGCTGGTACATCGGCAGCGTGGACGAGACCCAGCTCACTGTCGGCCAGTCCATTCCGAGCGGGAATAATGGCAACCAACCCTATTTCCTGATGTTCGTCATGACCGACTAGGGGCGTTGCACGATCAAGGTTGGACGATCGTGCGTTGGACAATCAAGGCTCGATTCGCTTTTGGCAATCGGCCCAAGCAGGCACTTGCACACTGAATGCAGACTTCGAATATACAAGGAGATTTTCATGAACACGATTAGCAAACTCGCAACCTTCGCATTGCTTGTAATGGTTATGGCGGCATGCGCTCTGGCGCAGGCTCCGGCGGAGGGTCCTCAAGTAACCGTACTGTCCAATCTGACGGAAGGCCAGGCAACGGCCACTGGCAACGCCACCGATTGGGAGGGCTGGTCCGAACTGGATCTGATTCCGGGGGCCGCGCTCTTCGGGGTGACCACCAAAGCGACAGTGCTGACCCTGGGGTTTTCAGCCGGCAGCACGGCAACCGTTTCCAATATGGTGCTCTACACAACTGGCCGCAGCAGCAACCTTATCACCGCCACCAAGAAGGTAACGCTGGGTGGTAAAACCAATCCGATCATCAATCTAGCCAGCACATCGGTTTGTCCGGTGCAGCCGGTTTCGGTTGCCAATCCTTGTTTTGTAAAGCTCGATGCAATCAAGGAAGCGCTCTCGCCTACCAGCGACTATTACTTTGTCATTTACTTCACAAGCGATAGCGGTAACAACGCTGTGAGAGGCGCGGGGTCAGCGAGCGAGCCGGGCGCCCTGAGCGGATGGCTGATCGACGGGGACGACACGCGAATTCCGGTGGCCGGCACCATCCCGGTCGGGTACAACGGAGCAGCACCTGTTTTCCTGATGTACGCCACGAACGAGTGATGGGTCTGGGGCGGGGCTCGGAGGTTCCGCTCCAGACTTTTTCTTAGTGCTGGCGGATGGAGTGCTGGTGCCATTTGGGCGAATGGGCACGTCTGCAGTAGCAGTGTCCATGCCGTGTTTGGGTGCGCGGATGGCGAGGCTATTCGGGCGGTTCGGCTTGCAGGCCGTCGCCGGGAGCGAGCGGTAGGCGGGAGGCTCCGCCGAGCAGGCTGCGTTCCTGCGGCGAAAACTCTCTCCGGAACTGATCGGAATTGATCAGTCGATCGCGCTGCTCTGGGGTTAGGCCGCGCATGCCGCGGATTGCCCGGTTGACGGCCTGGCGGCGGTCGGGTGGCAACTGCTTGAACTGCTGAAAGAGCTGGCGCGCCTGCTGCTTCTGATTAGGAGTCAGGTGCTCCCAGGTTTCCATGCGGTTGAGCACTCGTTCCTGCTGCTGCGGAGGCAGGCTGGAAAAATGCTGCAACTGGTTTTGCAACCGGGCTTGCTGTTGCGGTGGAAGCTTCCGGAACTGCGGGTCGTTTTCGAGCGCGCGGCGCTGCTGCGCCGGCGGCAGATCCTTATAGCGGCGGAGCCAGTTTCCGGCGTGCCCGGGCTGATTCTGCGGCGGACGAACTTGATTGGGGCGGCTGGGGCCGGGACGATTTTCTTTCTGAAAGTGGTGCCACTGCCCGTCCGCATGTTGCGATTGCGGATGCTGTTGCGGTGGAGGCGGCGGCGAATACCGGTTTTGGGCGAACGAGGTTTGGGCAAACAAGGGCGCCAGCAGCAGAAGAAGCGCTGCCAGACAGCTCGCAATTTTTGCCCGTCCCAACATGTCTCGGTCCCCTGTTACTCGTCTTACATTGCCCCCGAATCTCACGGATTCGCGGTTACGTCGTCCTGCACCTGCAGTTCGTCGAGCATATCGAAATCGGCATACAACTCGTCGTTCCTCTCCAGCGCCTGCAGATCGCCAACGGCGGTTCCCGGCTGCACCGGCAGACCGAGCGATGGAGGTTTGGTCGCGATGGCTTCGGTCTGAGAAATGTACGACTTGTTGCCAACCACTAATGCCCCGGCAAAAATTAACGCAGCGAGCGACATGGCCCAAGCCGGGTGCCGCAGCCAACCGAACCATCCTGCCGCCGGGCGCGCCCTTTCTTCCCGCAGGCGCGCCTCAAGGCGGGTGTCGAAATACGCTGACGGCTCGGGCGCCTGCCATTCATCGAGCAGCGCCATGGTTTTCTGCAAGTCGCGCAGATGGGCGGCACAAGCGTCACAAGATGCGATGTGTTTCTCGATCTCAATCGTCGGCTCCGGCGTCGCAGCCTCCATGCCGGCGGCCAGTTCCGGCAATAGTTCGCGAATTTGATTGCAATCCATACTGCTTCCCTCTACTTCCCCGAAACAAACTCCTTCAACTGCTCGCGTAACGTTTCGTAGGCGCGAAACAGCAACGACTTGGTGGCAGACTCGCTGAGCTTCAGCACGCCCGCAATCTCACGGTAATCCATCTGCTGATACTTGTGCATGATGACCGCCACGCGCTGGCGCTCGGGCAACGCGTTTACTTCGGCGCGGATGGCCGCCAGCCGCTCCCGCTTCAAAATCTGCTCTTCCGCGCTCAGTGAATCATCGGCCAGGTCGGGTGTCGTGCCCGTTTCCTGGTCCGGTTCATCGAGGCGCAGGGTGTTTCCCGGACGCTCGTGGCGCGTATCGCGCGCGTGGTTCACGGCCAGATTGGTCGCGATGCGATAGAGCCACGTGGTGAACTTGGCGCTCGGCTCGTAACTGGTGCGCGAGCGGTACACGCGCAGAAATACTTCCTGCGCCAGTTCCTCGGCGGTCGAAGGGTTGTGGCACAAGCGGTACATGAACCCGACCATCGGCCGGCGATATTTCTGCACCAGGTACGCGAAGGCGGATTCGTCGCCCGTCTTCACCCGCAGCATCACTTCGACGTCGGACACGGCGGCATCTGTGGCGACAACGGAATTTGCCACGGTAGCGGGCGCAGACGAGGATGGCGCTCCCGCAAAGTTCAGCAGCCCGCGATCCAGCCGTCCGCGATCAATGGTCACGCTGCTCACATTGGTAGGAACCCCATTCGGGTCAGAAAGTTGCACGTTTTCGGGGCCAGGAGGCCGCACGGAAGTGTTTTCCCGTGAATCAGTTACGGACCGAGCGTCGGGAATGTCGGAAGCGGCCATGAAAGGGCGATAGAAAGAGGCTACCGGGAGCGGCCGAGGCGGTCAAGAGGCTCGGTGGGTGCCGATCGGACGGGCGCTAAGAGGCTGCGGAAAAACTCCGGTTTCGTATCAGGGTATCGCTTTAGCGATACCGTAAGTCGTTTACGATCAGACGCCCCTTTAGGGGCTGAGGCAGCAAAATCCCCTTTTTCAGCAGCCCTCCTAAAGGCGAGTATTGCGGACGAAGGTCTCTATTGACCAGTTATCGGCGAGCAAGGGCCTGATACTGGAAATATAGCTTTCGAATCGAAAGCGGGAGTTCCGGGAGGATAACCAAATGTGGCAAGTCAAGAACGTCGTTCACAAATTCGCAATGCGCAGTCTGCTTCTGGCCGGCGCAACAACTTTACTCATACCCTTGGCCTTGGCGCCAACGGCCAACGCGGGAGTGGTCATCAGCATAAATCCGCCGATGTGCTCATACGGTTACTATGACTATGCGCCGTACGCTTGCGCACCCATGGGTTTTTATGGGCCGGGCTATTTCTATAACGGGATCTTCTTTGGCGTGGGCCCATGGGCGAACTGGGGCTATGGCCACGGCTGGGGTGGTCATCGCTTCAGCGGTGGCGGTGGAGGACGCTACGTCGAGGCCCGTGGAAACGGCGGTGGACGTGTTTATGCAGCCAATCGTGGAGGCGGGCCATCGGCAGCACGCGGTAGCCGCAGTGGCGGATCGCGTGGCGCCTCGCATGCCGTAGCAGCGCGTGGGGGCACGTCGCATGGTGCCTCGCACGCCGCAGCCGCGCGTGGGGGAGCGTCCCATGCTAGCGGCGGCGGATCGCATGGTGGCGGCGGTGGATCGCACGGCGGCGGTGAACACCATTAGCCGGTAGCTGCTGAAATTTGGCAGCGTATGAAACAAGAAGCGGCGGAGCATAACAGCTCCGCCGCTTTGCATTTCCGCGCAGTGCCGCACCTCAAACGAGCTGTGCCTCCGAGTTGCCGTTGAACGCGGCAGCGGCCCGGAGAGAGCGCCGAAAATCCCGGGGCCAATACAACTACGTCTTGAATCGCGTCCGCTCTGGGCTATTCTGGCTAAGCCGCACCGTTGCGGTGGGCTTTTCCGCCAAAATTCTCTTCCGCAGACCATCTATCAATCGCTCGTCTTCTGCGATCAGTGCTGCGCTTCTTTGTCTTCCGCCACTTTGGATTTCAAGCAGCCTTTGCATCAACTCAGCGAGGGTTTCCATGACTTCCTCCAAGGCTGGCGCACTGATCCGGCACTCCAGTGGCCGGAGGAGGGGGGCCCCTCGCCAATTGGAGTGCCGTTCAGAATTTTGCAAGGAATTCCTCCCCTGCACTTCCCCACAATCGCTGGGAGCACGATTCGGGCCACATGGGTAAGCCGCCTTCATCTTGATGAATCTACGATCCTTCGGCAAAAATCAAACCGTTCGTCCGGCTTCATGCGTGCCCAATTCCTGACCAGAGTGCCGAGCTTCTGGCAACCTTCATAGTCTGGTTAGCCCATCTCTCCAGTCGAGCCCGTGCCCCCGACCTTAACTACATACGCGGCCTGCGCCCCGAGCGCCGCCTCACCATGATTACGGACAGAGAAGTAGCGTGTTATGATGAATTTGCCGCGAAAAAGTGGGCGCTTAACTCAGCGGTAGAGTGCCATCCTCACACGGTGGAAGTCGTAGGTTCAAATCCTACAGCGCCCACCACTCACCACCGGCGTTGCGGTGGTTGCCTAATGAGGTGACCGCATCCCCCGCACCACGCAGTATCCAGTTGGTTCATTCCTGTCCGGTTCCACTTCCTCCGAAGTGCTAAGATTTCGGGCATGCCACTGCGCAGCAAACTCAAGAAGGTCAGGCGCGCGGCGGGAAAAGCTCGCGGACACAAGGGCGAGCCCCACGCAGCGGCGGAATTGGTCATCATTACCGGCATGAGCGGGTCGGGGAAGGCTTCGGCGCTGAAGGCCTTCGAGGATCTGGGCTATTACTGCGTGGACAATCTGCCGGTGGAACTGATTCCGCGCTTTGCCGAACTGGCGTTGCGGTCGGGAGAGATTCCGCGCACGGCGCTGGTGGTCGATGTGCGCGAGGGTTCGCAACTGGAGAAGCTGCCGGCCATCCTGAAGTCGGTGAAACGGGTAATACCGACGCGGGTGATTTATCTGGAAGCGAGCGATGCCGCCTTGCTGCGGCGCTACAGCGAGACGCGGCGGCCGCATCCGCTGGGAACGGGCACGACGGTGCGGGCATCGCTCGGGACCGAACGGCGGCATCTGCGGGCGATTCGCAAGATTGCCGACCTGGTCATCGACACTACCAAATTCAATGTTCATGAACTGCGGGCGCACTTGACCGACCGCTTCAAGCAGCAGTCGGGGAGCCAGCAGACGATTCTGGTTTCGTGCGTCAGTTTCGGATACAAACACGGCTTGCCGGACGATGCCGACCTGGTTTTCGATGTGCGCTTTCTGCCCAATCCTCATTTCGTGCCGGAGTTTCGCGGGCTGACGGGACGCGATCCGCGGGTCGCCAAATACATCCGGTCTTTTCCGCAGACGCAGGAGTTCATCAACCGCATCGCGGAACTGCTGATCTACCTGCTGCCGCACTACATTCGCGAGGGCAAGAGCTACCTGACCATCAGCTTCGGTTGCACCGGCGGGCAGCACCGCTCGGTGATGATCGCCGAAGACGTAGGCAAGCGGCTGCGGAAAGCGGGATACAAAGTGAAGGTTGCGCATCGCGACAGTCCCAAGTAGGCGCCGGGCTGGACATTCCTCGCCTGTAGAGACGGGGCTTGCCCCGTCTCACTCCGCGGGCGGAGACGTGGCAAGCCGCTTCTCTACGGGAAATCCCATGTAGAATTGGCATTACCACGCATGGCAACCTCCACAGTGGCGGGCGCGAAGAGGGAAGGAACACTGGCCAAGCCCCGTCCGCCGCGTCCAATCACCCGCCTGTTGCGCTACGTCTTGCCTTACTGGTGGCCACTTCTGGCTTCGGTGGCGCTGATGGCGATGGTGGGGTTGCTCGATGCCGGACGGGTTCTGCTCATCGGCCCGATTTTCGATCGCGTATTGAATCCCGGCTCTCAGGGAAAAACCATCCAGCTCTTCAAACTGCCCGGCAGCGAGCGCTTTCTTAACCTGCAGCAACTGGTTCCATCGCACTTTCAAAATCCATGGACGGTGGTGGCCTTTGCGCTGGTGGCGGCCACGGTATTGAAGGGGATCTTCGACTACGCCGGAACCTACCTGGTGAACTACGCGGGCTTCGGGATGATCACGGACCTGCGGGACGATCTGTATAACGCCGTCCTGCGGAGTTCGGCGGCGTTCTTCACCAAACACACCACGGGCACGTTGCTTTCGACGATAGTCAGCGATGTCGAAAAGGTGCAGTACGCGATGTCGGGCGTGCTGGCGGAATTTTTGCAGCAGTTTTTTACATTTCTGTTTACGGCGGCAGTGGTGATTCTGGTGGGCGGGAAGCTGGCGTGGGTGCTGTTGCTGTTCGTGCCGGCGATTTTGTACTCATCGAGAAAAATCGGCCGGCAAGTGCGCAGCACGACGCGGGGCGGGCAGGACAAGCTGGCCGAGATCCAGAACATCCTGCACGAAACCATTACCGGGAACCGGATCGTCAAGGCGTTTGGCATGGAGAACTGGGAGATGGAACGCTTCCGCGCCGCCGCGCGCAGGCTGTTCCGCGCGAATCTGCGGCTGGTGGCGGCGTTCGCCATCAGTTCTCCGCTGATGGACATTCTGGGGGCGATTGCCATTGCGCTGCTGCTCCTGATGGGCCGGGACCAGATCAACAAGCACGTTTTTACGGCGGGAACATTTTTTACGTTCATTGTTGCGGTCTTTAAGCTGTACGATCCGGTGCGCAAGTTCGCGCTGTTCAACAACAATTTTCAGCAGGCGGTAGGCGCATCGTCGGAAATTTTCCGCTTCATGGATATGGAAGATGAAGTGCGGGAAAAGCCGGGCGCGAAGCGGATGGGGAAGTTTGCGCGGGCGATCCGGTTTGTGGACGTGTCTTTCTCCTATTCCAATTCCAATGAGAATGCCGAGGATTCGCCGCTGGTGCTGCATGGCATCAATCTGGAAGTGAAGGCGGGCGAGGTGCTGGCGGTCGTGGGCTCGAGCGGCGCCGGCAAGAGCACGCTGGTGCACCTGATCCCGCGCTTCTTTGACGTCAGCGGCGGGCGCATTCTGATTGACGACAACGATGTCCGGGATGTGACGCTCGATTCGCTGCGATCGCAGATCGGGATTGTCACGCAGGATACGGTGTTGTTCAACGATACGGCGCGGAACAATATCGCCTACGGCCAGCCCCATGTGTCGCAGAAGCGGGTGGAAGAGGCGGCGCGAGCGGCGCGAGCGCATGAATTTATTTGCGCTCTTCCGGAAGGCTACAACACCGTGATCGGGGAGCGCGGCGTGCGGCTTTCGGGCGGAGAGCGGCAGCGCATCGCAGTGGCGCGGGCGATTTTGAAAAATGCGCCGATCCTGATTTTGGACGAGGCGACGTCGGCGCTGGACAGTGAGTCCGAGTCGCTGGTGCAGGCGGCGCTGCAAAATCTTATGAGTGGGCGTACTGTGTTTGTGATCGCGCACCGGCTCTCGACGGTGCGGCGCGCGGACCGCATCGTTGTACTCGACAACGGAACGATCGGCGAGATTGGCGCGCATGAAGAGCTGATGCAGAAGTTGGGCACGTACCGGCGGCTTTACGAATTGCAGTTTGCCGAAGCGGAAACGCCGAAGGCGTAAGAAATAGTGTCAAGGTGTCAAGGTTGCAAGGTTTCAAAGTTTCAAGGTAAAGAGTCCGAGATGGCAGCGGCTCGAATCGACCGCGGAATTTTCCACTTTGAAACTTTGAAACTCTGAAACCTTGAAACTTTGAAACCTGGAACTTTATGACACTTCGCTCCATGACGGGATTCGCGCAGATCCGAGGGCAGGTCAATGCCCAGTTGGCGTTTGCGCTATCGCTGAAATCGGTGAACCATCGTTTTCTGGATCTGCACTTCCGCCTGCCGTCCGATACCGACGCGCTGGAGATGAAGCTGCGCCGGATGCTGAAAGAGAACCTGGCTCGCGGCCACGTGGAAGTGATCCTCAGCCTGGACCGCTCGGGCCCGAACGGGGTCGCCCTCAACCGGCAACTGATTGCCGGCTACGTGCAGGCGTTCCGCGCGGCGGCCGATGAATTTGGGGTCGAGGGCGAGCCCGACCTGAACGCGGTTCTGCGGATGCCGGGCGCGATGGATTCGGGAGCCGAGAAATCGAGTGACGAACTGGAGACCGCAGTGATGGCGCGAGTGGAAGAAGCGCTTTCCCGGCTCAATGAGATGCGCGAAGAAGAAGGGCGGAGCATCGGCACCGAGCTGCGCGCTCGCATGGCGAGTCTGCAAAAAGCGGCGTCGGGTGTGGAAGCCCATCGCGGCACCATCCTGCGCAGCTACTCGGAGCGGCTGCAGTCGCGCATGCTGGAGGTGCTCGGCACACAAGTGGACAAAGAACGGATCCTGCAGGAAGTGGCCGTGCTCGTCGACCGCAGCGACATTCAGGAAGAACTAGTCCGTCTGAACGCCCATGTAAAGCATTTTCTTGCCTTCCTCGACCAGGGCGGCGAAGTGGGCAAGAAGATGGACTTTTTGCTGCAGGAAATGAATCGCGAGGCCAACACCATGCTTTCAAAAACCTCGGGCCTGGCGGGCGAGGCCTTAAAGGTTACCGAGATGGGCCTGCTGATGAAGTCGGAGATCGAGAAATCGCGGGAGCAGGTGCAGAATCTGGAATGAGTATCGTTTACATTGTTTCCGCGCCCTCGGGTTCGGGTAAATCCACGCTGGTGAACGAACTGCTCAAGATGGTTCGTCATCTCGACTTCTCGATCTCGTACACCACCCGCCCGCCGCGCGGCAGCGAACAGAACGGCAAGGAATATTTCTTCGTCTCACGGGAGGAATTCGAGGCCATGATCGCGGCCGATGAGTTTCTGGAGCACGCCGAAGTTTTCGGAAACTATTACGGCACGGCGCGGCGGTTTCTGCGCGAGGCCGAGGCGCGCGGCAACGACCTGCTGCTCGATGTCGATGTGCAGGGGGCGAGTCAGATCAAGCAGAACATTCCGGACGCGGTGAGCATCTTTATTCTCCCGCCCGACCGGGAGAAACTGGAATGGCGGCTGCGCAATCGGGGACTGGATTCGGAGACAGTAATCCGTCGCCGGCTGGACACGGCCCGGCGAGAGATTGAGAATTACTCGAAATACGACTACATTCTAGTTAACAACCTGCTTGAGCAATCGGCGGACGAACTGAAGGACATAGTGTTGGCGGAGCGGTTGCGGCGAAGCGGGACGGAACTTTCGGCAGAAGAAGCGCGGCGAGTGGCGACCGCGCAAGCCTGCCGACTGGAACAGGCGCGCGAGCGGGTGCAGCCGATTCTGGCTTCTTTCCGCAGGCACTAAGAGTATTTGAGGTTTTAGGGGAGAGAGTATGAAGTTGATTGAAGGATTCGACAGCAACTACCGCTACATTCTGGTAGCAGCGCGGCGGGCACGGCAACTGCAAGGTGGCGCGCCGCCGGTGATCGATACCGGGTCGCGCAAACCCTGCCGCATCGCACAGGATGAAATCAAGGCCGGCAAAGTGAAATGGCTGATTCCGGAGGTTCCGAAATTGCCCGTCGTGGCCCCGAGCGAGGCTCTCAGCAAAGTGTTCCCGGAAGACGCGTAGACATGAATCGCCGGCAATCACAATGACGATGATTGCTGGCGTTGTTTTTTGCGCCGCCGACGCGTGCTGTGAATCGCGCGCCAGGTTGCGGCATCAATTCTAGAGGCGGGGCGGGATATCGAAGCCGCCGCCCCCATTCCCCTGCTATGAAAATTGCGCTGGGCGTGTCCGGTGGAATTGCAGCTTATAAGGCGGCGGAAATTGTGCGCCTTTTGCAAGACCGCGGCATTCATGTGCAAGTCGTGATGACGGCTGCGGCGCAGGAGTTCGTTCGTCCTCTTACCTTCGCAGCGCTCTCCGGAGAAAAAGTTATTACCGGCATGTTCGGCTCCGGTTCTGGAGACGAGCAGGCGAATGTCGAGTCGGCGATCGAGCACATTGCGATTGCGCAGGCGATTGATGCGCTGGTGGTGGCTCCGGCAACGGCCGATGTGCTGGCGCGCTTCGCGCAGGGAATTGCGAACGACTTTCTGAGCACTCTGTATCTCGCGACCACCGCTCCGGTGGTGGTGGCTCCGGCGATGAATGTCAACATGTGGAACCACGCGGCGACGCAGGCGAACCTCGAAATCCTGCGTAAGCGCGGCGTCCGCATTGTCGATCCCGGCAGTGGATATCTGGCCTGCGGCATGACAGGCGCGGGACGGCTGGCGGAGAACGAGGCGATTGTCGCGGCGGTGATGGAAGTGATCGACGCCGCCCAGGATCTGGCGGGCGAAACGGTGCTGGTGACGGCGGGCCCGACGCGGGAGAAGATCGATCCGGTGCGATATTTGACCAACCGTTCGAGCGGGCGCATGGGTTATGCCATTGCCGAAGCGGCGCTGCGCCGCGGAGCGCGCGTGCTGCTGGTGAGCGGGCCGACTGCGCTTGCCGCTCCAGGTGCGGCGGAACTGACGCAGGTGGAGACGGCGGAAGAGATGCTGGCTGCGGTTTTGAAATTCCTACCCGAAGCCACGGTGGTGATCAAAACGGCGGCCGTGGCGGACTTCCGGCCGAAAGCGGCGGCGCAGAAGATCAAGCGCAAGGGCGAGTTGACGCTGGAACTGGAACCGACGGCAGATATTCTGGCGGAGGTGGCGCGCCGGAAAACTTCCCAGGTCGTCGTCGGATTTGCGGCCGAGACGGAGAACGTGCTCGAAAACGCGCGTAAGAAGCTGGCGTCGAAATCGCTGGATGCAATCGTCGTCAACGACGTTTCGCGCGAGGGCATTGGTTTTGATTCTGACCGTAATGCGGTCACGATCATTTCTCCGGACGAAGTGGTCGAGGTTCCCGAGACCTCGAAATGGGAGGTTGCGCAGCGCGTGCTGGACGAGGTAGTAAAGCTGCGGAAACGCAGCGGCGTCCGATCTGCGTAGGGACAGCCGCCCTCGGCTGTCCGGTCGAGCGCAGCTCGACTGCATCCGGCGCGTGCTTTTGCATTCCGTACATCCCACCATCTGTTATTCTTATCCGCAATGCCCCGCATCCTTGATCCTGAACTCCGACGCGCGCTGGCGGCGCGCATCCGTTACTACAACGAGATGGGGATCTACGATTTTTACCGGCAGCCGGTGTCGGACCGCGCAGCGGATGTTGCCGCGCCTATTGCAGGCGCCGAAGAAGAAATAGCGGTTTCGACAAATCATGCAGAATCAGGAGAAGAGA
>Ga0326728_10020647_pt1 | contig 12527 bp, 6 predicted proteins | sample MB3enrmetagenome_FD_207602 | JGI IMG/M metagenome (GOLD analysis project Ga0326728, IMG submission 207602) | Lab enriched peat soil microbial communities from McLean, Ithaca, NY, United States - MB31MN | ecosystem: Environmental > Terrestrial > Soil > Wetlands > Peat | place: USA: New York...
GAAGTGGCCGATCTAGGCAAGGCCCGCCAATTGGCTGAGTCCGGCACGGCAGGAAAGCTGAAAACCTACAAAGGCTCCTATGGGACGAGTTTCCTGCTGCCCCCCGAAGTGACGCACGGGATTTGGATGGAAATGTTCCAAGTCGAGCACTCGCACTGAAAGATAGTTGTGCATCCTGCAATCCCGCTACGAGAACAGCCGATAAGGACCGGGCAAACTGGGGCGAGAAGTGAACGATTAAAGAATTAGAGCTCCTGTTTTAGTCGTCCGCGTTGGCCGTGACTGCGGGAGCCCCCGCCGACATTTCTTGATCTTTATATTGCAGTTGATAGAGCTTGTAGTAAATCCCGCGCTGGGCGAGGAGTTGCTGGTGCGATCCCATTTCGCGTACTTGGCCTTTGTGCATGACGATGATCTTGTCGGCGCGCTGGATGGTCGAGAGGCGGTGGGCGATGATCAGCGCGGTCCGGCCTTCCACCATGCGGTTGAGCGCGTCGCGCACGCGGAATTCGGTCTCCGTATCGACGCTCGAAGTCGCTTCATCGAGAATCAGAATCTTCGGATTGTGCGCCAGCGCGCGGGCGAAACTGATGAGCTGTTTCTGCCCGGTCGAAAGCGTCGAGCCGCGCTCGCGCACTTCTTCCTTGAATCCTCCGGGCAAAGTTCGTATGAAGTCGGCGAGGTTGACGTCCTCCGCCGCCTGCTCCACGTCCGCGTCTTGAATTCGCGCCGTGCCCAGCCGGATGTTGCCCTCAACCGTGCCGCTGAATAGAAATGGGTCTTGCAAGACAACGCCGAAGCGGCCGCGCAGGTCGTCGAGATTCATCTCTTTAATATCGACGCCATCGATGCGGACAGCACCGCGCTGCACATCGTAGAAGCGCATGAGCAGCGAGATCAGCGTAGTCTTGCCGGCGCCGGTGTGGCCGACGACGGCGATGGTCTCGCCCGGCTCGAGCGCAAAGCTAACGTCGCGCAAGACCCAGTCGGGATCGTTGGCGTGTGAAGTAGTTGGTGTAGGGGTTGCTTGTGTGGTGACGGGGCTTTGCCCCGCCGCTACACTTTCACCAGCTTGTCCTGAAACGTTGTAAGCAAACCATACATGGTCAAATTCAATCCGCCCCGGCCCTTGCGGCTGCTTCGCGATCGCCGGCGAGGTGATTTCAATCTTCGTATCCAGCAACTTGAAGACGCGCTCGCCCGCCGCCATCGCCGATTGCAGGATGTTGTACTTCTCGCTCAGGTCGAGGATAGGACGAAAGAAGCGCAGCGCGTACTGTATGAAAGCGGCCAGCACGCCGATCGACGCCACATTTTGCACGATGTGAAAGGTAACAAGGCTTTTCCTTGAGAATCCAATGGCCACACTGGAGACGGCCTGGTGCCGGAGGATTCCATTCCCGCCGAACCAGATGATGCTGGCGATGGCAATCGACGACAAAAAGTCCACCACCGGGTAATACACCGCGTACGCCATGATGGCGTCTTTGAATGCCTTCATGTGCGAGGCGTTGATGGCGGAAAATTTATTGAAGGCGCGCTTTTCACGATTGAAAAGCTGCAAGACCAGCATCCCGGAGACCGCTTCCTGCAAATAAGAATTGATGCGGGCGATGGCTGTGCGGATGCGGCGGTAGGAATCGCGCACCTTGTCGCGAAAAATCAAGGTCGCGTACACGATGAGCGGAAGCACAGTGAAGGTGATCAGAGCCAGATTCCAGTTCATCATCATCATGATGCCGATGATGCCGGCCAGCACGAACACATCCTCGAAAATGGAGACCACGCCCGCCGTGAACATTTCATTTAGCGCGTCGACGTCGGTGGTCACGCGCGTCACCAGGCGCCCGACCGGGTTCTTGTCGAAAAACGCGACGTGGATGTGCTGCAAATGGCGGAAAATCTGCTTTCGCAGATCGAACATCACCTTCTGTCCCGTCCACTGCATCAGGTAGGTTTGGATGAACTCCAGCGCGAAAGTGAAGACGAGAATTCCGACATAGATGCCGCCAATCTGCGCGATGCCGGTCAGCGGATTACTGCTGAGCCGGTCCCCAATCCAAGAGTGAGAGTTCGCCGATTTCGCCAGGTACTTGTCGATGGCGATCATGGTGAGGAACGGCCCCAGCACGTCCAATCCCGACTTCAGGATGATGGCCGCGAGCGCCACCACCACGTGCCATCTGTACGGACGCAGGTACGTCAGCAGCCGCCGCATCAGCCGGCTATCGTACGCTTTGCCTAATACTTCTTCTTCCTGATTGGAGGCCATCGGTCGAGCGCGAGAACCAAATCCGGGATCGCCTTATTTTAAGGACCACCCTGCTGAAGATCTTCCTATTAAAGATTACCCGAAAAACATCACCCCTAATAGATGGCCGAGCCAGCCTGCGGGATGGAAAAGGTTCGGCTTGGTTCGCCGCCGCCGTACTCCCGTCTATCCTCAACTACTTTCTTGCCCGGCGAAAATGCGGTAGCGTATCATCGTGGCGCGGAACCGGATGCCCGTGATCCGTGTACCGGAAATCGCTGTGTGCGTTGGTATTGAGGTTGATACCAGTGGGGGACGCTCGGTGTCTGATGCAACCGCTACTTTGTCCGCGGGAGATGTAGTCGGCAACTACAAAATCCTCGGCCTGGCCGGAGCCGGAGGCATGGGCGTGGTTTACCGCGCGCTCGATACGAAGCTGGAGCGCACGGTAGCGCTCAAGTTCCTTCCCGAGCACCTGGTCTCCAGTGCCGATGACAAAGATCGCTTCCTGCGCGAAGCGCGCACCGCCTCTTCGCTCGACCATCCCAACATTGGCGTCATCCACGGCCTGGAGGAATCGGGCCACGGCCGCTTTTTTATTGTAATGGCATATTACGCGGGGGAAACGCTGGCGCAGAAGATCCGCAAGGGGCCTCTCGCGGTCGCCGAAGCGGTTGCCATCGCCATCCAGATGGGGGAGGGTCTGGCAGCGGCTCATGCCGGCACGGTAGTGCATCGCGACATCAAGCCTTCCAATGTGATCCTCACCCAGAGTGGGCTCGCCAAGGTCGTCGACTTCGGGCTCGCCCGCCTGACGTCTTCGACGGGCAGCACGCACAGCATCGGCACGGCGGGCACGATTGGCTACATGTCGCCCGAGCAAACCATCGGCAAGCTCGTCGACCAGCGCACCGATATCTGGTCGTTGGGCATCGTGCTGGCCGAGATGCTCACGGGGAAGAATCCGTTTCAGCGCGAGACGGCGGCGGCGACGATTTTCGCCATCCTCAACGAGCCGCCGCTGCCCATGGACGAAGTTCCCCTCGATCTGCTGCGCGTGATCTACCGCGCCTTGTCGAAAAATGCGGCCATGCGCTACCAGAGCTGCCGCGAGATGGTGGCCGACCTCAAGGAATTCCGCAGCCAGCTTTATGCCGCAACGGCGGCCGCGCCAATCGGCAGTGAGCTCTCGTCCAAGACAACGTCCAAAACGCCCAGAGCATCGACCGTGACCGCGGCCGAACTTCGGAAGCATATTGAACAGGCGACGCGTCCCCTGTGGGGCGCGCCGGCCGCTGCGGCGCCCAGGTGGCATCGCTGGGCGCTCGGCGTAGCTGTAGCCGCGGTTGTGCTGGCCGTGCTCTCGTTTTTACCGCCGGTGCGCGACCGCGTCGAGGGATGGTTTAGCCGCCCGGTAGAACACGTTGCCGTCCTCCCGTTTGAGAATGTCGGCAACGATCCCGCCAACGACGCCGTTTCCGCCGGATTGATGGACAGCCTGGCCAGCCGCCTCACCAACCTCGAAGTGGGCAAGGAGTCGCTCTGGGTGGTGCCGGCGAGCGAGGTCCGCCGCCGCAAGATTGCCGATCCCGCCTCGGCGCTGCGCGAACTGGGAGCGACGGTCGTCGTGGAAGGAAGTTTACAGCGCGACGGCCAGGCCATTCGCCTGACCGTGAATCTGGTCAACACCAAGACCCTCCGCCAGCTCGGCTCGGTGCCCCTCGAAGACCGCGCCGGAGATTTCTCCACGCTCGAAGACGAGGCCGTATCGCACGTCGCCAAACTCATGCACATTGAGGTCACGCCCGACATGCTGCGCGCCATGGGCGGCGTCGTCAACGCTGCAGCATACGAGTCCTACCTCAAAGCGCTCGGCTACATCCAGCGCTATGACAAGTCGGGCAATCTCGACCTCGCCATCTCCGCGCTCGATAGCGCGGTCAAAGCCGATCCCCGCTTTGCCCTGGGATACGCACAGCTCGGCGAAGCCTATCGTACAAAATTCAAACTCGACAAAGATAAAAAGTGGATCGATGCAGCGTTGGCCGATTGCAACAAAGCGCAGCTCTTGGATGATCGCTTGCCCGTCGTCTATGTCACGCTGGGCCGCATCCACCAAGACACCGGCCAATATGATCTCGCTTTGCAGGAGTACCAGCGCGCTCTGCAACTGGATCCGCACAGCGCCGACGCGCTTATTGGACTTGCCCACTCCTACGACAGCGCCGGACGCACAGCCGATGCCGAGGCTGCCTACCGCAAGGCCATCTCAATTCGTCCCGATTCCTGGGATGGTTATAATCACCTCGGGGCATTCCTTTATGCGCACCAGCGCTACGACGAAGCCATTGCGCAGTTTAATCATGCCATCGCACTCACTCCCGACAACGCTCCTGTTTATCTCAATCTGGGCTCTGCCTATTCCGACAAGGGAGACCCAAAATATTACCCTGAGGCCGAGCAGGCGATGCGGAAATCGCTTGCCCTTGAACCCAGTTACGCCGCCTACGCCAATCTCGGCTCGCTCTACCTTCAGGAACAGAAGTTTGCCGAAGCTGCCAACGCGGAGGAGAAAGCCCTGCAATTGAACGACAAGAATTACCTGGTATGGGGTAATATGGCGTCTGCATATGAAGGTCTTAAGGATAGAGAAAAGGAGGGCAAGGCGCGCGACCATGAAATCGCCCTACTGGAACAGACGGTTCGCGATACCCCGCGCGATGCCATTGCGCAGTCCAACCTAGGTCTGCTCTACGCCCAGAAAAAGCTGCGCGAAAAAGCCATTTCCAGGTTACAAACGGCGCTCGCCCTTTCGCCCGATGACGGTGGTGTTTTGGAAGCTGTTGGCCAAGCGTATGAAGACCTGGGAGATCGCGCCCTGGCGTTGCGTTACATAGAAAAGAGCTTGCAAAAAGGCAATACCCTTGCCGATCTGAAGAATATTCCCGATCTCCAATCCCTGCTATCCGATCCCAATTTCCACCCACCGGCAAATAGTGGGCAACAATAATGGAGCGACGGGCGTCCCCGCCCGTCTTCCAATAAGCTAAGACTGATCGCAATACCATTCCCGCCGTTGCACCGCGTCGCGAATTGTGCTCTAATGGCCGCATAAATGGTTCTGGGGTAGTTTCGTGGGGATAGCGCGGCTTTACCAGCCGCGGAAAAACTCAAGTTAGAACATCAGGGTATCGCCCGTAGAGACGGGGCTTGCCCCGTCTCCCAAGACGCCGCCAGCCGCGTCTCTACGGGAAAGTGTCATCCCGAATTTGGATTGTCATCCAAAATTTAGCTTGTCGTCCTGAATCTGAGTTTGTCATCCCGAGCGAAGCGAGGGATCTGCAGTTCGTCGAAATCAGCGGTCCTTCGCTTCGCTCAGGATGGCAGCTTTGCAATAGCGCGATAACCCACGCCTCGGAACCATTTACGGGCCACGTTTCTAAATTCAATTTGAAAAAGGAGCCAGCCATGTCCGCTGCACGCCACATTCCGAGAGAAGAAGTAGTAGAGAGCATCACCATCGACTCCACATTCACCCCAACCCCACAAGCCGTCAAAGTCGTAACCGGCACGGAAATCGAATTCGTCAACGATTCCGGGTCAACCATCAACATCACCTTCAATGCCAACCCTCCCGGCTCGCCCCCTCCGGCCGCCCAAGTCTTGTTCAATAACACAGCCAATATCGGCCCCGGAGAAAGCGATACCCTAACGCCCCTGCTCTCGAACGGCAGCACCAACTACATGGTCAATGTCGTCGGAGGGTCAAGCTACGGCCCCTTTGCCATCCAGGTCGGCAACGGCCCGCTCTATGTTCAAGTCACCTACGACACGACCAACAACGTTGCCCTATGTGATCCCGGCACCGTGGTGATCCCCGTCGGCGGCGCGCTGCAAATGGTCAACACCGACAGCAACTCCTACAACATCGGCTGGGGAGGAATTACGAACCCGTTCAATCCCGCCCTTACGACAGTCGGTGGCAACCAGGGTAACACCATCCATCAGGGCACCGCGTCCGCTGGGACCTACACCTACACAGCTGGTAAAGTTTCACCCGGAGGAATCCCAGGCAACGGAGGGGGTAAGGTGATCATTACGAGCTAGCAGCAGCTCGCTGGGAGCCTGTGTATAATTGACAGTTTATTTCCTTGACATGGGCTCCCAGTTTTGTCTTTCTCTCTTGACTCCGGGCGTGGGGCCCGGTGCGACCCCGCTTCAACCTCTTCTTGTCGAAGAGCAAAATCAATAATTGAGGAAAATAAATGAGATAGTATCTCTCTGCCGGTGCCCCAGAGCCTGCCCTGAGCTTGTCGAAGGGTTCGCGCCCGTTCTTTGAGCGCTAACCTGGGTGGATGTAAAGCGTACCAGCCTTCTCCCGTGATCCCCTGTGGTAAAGGTCTTTCTTCTCCGCGCGCCGAGAAGGTAACTCGATCTACACCACGAAATACTTCGCTCCAGGATGATGCACCACAATCGCCGAGGTACTCTGTTCCGGTTCCAGTAAGAAGCCTGAAGTTAGCCGCACGCCTACGTTCTCTTCCGGCTTGAGCAAGGCGAACAGCTTAGTCTGGTCCTCCAGATGCGGACACGCCGGATAGCCAAACGAATATCTCGAGCCGCGATACTTTTGATGAAACAGATCGCGAATGTGCGGAGAGTCCTCGCCCGCGATTCCTAACTCTTCCCGCATCTTCTTATGATGAAACTCCGCCAAAGCCTCCGCTGTCTCCACGCTTAGGCCGTGGAGATATAAGTAGCGCGTATATTCTCCGCCCTCGAACAACCGTTGCGTCTCGATCGAAGCCTTCGGGCCAATCGTCACTAACGACAGTCCAATCACATCCATCTTCCCCGAAGAAGGCGCGGCAAAATAATCGGAGATACAAAGCCGCCGCCCCTCCTTCTGCCGCGGAAAAGTAAACCGCAGAAGTTCTTTCCCCTGTGTTCCCCTGTGGTTGTCGCTCTTCGTCTCATAAACGACAACGTCGTTCCCATCGCCCTGCGCCGGAAAATATCCATACACAACTTTCGGCTCGAACCAGCCTGACGACATTACTTCCTCTTCCAGCTTTTTCTTGATGGGACGATACTTTTCTTCGACTAATCGCGCGTAATCTTCCTGCGACGCCGTCTTGAGCTGCCATTGGTTTTTGAACAAAGCCGTGTCGTTGATGTAATTGAAAATCTCGCGCAGCGAGTAATCCTTGACCACGCGCACACCCCAGAACGGAGGCTCCGGAATATTCGGCGCATCCGTAACTACCGCACTGCGCTCGGAAAACACAGGCCCCATTTCTTCATCCACCGCTGCCGCTTTCGCGTAGTCCTTTACCGTTCTGCCATCCTGCAACCGCGCCTCGCGCTTGCCGCCCTCCGACGCCAAGTCCTCCATCACATGCAACCCCGCGAACGCATCTTCTCCGTAGAATACGGCATTCGAATACTCGCGCCGCAGATCGTCTTCCACATACTTACGAGTTAGGGCCGCGCCACCGCAGATCACCGGATACGCCAGCTTCTGCCGCTCCAGTTCCTGGATCACATACTTCATCTCCAACGTCGATTTCACTAGCAAGCCGCTCAGTCCAATCGCGTCGGCCTGGTGCTCCTGCGCCGAGTGGATGATGGCGTCGCCGGGCTGCTTGATGCCCAGGTTCACAACTTTGTAACCATTGTTGGATAAGATGATGTCGACCAGATTCTTTCCGATGTCGTGCACATCGCCCTTTACCGTGGCCAGCACCATCGTGCCCTTATGCTGCGAACCGGTCCGCTTCTCCATCTTGGGCTCAAGATAAGCGACTGCAGCCTTCATCACTGCCGCCGAATCGAGCACCGATGGCAACTGCATCTTACGCGCACCGAATAAGTCGCCGACCGTCTTCATCCCATCGAGTAACACCGTGTTGATCAGGTCGAGCGGCGCGTATTCGACGAGCGCTTGTTCGAGTAACTCGTCGAGGCTGCGCTTCTCGCCGCCGTCGCCCACCGATTTCTCGCCGTGGATGATCGCGTACTTGAGCTTGTCTTCGATCGAAAGCGTTGCTACATGCGCCGTGGTCTGCGCCTGCGGCTTGCCTTTCATGCCCGCGAAATGCTGCATGAAAACCTGCAGCGGATCGCCATTCGACCGGTCCTGATAAATCAGCTTGCGCGCCAGCTCCACTTCTTCCGACGGAATCTTATAGAGCGGATAAATCTTCGTGTAATTGACGATGGCAACGTCGAGGCCGTTCTCGACCGCCTCGTGCAGAAACACCGAGTTCAGGACGCGCCGCGGATAAGCGTTCAGTCCGAAGCTGATGTTACTGACCCCGAGCACAGTTTTCACTTCCGGCAATTCCTGGCGAATCCGCTTCACCGCCTTCAGCGTCTCGATGCCCGCCGACCGGTATTCTTCCTGCCCCGTGGAAATCGGCAGCGTCAGTGCGTCGAAGAGTAAGTCCACCGGACGCATGCCATATTTTTTGGTGGCCAAATCGAAGATACGATGCGCGATCGCAACTTTTTTGTCCGCCGTCAGCGCCATACCTTCTTCATCGATGGTGAGCGCGATCACCGCCGCGCCGTAGCGCTTCGCCATGGGCAACACTTTCGAAGTGCGTTTTTCGCCGTCTTCGAGGTTGATTGAATTGACGATGGCTTTGCCCGGAATGCGTTTCAGCGCCTCTTCCACCACGTCGGCTTCGGTGCTGTCGATGAGGATCGGCGCGGGCACGCGAGTCGCAATTTTTTCGAGGATCGCGGAGATGTAGCCCTTCTCGTCTTCGCCCACGATGGCGCAACATAAGTCGAGCATGTGCGAGCCTTCGTTGGCCAGCTTTTTCGCCAGCGTAAGAATGTCGTCGTAATTCCGGGACTGCACCAGCTTGCGGAAATGATCGACCCGCGTCGTGGTGTTCATCTCCTCCGCAACGATCAGAGGCTTCGGCTCCAGATCGAGCGGCACCGATGTGTAGGCGCTCGCAGCCGCGGCCACCAGCTGCACGTCGCGCTTCGCTGGTTCCACGCCAGAAACCGCGTCCACCACGGCTTTCAGATGTTCGGGACCCGTGCCGCAACAGCCGCCGACAATACGCACGCCGTAATCTTTTACGAAATGCTTATGAAAGTCGGCCAAGTCCTTGGACTTGAGTTTGTAGACGGCGTGACCACCCACATTTTGCGGCAGTCCTGCGTTAGGCAAGACTGAAATTATCTTGGTCGAGTTCAACCCCAGATAGCGGACCGCCTCGTTCATCTCCGCCGGGCCGGTGGCGCAGTTCAGGCCAATCGCGTCGATGTCGTAAGGCTCAAGCGCCGTGAGCGCTGCGCCAATTTCAGTGCCGAGCAGCATGGTTCCGGATTCTTGCAACGTGACCTGCACCTGCACTGGCAGCCGCTTCCCGGCTTTGCGCATTGCGTCGAGCACGGCGACCGTGGCAATTTTCGCCTGCAACAAATCCTGGCAAGTCTCGATCAGCAGCAAATCGACGCCGCCCTCGATCAGCGCTAACGCCTGCTCGACATACGACTCGGCCATCGCGTCCCAACCGATGTGGCCGAGCGAAGGCAGCTTGGTGGTCGGCCCCATCGAGCCCGCGACAAAGCGCGGCTTGTCGCTGGTGGAAAATTGCTGCGCCACTTCTCGCGCGAGTTGCGCCGCTTTGACATTGATCTCGCGCACTTTGTCGCGCAAATCGAATTCGCCGAGGACAAGGCCCGTTCCGCCAAACGTATTCGTCTCTACCACGTCGCAGCCCACGCGGAAAAAGTTGGCATGGATGTCGCGAATAATATCGGGACGGCTCAGGACCAGGACTTCGCTGCAATTCTCCTTGCCCCAGAAATCGTCCAGGGTTGGATTGCGTTTCTGAATGTTCGTTCCCATGGCGCCGTCAAATACGACGACGCGTTCATTTACGGTTTGGAGAAAGTTGGTCATTGAGTCGTTGGTCGATAGTCGTTAGTCGTTCGCGGTTCGCTTTTCGCTATTCGTCGTTTACCTCGCTTCAAGTCTTTGCCACCCGCGCACGCCGTTGTTGTTTGGCGCAGGTCATTCATCAATGCGCGAGCGACCAGCGACTAGCGACCAACGACTGCTTTCTATACAGCAACGCCGGTCCCACACGGGACCGGCGCTTCGCAAAAATCTAGAAGTTCATTAACTCCCCGTCACGCCCGCATCCGTTTCCGATTGCGCAAACAACTGATTGGCTCCCATGTGCGCGGGAGCCGGCGCCAGCATTTGTTCCTTTCGGTAGATCAGATTGCTGGCATTAAACGAAGCCAGCTCAAATCCATGCCCATGCGTGATCGCATCCGTGGGACAAGCTTCCACGCAATATCCGCAAAATATACATCGATTGTAGTCGATGTTATAGACGCGGGCGTAGCGCTCGGCGCCCGAGACCCGGACCTCGGCGGTGTTTTCCGCGGCTTCAATGTAAATGCAATTGGAAGGGCAGGCGGCGGCGCAGAGAAAACACGCCACGCATTTTTCCAGGCCGTTTTCGTCGCGCTGCAAGACATGCATGCCGCGAAAGCGCTCCTGAAACTTCGCGCCTTTCAGCGGATCATCGCCGTCGGGATAATTCTCGACGATCGTCGGCTGAAACATCTCCTTCAGGGTAATGGTCATTCCCTGGGCGACGGCTCCGATATTTTTGATCACCGACATACCGCATTAGTATAACGGATGTCGCGCCAACGGGCAGCCTTCGAGCTTGCATTTGCGCCATAAAACCGTCATCATTGCCGTTGCCAACGGCACTCAGGAGCCGGCAAATGAAACGTTTTTTCGTAATCTCTAGCATGATCGTCGGGCTGGCGCTCTTTCTGGGTGTGGCCTCGTCTCTCGCGTGCGCTCAGGCGCGGGTTGAGTCGGTTTTCAACGGCCGCCGCATTATCATCCCGGAATCCAGCATTCCACAGCCTGGCCGCCATCATACCAACTACTTCTTTGTCGACTCCGACGTTCCGAACCAAAGCGGACCGCCTTCCGGCGTGGAGACACCGGGATCCTTGGCCTGTGTGTATCAGTTGGTGGCCGGACCCGCTGGGTGTCCCGTCGCCACCAGTACGAACGTGCCGACTGGCGGCTGGGGCGCGATTGCCATCGTCGATGCCGGCGACTATCCCACCGCAGCCGCCGATCTCGCAGCCTTCTCGAGTTACTACGGCATCCCGGCGGCTGACTTCACGGTAACCTGGCCTGGCGGTAAGAAGAATAAGCCTCCCGTCTACTCGGGTTGGGAGGTTGAGGAGGCATTGGACATCGAGTGGGCCCACGCCATGGCGCCCCAGGCCAAGCTCTTCCTCGTCGAATCTGTGCTGTGCCAGACCGCGTGCGCGACCGACCCGACCTGGGCAGACGTCAAGCTCGCAGCGAAACTCGTGGCCGAAAACGGCGGCGGTGTCGTCAGCATGAGCTGGGGCGACCCGGAAGTGAAACAAGAGAAGAATTGGGACAAATTCTTCATCGAGCCGGGAGTTGTCTACTTTGCCGCCGCTGGCGATTCGGGGATTGGCGTCAGCATCTATCCAGGGGCGTCTCCCAACGTAGTCTCGGTCGGAGGCACATATTTCAACCGCGATGCTAATGGCAACTTTGAGAGCGAGGTTTACTACACTGGCGGGGGCGGAGGCGACATCAGTCCTTTCGAGCCTATCCCAAGCTACCAGAGCGGCATTCAATCCATTGTCGGGAAATATCGCGGCTATCCCGATGTGGGTTCCGATTTCTGCTGCGCGCCGATTTACCTCGAAGGCGCGTGGTATTCGGTCGGGGGCACGAGCTGGGCCACGCCGACCTTTGCCGGTATCGTGAATGCCGCCGCGAACAAGCGGCAGTCGACCCTCGACGAACTCACCTGGATCTACGGCGAGTACGCGATTCCGGCCGAGTATGACGCCGATTTCTACGATATCACCGCGGGCGATTCGCGCTGTGTGACCGGCTGGAACCTGTGCGCCGGTGTCGGCTCGCCGCGCACCTATGCCGGCAAGTAGCGGAAGGCTGGCCCTTTCCGCAGCCTGCTAGGGTAACTCTGATCAAGTGTCCGACGAAGATCGTTAACCACAGAGGGCACAGAGGGCCACAGAGGACTTAATCAGAGTTTCTCTGGAACTGCGACCGAATCCCCGAGGTGTATTGACTTCCGCTATTAGAGCATTTCTAATTTAAGCAGCTACATTTCATGCGATAATCCTCCTGTCTGTTTGAGGGAGGAGATGGATGCAATCGTATTCGCAGGATTTGCGGGATCGTGTACTTCGCGCGCTGGCTCGCGGC
>Ga0326728_10020648_pt1 | contig 12527 bp, 4 predicted proteins | sample MB3enrmetagenome_FD_207602 | JGI IMG/M metagenome (GOLD analysis project Ga0326728, IMG submission 207602) | Lab enriched peat soil microbial communities from McLean, Ithaca, NY, United States - MB31MN | ecosystem: Environmental > Terrestrial > Soil > Wetlands > Peat | place: USA: New York...
TAATCCATCTGCGAAAATCTGCCATTTCCTTCTCCTTGTAAATTTCGAAATTGAATCGGTCGAAGTTCTCTTTCAACCTGAGCCTCGATACCTCTAAAACCGTTCTCAACCTAAGGGAACCTCTCCGTGTCGGGCGGAGATTCGATTTTCCGTTGGCCACCAAGCCGGCCGCCGGGCCTGTACTGAATTCCTCCCTGGGGCACATGCGTTTTAGTCTTTATTCTCTTCTGTGCTCACCAGGGCACGAACGCAAAAATTGCAGACTACTACCAGACGCGGTAAACCCTATTCATAACTGATTGCCGAAGCGGTGTCAAGAGAGATTTCTCCCCTTTCGTCCGGTTCCGGAACTCCGCAAAAGTCGATTGGTACGCAAACTGGCCCGATTAGAGCACGCCAAGCCCCTCTCCGTCAATGGTTTTACACCAAAATGTCTCATTTTCATTCATTGGAGCGCTATCGGAACCGTGTTGCTCAATTGTCCCCCCTGTTTGAGGGTAAGGGATATCCCTGATCCAGGCGGGATTGTCGTTGGAATCGGGATGTTGACTTGGTATACACCCACAAATCCCGGAGCCAGCCCCGCAAACGAAGTCGCCAGCTCCGTTCCATTCACCACCGCCGTCACGGTGGTGCTGGCCACCGAATACGGTCCCTGCTTGACCGTCGCACCCAGGCCGGTGGCGTATACCTGCAGCACCTGCCCGCGCGGAAGAGGCGTCAACGGAGCATTGATCGAATTGTCCTGGTTCAGGACCGCTCCCTGCGACCCGCCGCTCAACAAAAAGATGGCCGGCGCGACGGTCGATACGGCGATCTGCTGCTGCGCGGTTCCGTAGGCCGACTTGAGCTGCACGGTATGCAGTCCCGGCGCGGTCCCCGGAGGAATCTGCGCATTCACCTGGAAGGCGGAGGCAAGCAGGATGGCCGCGGCCGTGCCGTCCACACCCACGGTGGTCGCCGTGCCCGCTCCGGAGAGGCCCGTTCCGAAGATTGCCATGATCCCACCGGGCGCCAGCCCGCTGGTAAATGCCGCCGCGTTGACCACCGCGTTGGCCGCGAAACCGGCCGACAGCGGCGACACCACCAGCACCGAGACCGGGCGCGTCAACGCATAAGAAGCGGCGGCGTTTCCGGACAGGTCGAACACCGATCCGCCGGCCGCCAGGTCGGTCACAAACGCACTGTACGGTTGAGATGCGCCCACGTCGATCTGGTAGGCCGCCTGCGCGCCATCGCACACGCTCAGCAGCGACACCAGCGCGCCGCCCGCCGGCGGATTGCCGAAAGCATCCACGGTGTCCTCGATCTGCAGCACCGCTCCGCAAGCGCCCGCGGCGGATGTGATATTCAAGGCCATCTTCGACATCAACGCCGCCGGCTGGGAAAGCGCGCCGGCCAGGAAGCGAGTGGCCGAAGGACCGCGCACGGCGAAACGCACCGCCCCCAACAGGGTTCCCCGCCAGGCGCCGCCGCCGGCCGAAAAACCGTTGAGGTAATCGTTCAGGTTGGTCCGCGCAAACAGCGGATTGGGATCCTGAATCGCCAGCGAACCGTCGGCCGCCACGCCGATGGCCGTCACGAAATGACCGCCCGCCGCCACGCCGTTGTTGGACAACCCCAGCGACAGCAGAACCGGCTCGCCCTGAGCCACCAGGTCCGCCACCGCGCTCAACGTGGGACTCACCACGGTCACGTCCACGCCGCCGGTGAACTGCGCCACGCGCCACAGGTTGACGATCTGCTCTCCGCTGGTGGAGCCATTGGCCAGGAAGCCGTCGCACACCGCCTTCCCGTTGCTATCGGCGGAGCACAGCGAGGTCAGGTAGGCGTTCAACGCCGCGGGAGTGGCCAGCCCATTGGGAGACGGCAGCTCGCCCTGGCTCTGATAGTATTCGAGAATCGACGCCACCGCGGTCAGCAGCGCGCCTTTCTGGGCGATGGTGGCGGTTCCGTGCCCCAGCGTGGCACTCCCGCTTTGCTGAAGGCCGGGGAATCCGGAAAGACTCGAGGCCGCGGCGACCAGGCCGAACGTCACCACGCCCGCGCCGGTACCGGATCCGGCGGTGAGAACGGTCGCCGTCACCAGCGTCACGCCGGTAGAGGCCGGTAAACGCACGTACGTCCGCGCCTGCCCGTTGCCGTCCGTAACGGCGCCGCTCACCGTGAGTTGGGCGCCCGACGATGCCTGGAACGCCACCGCCGCTCCGATCACCGGCGTGCCCGAAGAATCGGCCAGCGAGACCACCAGCGGCAACGGAAGCGCCGCTCCCGGCAGGCCGGTCTGATTGTCTCCCGCCACTTTGGAGAGCCCCACCTTGGCGGCCGCCAGCGACTGCACCGTCAACACGCCATTGGCGGCCGACGGCCCGGCGGTGTCGGCCGCCTGGATCGTCACCGTGCCCGCCGGCGACGAAAGCGGGACATACATGTTCCAGCTATAGGCGCCGTTGGCCGTGGTCGCCAAAAAGTCCGGTTCTCCGGTCACGGACACGCGCACGGTGCTGTTGTTGGGGAAACCGGTGAATGCGAAAACCACGTAGCCGCCCACCGACACCGTCGAAGGAGCAACCACCACCGCCGGGCTCTTGGCCGCCGCCGTCACCTTGGCCGCCGCATCGCCCGTGGAATAGGAAATGGCGCCGCCCTCGAAACTCTGCGAGTGCAGGGAGCCGTTCACGGTGGCGTCGCCGACCGGCATGCCCAGGCTTCCCGCCACCCCGCCGGCGCCGGCGTAAGCGGTCAAGATAAGGCCCGACACAAAGTACGCCTGCCCGGCCCGCGGCCCGGCCGTGGCGGCGTAGATGGTCCCCTGGGCGAAGGTCTGCGAGGTTCCGGAATTGGCGCCGATGGTGGAAAATGCCGCCGCATCGCCGGTGGGCACTCCAGCCACGCCGCTTTCATAACCCAGCGCCGCCCACTTGCTCAGCACCAACCCGGCCACCAAGTGGATGGGGCTGCCCGAAAGGGCGCCGTTGACGAACAGTTGCGTCCCGCCCACGCTGGCGTCGCCGATCGGATAACCCAATGTCCCGCCCGGGCCGCCCAGGGACTGATACGCGGCCAGCAACGCTCCCGTCACCACGTAAGCCGAGCTGGATCCATCCGCGTCGGTAAGCAGGTATGCGGCCGCCGACCCCGATGCGGTGGTTTGCACCATCTGCACGTAGCCGTTTCCGACACGCGTGGCGGAATCCGACACGGGAACCTGTACGCTGAGCTGATCGCGGCCGATCGCGGATTGGAACGCGGTCTCGACGGCCAGCGGAGCGCCATAGCCGATGGCGCAGCAGGGCGCCGTCACCACCAGCGTCACAAGCACGCTGGTGACCCCGCCGGAGGAAGCCAGCACGGTGGCCGTCCCGGCGCCCACAGCGGTGAGCGTCGCGGTGGCGCCGGTGGGCGTCACCGAAACTACCTGGCTGCTGGTGCTGACCCACGAAATGGGCCGGGTGGTCAACGGATTCCCGGATTTGTCGTATACCGAAGCCGAGAGCGTCATGGTCTGGCCCTGGGAGAGAGTGAAGGACGCTCCCGAAGCCACGCCCGCGATCACCACCGACCCCACCGGAACCAGCACCACACCGCCGCCGGCGGAGGTGTATTGCAGCACCCCGCCCTCGAACGACTGCTGGATGAGGCCGGAAGAATAGGTTACGGCGTTCCCGGTAGGCAGGCCGAGGCTTCCGGACGCCCCTCCGTTCGAGGTGTACACGTCGTAAAGCGGTTCGATCACACCGAATATGTCGCCTTTGTATAGGCCCGAAGTGATGGAAAAAATCTCGCCGCTCATGAAGGTCTGGGCCGTCGCGGTGGTCCCGGTCGAGGCCGTCAGAGTGGCGGAAGCGGTGGTTGGAAATCCCGGCCCGCCGAAGCCGCCCAAGGTGGCCCACTCGGTATAGAAGGTGGAGGTAATATCCACGGTTTGGACGCCGGTGGACAGTGGGTTGGCGTACGCAAACAGCAGGTAGTTCTTGTCGAAGTACTGATAGGTGCAGGAGTTGCTGGCGGAGAAACTCGTGCAAGTCTGGGTATCGGTAGTCGGGGCTCCGGCGGTGGCGGCGCCGATGCTGGAATAGTACGCGAATATGGCCGGATAGATCTGCGCGACGCCAAACGTGCTCCCGTCGGGAGCCGGATTCACGGTCGAACTGGCGGTCACCAGGGCATAGGTGACACCCGAGTCCTTGGCCGCGTCGGAAAACTTCTGGCCGTAGACACCGCCCCCCAACGAGACCACGTTCCCTTGCGGCGGCAGCGAAACCAGGTTGTTGAAATTGTTGCTGTAGAACGCCGAAATAAACTCCTCCTGCACCAGGGCACTGGACGCCCCAGTGCCGACATCGACCAGGACGCTGAGCGTGACGGTGGCGGTCGCGGAAACGGCAGTGTCAGCCACGCTGGTGGCCGTAACCGTGACTTTCGCGGCACTGGTTACGGACGAGGGTGCGGTATACAAGCCGGTGGAATCGATGGTTCCAGACCCCGCCGGACTCAGGGACCACGTCACCGCCGTATTGGTGGCGTTGGTTACGGTCGCCGTGAACTGTTGGGTCTGGCCGGCGGAGACGGTGGCCGAAGTCGGCGAAACGGTCACGGAAACCACAGCCGGAGCTGTCAGGGTGATCTTCGCGGTCCCGGTGACGGAGGTATCCGCGGTGCTGGTGGCGGTGACGGTTACGGTGGTTGACGAACTAATGGGCGCGGGCGCGGTGTAGAGGCCGCTGTTGGGATCGATGCTGCCATCGGCTGAGGCCGTCGATGGGCTGATGCTCCACGTGACGGCAGGGGCGCCGGTCTGCGAAAACTGCACGGTGGCTCCGGCCGCCGGGCTGGCCGTCGCGGGGCTCACCGCGATCGACGGAGGCGTCAGTGTAATCGACACGGAATAGGATTGCGACGGAGTAGCGACGGTAGTTGCCGTGATGGTGACCGTCTGATGGAGAGTGATGGAGACTGGCGCAATATAGATATTCGTCGAATCGCCCGAGGAGTTAACCACGTTCCCGGTGCCCAGGGCGCCAACGCCCGGAGGGCTCAGGCTCCACGTAACCGCCCTATTGGACACGTTGCCGTTGACCAGCGCGGTGAGCGTCGCGGATTGGCCCTGCGTCAGGCTGTCCGAGGAAGTCGTCAAAGTGACGCAGGGGTTTCCGCCGACGCAATCGTTGGGGGAAGCTTGACACCACGCCGTCCCGGCTGCCAACAGCGCCGGTAAAACCCCCAAAAGCCGTCGAGAGATTCGATTCCAAGTCACGCGAGTATCCGCTTATCTTAGTATGTCGCGCCGGCTACCGGGAGAACGCCCGACGAAGCCCGCCAGCACCAACGCCGTGGTGCCCAGCAGATACGCGATCCACAAAGCCAGCAGGGCCGGTTCCGCCACCACGGCCCCTTTGAAAACGGTCAGACGCCGGACCGCTTCCGGGAACCCCACCGCCTGGAAATCCGCGGCGTGCAGCCCAGCCAATCCGCCCGAAATCTTGTGCCGGATCATGCCCGTAAAATACGGGATCGCCACCGCATGCATGGTATAGAGGTCGAAGAGTCCGAAGAGAAAGACGCCCCCCGCCACCGGCCAGTTTCCCGCTTTTTCGGGCAAGATCCCCCGCAACCCGGCTACGCATAACACCACTTCGGCGGCGATCGCGGCGTACAGGTACCACCCCATCGAGGCCGCCACGCCCTTGCTCATCGAAATCAGCAGCACGTTGTACAACTGGCCGGCCCAGAACGCCAGATATGCCGCCAGCAACCAGCCCGCCGCGGGACGGCGCGGCATGCGGAACAGCCCGATGGCCGCCAGCAGAACGACCATATAAAAAAGGTGATACATCCAGGAGCGGACCCCCTGCGGACTCCAGCCCCCGAAATACAGGTGCGAGAGAAGAATCGCGTCGATGGCCCGGATCCAGGGCACCCGCCACGCCGCCGCCGCCATTTCCGCCACTCCGCGATGGCGCAGCATCACCGATTCGCTCAGCCCCGAAAGCGTCCCCGTGGCCGCGATATTGTGCACGTACCACCAACCGGAGATCGCCACGGCAATCCCGGCCGCTACCGCGCCCGATTTGAAGGCGCGGGCGATTCGCCCGCCCTTCGCCAACCAGACGAACAGGAGCGCCACCGCCGGCGCCGCCGTCAGAAACCAGGCCTTGGTCAGAAGCCCCAAACCCAGAACCGTCCCCAGGGCCGCCGCCCAGCGCAACCTGGGACCCTCCTCGACGAGCTTCAGTCCCAACCAGAGCATTCCGGTGAATAACACGACCGACAGACAATCGTTGCCCACGCGCGCCACATCCAGCGCCCATTGCGGCATCAAGGCGGCCACCGCGGCGCAGCCCAGCGCTACACGCATGTCGGCGAAAACCGCGCGCGCCGCCAGGTAGATCAGCGGAATCCCGAGCGAAGCCAGCAGGGCGCTGAGCCAGCGGATCGCCAGCACCTGCGCCGCCAGGCTGCGGCCGTCCAGCAGGCGCAGTAACGGAGTCATCGACCAGTAGTAGAGCGGCGGCTGCAGCCCCTCGTAGGCCGTCAGGGACGGTGGGCCATCCTCGCCGCGCCAGGCCACCGGTATATCCCGAAAGGCGGTTTCGCGCCGCTGCCGCTCCTGGCGGGGCAGCGTCCAATAGACGTCCTCGGTGACGGACAGCGGGAGGTAGCTGCGCAACTCCCTGGAGAGCGGGGTCAGGTTGAGCGATTCCGCCACGTCCCTGGGGATGGGCGCATCCCGCGGAACCAGCCACACGCCGCGGGCCGCCATGATGCGGATCACCGTGAAGTGGGCCCACTCGTCGAAGCCTTCCCACAGGGGCAACATGGTGGCATAGAAAAGCAGCCGTGCCCCAAAACAGGCCCAGATCACGTAGATTCGCCAGCCGGCGGCCATGGGAGCAACAATTATCGCACGGGGTCCCGCCGGCAACCCGGAAGCTCCCCGCCTCGACGGAAAAGGACCCCGCACCGCGAGGAGGACGGCGGAACGGGATACCGGTGCGCGATTTCGAAGTGAGGTTCGGTATTCCGTGGCGCTTGCGGGGCGGCAGATTCGCCCGCGGTTTCCGCGAGTCGCGGCCCCGCGCCGCATCCGCTTTCCCCCACGCTTTTTAGCCGCAGTGGGGAGGACGCTTTTTGCGTTCACACGAAATCGATATTTTTTTATTTTTTCCTTATCCCATTGACAATCAGAGCCTTAGCCCTCTCTGCCTGGGCCGCGCGGCGCTCCCGAAAACCGGGCATTCGAGGGATCGCCTGCTAGATTCGAGGCGGAAGAGGAGTCATGCACAGATTTTTTGTGATGGCCTTGATAGGGCTAACAGCAGCAGCACAGACACAGATCGATCTGGCCACCCAGACGAAGCGAGTCGACTTTTCGAAGGCGAGTTCCACGATACCGCTCCAGACAGGTACGCCTCTGCCTTCCGCATGTGTGGTGGGACAGATGTTCTTCAAGACAGATGCGCCGGCAGGGGCGAATCTGTACGCCTGCACGGCGACAAACACTTGGTCGGTGCAGGGTGGTATTACCGGAACCAACTGTTGGGCGGATGCCAACAGCCAGGTCTTGAAGTGCCAGGACCCGAGTGGAAACGTCTACACCGTAGTCAAGACGGCCACCATCGGGACAGCCAACCAGTGGGTGAGTTATATCGGCGCGGACGGCACGCCGCATACGTCGCAGCCCACGGCAGCGGCGGTCGGAGCCGTAGCCGACCCGGGGAGCAATGGCGTTCCGTACCGCGGCGGCTCGGGCACGGCCACGGTGGCGAACGCCGACCAGTTGAGCGGACCGTTCTTCTGCCAGGACGCCGGGACAAGCGGGGCCTATGCTTGCAGCCTGTCCCCGGCTATCACCGGGTACACAACCGGGACCACTTACTGGTTCCGCGCGAACACCGCCAACACGGGAAACGCCACGCTCAATCTGAACGGGCTGGGACCGAAAACGCTGGTGAAGCAAGCCAGCCAACCGTTGGCGGCGAACGACATTCGCGCCGGACAGTGGGTGATGGCGACCTATGACGGCACGAACCTGGAAATGCAAAGCCAGCCGGGCAATGCGGTGACGAGCGTCAACGGGCGCTCTGGCGCGGTGACGGCCCAGACCGGCGACTACACGTTCCCGCAGATTGGCGGGACCGCGAGCGCCGCTCAACTTCCAGCGACGGCGGTGCAGACCAACCAGGGGAATACGATCACGGCGGGCACGCAAGATTTCAGCCAGGCCGCGCATACGCTCCCCATGAAGTCGGGAAGCACGTCCGCGATGCCATCGACCTGCTCCGTGGGGGAAACTTACTTTGCCGCCGACGCGGCCGCCGGCGCCAACCTGTACGGTTGCGCGGCCGCGAATGTCTGGTCCCAGCAGGCGGGAGGCGGGAGCGGGAGCGGAGGCGGGGGCGGGGGCAGTTCCAGCCTTACCGTCAAAACCAGCGGCACCACGGTAGGATCGCGGAACACGATCAACATCATTCCGGGCGCGGGTATCACGCCGATAGTGACCGACACAGGGTCGCAGATCAACATCCAGATCCCCATCGACACCGCGGTGACGGACACGCGTCTGAACGCCGCATCGGGAGCCGATCTCCTGGTTGCGCCGGCCAGCAATTCCGGAACCGCCTACCTGGGTTGCCCCTCGGGGATCACCTCGCCACTGACATACGGAATGCTGGTTCACCTGGTGCCAGACCACGCATCGGCGGGCGGTGTGGCGACGTTCAACTACTGCGGCACGGGCGCGAGCGCGCTCGTGGAAGCGGACGGGGCGACGAACCTCACGAGCAGCGACCTGGTGGCGGGCCGCCAGCAGGATATCTGGTATGACGGAACAGAATGGCGGCTGAAGGTGCCCGCATCGTCCGGAAGTGCGGGTTCGGGGGCGGTTAACTCCGGGACGGCGGGCCAGCCGGCGGCATACGCGGCTACGGGGACGGCGGTCTCGGGCGTCACTGCCCAGGCATTCCGGTCATCGGCCTACGCTAATATCGACCAGGTTACTCTGGAAGGCGACACTAATTACTCGATAGCTGTTACGAATCGGGCCGTCGCCACCAATGCATCCTTCACCGCCGCGCGGACTTGGACGCTTCCGGCCGCAAGCGCGGTCAATGCCGGGCAGTTTCTATGTGCCACCGATCGGCAGGGTGCGATAACGTCCTCGAACACATTGACAATCGCTCCCAACGGGTCCGACACGATCAATAGAACGGCCTCGGGACTTGTGCTGGGGTTCGCCTATGAATCCACCTGCCTGATGTCGGACGGGATATCCAACTGGTCGCCTCTGGAGCAACCGCTCACTGCCGGGACCGGAATCAGCCTGACGAGTTCGGCTTTGGGTGTGACCGTGAGTTCGAGCGGCGGCGCGGCGGCCACTAACGGCACATCCGGCCAGGCTCTCACTTCGAACGGAGCCGGCGGATTTGGCACGCCTGTCACACTCGGCACGGCGGCGACAGCCAATACCGGCACAAGCGGCAGTAGCGTTCCGCTCTTGAATGCCGCCAATACTTGGAGCGCCGCGCAGGCGCTGGGGTCATCGACGGCAACGACCCAAAGCGCGGACGACGGGTCCACCAAGCTCGCGACGACGGCTTACGCCGACCGTATGCGGGCGCGCGCCATCGGTTACAGCTTTGCCAGTCCGACAACTTCCTCGCTCGCTTACTTGACCGTTCCCTTCGGCTGCACTATTTCAGCGTGGAACGCCACGGTGGACACAGGCACGATCGCCTGGGGAGTCTGGAAAGCGGCCACCGGGACGGCGGTCCCGACCGCCGGAAACTCTATTGTGGCAGGAGCGCCTCCGGCCATTGCAACTGGAACGGCGGTTCATTCCACGACTCTGACGGGTTGGACGACGGCGGTCGCAGCCAACGACATTTTTGCCTTCGCCGTGACGGCAGTCTCGGGACCGACGATCGCTTCGCTGGTTCTGGAGTGCGACCAATGAAACGACTGATTCTATCTTTACTGCTCGCCGCCCCGGCGTTTTCGCAAATTGCGGCGTGGAGCTCGGCGTCGGGCAACAACTCCGCCACTTTATCCGGATGCGCTACACACCACGCGTATTTTGTCGTGGCCAACGTCAGCAACACCAACTATTCGGGCGCCTTGCTTGGTACGACGATAATTTCCAGTACGTCGATCTCTTCCGGAAACTGGACTGCGGGAACAGAGCGCCGCGACACTTCGGGGGGCGGAGCCGATACGCAGTTGTTCTACGCGTACTCGGCCTCTATCGGCGACAGCGAGACGATCGGCGTGAGCGGAGGCAACAATCCTGATATATCGGCGCAATGTTACAGCGGCGTGCAGTCCACGTCTCCGCTCGACAAGGAGGTTGAAGGCGATGGCGGATGGGGTACCAGCATGCAGTTGTCTGTTTCCCCCGGACGGAACGGTGAACTTCTGGTATTTGGCTGCTCGGCGCAGTCTGTCAATACAACTCTGTCTATAGCTTCTGGCTTCACCATCGCGACGTCCTCCAGCACTACTGGCGAGCCGGGCTGCTTAGCTTATCTAATTCAGACAACAGCGGCAACAGCAAGTCCAACCCTGTCGGGATGGAATTTTCCATCCGGTTCTCTCATGTCCTTCAAGGCGGCTGCTGTGTCGATCTCAATCGGATTTGGAATTGTGATGTGAAATGAAACCTATACTTGTAGTCCTATTATCGGTATTACCCGCATGCGCCTCCCAGTCTGTCGCTACTACCGGGCAGGTTGGGCTTACGCTCTCTCCCTCCGGCTACAGCGCGGGCACCCAGCCGATGCGGTGGGAGGGCAGGCTGCATGGATTTGGCGCCACTCTGCCAACCGGCAACTATGGCTTTCTGCGCGTGGGCGACATTGCCATCAATCAGTTCTCCTGGGGACTTTACGTCGGAATTAATGGCAATATAAACGGGGACACCATCAACAACGCTACCTTTACATGCTGCGTCGGGGCCACGGGGGCGAATGGAGACCTGATATTTCGCGCCCAGCGCGATACCGCGGGAGTCAATTGCGGGGGCACCGCGTGCTACACCTTCGAGCTTTGTTGGACGCTGGGAGGTTCCTGCCTTTACCAGACACTGACCACGACCCTGGCATCCACCTGGAGCGGGGGCTCGATCTTTTGGCTCCAACAAGGCCTCGATCTGGCGTTCCTCCGTTGGTATCCAACCGTGGTCACCGCCGGGTTGAGCGGCGCCGGGTTAGCCACTCCCATTTCCATCGTTTCTCCGACCAACCCGTCCGCATTGATGGGAGATTGGGAGTTCGAGGGCAATTTGAGTGATTCTTCAGGGAATGCCGCTGCCTGGACAACCAGTTCAGGTGCGACGTCCTATGTAACGACACCAGTCTACAATCCGACGTGTTTTGCGGGCGGACAGCAAAGTCTCAGGGCGGGAACCGCGGCTACCCTGAACGGCACCGGCTCCATGCCACTGGATGGCGGCGCCGCACTGGCCTACGAATGGCAACAGGTCGCGGGGGTTTCCCCGGTGTCCGTGCAGTGGACCTCCTCTCAGCGAATTGGGCAGCCCACGGCAATCTTACCTCAGTTTGGGCCATACAACTTCCAGTTGACCGTCACCGATAGCAGCAATCACTCAAGCTCTTGTGCGGTTCACGATGGCGCAGCCCCGTCCGACAACAACGGAGTGGTGATCTATCCGCCGGGAGCGTTCTACTCCGCCGCGAGCACATTCCTTGGGTCGCTGATACAGTGGGGCAAGAACCCCTGGCCCTGGTATGACACGGCCCACAAGGCCGCGGCCGACGCCAACATCGCCACCCTCGGACCTCCGGTTGGCAATGGCGTGACCGTGACCACATTGAGTGCCGCCTTGGGAGCGTCGGACACTGTGCTCGCCGTCGCCAGTTCGAGTTTCAACAGTGGTAACACGGGGGGCGCGGCGGTCCTGGTCGGCTCGGAACAGATCCTTCTTGGCCCTAACGTCGACGCGACACATATCGCGATCTGGCAACGCGGCTACCGGGGGACCACGCCATCCACGGCCTCGTCCGGCACGCTGGTGAACCAGTTCTTCTACTGGGATTGGTGGGATTACCACCAGGGACCGGGGACGGTCAGCGCTACGGCGGGAAGCGCCACGCTGACAGGGACGGGGACGCAGTTTATCTCCGGTGGACAATATGCCGTCTGCAATGCGGATGGCACGCCTAACGGCGGCAGCTTCCCGGTGGTGTGGCACCCGACTGACTCAACAAAGAGCGGCAGGGTGGAAATCAGGGTGATTAGTTGTAGCAGCGATACCCAACTGACCATGAGCAACGCCTGGAGTCCCGGAGCGCCCATTCCCGGCGGGTCGGGCCTGACTTACAGCATCGGCACGACAGAGGAGGCATTTTGGCTGCAAGGAGGTGGCTCGCCCACCACGATCAACTACTACGACAATGTAGTCGGATACTACCTTCTGTATCTGCGATCCGGTATCGATACGTATTTACTCGCCGCCCGCCAGCTTGCCGACACATTTTATTTCAATCCATTTCTGGATCAGGGTTATGCGG
>Ga0326728_10020650_pt1 | contig 12527 bp, 13 predicted proteins | sample MB3enrmetagenome_FD_207602 | JGI IMG/M metagenome (GOLD analysis project Ga0326728, IMG submission 207602) | Lab enriched peat soil microbial communities from McLean, Ithaca, NY, United States - MB31MN | ecosystem: Environmental > Terrestrial > Soil > Wetlands > Peat | place: USA: New York...
AAAGAGCCATTCGGGTTCCCGAACTTTGCAAAGTTCGTCCAGCAGATGTTCATCATCCCGGCAACCAGCTTGTCCTCGGGAGTCAGTTTCTCACCATAGCGCGCGTCGACGGTATCGAACACAAACGGGATTTCCGTCGCGTGGGGCGCGCCCTTCCATTGCTTCCGCATCGATTCGGCAACATACGAGAAGCGATATTCATACGCGGGCTCGCCGAGACCTGCAATGGTGCGAGCCACGAAACGCGCCGGCTCAATCATGAGCTGGAACGCCGCAACCGTCGACCCGACAGTGCCGACGGAACCTGTGCCCGTGGGGTCGAACACGGCCTTCGCCTTGTCGCGATCCGGTCCAAATTGGGCCAGCAGATCGTCCATTGTCCGCCAGTGGTTGAACCCAATGTCCATGCTGTTTGCGCCTATGATCAGCGGAATCTTCGCGCCGTGTCCGGCGGCATAAACCGCTTCGGGAGTGTCTACCACCACTTTGCCGTCGATCATCGGTCCAGCATAAGTCTGCGCCGCCATCCCCATACTGGCCATGTTCAGGTGATCGACAACGGTCTCGGCCGGAAGTTTGCGCAGTGCGGCGATGGCCGCGTCATCGTCGCCGGTAATGCCATTTTTCTTCGCGAAGGCGATGCCAATGGATTCGGCCGAAGGCATGACGCCGTTCGCATGATCGAGATAGCGCGTAGGGAAGATTCCCGTTCGACCGCCGCCGGATTCGATGATGGCTTTCTGAAACAGCCCTTGTGCCATAGGCGAGGTCATCAGCGTGAGCACGGACATGCCGCCTGCCGATTCGCCAAACAGCGTGACGTTTTTCGGGTCGCCGCCAAATGCTGCGACGTTGCGGCGCACCCATTGCAGCGCGGCGATCTGGTCCATGTACGTGTAGTTCCCATGCGGCTCCGACGGGTTTTGCTTCGAGAGAGCCGGGAACGCGAAGAAGCCGAAACGGCCCACGCGATAGTTGAAGCTCACGAACACCACGTCCTTACGCGCGAAGTGGCTGCCATCATAAACCGCCGGCGAGCTGCCGCCATTGACGAAACCGCCGCCATAGATCCATACCATCACGGGGCGCTTCTTCGTGGGCCTTTCCGCCGGGACCCACACGTTGACGTAGAGGCAATCTTCGGCGGGCTTGACGCCGAGCGGCGCAGCATCGCCAGGGAAGGGAAGCTGCATGCAATCGGGGCCATATGCGGACGCCTCGCGAACGCCGGTCCATGGAGCGGCGGGTTGGGGGGGACGCCAGCGAAGATCGCCCACCGGGGGCGCGGCAAACGGGACGCCTTTGAAGGAGACGACGCCGTCAGCCGTTACGCCCTTCAGTTTTCCTGTGTCGACTTTGACGATGTCGGACGCGGCAACCGCGGTACCCACGGCCAGCGTGATTACGAATGCAACTGAGATGAATCTGTTATTGGTCATGATTTATGTTCTTGTCTTCCGCAGCGCCTCGTGCCAGCCAGAGAACAACTGTTCGCGAGTGGATTCGGGCATCTTCGGCTCAAAGACGCGGTCCTTCTGCCAGAAACTCTCGAGATCCTCGATGCTGGGGAAGAACCCAACGGCGAGGCCTGCGAGATAGGCCGCGCCAAGGGCAGTGGTCTCGATGTCCGCCGGGCGGACGATGGGCCTTCCGAGGATGTCGGCCTGAAACTGCATCAGGAAATTGTTGGCGGTTGCGCCGCCGTCGACGCGGAGCTCACGCAGCCGCTCGCCGCTGTCGCGTTCCATGGCTTCCACCAGGTCACGGGTTTGATAAGCGATGGCTTCCAATGTCGCGCGGACGATGTGGGCTCGAGTTGTGCCGAAGGTCAAACCCGTTATAGTAGCGCGAGCGTCGGAATCCCACCACGGCGCGCCGAGTCCGACAAAGGCGGGCACCACGTAAACGCCGCCGGTGGTCTCCACCGAGTGGGCCAGATCTGCCGTTTCGGCAGCAGTTGTCACCAGCCCCAGTTTGTCGCGCAGCCACTGCACTGCCGCACCCGCTACGAACACCGACCCTTCGATGGCAAATGCGCTTCTCGAATCCGCCGATGCGGCACGCGTGGACAGCAACCGATTCTCCGACCGGGGAACGCGATCGCCCGTGTGCATGAGCGCGAAACAACCGGTGCCATATGTGTTCTTGGACAAACCGGGCCGGAAACAGGCCTGCCCGAACAAAGCCGCCTGCTGATCTCCGGCGATGCCGGCGATGGGGATCTCAGCACCCAGATGTTCGGCTTCGGCAACACCGGCGACCCCGCACGAAGGCACAATGCGCGGCAGCATGGCACCGGGAATGTCCAACAAGTTGAGCAGATCCGCGTCCCATTCGCCTGCGGCGAGATTCATGAGCATTGTGCGGGAGGCATTGGTGACATCGGTGACGTGCGCGGCGCCGTTGGTGAGATTCCAGATCAGCCACGAATCCACGGTGCCGAACAGCAGATCGCCATTTCGGGCGCGGCTCCGGGCATCGGGGACGTTCTCCAGAATCCAGCGAATCTTCGTCGCCGAGAAATAGGCGTCCACCACCAGACCGGTACGCGAGGTGATCCAGTCGGCTTTATCGGACTGAGCCAGCTCATTGCAGAACTCGGCGGTGCGGCGGCATTGCCAAACGATAGCTGGTGCCACGGGTGCGCCGCTAACGCGATCCCACACCACGGTCGTCTCGCGCTGATTAGTGATCCCGATAGCGGCTATATCGCGGGCTTCGAGGCCATGGTCGGCCAGCACCCGGCGAGCCGAGACCATTTGAGCGTCGAGAATGTCCCGCGCATCCTGTTCCACCCAGCCGTCCTGCGGATGCGCGCAGGGGATCGGCATTGCAGTCATCGCCAGCCGCCGGCCGCGTTCATCGTAGAGCGCCGCGCGCACGCTGGTGGTGCCCTCATCGAGGGCGAGCACGAAAGCCATGGCAATATAGTATCGATATGTTCTTCAACCGCGTAAAGCCGAAGGTGGTGACGTTTCAGCAGCGCATCGATTCGCTGGCCGCCGCCGGATTCTCCACTCAACCCGCCGCTTCCGGTGGAGTGCGCGTCGCGCGTGGCAATTACGCGGCTGTAGTCAGCGAAGCGCCAGGCGGCCTGGTGCATCTCGGGAAAGCCGGCACTCTGCTGGGCGGCGAAATCGCCGAACTGGTGAGCGCGGGTTACCAGATGTTTTTCATGACGCGCACGGGCAAACGCATTCCCGCCCTCGCCGATCAGTTGCATGCGCTGCACGAATTCACCGAGGACCTGAGCGCGGCGCTGGGGGTCGACAGCCTCTATAATCAGGGACTCGGCACCACTTCAGCGCGGCACCTCTACGACCGCGTCGACGACCGCGATGTTCCCGGCGAGAAAGAGCCCTGGCGCGCGGTGAAGGCCGACGCGGCGTTCGGGGCGGAGTAATTATCGTTCATGCACGATTTCCCGGAGTTCATGAAAAATCCGGCCAATCGGATTGCATCGGGCAGCCAGGCCACTCCCGGCGTGGAAGGCTACGTATTCGATGGCGCCGATGGCAGCCAGATGGCCTTCTGGACCTGCCGTGAGACCGCGTCATCGGCAATGCACGTTCACGATTACGACGAATACATGACCGTGGTGCAGGGCTGCTACACGCTGATCATCGACGGCGAGCGCATTCCGGTGAGAGCAGGTGACGAGTACGTGATTGCCGGCGGGGTGCCGCACGCTGGTGAAGTAATCGCTGGCACGCGGACCATTCACGCGTTCGGCGGACACCGGGCGAATCGGGCCGGTAGCAGCAAGTCATAATCCCGCGCGCTGGTGCATCAGGCCGGTGGATTTCGCATCCGAGTCTTTACCCCACGTCCAATAGAGACCCAGATAGGCCACAGTCTCCGCCTGTCCTGCCACGCTGTGTCCGGCCATGAAGAGCACCTGGAATCCCGGCTTCCTGATGTAGTAATAGCCGCCGGCATCGATGAGCGTGGACTGACTGGTGCTCAACGCAGCCGCTCCTTCCGCCTGGTGGTAGAAAATCTCCGTGCCCAGCGTCCATCGCTTTCCAATGTCGCGCTGCACCAGCCACCCGGCGAAGGCGAAGTTGCGCATTCCCGGCGCTGAATTCAGGACCTCACCGGCGCCGCCGTATGTCGTCCATGGCCCGGCGCTTTTCTGCGCCCACACTGGCAGCCGCTCCCACACACGACCGTTGCCCAGCTCGGCACGCGCGCTCCCCGTGGGCAGTTCGAGAAAAGGGAAGATTCCGAACTCGGGCCGGAACTTCTTCTCGTGGACGAATCGATACTTGACGCCGAGTTCGGCGTCGCCGATTCCAAACGCTCTCGGACCGGGAGTTCCCACGAAGGTTGCGGCCGGAATCACCAGGTGCAACTGAACATCGGGTACGGCACCCCAGTTGAACTCGAACGCCGGTCCGAAGTAAAACGAACCCACGCTCGTGGTGTCGCTGGCGGAAAACAGGTAGGCTTCGTAATGTTTGAAATCCACGGGCTCGGGATCGTCGGTTTGAAACGGAGGACCGGCATGCAGGACGACGCCGCAAAGGATTAGGAGGGCCGTTCGACGCACGGGAATTCCGAATCAGAACGCGAGTCTTCGCGCTCGCGCTCCTCGCGCTTGACGGCGGCGAAAGTCTCCATCAGGTCGCGCCCTGCGGCAGCGCCTCCCAACTTCTTCCAGTCGGGCTCGTTCGGAACCAGAATATCCTCTGCCATTCTCAATACCCCAGCAGCCGCTCCGCTTCCTTCACCACATCGTCCACCTGCGGCAGGGTCTCATGCTCGAGTTGGGGATGGTAGCCGACCCATGTATCCAGCGCGCCCACGCGGCCCACCGGCGCGTCGAGTGACGTGAACAGTTCGTTGGCGATACGGGCGGCGAGCTCCGCGCCGTAGCCCCATGACAGGCAATCCTCGTGCGCGATCATCACGCGGTTGGTCTTCTCCACGGACTCTTTGATGGCCGCCCAGTCATAGGGCGCGAGCGTGCGCAGGTCGATCACTTCCACCGTATGCTCGGGGTTCTCCTTCTCCACCTGCAGCGCGGCGAGCAAAGATTTCTGCACCAGCGCGCCATACGTCACGATGGTCAGCCGCTGGCCGGGCTTCACCACCTTTGCCCGGCCGAAGGGAATGGTGAAATCCGGTCCGGGATGCGGCGAGCGGTTATACGGCTCTCGATAGAGCTTCTTGTGCTCGAGGAACAGGACCGGGTCTTCACATCGAATCGCCGTGCGCAGCAAACCGCAGGCGTCCAGCGCATTCGACGGCATCACCACGCGCAGCCCGGGATTGTGCGTCATAAACACTTCGCCGCACTGGCTGTGATAAATCGCGCCGCCATTCAAGTACCCGCCGATGGGCACGCGAATCACCATGGGCGCGCTGAAGCCGTTGTGCGACCGCCAGCGCAGCGTGGCCAGCTCATCGCGAATCTGCATGAACGCCGGCCAGATGTAATCGAAAAACTGGATTTCCGGCACCGGTTTGAGACCGCGCGTGGCCATGCCGGTGGCACGGCCCAGGATGCACGCTTCGGCGATGGGAGTGTTGAAGCAGCGCGCTGAGCCGAAGCGGATCTGCAGTCCCGCAGTAGTCTTGAAGACGCCGCCTTTACCTTTCACTTCGGAGAGGCTTTCTTCGCGGCAGCAATCGGCCACATCTTCGCCGAACACCAGCACGTGCGGATTGCGCTCCATTTCCTCGATCAACGTGAGGTTGATCTCATCCACCATGGTGCGTGGCTCGCCCTCGAACCGTGGCTCGGTCTCGAAGCGGTCGCCGGTGGGGTCCACTTCTTCCGAATAAAGGAATCGCAGAGCCGAACCATGCGGTGGAGGCAGGGCAGTGAGCGCTCGGTCAGTGGCCGCACCGATCTCCTCATCCACTTCATGCACGATGCGCTGCAGAGCCTGCCGGTCAAGCACGCCTTCCTCGATCAGCCACTCGGGAAACTTGCGAAGTGGATCACGGATCTGCTCGGCGTCGCGTTCCTCTTTCGTCTTGTACAGACGCTCGTCGTCTGACAGCGAATGGGAATACGGACGAATCACCGTCGCGTGTACCAGGGCCGGCCCGTTGCCCTTACGCACAGACGCGATGGCCTGCTCCAACGTGCGCCACGATGCGACAAAGTCGGTGCCATCCACTTCGTATCGGGCCAACCCCGGAAAACCGGAGAGCAGGTTCGACACGTTACCGCCGGGCGACTGCCGCTCCACCGGCGTGGAGATGGCCCAGCCGTTATCCTCAACCAGAATCAGCAGCGGCAGCTTATCGAGACACGCCGCATTCATCGCTTCCCAGAATTCGCCCTCGCTGGTGGCGCCGTCGCCCGTGCACACCAGCGTGATCTCATCGGATTCCGGCTTCAGGTAGCGGCTGGCGTGCGCGCACCCGACGCTCTGCACAAACTGCGTTCCCGTGGGTGACGACCCGCTCACGATATGCAGCTTCGGCGAGCTCCAGTGCGACGGCATCTGCCGGCCGCCCGATGATGTGTCGGACGCCGCGCCCACCGAATGCAGCATCATGTCGTCGGCGGTGAAGCCAAGGGCGAGGCTGAGCGCGCGGTCGCGGTAATAAGGATAGAACCAGTCGTGACCGGCCTTGAGCAGCATACCCGCGGCGGTTTGGATGGCCTCGTGGCCCGCGCCGCTGATCTGGAAGAAGATGCGATTCTGGCGCTTGAGCAGGATTTCGCGGTCGTCGATGCGCCGCGACATGTACATTGTCCGGTATGCGCGGACAAGTTCCTCGGGCGTGGGCCGCGTGGTGGCGGCTTTATCGATGCTGGTTTTCACAGCGATACCCTGTCCGATTGGCGCGGTCATCGGTAGCCGGTTCTCCCGTTCCAGTTTAGTACACGACGCCGCAATTCTAAAGAAACATTAACGTGGTAATGTTGTTTCGTGATGCTTTTGGTTTTCCTGGCCGCCGCGCTCGCCTGGCAGGCGCCGGACACCGAGCCGAAGCTGAAGACGCGCGATCAGACGCCGGTGATGAGCGCGACCGCCGCGCCATCGGATCGCCCCTGGGTGGTGCCCTCCGGCACGAAAATTCCCATCCAGTTGCAGCAGCCCCTTTCCACCAAAGACGCGCAGCCGGGAGACGCCATCTACGCGCGCACCTCGTTCCCCATTCTTGTGGATGGCCACGTGATGATTCCGCCGGGCACCTACGTGCAGGGCACTGTGGACAGCGTCAAACGCGCCGGGCGCATTAAGGGAACCGCCGAGTTGCGCTTCCACCTCACTACGCTCATTTATCAGAACGGTTACAGCCTGAACCTCGCGGCGATTGTCGAACAAGTGCCCGGCGACGACGGCACGCACATGAAAGAGCCGGGAACGGTGAAGCACGATTCCGAGAAGGCCAAGGACCTGGAGAACGTGGGCAAGGCGGCATCGGAAGGCGCGATGATCGGCAGTACGGCGGGCGCCTTGAGTGGGTCGTTGCGAGGCGTGGGTGTGGGTGGCATCTCGGGCATCGCCGCCGGAACATTGATCGCGATTCTAACCCGCGGCACCGATGTGCGTTTCGAGACCGGCACGGTGGTGGATGTCTCGCTGGCGCAGGCGGTGCCGGTTGATAAGGACAAGGTTAACGCCGCGGTCGCGTCGCGCTAACGCATCACACCGGTCTGCCGCAGTTGATCATCCAGGGCGTGCCGAAGCGGTCGACGAGCATGCCGAAACGCAGCGCCCAGAAAGTTTCCTGGATGGGCATCTGCACCGTGCCATTCTCAGCGAGAGTGCTGAAGATGCGCTCAGCCTCGGCTGCATCGGCGATATTGAGCGACACGGAAAAGCCCTGTGGTTTTTGGTAGCGATCCGGGGGCGCGTCGGCGCCCGCCAGAATCTGATCGCCGATGGCAAGCGAAACATGGAGGATCCGGCCATGCATGGCGGCCGGCGTCTGTCCGGCCAGTGGCGACTCGCCGACCTTCATCATCATCGTGATCGTTCCGCTGAGGCATTTCTCGTAGAACCTGAAGGCTTCTTCACACTGGCCATCGAAAGTCAGGTAAGGATGAATTTGCATCATGGTCGTTTCTCCATCATCTCGAGCAATGTATTCACCGTTCGCCAGTTTCTGCTCGTGCTGATGGTGGCGAGCTTCGAATCGAAATAAGCGTTAGTCAGTTTCGAGTTTCCCGCGCCGTTGGGCAGCCGCAGATAAATCTCCTGGCCCTGTACGATGAATTCGTCGGGTGGCGAGCGATGCGGGTCGAGCGAATCGACACGCCCCTGACTTGGCCTATCGGCAAGAAACATCACGTGCAGCGTCTCCGGCGCGGCCCCGGCCTTGAGAAGAGGATTTCCCGCCACCACCGCACGAAGCTGCTTCGCGTTGCGCAAAATCACCGGGGCACGAAATCCAAACTGCTTCTCGATCCGCTCCTGGATAACCTCGCAGAGCCGGGCCGGCGCCGTCTCGAAAACCACGTTGCCGCTCTGAATGTAATTGCGCACGTTGCCGCACCCGGCATCGACGAACATCGCGGTCAGATCTTTCATCGGGAGCTTATTCTTCCCGCCGACGTTGATCCCGCGCAGCAGAGCCACCCATGTTTCCGGCATGACATTTGTCATGATGACATTTGTCACCGCTCGGTGCTGACGTTTCGCACTGGTTTCAGCGGTGCGTGCGGCGCACCATTGGTCCATGGTGATTGCCGAACTTCGAAACGTAACCAAACGATACGGGCCGGTGACCGCGCTGGCGGGCATCAATCTCGAGATTCCGCGCGGCCAGCTTCTGGCATTGCTGGGACCCAATGGCGCCGGGAAGACCACGGCCGTGCGCCTTCTTCTGGGACTCTCCACGCCCGATTCCGGCGCCGCCCGTATTTTCGCGCGCGACCCGCGGGAACGCAGCGCTCGTACTCGAACGGGGGCCATGCTGCAGGTTGGCCGCGTACCGGAAACCCTGCGTGTATCGGAGCACATCCGGCTTTTCTCCAGCTATTATCCGAACCCGCTGCCGTTCGACGAAGTGGTTCATGCCGCGGGACTCGAAGGGATCGAGCGGCGGCTGTTCGGGCGTCTCTCCGGCGGCCAGAAGCAGCGGGTCCTGTTTGCGCTGGCCATCTGCGGAAACCCCGACATTCTGATGCTGGATGAGCCAACCGCCGGTCTCGACGTGGACAGTCGGCGCGGCCTCTGGCGGCACATTCGCTCATTCGTCGCGCGCGGGGGCAGCGTTCTGCTTACCACGCACTATCTGGAAGAGGCCGACGCTCTGGCCGACCGCATTGTGGTGCTCAATCAGGGGCGCATCGCCGCCGAGGGCACATCGTCGGAGATTCGACAGCGGACCGCGTCGCGCAAGATCCGTTGCATCACTTCGCTGGAAGAGCCGCAAATCGCGGCCCTGGCCGATCGCGTTTCGGTGCGCCGCGACGGGCTGTTCACCGAAATTGTCGCCACCGACTCGGATCATCTGGTGCGGCGGCTCTTTGCGCAGGATCCCAACATGCACGATCTGGAGGTCACCAACGCGGGTCTGGAAGAAGCGTTTCTGGCAATCACGGAGGCACGGTCATGACGAAGGCGATTTTGTTGGAGATTCAGTGCGAGTTTCTCTCGCTGTTGCGGATGCCGCGATATTCGGTGTCTATTGTGGCGTTCCCGGTGATGTTCTACGTGTTCTTCGGCGTCGTGCTAAAGAACGGTCCGTTGAATGGCATCGGGCCGTCCGTCTATGTGCTTTGTACCATGGCCGCATTCGGCGTGATGTTCGCGGCGCTCATGGGCCTTGGGGTGGGCATCGCCGCGGAACGCGGGCTGGGATGGCTGGAGGTGAAGCGCGCCAGTCCCATGCCGCCGTCGGGCTGGTTTATCGCAAAGCTGGTGAGCGCGCTGATGTTCGGCACCATTATCGTGACCATTTTGTTCACACTGGCGGTCACCGTGGGTGGCGCGCGCATGCCCGTGCAGCAATGGGCCGAACTCGGTGGAGCACTGGTGGGCGGTGCGCTTCCGTTCTGCGCTATCGGCTTTTTCCTCGGTTACCTGATCACGCCGAATTCGGCGCCCGCTATGATAAACCTGGTGGCGATGCCAATGGCGTTTTGCTCCGGTCTGTGGGTTCCTCTGCAATTTCTGCCGCATCCGCTGCAGCAGATTGCGCAGGCACTGCCGGCCTATCATCTTTCTGAGATGACTCTAGCCGTCGCCGGCGCCTCCGGCCACGGGAGCGTCGTTTCGCATATTCAGGCGCTGGCGGGCATCACGGCCGTCTTTGTCGTATTGGGATGGCGGGTGTGGCGGCGCGATGAAAGCCGAGTTCATGCCGGGTGACATCGCAGCAGTAAGAAAATACCCGTTCCTGCCGCCGAGCCGCCACGTGGGATGGCTGCCGTACGTGTGGCTCATCTACCTGATGAATTTCGTGATCGAGCCGGCGTTCGGCCACGCGTCGGCGCTCGAGTGGGTGCTGACGGGGCTCGGGGTTCTGGCTTTTCTGCCCCTCTACTTTCTGGGTTATTGGATCTGCGGTCACAGGTCGGCCTGGCTCGCTTCCGGGATGTGGCTCCTTGGCGCATTGTTCGCCCATTGGAATCCTGCCGCAAGCTGCTTCGTTATCTATGCCGCGGCCTGTGTGCACGATGTCGGGGAACCCAAAGTGGCGTGGCGCTGGATCGGTGCGTTTTTTGGCCTCACCGCACTTCAGAGCTGGGTTATGCATCTCAGCCCCTATTACTGGACTGTGGCGCTGTGCTTTACACCGCTTGTTGGCGCCGTGATGATCGACCTGCATCGAAAGAGGAAGATGGACTGCCGTCTCGAACTCGCCCAGGACGAGATCGACCGCCTGGCCCGCATCGCCGAACGCGAGCGCATTGCCCGCGATCTGCACGATCTGCTGGGCCACACCCTGTCGGTGATCGTGCTGAAGTCGGAGCTGGCGTCCAAGCTGGCGGAGACAGACCCTCCGCGAGCCGCGCAGGAAATCCGCGACGTGGAACGGATTTCGCGCGAAGCTCTCACCGAAGTGCGGGCGGCCGTCCGCGGTTACCACTCGGTGGGGCTGGACGCGGAGCTCGAACATGCGCGGGAGGCGCTCACCGCCGCTGGCATCGAATTCGACAGCAAGGTGGAACCCGTCACCGTCTCGGCGTCGCAGGAGAGCGTGCTGGCCCTGGCCATTCGGGAAGCGGTGACCAACGTGGTGCGCCACGCCGGCGCTAAGTCCTGCCAATTGGCGTTGCGCTGCCGCTACTTCGGCTGCGAGTTGGAGATTGCCGACGATGGCCGCGGCGGTTCCGATCCGGACGGCTTCGGCCTCAGCGGAATGCGCGAGCGCGTGGAGACGTTGGGTGGCACGCTCGAACGGGATGGGTCTGAGGGGATGCGGCTGATTCTGCGCCTGCCTGTGCCCGGAGCAAATCGGAACGCCGCGAGCGGGCCGGCCGTCAGCGGGATGCCAGCCACCGGGACCCAGGCCAGCGAGACCCACAGATGATTCGGGTGCTCATCGCTGAGGACCAGGCGCTGGTGTTGGGAGCGCTGGCCGCGCTGCTGGAAATTGAAGGCGACATCGAAGTAGTGGGCCAGGCGCGCAACGGCGCCGAAGCGCTCGACATGGTGGGCCGCCTGCGGCCCGACGTGCTTCTCACCGATATCGAAATGCCGCAGATGACCGGGCTCGATCTCGCCGCGGAACTCAAGCGGCAACAAGCGCCGGTGCGCGTTATCATCGTCACTACTTTTGCCCGCCAGGGATACCTGCGCCGGGCGCTCGAAGCGGGCGTCTCCGGTTATCTGTTGAAAGATTCCCCGGCGGCTCAACTGGCCGACGCGGTGCGCCGCGTTCATGCGGGACTGCGCGTGGTGGATCCCGAGCTCGCCTCGGAAGCATGGGCCACAGCGGACCCGCTGACCGATCGCGAACGGCAGGTGCTGCGCCTCGCCGACGAGGGCTCCAGCGGGGCTGAGATCGCCGGGAAGCTGAGCTTGTCGGAGGGGACTGTTCGAAACTACCTCTCGGAGGCCATCAGCAAGCTCGGAGCCTCCAATCGGACCGAGGCAGCGCGCATGGCTCGCCAAAAAGGGTGGCTGTAGCAAGCGCATTTCTGTGATAGTCTGACCTCTTCAGAGATTCATTTCATAAATCTGGTGTGTTTGGCGCCAAACCAGCACCGGCGTTGTGTTTGCGCGCGCGGAGGACGGGTGCATGCCAATATTACAGTTTCGTATCGATAAACGAACGATAATCGTGCTTATTGCGCTGACCGCAGGCAGGCTGATGGCCGCTGTTCCAATCGCAAATGTCGACAACTTCTGGCTCCCGATCACCAATGCGGAGATGACGATGAAAGCGCCCGTGGTGGATCCCAAAGCCGGGGTCGAAGCGATTTTCTGGCGCATTCATGTGATGGACAACGACACGCCATCGGAAACCGTCCGGATTACCGTTCATTATGTCCGCCTGAAGGTGTTCAACGAACAGGGCAAGGACAAAGCCGCCACCATCGAGATTCCGTTCGGCTTCAGGTCCACGGTTGGCGACATCTTCGGCCGAACCGTGCGCCCGGACGG
>Ga0326728_10020652_pt1 | contig 12525 bp, 10 predicted proteins | sample MB3enrmetagenome_FD_207602 | JGI IMG/M metagenome (GOLD analysis project Ga0326728, IMG submission 207602) | Lab enriched peat soil microbial communities from McLean, Ithaca, NY, United States - MB31MN | ecosystem: Environmental > Terrestrial > Soil > Wetlands > Peat | place: USA: New York...
CGGGCACGTCGCGCTCCGGGCCGATGTAATCCAGGATTTCCGCCGTGTAGCGCCGTGTAATGCGCTCCAGTTCCCCCATCGAGAGCTGGGAGGGATCACAGACAACACCGCCCTTGGCTCCTCCAAAAGGAATGTTGACGACCGCGCACTTCCAGGTCATTTCCGCGGCCAAGCCCCGAATTTCGTCCAGCGTCACATCCGGCGAGTAGCGAACGCCACCCTTGCAAGGCCCGCGCGCAATACTGTGCTGCACGCGGTAGCCGTCAAAGACCTTGAGCTGTCCATTGTCCATCGCCACAGGAATGTGCACGATGATTTCCCGGTTTGGGCTGCGCAGGTACTTCTTCAGGCCCTCGTCCAGTTGTAGCTTGTTGGCTGCCACGTCGAATCGCGCCGCCATGGATTCATAAACGCTAAGTTCCTTTTCCGTTTCACCAACCTTCATATCACCCCCAGAAACTTCATCTGCTCACACAAGAAAAACCGGGAGCTGCCATCCAGCTCCCGGCTCCCGATAAGAGGGACTCTTGCCTTACGGATAGAGGCCACGCAGTGTGGTGGCTTCGGCAACGCGGCTGATGCCCAGCATATTGGCGGCGGTTCGCATTCCCACCTTGCGAACCAGGTGAATCTTCAACACGTCATTGAAGCTCGTCTTCATGACGCGCTCCAGGCGGTTGTAAACGTCCTGGGCTTCCCAGAACAGGTGCTGTTCGTCCTGGACCCATTCGAAGTAGGAGACGGTCACGCCACCGGCGTTGCAAAGGATGTCCGGGATGATGAAAACGCCCTTGGCCTCCAAGATTCTGTCCGCCTCAGGGGTCAACGGGCCGTTGGCCGCCTCCGCGATAATCTTGGCATGGATGCTTGGGGCGTTCTCGCCGTGGATGACGTTTTCCAGCGCGGCCGGAACCAGGATGTCGCACTCCAAGGAGAGCAATTGCTCTGGAGTTATGGACTCAGAAGCCGGGAACCCGACCACTGAGCCGGTCTTCTCCTTGTGCAACATCAATTTCGGAATGTCAATGCCATCCCGGTTATAAATGCAACCCTTGGAATCGCTGACCCCGATCACGTAAGCCTGATTGCTGTCCAACAAGTGCGCCGCGATTGAACCCGCATTGCCGAACCCTTGGACAACCACCTTCGCGCCTTTCATTGGAATGCCCAGGTGTTCACACGCTGACTCCAGCGTGTTGAAGACGCCGCGCCCGGTCGCTTCGTTGCGGCCCAGCGAGCCTCCCAGGGCGATGGGTTTGCCCGTGACCACGCCCGGGATTGGATACCCCTTAGTCATGCTGTAGGTATCCATGATCCAAGCCATGACCTGGGAGTTGGTATAGACGTCCGGCGCGGGAATGTCTTGGTCCGGCCCGATAAGGGGAAGAATCGCGCTGGCGTATCGGCGAGTGAGTCGCTCGATCTCGACTTGCGACATCTGCTTCGGATTACAAGTTACGCCGCCCTTCCCGCCACCAAACGGGATGTTAACCACCGCGCACTTCCACGTCATCCAGGTTGCGAGGGCCTTCACTTCATCCACTGTAACATTGGGGTGATAGCGGATGCCCCCTTTGGCAGGGCCGCGCGCTGTGCTGTGTTGAACGCGGAACCCCTGAAAACATTGAATCTTCCCGTTGTCCATCCGCACTGGCAAGACGACGGTTAGTACCCTTTCGGGATACTTGATCATATTTCGCACGTTTTCGTCGAGTTCCAACGCATCTGCCGCGAGGTCAAAGTTCTCCATCGCTGAGTCATATGCGTTCTTCTCGACTACAGCCGTATTTGGCATATAGTACGCCTCCTCTTCTTCACTTGATTTGAGTTGATTGCCTTAAGGTCGAACACTTATCCCCCACCAAGCAAGATACTCCCGGCAAGCCCCACCCGCAAGAGCCAAAGTGTCGGTCTGAATAGTATTGTAAATGGTGAATTGTAAATACTGGATGCATCGCACCGGCTCGAGCAGGCGAAGCTGGTTGAGGATGTCGTTCTGCGCGATGCGTGTTGCCGTGGCGGTGAGCGCCATGACCGGAGCGGGACGCTAAACCGGGAGGTATTGGCCCAGCATGCGGTAATCCGGACGGAAGTCGTGCCCCCATTGCGAAATGCAATGCGCTTCGGTTTACACTTTACTATTCACTATTTACCATTGGTATTAATTCACGCGACCCACTTGTGGCCAACACTGGGGCAGGCTGGGGGATAGCTTTCGCAGCTACTTCGGGGCTCGAGACGAGCTTCCAGGAGTTCTTCTCGCGCAACAGGCGGGACACTAGTTGGGCGTGCATGGCATGACCGGCACGTTCCGCAACCACGTGACCGATCAGAGGGTGGCCGAGCAGGGAAAAGTCCCCAATCAGGTCCAGAAGTTTGTGCCGGCAAAACTCGTCAGGGAAGCGTAACCCCTCAGGATTAATTACGCCCTGGCGGTCGAGCACCACGGCATTCTCCAGGGAGCCGCCACGGATCAGACTGTTCTTGCGAAGCATCTCGAGTTCTTCCAAGAAGCCGAAGGTCCGAGCGGGGGCGATTTCAGTGGCGTAGTTGGACGAGCCTGACGCGAACTCGATGGATTGTACCCCGATCAAGGGATGAGGGAAAGCTATGCGATAGGTGACGCGGAAAACCTCCGCCGGGTAGACGGCGATGCGCCTCATTCCATCAACCACTTCCACGGGTTTCAGGATTCTGATAAAGCTTCTTCTCGCCCGCTGGCGGCGAATCCCGGCTTTCGTGATAAGTTCGACGAAGGGGCGCGCGCTGCCGTCCAGTATGGGCAGCTCCAGATTGTCAATCTCCACCAGGACGTTATCCACGTCCTGTCCCGCAAGGGCTGAAAGAAGATGTTCAGTGGTGGAGATCAATACGCCTTTCTTCATCAAGCTGGTGGCGTAGCTCACCCTGGCCACATTCCGGGACTGGGCCTCAATTATGAATCCTTCGAGATCGGTGCGCCGGAACACGATGCCCGTGTTGGCAGGGGCGGGGCAAAGACGCAAGTTAACCTTGACGCCCGTGTGAAGTCCTATCCCGGAGACGGCAGCGGGCGCTGCAATAGTATGTTGGTTGGTCAAATTTCCCCTCCAGAGAGAGGATTATCAGCACTTGTTTGGCCAGTCGCCGCAACTTCATTTATCCCTATATTTATCAGTAAGTTATTCGATTTCCTTAGGCTGCAAGCAAAACCCCAGACGTGTCAATTTTACAACAAAAACTCAAACTTGTGTGCCTTCTCGGAACCTGTGCCAGCAAGGGTTGGGCCCTGTTTGAACTTATTGTATGAATCTTCAGACATTCGTTTTCATCTGTATTTATGCGGGTTCGAATGCGACGAAACCGCTCTGGAGGTCCACCCGCCGCGGCGGGACAGACAAAGTCAGCTCCTTCAGCTCTCGGTCAATACTTCGTCAAGGGCAGCTTTTCAGGACCTGCAGAAGCGTGGTGCCGAGTCGCTGGGACGACCCAGGGAAGGAACTGTACTCGAACCGTCCGGCTGGAAGCGAACGGGCGTATACTCTGCATGGCGGCCGGAAGGCCGAAAAGGAAATTCCGGACCCAAACAAAAAAAGTATACTTGGTAGACCATTGCACGTCAGATTAGATTGTATGACGGGCGCGAACCCAAATTTGAGGAGCGGTCGAGCGGGCGCAGGTGCGGGGTTCATCGAACAAGACGCCGAATCGCGCTCGGGGACAACCAAACGTGGAGCATGTTGATTAAGAGGGCGGTGGAGATTCGCTCGTCGGAGGTCACTCCGCAGTGGCTTTATGTGAACCGGCGCCAATTCCTGACGGACGCACTGGGAGTAACCGCGGGGGCGCTTGTGGGGCGGGCTTTAAAGGACGTGGTGTGGCCCGCACAGAGGGTCCAGGCGGAAAGCACACTTAAAGTTGCCCAGAAGAGTCCGTTCAGCACGAACGAGCAGGTGACGCCCTTTAACGACGTCACTCACTACAACAACTTTTACGAATTTGGGGTGCAGAAGGAAGACCCCGCCAAGAACGCGCAAAAATTTCGCACTTCTCCATGGAAAGTGAAAGTGGGTGGGTTGGTGGAGAAGACGCGCACGTTTTCCCTCGAGGAGCTACAGCAACTGGCCCCGCTCGAGGAGCGCATTTACCGTCACCGGTGTGTTGAGGCTTGGTCGATCGTGGTGCCGTGGATCGGCTACTCCTTCAACACGCTGCTGAAAGAGGTCGTGCCCAAGCCGGAGGCAAAATTTGTGGCGTTTGAAAGTTACTACGACCTGGGGCAAATGCCTCTGGGGCGTAACGCGGGCATACCCCTCCCCTACGTGGAGGGTCTGCGGTTGGACGAAGCCATGCACCCACTGGCGTTGCTGTGTTTTGGCATGTACGGACAAACGCTGCCCAACCAGGATGGCGCGCCGGTGCGCATGGTGCTGCCGTGGAAGTATGGGTTCAAAAGCATCAAGTCGCTGGTGAAGATCGAGTTGGTGAAGAAGGAGCCCCCCGCCACCTGGAATATGTTGGATCCCCACGAGTACGGATTTTATTCGAACGTCAATCCCAACGTTGACCACCCCCGTTGGACCCAAGCCAAAGAGCGCCGCCTGGGTGAGTTCTTCCGGCGCCCCACGCTGATGTTCAATGGATATGCCGACCAGGTTGCATCCCTTTACAGCGGCATGGACCTGCGGAAGTATTTCTGAGTGGAGGGGGCTTGAGAAAAGTTCTCCGCAGCAAGTGGATCAAGTTGCCGGTCTTCCTATTGTGCTTGGGCCCTGTGAGCGAGCTCGCCTGGCGGGCGCTCAACCACGATCTGACGGCTAATCCCATCGAGTTCATCACCCACTTGACAGGGGATTGGACACTGAACTTTGTCGTGATCACGCTGGCGGTGACGCCGGCGCGCAAACTGCTCCACTTGCCGGAGCTCATCCGGTTTCGCCGCATGCTGGGGTTGTTCGCTTTCTTCTACGGGCTGCTCCACTTCAGCACCTGGATCGGCGTGGACAAATTCTTTGACTGGACGGAAATGCTTCACGACGTGCGCAAGCGGCCGTTCATTACGGCGGGCTTCACAGGTTTTGTGCTGATGATTCCCCTCGCCCTCACTTCCACCGCAGGTTGGATTCGCCGTCTGGGAGGCAAGCGCTGGCTGGCGTTGCACCGCCTCATCTACGTCACGGCTGTGGCCGGGGTGGTCCACTACTATTGGCTGGTCAAATCGGATGTCCGCAAGCCGCTGTTTTATGGCGCTTTGGTGGCGCTGCTCTTCGCCCTCCGTGTTGGATTTTGGTTGGCCCCGCGGCGCGGCAGGCCGGCAGGCAGGACGATTCCATCCGGGATCACAACGGCCGAGACGGCTTGAAGCAGGAAGCGCTCCTCCACCAGCGCTTCCTTGCGCATCAGTTCCCCAAATGACAATTCAAAAAGGCACGGGTCAGCGCCCACGCTCGCATTGCCGACTCAGGGTGGTAGCTAACAAAGGAGATTCCACTTTAAAGACAGTTGGACGGTGTCGCTCCGGTTTACGAGGATAGGGTACAATGGCCAACGACGTCTGACCCAGGAGGAAAAACTTGGCCGAATCCCAGCAGGGCAAGAAGCTAGTTTTGATTGATGCCATGTCGCTGGTTTTCCGAGCGTTCCACGCGCCCATGCAGATGGAGCTCCGCTCGCCCGGCGGCATGCCTACCAAGGCGATTTACATCTTCGTTCGAACCCTACGGAAGATCCTCAAAGACCACCGGCCTGATTACGTGGCCGTGGCCTTTGACCTTGCCGCTCCAACCTTTCGGGACAAGCTGTTTGAAGAATACAAGGCAAACCGTCCGGCTTTCCCTGAGGAGCTCGCGCTCCAGCTTCCCTATGTGCGCCGGTTTTGTCGGGCGCTTGGGCTTGAGTTGGTTGAGAAGGAAGGGTATGAGGCCGATGATGTGATGGGGACGCTGGCAGAGGGCGCCTCGGCTCAAGGGACGGATGTCTTTATCGTGTCCGGCGACGAAGACCTTTTTCAACTCGTGAACGACCGTGTCAAGGTTCTCAAGCCCTCGCGCGGGGCGAGCGACAGCGAAACAATGTGCGATGCTGAGAAGGTCAAGGAAATCCTGGGCGTCGAACCTTCCAAGGTCGCGGATTGGCTGGCGCTGACGGGGGATTCCAGCGACAACATCCCAGGCGCGCGACCCTTTCCAGGCCAAGAGCCTCCTGCAACGCCGGGCGGCAAGAAGCGAAGCTACATCGGGCCGAAGGGCGCCACAGAACTAATCCGGAAATTTGGGACGCTCGACAAGGCGCTGGAAAATTTCGCGCAAGAGGAAAAGCAGAGCTACCGCGAGGCGTTGCGCGATTTCCGCAATGAAGCATTGCTCAGCCGCGAGTTGGCAACCATCCGCACGAACGTTCCATTGGGAGTCGGCCCTGGTGAGCTCAAACTTACCCTCCCTGACTTTTCCGAACTGCAGGCGTTGTGCCAGGAGCTGGGGTTCACTTCACTGCTGCGTGAGTTCTTGGAAGAAGCGCCGGCTGCGGCGCACGCAGCGGCAGAGGTTGAGGAACTGCAGACGCCGGAATCGCTCGGCAAATGGCTGGACGGCCTGGAAGAGCGTGCTCCTGTGGCGATTGGGCTGGCGGTCGAGGGCGAGGAGAGTTTCTCCGGCCGGCTTGAACGTCTTGGTCTCTCCGATGGCAGGCGGCTGGCCAGTGTTTCCGCGACGCCCAGCCTTATCGATGCTATGAAGCCCTTTCTCTCTGCTGTGTCGCATCCTAAGGCGGTTCACAACTCAAAGCTTCTTCGCTTGCTGCTCGGGAAGAGTGGCGTAGGGCTGGCGGGTGTCAAAGACGATACCATGCTTTACTCCTACTTGCTTGACCCGCTGGCCACGAGCCATGCGCTCGAGGACGTAGTGCTCCGCCGGCAGGGCCGCAAGCTCTTCAATTCCGTTGCAGAATGGGCGGACGCCACGCGCCAGCTTGCGGCGCTGTTGGTGCCCGAGATTGCGCGGGAAGAATTGAAACGGCTCTACGAAGAGATCGAGTTGCCGCTATCGGGCGTCCTGGCGGATGTGGAGGCGTTTGGTGTCCGGCTGGACGCAAAGGTTCTGGCGCGCATGTCGGGTGAATTCGATAAGGAGCTCACAGACCTCACGCTCGAGATCTACGACCTCGCCGGACAGCCATTTGACATTGACTCGCCGAAACAGCTTGGCGAGATTCTGTTCGAAAAGCTGAAGCTGCCGGGTGGCAAGAGACTGAAGAAAAGCGGGCAATATTCCACCGAAGCGTCGGTTTTGGAATCTCTCGCTGAGAAACACGAATTGCCGCGGAAAATCACGGATTACCGGACCCGGACGAAGCTGAAATCCACCTACCTTGACGCGCTGCCCAAGTTCATTAACCCTGAAACAGGCCGTCTCCATACGACCTTCAACCAAACTGTGGCGCGCACCGGACGCCTTTCCTCGTCCAACCCGAACCTGCAAAACATTCCCATCGGGGACGAATTCGGGCTGCGCATCCGCTCGGCATTTGTTGCTGACTCCGGCTGTCGCCTGATCTCTGCCGACTATTCGCAAGTGGAACTCCGGGTGCTTGCCCATCTGGCCAACGATCCGGTGCTGATCGAGACTTTCACGCGCGGCGAGGACATTCACGCGCGCACGGCGCTCGAAATCTTTGGAGTGCCTCCCGCCCTCCAGACCCACGAGCATCGCAGAATGGCGAAGGCCATCAACTACGGCGTGGTTTACGGACTCAGCTCCTTTGGTTTGGCTGGCCGCACCGGCACCAGCAAAACCGAGGCGCAGCAATACATTGACGCGTATTTCCGCCGCTACAGTAAGGTGAAGGAGTCGCTTGACCACTTGGTCGAGGAAGCGCGAACCACCGGCCGCGTACGGACCCTTTTCGGCCGCCTGCGTCCGATCCCCGAGATCCATAGCCCGGATGCGCCGTCCCGTAACCGCGCCGAGCGCGAAGCCATGAACACGCCGGTGCAGGGAACTGCCGCCGACCTCATGAAGCTGGCCATGATCAAAGTCCATGCCCGCCTCCAGGGGGAGAAGATGCGCACCCGGATGCTCCTGACCGTGCATGACGAGTTGGTGTTCGAGGCGCCGGAGGCAGAGTTAGAGCAGGCTCGCAAGATTGTTGAGGCCGAAATGGAAAGCGCCTACCCGCTTAAGGTTCCCTTGCGAGTAGATATCGGCGTGGGCCAAAACTGGAAGGAAGCGAAGTAGGCGGGAAGCGATAGACAGTATGTGGTATGTGGTGCATGTGCCACCCGAGGAGTCAGTGGCGGGCCCGTGGCCTAGCTCGCTTCACGCACGCATTCGGTGTGGCCCAGCCCAGGTTGTGGCGAACAATTGGAGAGACAAGTCACTCATTACTCAGTTCTATAGCTTCTCCATAAACTCCTCGGGTGGGACCTTGGCCTGTTGAAGAATTCCCCGCAGGGTGCCAATAGCTAGCTCGCGGTGGAGCGGCACAACGCAGCCGACGGATCCTTGAGCTGTTTCCTTCTTGAGAATCACGTGACTCCCACGCTGCCGAACTCGTCGGAACCCTAATCGCTCCAGTGCCCGAATCGCCTCTTCTCCCGATACCCGGCGGAGCTTAGGCATAAGTTGCCTCGAACGTTGTCAGCAAGGGGCGGCCGACATTGGGGAGGGGAAACTCTTCCAGATAAAGCTCCGTGGCTTCTTTAAGATTGGCGAGAGCATTCTCGATCGTCGTGCCCTGACTCACAGTGCCCAGCTCAGGACAGGTGGCGACGTACAAGTCGTCTTCCCGATGAATGACCGCCGTGAAGGTCTGCACTTTCATTGGCATGTCCTCCTGGCTCCCCAGAGCCTAATCTCAGAAGTTTCCAGTTGGCCTTCCCACATCAGAGATTATACCTCCGTGCATCTCCAACCGAGCCCTTGCAGCGCTTCTTCTTCCCCGGGATGGTCCTACCGACTTTTTTCTGCCCGCCGCGAGTCCCGAAGGCCTGCCGCCGAAAAAAAGGTCACTTGTTCGACAGGGTGGGAACAGCTTTCGATGCCAAAAGGCGGGCATCGGACGTTACCAAGGTCAGCCCCAAGCTTCTCGCTGTCGCCACCAGAAAGCGGTCCGCTGGATCAGGATGGGGCAGGCTGAAGCGCGCCGTCTCCAGCACAATCTCGGCGGTGAGCGGCGCCTCCTTGAGCGGGGCCACCGCTTTCGTGATCCACTCCACAATGTCACCGCCCAAGGCCATGCGGCGCTTATCTACCAACAGGACCAACTCCCAGATACTGATGGGGGAGAGCCAGACCTCGTTAGCATGGTTCTCCAGCGCCCGTCGAACCCTCGCGGAGAGCTTCTCCGGAGCGACTTGGCTCCAAATCCAGACGTGAGTGTCCAGCAGCAGTCTCAACGTCCAGCCTCCCAGTCGCTCTCTTCACCGGCCGGAGAGACGATATCGCCGAGGATTTTCGCGCTGCCCACCATGGACCCAATCCAGCTCTTGGGCCGGGGGGGCGCCGAAGGCGGGACCACTTCCGCTACCGGCTGTCCGAAGCGCGTGATCAACACCGGCTTCTTGGTGCGCCGAACCCTCTCCAGGACCGCGAGGCACGTTGCTTTGAATTCTGAGATGGCCATACTCTCCATATGCGACTCCTTGCTCCAGTATACCATGGTCGACGACCATGGTCAATTCATTTCTCAAGGGAGTCGCACGAGAGTGACATCGCTCAGGTCATTGCCTGCGTGATCGAAGGAGATGACGCCGGAGGCGCCGGCGTAGGGGGAGAGTTCGGCCAGAGCGTCTCGCAGGCGGGCGCGATTGGGGCCGGAGCGGCGCAGAGCGGCGGCAAGAATCCGCACGGCGTCGTAGGCTTGAGCGGCAGCCGGAGTGAGAAGGGCTCCGACACGCTCGCGGAAGCGTTTCTCGAAGTTCTCACGCAGCGGGGTTTCCGCAAGGCGCGGGGTGACGATCCAAATATTCTTTTGGTCTGTGGCCGAAGAATCTACAAGTCTTAGTGAACTGCTCGCTCCCGTGTTTCCATCAGAGGCCGAGACAATTCCGTCATAACCACTCGCGGCTTCGTCGGACATCTTCGAAGCCCGCTCCTGGCATTTACAGTGCTTGGGCGCTGATTCTTCGAAACTTCCCTGAGCTGCTTCTTGGCAGAGATAAACCGGCGCGGTCGGGAATCTGCTGCGAAATCGCGCCACCAAGCTCGCCGCCGATTCATGCCCCGTCCAAAAAACCACAGCGTCGGGCTTCTGCGCCGCGATTTGTTTGGCTACAGAGTCCGGGTTCCAATCGGCCGGATCAATCGCTAACTCGATAGCAGGGGGAGCATTCAATTCGCGCGCCGCCTTTTCAAATTGCTCCCCACCCACTCGCCCGTCATGACCGTTTTCGGTGATAAGGATGACCTGCTTCAGTTTGCGTGCAACGTAGATGTCCCGCGCAAAGGCGCGCGCCTGTTGGGCGTCCGTAGGGCCCAGGCGGAAAATCCAGGGCAGGTTAATCTGCGTCGTGGTCGGATCGCTGGAGAGCGTGACCACCGGGATTCCGACCTTGTTTCCAACCTGTTCAGCCAGATGAGCTGACCCGCCATCGAGAGAGGTGACAATCGCTACTGCTTGGTCGTCGTAGATGAGATGCACGACTTCATTCGAGGTGCGTCCCCAGGGCCCGCTCTGGTCGCGCGGGACAATCGAGAGGTGACGCCCCTCGGGCAACGGACTCGCAGCTTCGTCTTCAATCGCCAACTGCGCAGCCTGGAGCAGCGCTTTACCTTCGTCCGGATGGGGCCCGGTCAGCGGCGCGAGGAACCCAATCTTGATTTCGGAGCCCTGCAGATCATGGTGGGTATCTCGCCCAGGGCCCGAATAATTCACGGCGTCTCGTGGAATGACTGCGTAAGGCTTGGGAGGAGCCTGTGCGAAACCATGCAGGGTTGAGACGAGGAGAGCTGCAACGAGCAGGCTGGCAAGCCGAAATTTGAAATTTGAAATTTGAAATTTGAAATTGGAAACTGGAAACTTGAAATTGGAAACTGGAAACTTGAAATTGGAGACTGGAAACTGGAAATTGGAGACTGGAAACTGGAAATTGGAGACTGGAAACTGGAAATTGGAGACTGGAAACTGGGGATTGAAAATGGAAAACTCGAAACTCGAAACTGGAGCTGCGAAACTTGGTGAAGGCCGATACACCCACGGCGCTGACCGTCTCGGGGGACACAGTCTCTTGCGGTTTCCTGCGTTCCTAGGATGCTGTCCGGACATCAATCGCGTGACAACGCCACCCATGTCGAAAAGCCGCAAGGTCAGACCACGGACCTTGTGCTACTGCCCACCACGACCGCCAGCGGTGCTTTCAGCACCCTCGTGGCCGCCTTGGCGCGGGGCCAGCCAGTATTCAAACTTGCCATCCTTCACACGCGCCATGGTCACTGGCGAAATGTTATTCAGGGTGTGATCGAAGAAGGCTTTTCCCGTCACTCCTTCGTAGGTTTTCATCTGGTAATCGCGCAGAGCGGCCATAATCCTCCCGCGGTTGAGCCCTGCTTTTTCAATGGCCGAGGTGAGGATATTCATTCCGTCATACGCGTAGGCGGCGTAGTCGATGGGCTCCTCGTTAAAGCGTTTCCGGTAAGCTTCACGGAAGGCCAGCCATTTGGGCTCCTGGCGGGTGGGATCGAGCGTGGTGGTCATGACCATTCCCTCGGCGGCGGGGCCGGCGATTTCAAGCAGTTGGGGGTAGGCCAAGCGGCTTCCGCCGAAGACCGGCTGCTTCATTCCCAGAGCGCGCATCTGTTTCAGGATCAACCCTGCGTCGGCGGCCTCACCCCAGATGATGAATCCTTCAATCTTTGCGTTTTTGAGCATGTTCAGTTGTTTGGTGAAGTCCTTATCGCCGCGCTCGAACTTCACCTCCAGGATCGGCTGGCGGCCCATGCGCCGTGCCTCGTCGTTGAATTTCTCCACGCCGATCCGCGCGTAGCGGGTCTGGGTGCGAATCACGCCGATGCGCTTCAGCTTGAGCTTTTTGAAGACGTAGTCCGCCAAGGTGTAACCCTGCTGCCGGTCGTCAAGAAAATCGTGCATTATCCACTGGACGCGAGTCTCCGTCACCGTGGGGTCAGTAGTACCGACGTTCACGATAGGGACCTCGAGTTTAAGAGTTTCGCGAATCGCGATGTGGCAGTTCTGACCGTCAACGCAGCCCAGCATGGCCCAGCAGTTTTCATCGAAGAGCATCTTCACGAGTTCGGTCGAGGAGGCGCCCCAGAGAGCCGACTCGTTGTGCACCTTAAGTGAATAGGGCTTGCCGTGATATCCGCCGCGGGCATTTGCCTCTTCGATGGCCAGTTGCGCGCCGTGCAACAAGGGTATGCCGAAAATGGACTCGGGATTGTTTTCGACGGGGGCAAATAAACCGATGGCGATTTCGCTCAGCTTGGAGGGGTCGCCGTCGGGGCGCTTCTCCGCCGCGCCATAATATGCAAGCGTATCGGTTTGGACGAACCAGTCATAATAGGGTTTGGTAAAGCGCCGGTAGGGCACCGCTTC
>Ga0326728_10020653_pt1 | contig 12524 bp, 11 predicted proteins | sample MB3enrmetagenome_FD_207602 | JGI IMG/M metagenome (GOLD analysis project Ga0326728, IMG submission 207602) | Lab enriched peat soil microbial communities from McLean, Ithaca, NY, United States - MB31MN | ecosystem: Environmental > Terrestrial > Soil > Wetlands > Peat | place: USA: New York...
CGCTTCATGCAGCCGCGAAGTCCGTCTCAGAAAAAGTGGGCCGTCCGTGGATCGAATCCACCTTCAACGGCATTCGCCTCGGCCCCAGGCAGTTCCCTGATATTTGGATTCGAGCCGTTCTTGCGGCGCGTATTCTCGGCTTGAGCAGAATGCCCGATGTCTATATCTCGGGCGATTCGCAGTGGAACACATATACCTATGGCACCGACACCAGCGCATTTATCGTTCTGGGCACGGCGATTCTCAACAACTTCCAGAATGACGATCTGGTCTTCGTTCTCGCGCGCGAGATGGGCCATTGCAAAGCGGGCCACGCCCTTTGGAAAACCGTGGCTCGTTTCCTTGTCGGCGATGATAGCGTGCGCAAAGGTCTGCTCTCCAGCGGAGTGCTGAACGCCATCAGCTTCAGCCCTACGAAATGGGTTCAGGACGCAGTGGATATCCCGCTGATGGCGTGGTCGCGTCAGGCAGATATCACCGCGGACCGCGCAGCGCTGCTCACCATCGGTGACGAGGGACTCGCCCGCCGTGTGCTGCTGGCCTGGTCCATCCATTCCGCAAGGCTCCTGAAGCAGGTCAACATCGAGGAATGGATGAAGCAGGAAGAGGCGAGCGACGATCAGATGACGCGCTTTTCCGAGATGACGACTACTTCCTCGATGTACACGACACGGCGCCTGCGGCTGCTTGGCCAGTCTGCGCGCGAACCCGAGCTCATGCGCTGGAGCCAGACCATCCAGCCCATTCGCAAGCGCCTCACGCCGCCGCCTCAGCCGCCAATATCGGGCCTGACGGCCGCCGCGCCTGGCATCCGGCGTTCCCCTGTTGTTCAGGGTCCCGCGCCGGCACATGCGCCTGCACTGGCGCAAGGTCCCGCACCGCCGCCCTCTGACTCCGTCCGCGTGCTTTGTAACAAATGCCAGACCGCGATGCGCATTCCCCTTGCAGTCTTGCGCGGCAAGCCGTCGCTGAACGTTCGCTGCCCAAAATGCCAGAACATTTTTACGCTGCGGCCGAAGTCCACTTCTCAGGCGCCGGCTTCTCAAAAGCCGGCTCCGCCCGCCGCGAGAATCAATCCAACTACTTCGCCGGTGTCCCCCTCCGCACCGGCAAAACCGGTCGCCCCCCAGCCGTCCGCATCTCAACAGGCAAAGCCGGCTGGTACCGCCGGCGCAACGCCAAAGCCGGCGGCCGCGCCCGCGCCTTCGAGTGCAAAAGCAAAACTGCCCTCCAAGCCGCAGGAGGCTGCCGCTGTGCATAAACAAGCCAGGTGACCCAAAAAGAAAAGAGAGGATAACCTATGCCAGACGATCCTAATGAAGTTGTCGTGATTGTCCCCGATGCGGCCGCGAATTCACCGGACGCCTCAACCCCTTCCGACGAACCGGTCGTAGTCGAGGTCTTCGACGCCATCACCGACCCAACCGCAGGCACCGATCCCGAAGTCGTCGTGGTCGAAGCTGCCCCGGATGGCCAGGAAGAGGTTTTCGTCGTCGACCCTGACGCCATTGACCCAGGCGCTCAAACGGATCCGACGTCGGATCCCTCGAGCCAAACTGATCCGGGTAGCGATCCCACAGGCTCGGTCGATCCCATTGCCACAACTCCCGGAGACGGTTCAACTCCGGGCGACCAGGAGCCTGAGGGTTCGGTCGATCCAATCAGCACGACCCCCGGCGACGATCCAACCAGCACTTCTACGAGCGACACCGGGCCGGAAGGCTCAGTCGATCCAATCAGTTCATCTTCTGATCCCGGGGATGGATCGACGTCGCCCGACGGCAGCGATCCGACTGACCCGACCAGCACTGACCCCACCGCCGGCAGCACCGACGATCCAACGGCTGGAGGAGTGATCGGCTCCGATCCCGATTCGACCAGCTCGACCGACCCCGACTCCACCAGCTCCACCGACCCGTCGCAGTTGACCAGCGATCAGGACACGCTCCAGCAAGACGAGCAACAAGAGGCGCAGGACGTCCAATCAGGCGACTACACAGCGGCATCGAGCGATGCTCAGCAGGCCTATCAGCAATCGGAGACAGTGGCCGATGAAGGGGGGCCGGACTCGACTGACGATACCTGGACGGCGCAGCTGGACGAAAGCTACGCCGCCTCGGACCAGCAGACCGCGGATCAGGATGCGACGACCGCCGCGAGCTACGCCGATGACACTTCAGGGAATCCGGACGATGCGGCCGACGCGCAGCTCTATGGCGACGCAGCCGCAGGCGAGGAGCAGACTGCCGACAGCTCTGCCGAATCGGGTGAATACGGCGATTCAGTAGGCGAGCCGGAAGATACGCCGACAGATGATGCGACCGCTGATGATACGGCTGTGGACGATACTGCAGTTGACGATACGTCAGTGGATGACACAACTGTCGACGACGATTCGTCGGCGACGTAGCACTAGGTAGCGCGTCCAAGACAAACCGCAAACCAGCCCTTTGGGTCGGTCCAGGTTGCCTCGGCGCGGAAGCCTGTCTTCTCGAGCAGCGCCTCGGCCTGTCCTGGCCGGTACTTGTAGCTGTTCTCCGTGTGGATGGTTTCGCCGGCCGCGAACTCGACGGTCATATCCAGCTCGTCAACATTTACCTGCTGGGCACTGCGGCTCACCAGGTGCATTTCCATGCGTGACTTCGCTTGATTCCACACCGCGCGATGCGCAAAGGACTCGACGTCGAAGTCGGCATCCAGTTCGCGGTTGAGGCGAACCAGAATATTTTTATTGAATGCCGCCGTCACGCCCTTGGCGTCGTCGTACGCGGCGGCGAGCGTTGCTTTGGCCTTCACCAGGTCGACGCCCAGCAGCATGGAATCGCCAGTTTCGAGTCCGGCGCGTACGCGGCACAGCAGCCGCTCGGCTTCGGCCGGCTCAAAATTTCCGATACTCGATCCGATGTAAAGCACGAGCCTTCTTTCGTCAGGTTCCATTGCTCCAAGATGAAACTTGTGGCCGTCGCCATCGGTGTAGTCCATCACCCGCGGAGCCACCGTTACGCCGGGAATTTCGCGCTGGATTCGTCGTCTCGCTCCATCAAGCGCGCTCGCTGACACATCGATTGGCTCATAGACTACGGCTCCCAGACGGTCGACCGCGGAACGCAACAACAGCCGCGTCTTTTCCGCCGATCCCGCACCCAACTCCGCGATGCGCAGCCGCTGTCCATCTCTCGCCTTATCGACAATCTCATCCGAAGCCAGGAAGAATATGCCGCGTTCGGTGCGCGTCAAGTAGTATTCGTCGAGTTCGGTGATCGCATCGAACAGGCGCGAACCGGCGCGATCGTAAAACAACCATGCGGGCAGCCGTTTTGGCCGCGAAGTGAGCCCTTCGCGGACCGCTGTGGCCACGCGTTCATCGAATTGCAGAATTGGGGCAGGGGAAGCTGCTGCAGTCATGGGCTCTCAGTTAAATCGCCTTCAATTTGATGCAGCTGGCGCGCTTATGCCGCCAGCCTGATTCCGGAAAACTGCCATCTTGTCTCAGGGGAGAAGAAGTTTCGGTAGCTCGAGCGGATGTGCCGCGCCGGCGTCACGCACGATCCGCCGCGCAAAACCATTTGCCCGCTCATGAATTTGCCGTTGTACTCGCCCAGCGCGCCATCGAGCGGCTTGAAGCCCGGATAGCCGAGGTAAGCGCTATTCGTCCACACCCAGCAATCTCCATACCACTTCGTGGTTTCTTGGTCTTGGTGCTTCGCACCGTTCTGGTTTTGGACGAGATTGGTGGAAGGAATCGGTGTAAGGTTTCCGGAATCGAGCAGATTCCCTTCCACCGGCTGGCCCTCGACTGCGGCCTCCCACTCAAACTCCGTGGGCAAACGCCGTCCAGACCACCGCGCGTAAGCGTCTGCCTCGTAATAACTTAACTGGCTCACCGGCGCCGCCGCCAGCCTATCCAACGGCTGCTCCCCGCGCAGGGTGAACACGGTCCATGCGCCGTCGTTCTCCGTCCAGTACAGCGGTGCCCGCCAGCCATTCGCTTTCACCGCATCCCATCCGGCCGAGAGCCAGAGCTCCGGCTTGCGATATCCGCCATCAGCCATAAATTCCGCATACTCGCCGCAGGTCACCAGTCTGTCGGCCAGCGAAAAGGTCTCGAGCCAAACACGATGCCGCGGCAGTTCGTTGTCGAAACAAAAGCTGTCGCCCCGATTCCCCGCCTCTTTGAGCCCACCTTCAAATTGCCGGAACTCCAGCGGCTTTGTTTCTTTTCTGATCCCTGATCCCTGTTCCCTGTTCCCTGCCTGTCCGTATTTCGGCCTCAGCGGATTCGTAAAAAACGCATTCAAAATGTCAGTCAACAGCAATTCCTGGTGCTGTTCCTCGTGATTCGCGCCCAACTCGATGCGCCGCAATGCTTCCGGCTCCGGCTCACGCTCGAAAAGCCGTTGCATGGCTGCGTCCACATGCTCGCGATAACGGAGAATCTCCTCAAGCCCAGGCCGCGAAAACGACGACCGCAGCCGCTTTTCAGGAAACGCCGAAAAACCTTCGTAATAGCTATTGAAGAGCCAGGAAAAGTCCTCGTTGAAGAGCCGGTAACCGGGCAGAAACTCCCCCAGGACGAACGACTCGAAGAACCATGCGGTATGGGCCAGGTGCCACTTGACCGGCGAGGCCTCAGCGCACGACTGCACCATCATATCCTCTGCCGAAAGCGGCTCGCAGAGGCCGATTGAGCTGCGCCGTACTTCATTGAAACGGTTCAGAATTGCCGATCCGGCGCCGGAAAAAGTAGTTGTGCTCACGGTCTCCCCTCCCGCATCCGCTGAGTGTAGATCATTTTGATGCGATCCACTGCGATCTTGACGCCTTATTGCGGGGGCCACCCGCCTCGGGCTCCCATCCGTCCCACCACCGGGAGGGGCGGCCTCGTGAGGGACCATCCGCCGTTAACTTCCGGACTGAATGGTCCATTTAACCGTTAATCGTAGTAGTGGTGCTGGCATTTGACTGTGAATGGTGGTTTAATCCCTGCCAGAGAATTCTGAAAGGCTCTTTATTCTTGGGCGGAATACCAGGAGAAAGCATGTTTTGGTTCGGTGCAAGGCGGTTTCCGGTCGCGATCCTATTCGCCTTCGCCCTGGCGGTTCCGCGGAGTCTGCCTGCCCAGGCAAGCGACCCGTCCCAGGCTCCATCTGCCCCGCCGTCCGCCACAGCCACGACCTCTGCCCACACCACCCCGCCGACGGCCGAGCAGCTTGGTGACTCGCTCGCCGCCCGCCAGCGCTATCAGGCTGCCATCGCCGCCTACTCCAAATCGCGCGAGATGACGGCCGATATTTGGAACAAGACGGGCATTGCGTACCAGATGATGTTCAACTCCAAAGACGCCACTCGCTGCTATAAGATGTCGCTCGGGCTCGATCCGCGCAACCCTCAGGTTCTGAACAATCTCGCAACGGTCTATGCCTCGCAGAAAGAATATGGCCAGGCCGACCGCCTGTACCGCAAGGCGCTCAAATTCGATCCCCAGTCCGCGCTGATCCTCAAGAATCTCGGCACCAACCTGCTGGCGGAACATAAGTACAACAAGGGATGGCAGGCCTACCAGCAGGCTTTGGCCATCGATCCGCAGATCTTTTCAAATCACGACACTCCTTCTGTGAACGATCCATCTTCCCTCCAGGAGCGAGGTGCCATGAACTACTACATGGCGGCAGGCTGCGCGCGCGCAGGCTACGCCGATTGCGCTCTTCAATATCTCCGCATGGCGCTTGACGAGGGCTTTACCACGCGCAAGAAAGTTGCAAACGACGTTGAGTTCGCCAGCTTGCGTTCGAACCCTGCCTTCAAGCAGTTACTTGCGGAGCCGCAGCGCAGCCAATAAGCCGCCCAAACCAGGTCTCCTCGCGTCTGTCGTCGTCTCCCACCGCATCTCGGGCGTCTATCAAGTAGGTTGGCACTCAAGCCTTCCGTGGAGACTCCGATGAAGAACCGCCTCTTTGCCTCACTCGTGATTGCTATCGCGTTCGCCGCTGCCGCCTGCGCTCAGGAGCCGAACTCTGCGCCGCCGTCCGGCCAAGGTGCGGGCCAGAACGGAAACCCCGGCTCGGGCGGCTACAGCCAGCGCGGCGGGCGAGGCGGTTTCGGAGGCGGAGGCGGCATGATGGGCCGCGGCCTCATGGGCACAGTGACCGCGGTTGCTGCCGATCACTACACCATCAAGACCGATGCCGGCGACGTCTACACGGTCCACTTCACCGCGGACACACGGATGTTCAAGCGCCAGGCCAGAACCGGAGGGCCAAGCGAGGGCCAGGGCGCGGGCCAAGGCGAGGCGGACAACCAGCCCGGAGGCGGACGCCGCGGGATGGGCGGGGGCTATGGAAATCCTCCGCAACAAATTGCCGCCTCCGACATTAAGGCCGGCGACGTCATCAACGTCATGGGCGAAACCGACCCCACGTCAAAAAGCGTGAATGCAAGAGCCGTCGCGCTTATGGATCAGCAGACCGTGGACCAGATCCACGCCATGGAAGCCAACTTCGGCAAAACCTGGCTGATGGGAAAGGTGACCGCCATTGACGGCACTAAAATCACGCTTACCGGCACGCTCGACAGCGCGGCCCACATAATTGTTGCCGATGAGAACACTGAATTCCGCAAGCGCCGCGATCCCATCACTCTTGCCGATATTCAGGTGGGAGACACGGTGCGCGCCGACGGCGTCGTGAAGGATGGAGTTTTTACCGCCGCCAACGTGAATGTATTTGGCGGGCAGGGCGGCAACACGCCTGCGGTCCCGCGCGGACAGACGCCGCAAGTTCCGCGTAGCGCGCCGCCCCAATAAGCACGCACTATTCGATTGACTGCAGCACCCACGCACCATTGGTCAGGACAAAGGTAGCCTGCCGCAGCGAGCTCAGTTTGTTGCCGGGATTGTGCGCCATATCCACGAGCGGCTGCGGAAGCCCGTCAAGATTTACGTCCTCAGTGAATGACGCGATCCTCGTATCCGCCACCGTTTGAATCTCCCCCACGTTCCGCGCCTTCAGATGATTCGTCGCGACGGACTGAATGACGATGACAAAGCGCGGATCGCTCGGGCTATCGGGCCGCCACTGGATCACGCTTCCCCCGCCCGCCAACGTCAGTACCTTCTTGCCGTCAGGCGTCAGCGTAAAGTCCCCCCAATATCCGTTCGGATATCTCTTGGTTTCGATCCAGTATTTTGCATTCCCTCCCTGCTGCATGCCGGTATCGTTCACAGTAATGTTCACTGGCGCCGCGGGAGTCTGGTCGTATTTGGCCTGAATCATCGTCAAGGCCTGGGCTTGCGTCAGCTCCGGCGCCGATTTGCATCCTGCCATCCAAAGGCCGGCGCCAAGCGAAACCAAAACCACCAAAACCTGCAACTTCACCGCGTTTTTCACATTCCCTCCCTCAACCACTTAAGTGGCCCGCATCAGTAGACAGCGTTGAACGGCTCGAAATCCTTCGCCCCGCCATTTTTCATCTACTTTCCTACGCTGTCAATGGAGTTGACGGTGACCTTGCTCACAGCAGTCAAGTTTTTGCTCGTGGAAGTCCGCAATTCGCCTTGTTCTACGCTGGGAATCACTCAGCTCGCCCTGATTTTTTCGATGATTGCACTGGATCGGCCGAAATCCTTTTGAGGAGCAGTTCCAGAAAACCCTTCTCATCCGATTGGAGGCACACCTGCGCATTCGGCTCACCCACCACAGGCCGGGTGAACCCTTTGTCATCGATATCCAGGCGCATCGGTTGCACCGGGCATAGTGCAGGACGGATCGCATAGGTTACAGCCACTGGGTCAAACAGTGTGGGCATCTTCCAGGCATCCGCCCCCGTCCACTGGTGGTAGAGCAACGTCAACTGGTCGGTAAGCGGCGATCCATGTGAAAGGATGGTCCCGAGTTCCGGCAACGTGAGATGGACCTGGGTTGAGTCGAGGGGCATCATGAAGACCGGAACGCCCGATGCCAGCAGCGACCGCGCTCCCGCCGGATCGCAAAGAATGTTCCACTCCGCCGATGCGGGCTGATTCCCGTCCCCGTACCCCCGATACACACTGCCACCCATGAGGACCACTCTCTTCAACTTGCGGAAGGTGGCCGGGTCGCGCGCGATGGCCGCCTGCTCATTGAACAGCGGACCGATCGCAATGAGAGTGATTTCGCCGGGATGGGCGGCGACCTCGCGAAGCAGAAACCCAACCGCATCGCCGTGCTTCCGCTCCGGCTCCTGAAGCGCGTATGGAGCTTGCGTGAAATGATTCGTGGCCGGTGTGCGAACGCCCGCTTCCACCGGAATTTCTTTGCGGCCCACAGCCGCCAGATAGCGATCGACGAGGCGCGCGCGCAGTTCGGTGTCGCCGAAGGCCGTCGTAATGCCAAGCAACTTCACCTCGGGGCTGCGCAGCAGAAGGGCCAGCGCAAATGCATCGTCGATATCGTCGCCGATATCCGTATCCAGAATGACGAGTTGCCGCTGGGCAGCTTGCGGCGGGGTTGCTGCATTGGTCTGGCCGTGCGCTCCCGCTCCTGCGGCAACTGCCAGCGCGGCAGCGGCAAAACCCTTGAACCAACACTTGGTATGCATGCGGATCATTGTAGCGGGGCAGCAAGAGCATCGATCGCATAGAAGCTCAATGCCGCATCGCCTTGCTCGAGCAGGCGGGTTCGTCTCAGGTTGCCATACCGCTCGTCGAGGGCGAATTTGCGCCGGTGCTCGGCAATCACGATCGCTCCGGGCGCGAGGATTTCTTGCGCCGCACCACCCAGCAATCCCAGCGCAATCGCATATTCCTCCGCCGCTTCATACGGCGGATCCAAAAACACTACTTCGTGGCGTTCTGGTTTTGGATTTTCTCCTGGTTTTGGACTTTTTTCCAGCGTTGGATTAGGTCCCGCGACTCCGCGTAGATACGCGCCCACGCTCTTTCTGTGAATGCTGACGCCCTCTCGAACTCCAAGTCGCGCCAGGTTGCCGTCGAGAACCTTCAGCGCCGCCGGCGCTCGCTCCACAAACGCAACGCGCCTGGCCCTACGGCTCAGCGCCTCCAATCCGACCGCGCCCGAGCCTGCATACAGATCGAGGAATGAGGCAACCTGAATCCGCGGCGCAAGCACGTTAAAGAGCGTTTCGCGCAGGCGATCGCTGGTGGGCCGTGTGCTCATTCCTGGCGGGGCCACGAGCGTCCGCGAACGATACGTTCCGGCGATGATGCGCATCGCCAACCAGCATATCGGACTGGCTCCTGTTCCCCGCGTCACACTTTCACTACTCTTTCACTTCTTCACTCCTTCAACCTTGCGCTCGCCACCTTTCCTGCCCTACCCTCTACAATCGATCTATGCGTGGCTGGTCCATTCCGCTGGGGCGATGGTTCGGTGTGGAGATGCGCGTCCACATCTTCTTCCCTCTGCTGGTCCTGGTGCTGTTCGCCATCAGCGGCGCAGACGGCTGGCCGCGCGCGCTGGCGCTCTTTCTTCTTCTCGTGGCGGCCGTGGCTGTGCGTGAAACTGCGCGGCTCGTGGTGGCGGCGTGGCTGGGTCTTCGCCTCCGCGCCATCCTGCTTCTGCCCATCGGCGGCCTGTTTGCCTACGCCAATCCGGAGAGCCAGGAGATCGCCAATCATGGCAGCGGGCAGTTTATTCTCGCGCTGGCCGGGCCTCTGGCGAACATCGGAGCGGCACTCACCGCTGCCGGCATCATCCTCGGCGCCAGCGGCAACGTACAGCTCTTCCAGCATCCTTTCATCACCGCCGGCCACTTGCTGCGTTCGCTGGTCTGGATGCAGGCGTCATTGGGAATTTTGCACTTCTTCCCTGCTTATCCTCTCGACTGCGGCCGCCTCATCCGCAACAAATTCGCGCAAACCCACGGTTCTGCTCCAGCGAGCCGCGCCGTCTCCGGCCTTGGCCAGGTTCTGGCTCTCGCTGCCATTCTCGGCGGCATGTTGGCACAGGAGCCCTGGCTCATCCTCGCCGGTTTCTTCATCATGATCGGCGCGCAGATCGAGGATCAGGGCGTCTTCTTCCAGTCGGTCGTCGATACGGTGCGCATGCGCGAAGTGATGCTCACGGACTTTGCCACGCTCTCGCCTTCTGACACCTTGGCCGATGCGCTCTATCGCTGCGTGCACTCGCTGCAGGAGGACTTTCCCGTGGTGCGCGGGCCGCAGTTAGTTGGCATCGTCTCGCGCCAGCGCATCCTTGAGGCTCTGCGCAACGACGGCAACGGCTACGTGCAGTCCGTGATGTCGCGTGCGTTCCAGGTGGCGCGCCCAGAGGACACGCTCGGCACCACCATTCGCCGCCTCACCGCGGGCCACGGTCTCGCGCTCATTCCCATCACCGAGAGCGGGAAAGTCGTCGGCATCGTCAGCGTGCAGAACCTGATGAGTTCCATGTCCCTGCTCGCCGAGCAGCGCCGGATTGAGCGGCAGGAAGCCGAGAACTAAAGGACGCCATGGCTGTTCGCCCTCAGAAATGGCCGTAAGAACATGAAAACGTTATTCGGATGCATCGTAGGCATCGCCCTAACGGTAACTCTCTCCTCAGCGCAGAACGCTGCGATAGCGACATGGAAGACGTTCGTGAGTAGCACTGGCTTTTCCGTCAGGTATCCGGAGAACTGGTTTCGAAAAGGAATCTCAAAAGATCGTCTAATGATTCTGAGTTCTGAAGGCGGAGCAGAAGCAATTGTGATTAAGAAAGGGCAGGCGATGATCTTCGTCGTGGAGGCGTCGGAGTATCCCCGTTCATCCTTGTCGCAAGTGATAGACCGTTACACTCAGAACGTAGCTGTTCTATCGAGGCAAGATATCACGAATAAAGAAGTCGTTGGTCGAGGATGTCACGACCTAAGAGAGATCGTATCCAAAGAGAGGGTCGTTCCTTCAGAAGATGTTCCGAAGCCAGCCCCTTATCTAATTAACACAGAGTTTTTCTGTGAAATAGACGAACATGTGTACGTTACGGCTCTAAGAAACTTCGAATGCGATAAGAAGCAGGCAATGTACCAACAAACTGCCTTGCGCATAGCGAAGAGCCTCCAGATGGATGAGTAGGGAGTTGCACCCGAAACACAAAGGGGAGAATCGCGGGCAGTGGACTATGCGGATGGCCCACCCTTCAACTGGTCGTGAATGACGTTGCCCCTCCTTCACGCGGATCGTCGCGGCAAGAATGGGAAGCCACGACGTAAACTTACTCTCAGCATGGATCGTCCCACCACCCAGGCCGCACAACTCGCTCCCGGCCTCTACCTCGTCGCCACCCCCATCGGCAACCTGGGCGACATAACGCTGCGCGCGCTTGAAGTTCTGCGCAACGTCGATCGCATCGCCTGCGAAGATACGCGTCAAACCCAAAAGCTTCTCAACCATTTTCAAATCGAGAAAAAGACCATCAGTTGCCACGAGCACAACGAACACACCCGAGCCACAGAACTAATCCAAGACCTGAAAGCGCGGAGCGCGATTGCGCTCGTGTCGGATGCGGGAACTCCGGGCGTGAGCGACCCCGGCTCGTGGCTGGTACGCGAGGCCATCGCCGCGGGCGTTCAAGTCTTTCCCATTCCCGGCGCCAATGCCGCCGTCAGCGCGCTGATCGCCTCGGGACTTCCTGCCGACGAATTTGAATTCCTCGGTTTCCTGCCGGAGAAGGCCGGCGCGCGCCGGACGAAACTCGAAAATCTTGCAGCCCATCCGGGCGAAACCGCTCGCACCCTGATCTTCTACGAGGCTCCGCACCGCGTGCTCGATACGCTGGCCGATCTCGAATCGATTTTTGGGCCTGAACTGCGCATCGCTGTCGCCCGCGAGCTGACCAAGATTCACGAAGAGTTTCTGCGTGGAACCGTCGCCGGAGTCCGCAGCGAACTCGCCGACCGCGACCGCATCCGCGGCGAAATCACATTGCTCGTCGAATTGCCAGCGCAAAACGCGTTGTCCGGCGGCTCGCTAAGCGCGACAACCGCGCACGAATCCGTCGCTGCCCGCGTCGCCCGCATGCAGTCCGAAGGCCGGATCGACGAAAAGGAAGCGCTTAAGCAACTGGCGCGCGAGCTGGGCCGATCCAAGAGCGAGGTCTACCGCGAACTTCAACGCGAGCGCGCCCGCAAACGCTGATCCTGGCTCAATTCCATGCCCGATTCTCGAAATTGCGTCGTCACACGGCGACCGCGCCGTAGGCGCAGCGTTTGTTAGCCCCGCGCTTCAGCGTGGGGAAGCAAGATCAAGAAATGACCCAGTCCTGTAGGGACGATGCCCGTGCCCGCCGCTGTCAAGCAAAAAATCTACAAACTACTACATCTAAACAACTTCCATTTGCCGATAATTTCCGCCTTCGGGCGCATAATCATCCCATCATCGAGGACGCCACGAACTGCATCACTTTGGCTCGCGGAAGCCGCATTTTTACGCGGGAATCGAAGACATTCCAGGTCGCGTCAAGACGGCATGAAAATGAGTTAAGAAAAAAATTGAGACGTTTCGCCGAATATTCGCCTGTTAACTTCTTTAGAATCAGTAAATACTTTCGGAA
>Ga0326728_10020654_pt1 | contig 12524 bp, 11 predicted proteins | sample MB3enrmetagenome_FD_207602 | JGI IMG/M metagenome (GOLD analysis project Ga0326728, IMG submission 207602) | Lab enriched peat soil microbial communities from McLean, Ithaca, NY, United States - MB31MN | ecosystem: Environmental > Terrestrial > Soil > Wetlands > Peat | place: USA: New York...
TCCATCCCGGCTGGGCGCCGAACCCCGGAAGGTTGGCGAAGCCGCACGTCCGGGCGAACGTGAAGGCCACGTCGGATGGATAGACCGACCAGTTGGTCCGCGTCGTCGGGTCGTAGAACCGGGCGGCCGGGTCGATAGGGAAGGTCCAGTACTGCGGGGAACTCGTGGTCCGGTTGTTGACGATCAGGGTGTTCCCGGCGTACATCGCCGCGCAGCCCGGTCCGGGGACGCACGTCGAGAGTTGCGGGAGGAACGCCGATGTGTTGTTTCCATCGTAGGCCACGAGGGTCTGGTAGACGTTCAGGATTGGCTCCTCGCTGACCGAATCGTAGGCGACCGACGGGTCCTCAGAGGTGGCGCCTCCTGGGGCGTAATCGTAGTACGTAATGTTGTCGGGGTGGGGACTGTGAATGCCCGTGCTCGGAGTCCCGCCTATCGAGGCCAGCGGGGTCGACGCGCCGTGGGCGGAGGGTGAGACCGCGGCACCGTTCGGGAGCAGGATGCTCAGGGTCAAGGCTACGATCACGGCGGTGGCGAAAACAGCGGTTCGCGTTCGCTCGGACATGTTCACGTCCCACGCGCCCGGTCGAGCGCGGGTACCGTCCCTTCCTTGGCGAAATCGCTACACTGACCATCAACCTATCAGCCGCCACCTCAACCCTCTATTCGGGACATCCGGCGCGTTCAACCGTCTCGATAGGGAAGCGAACGATCTAGACCGGTGCGACCTGCGCGGGCTACACCGCACGGGGGGGATTCCGAGGGGGCGGTAGGTTCCGAATCGAAGGGTCCCACACCGGGAACCCGAGTCGGCTTCTCGGCCAGAATCGGCCGCTCCGGCTCATCGGACCATTCGAGATAGGCGATGATGGGGTCCACGATCCGCGCTCGGATCATTGGTCCGCCAGAAGCTGCGGAGGAACACGGACCGAACGAGACCCATCGCCACCGACCCCAGGGTGCTCCCCCTCCATAACCCTCCTGGGGGAGCCGGTTGACGACGGAAGCCACGGTCCCGACGCCACGCCGCAACCGGAGGAGCGGCCGCTAGTATTCGCCCTCCAGGCGGTCGCCCGCGCTCTTGCTAACCAGAGGTCCGGCCAGCAGGTTCGAGTTGCTGACCGACGCCAGGCTGCCGTCTGCGAGGCGGAGCCATGTCGTCACCAACCCTAGACGAACGACCGTCCCGGTGACCCCGCCAATCGAGATGTGGTCGCCCAGCCGGAGGACCCGGTCGCGCAGCAGGATGAACCCTGCGATCACGTTCCCGATCGTGGTCTGAAGGGCTAGTGTCGCCCCTAGGCCTACGACGGCCGAGAGGGTCAGGCCTCCGGGGACGGTGAGGGGACCGAACGCGATGAACAGAACGGCTGCGGCCAGGAGGAGCCCGATGAGCGAGATGATGAGTCGGGCCCAGCGCACGGCGGCCGGTGGGGCGCCGTGCTGATGGAGCCATCGGGCGACATAGCCGGAAGTAAGATACCCGCCGATGGCCAACACCGCCGCCACGACGAGGGGGACGAGTATCGGAAGGTAGGTCGTCCAGTCCATGAAATCGATCGGCGACGTATCACCTCCGTGGGTATTTAGGAAGGAAGACACCGGTCTGAGCCGTCCTCACCGCACGGAGGTCACAGCGCTCGTTGCTCGCCGAGGAGCAGGGCACGAGCCGTCAGTGCGACAAGGTCGCGACGTCGTAGCGACCTCGAGAGTCCATGGGGAAAGGCTTAGGGCGGTGGACCTGCTGTGTTTCCCTGTCGGGCATCTCCTCCCTCAGGCTCGGATGGACTCGGGGACGGGGTCTGCGAGGGAGCAGAAGCGGGAACATGGCCAACTCGGCGAGGGCTCCGAAAGGTTCCGCCGCGCCGTCCAGCCGAGCGGCGCGCTACGCCGAGGGTCGAGGCCTGCGAAGGCGCGTGCCCCGATCGAGCCACGGGGATTGGTCCCCTAGCAGCGATCGACCCGACCCGATCGAGATGCTCGGGTCCACCGACAAGCTCCGCTTGCCGGAACTGTTGCCGATACGGTACGGGCGGATGGCCCTCTCGCCGTTCGCCTTCCTCCGGGGTGCGGCTGTCGTGATGGCCCACGACCTCGCGACCACGCCGATCACAGGCCTGCGCGTTCAGCTATGCGGGGACGCCCACGTCGGCAACTTCGGAATCTTCGGCACCCCGGAGCGTAACCAGGTCTTCGACGTGAACGATTTCGACGAGACCCTTCCCGGCCCGTGGGAGTGGGACCTGAAACGTCTCGCTACTAGCCTCGTGGTCGCCGGACGGCAGAATCGGTACGGCCGGTCGATCACGCGCAAGGCGGCCCGGGCGGCCGTGCGGTCGTACCGCGAGATGATGGCCGAGTTCTCGAGGATGCGCTACCTCGACACGTGGTACTTCCACCTGGACCTGACGAGCGCGTCCCTGCCGGGCGGGCCAAAGCCGCAGAGGCTGATGGGTCGGGGCGTCGCCAAGGCTCGCCGGCGGACCGACCTCCATGCCTTCCCGAGGACGACACGGGCGATTCGAGGGCACGACCGCATCCGGGACGAGCCTCCCCTGATCGTTCACTACAAGGATCCGACGGTCTTCGAGGAATCACGGTCGTTCTACGACCGGTACCTCAGCACTCTCGCCGACGAACGACGTCGGCTGCTCGAACGCTACCACATCGTGGACGTGGCCCAGAAGGTGGTCGGGGTGGGGAGCGTCGGCCTCGCTTGCTCGGTGCTGCTCCTGATGGCGGACCCCGACCTCGAAGACCCGCTCTTCCTCCAGCTCAAGCAGGCGACCGCGTCCGCCCTCGAACCCGTGCTCGGGGCGAGCGTGTATCCGAACCACGCCCAGCGAGTGGTGGCCGGACAGCACGATTTCCAGGAGGCGAGCGACATCTTCCTCGGGTGGAGTCGCCTTCGGAACCGTGACTTCTACGTTCGCCAGCTGAGGGACATGAAGTTCTCCTACGACCTCTCCGCCCTCGGCCCGCGGGAGTTCGTGACGCAGGCCGAGCTCTGCGGAACGGCCCTGGCTCGGGGACATGCGCGCACCGGAGACCCTGCCCGCATCAGCGGCTACCTCGGCAACCGTGGCCTCTTCGACGAGGCCGTCACCACGTTCGCAGAAGCCTACGCCGACCAGACGGAGCAGGACTATCAGTCCCTTCTTCGCGCCATCAAGAAGGGCCGCGTAGCCGCCGACGTCGACGTCTGAGACCAACGCCTCTGGCCTGCCCCGCTGCTCGGACGCTTACCGCAGGATGAGGAACCAGACCCAAACGATCGCGAGCACGGTGACCCAGATCCCGAGGAACGTGAACGGGAGGATCTCGGTCAGGCCTGAGGGGTCTACCCGGTCCATCCACGATATCGACCGCGCGCGCGAGAACCGTTCCGCGTGGGCCTCGAAGGGACGGAGCAGGTTCAGGTCCAGGGTCGCCCCCGACCGCAGGGTGATCGGAACCTTCCACACCCCGTCCACGGGCGGCTCGCTCTGCTCGAGCCGGAGGGCCGCCTCCCGCCAGAGCTTCTGGGCATCGTTGGTACGGTGCAAAAGAACCGCCCAGACGAGCGAGATCAGGATGCCGAGCACGGAGAGGAAGGTGACCACAACGGTCAGCAGCGTGGGCTCGTTCATCAGGTCCGCAAGCACGACCACGAGGCCGGTGATGAGCACGGTCCCGATGGCGGCGTAGTAGGACGTTCTCACGGAGGATAGCTGCCCTTCCTCCGCGGCGAGCCGCTCGTACTTGTCGTGGAGCCAGCGGCGGTCGTCCTGGGTCAAAGTCGGCGCGAGGGTCCCCGACTCGGAGGCTCCCTTGGGCGGGTCCACGACCCGGGAACGACCTGCCGTGGGTAAGCGTGTCGGTCCCCGCGCCGGCGGGTCGTGTGCGTTTAGAAGCGGTCACCCGCGAGACACCGGAAACGGGGGTCGTGGGTTCCGAACTCCCGGACAAGCTCGGCGCGGCTGCGCTCGCGTCCGAGCTCGGTCCCCATCAGGCCGAACCAGCCGGCGGAGGCGGTCACGTACCCCCGGCGGCGCAGCTCGGAACCCAGGTCGTCCACCACCCCGTCCCGCAACGTGATCAGGCCGGAGCGGGTTCGAGCTTCGAGCGCGGCTACGAGAACCCCCCGGCTGGAGGCCGAGTGCGCGACCAGTTCCCCGCAACTGATCCGTTCGTGGTCCGATTGGAACACCGCGTAGCCGGAAGGTCGTCCACGACCGATCGTGACCAAGGTGTCTTTCAGGCGGAACTCTCCGTCGGCCGCGGCCATCCGGGCAAATCCGTCGACACGCTGCGCAAAGCCCCACCTCCCCTCCCCCGACTGCGCATGCAGCCTTTCGATCTCTTGCAGCTCGGAATGCCGCGCCGCGCGAAGCTTCGTCCCGATGGGCCGTCGGCGACGTAGGGGGAGGATCCGAACCGCGAGTGGGGGTGTGTAGACATCTCGGTACCCGAGCTCCTCGTAGAGGCGGTGCGCGCTCCACGAGCGGTTGGTCCACAACGTCGCGAAGCGGATCCCCGCCTCCCGCTCCCTTCGGTGGACTTCTTGGAGGACCGTACGAGCGACCCCCGCCTGGGCGTGGTCGAGTCGGGTCGTCACTCCCGCGATGCCGCTGACCGTTTCGGTCCCGTGCGGAAAGGTGTAGGGGAACCGTTCGACGAACGCCTGGCCGACGACCACGCCCCGGTCGACGGCGAACACCCCGGCGTAATCGGCGAGCCGGGTCGACCGACGTCGCCAGCGGTCGACCGTGCGTCGATGGCGGGCCTCCCCGAACGCCGCCAGGCTGATCAGGGCTCGGCCCGGGTCGCGGCCCTCGGGAAGTTCATCGAAGGTGAGAAGCTTCATCCCGCTCCGCTCGTCATGCGTCCCACGCCGGGAAACCGGGGCCGCCTAAGTAGAGTCGCCTCGGGGCGTGCTACCCCACGAGAACCCCCGGGACCCCTCGAGGATCCCTCCGGCCGAATTGAAAAGCGCCTAGACCGCCCTCTTCGTGCTAGGGAGGATCGTTCTCGACGGCTTGCGGACCGGAACCTTGGCGCCCGCGACCTCGAGGTGGCGTTCCGGGTGGCCGGTGAAGACCTGGCGGGGCCGTGCGATCTTCTGCTCGGGGTCTTGGATCATCTCGATCCACTGGGCGAGCCAGCCCGACATGCGGGGAATGGCGAACAGGACCGGGAACATGTCGGTCGGGAATCCCATCGCCTGGTAGATGATCCCCGAATAGAAATCGACGTTCGGATAGAGCCGCCGCTGGATGAAGTACTCGTCCGATAGAGCGACGTTCTCGAGGGCCAGCGCCACGTCGATGAGGGGGTTGCGCCCGGTGACCGCGAAGACCTCCTCCGCGGTCTGCTGGATGAGACGGGCCCGCGGGTCGTAGTTCTTGTAGATGCGGTGGCCGAACCCCATCAGGAGCCGCTTGCCTTCCTTCACCTGGCGGATGAGCTGGGGGACGTGGTCCTTCGTCCCGATCTCCTGGAGCATCCGGACGACCTGCTCGTTGGCCCCTCCGTGGAGCGGTCCGTAGAGCGCCGCCGCCGCGGCCGCCGCGCTGCTGTACGGGTCCGAGTGGGAGCTCCCCACGGCGCGCATCGCGTTGCTGCTGCAGTTCTGCTCGTGGTCCGCGTGCAGGATGAACAGCGTCTCGAGGGCCTTCGCGAGCACCGGGTCCGGCGTGTACCGGGTGGTCCAGGACGGTCGGTACATCATCGCGAGGAAATTCTCGGTGTAGGAGAGGTCGTTGCTCGGGTGGATGTACGGCAGCCCGACCGAATGCCGGTGGGCAAAGGCCGCTACGGTCGGGACCTTGGCGATCAGGCGGTACGCCTGCTGGTAGCGCGTGTGCTCGTCGGAGATGTTCTTCGCGTCGGGATAGAAGGTCGACAGGGCCGCGAGCGTGCTCACCAGCATGCCCATCGGGTGGGCGTCGTGGTGGAACCCGTCCATGAACTTCTGGACGTTCTCGTGCACCATCGTGTGGAACGTGATGTTGTGGAGCCACTCCTCGAGCTGGCTCTTGCTCGGGAGGTTCCCGTGGATGATGAGGTAGGCGACCTCGAGGTACGACTTCGATGCCGCAAGCTCTTCGATGGGGTACCCTCGGTAGCGAAGAATCCCCTTGTCGCCATCGATGAACGTGATGGCGCTGCGGCAGGAGGCCGTGTTGGCGAACGAAGGGTCGTAGCTCAGGAGCCCCGGGTCCTCCGGGTCGGTTCGGATCTGGTGCAGGTCCGCCGCGCGGACCGCCCCGTCCTGGATCGGGATCCGGTAATTCGCTCCCGTCCGCTCGTCGGTGACGGAGAGGAAGTTGTTCGACCTTGCGGCGCTCGGTTCGTCCTTAGGAGAATTCGTCTTGGATGCGGGCACGGACCTTCGTCACTCCGCCGTGCCCAAGACGCGGGGGTTCTTGAACCCGTTAGGTTCGTTCTGAGGGCCCGCCGATCGGCCCAACCCCACCGCTTCATTCCGAGCGCACCACCGGCCTCTTACGCCATCTACTCCGGTCCCGTGGGTCGTCCATGCCGGGTCGCGCCATCCCCCCGCGCGCCGTCCCTCGGACCGCTTGGAACGAGGCCGTGCGGTCCGGCTGGGACCGGGTCTCGTACCGCTACCGGCCCCGGAACGCCTCCTCGGACTGTTTCGGGCACCTCGAGAGGGACTATCGTGCGTGGCTCGACCCGATCGGGAAGGCATTGCCTCGCGGGTCCCCTGTTCTCGACCTTGGGTGCGGGAACGGCATCCCCGCAGCTCGGGTGCTAGCCTCCCGGTTCCGGGTCACCGGGGTGGACATCTCTGACGTTCAGGTGCGCCGGGCCCGTCGCCTCGTCCCGCGGGCCCGGTTCGTGCGAGCGGACCTCGGCGAGGTCGAGTTTCCCCTGGGCTCCTTCGCGGCGGTGGTCTGCCTCTACTCCCTTATCCACGTACCTCGCGAACAGCATCGCGCCCTCCTCAGGAAGGTCGCCGGGTGGCTGGTCCCCGGCGGTTGGTTCCTCGCGACCCTCGGGCACTCCGCCTATGAGGGAAGGGAGGCCGGGTGGCTCGGCTCGGACGCTCCGATGCTCTGGAGCCACTACGGCGCCGCCACGTACCGACGGTGGCTCGGCGCGGAGGGGTTCCGCATCGTCCGGGAGGAGTTCATCCCCGAGGGCGACGAGGGGCACCAGTTGTTCCTGGCCCGAACGCCACCGGCGAGCTCGTCCCGAAGGGCTAACGCCCCGAAGCCGGACGCGCGGTAGGGAAGACGAGCACCCGGCCCTCTTCGGCCGAGCCGAGCTCGTCGACCTCGTGGAGCACACGAACGGCCTCTTTGCCGGTCGCGGTGAGGTGGTACGCCTCCGAGGAGTGGGTGATGAGCCCCTCCTCCTGAAGGGTCCTCAGGTGGAAGGAGAGCTTCGGAGAGTCGTCGATCCCCGCCGCGCGCATCACCTCGGTGAACGAGGTCGGGCCCTCTGAAAGCCGCCGAAGGATGTGACGCCGCAGCGGGTTCGCGAGGGCGCCGAGCGTGCCCTGGACGCGGACCGCGGAGATCGCCGCGCGGACCTGCAGGACCGCCGAGTCGGGCAGCACGCTCGGGTCGAACCCCACGGCGATCGGTCCCTTCCCCTCCGTGCGCTGGACGATCTCGCTCAGAGCGTGCGCGACGTCCTCCGTCCGGTGGGTCGCGAACAGGCGCTCGACCCCGGTGATGACCACCGCCGGGCGGGGATGCCCCTCGACGAACCGAAGGACCGTGTCCTGGAGACCGGCCGGAGAGTCGACCATCGGAAGGTCGGCCACCGTGACGTGGGCCGACGTCTTGCGCGGCGTCGCGCCGAGCAGTAGGACCTCGTGGCCGGCCTTCGCCCACTTCTCCGCGAGACGGGCAGGGTCCTTCTCCCCGCCGGTCGGGACCGAGAAGGCGCGCTGGTCCTGGATCAGGCTGACGATCCGCTGTACCGCCTCCGACCGGAACGGTTTGCGGACATAGTCGAAGGCGCCGAGCTTCATCGCCTCGACCGCGGCCTCGACCGTTCCGAACCCGGTGATCATGATCACGTAGACACGAGGCCAGCGCTCGCGGACCTGGCGCAAGAGCTCGATCCCGTTCATCCGCGGCATCCGGACGTCCGAGAAGATCACGTCGAACTCCGTGGCCTCGAGGGCCTCGATCGCCTTCGCGCCCGACGAGACGGCCTCGACCTGGTGGCCCCAGTCCGAGAGGAGGGTCGAGAGCTCTTCGCGGAAGACCGCGTCGTCGTCGACCACGAGCAGACGCATGGGTATCGAATCCATCCCCCCGCAATAACGCTGGCTCTCGACCGCGTTCCTCAGAAAGGACGCTGCGAGGAGCCCGCCGTCACGGTCGGACCTCGGTGGGCGGCTCCGTGGGGCCAGCCGTGACTCGTGGCAGGTGCACCGTGAACGTCGACCCCTTCCCCACTTCGGATTCGACGTCGATCATGCCCCCGTGCGACTCCACGATCCCGATGCAGATGGCCAGGCCGAGGCCCGTGCCCTTTCCTTCGGGCTTCGTCGTGAAGAACGGTTCGAACAGATGGGCCCGCGCTTCGGGGGGGATCCCCGTCCCGTTGTCGGTCACGGCCAGATGCACCCAGTTCGGGTCCGCCGTCAATCGCACGTCGATCCGCCCCGGGACGTTCAACGCGTCGTAGGCGTTGTTCATGAGGTTCGTGATCACCTGGAGGATCTGGTCACGGTCGCCCCGGATAAGTAGCCGCTCGTCCGGCACCATGACGTTCACCTCGACCTCGGCCGATTGTTTGCCCTGGAGGAAGCTGACGACCGACCGGACCGAGTCGGCCAGGTCGACCTCTCCGACCTTGGCCTCGGGGCGGCGGGCGTAGTCCAGAAGGCCCCGCACGATCCGGGCGGCGGACTCCGTCTGGTGGAGAAGGGAGTCGATCCGTCCCCGGGTCCACGAATCGAACGTGCGGCGGCGGACCGACTCCGCGATCAGCATGATGTTCGCGAGCGGGGTGTTGATCTCGTGGGCGACGCCGGCCGCGAGCTGCCCGAGCGAGACAAGGCGGTCGGAGTGCAACGCCTGGCGTTCCAGCCGGCGCAGCTCGGTCAGGTCGACCGCTATTCCGAGGAAGTGCGTGATCACCCCGTCGTCGCCGCGGATGGAGGTGATCGTGATGAGCACCGGATGCTCGACTCCGTCTCGGTCCCGGTTGATCAGCTCGCCGGACCAAGAGCCGAGCGTCGGGTTGAGCAGGTCCTTCCACATCTCTTCGTACGTCGCGCGGTCGGTCTTTCCGCTCGCGACCAGGTTCGGTCGCTGGCCCACAACCTCCTCGCGTCGGTATCCGTAGATCCGCTCGAACGCCGGGTTGACATCGATCAGGAACCCGTCCCGGTCGGTGAGCTCCATCGCGTTGGTCGAGTGCAGGAACGCTTGGTGGAAGAGGCGGGCCGAGGCGGCGGGGTCGTGGTAGACCCCGGTCCGGTCGTGGAAGACGAGGAGGACCCCGCTGGCCCCTCCGGACTCCTTCGACTGTGGGTAGAACTCGACGTCGACCGTGTGTCGGCGCTTCCGCCCGAGGGCTTCGAGCGTGAACCCGTGCAGCGAGCCGGACCCCTCCTCACCCTGAGCGTGGGAGCGCGCCTCCTCGAGCTGTTCAAGCCCCGACGCAAGGAGGTCGGAGAGCTTCCTCCCGACCGGGTCCTCCGGCTCGCCCAAGAGCTCTCGGAACGCCGGGTTGGCGCGTTCGATGCGGCCATCCGTGTCGAGGAGGAGGGCCGCCATCGGCCCATGCTCGAACGTCGCCTCGAACCAACCGCGCTCGGGCATGGGTAGCGTCGGGGCGCGAAACCCCCTCTCCCTTAGGGCTTTCCCCCACCCGTGAGAGAGGATGTCAAGCCGATTCCACGGCGAGACGAATACTATCCACGAGGTTCTTGGCTCGATGGTTCGCCCCCTCGTACTGGTGGTACGGGAGACCCCGAGCCTCGCCGACTCGGTCCAGATTCTCCTCGAAACGGTCGGGTTCCGGGTCGTCTCGTTCGGGTCCCTCGGTTCGGCGCTGGACCGGATCGACGATCGGACCGCGGAGCCGATCCGCGCCGTCGTCGTCGCGTGCAACCAGGCGTACAGCGAGACGCTGCGCGGCTATCCCGACTCGTTCCCGCCCGAGGCGCGGGACGTCCCTCTCCTCGTGGTCGGCCAGCGCGCGCTCCAGGGAGGGAGGACGTGGCCGCCAAACGTCCGCTCGCTCGGGCTCCCGCTCGACGCGGGCGCTCTCGTGAACGCGCTCGCCCACCTCACCGGGATCGAGGCGCCCGAGCCGCCGGCCAGCGCTCGCTGAACGCTATCGCGCCGCCTACGCTACTTCCCGGCCTTCCGAAGGAACGCCTCGAGGACCTTCGACACGCCGTTCCCGAGGTCGTCGTATTCATACCGGACCGAGATGATCGGCTGCGGCACGTGGATGAGGCGTGCGAGGTCGACCGGGCTTCCGTCCACGACGAACTCGGCGTTCGACCGTCGAATCGTCTCCTCGAGGTCCCGGACCTGAGCCTCTCCGTACCCCATCGCGGGAAGGATCCGCTTCAGGTGGGTATACTGCTTGTAGACACCCTCGATGCTGCCGGCGGCGAACGGCCGCGGGTCGATGATCTCGGCCCCGTGGCGTTCGGCGATGAGGGTGCCGGCGCCCGTGTCGAGGCCGCCGTGCGTGACGGTCGGTCCATCCTCGACGACGACCGTGCGGTGCCCACGGATGCGTTCCGCTTCGGGAGCTAGCAACTTGAGCCCCGCGCGCAACACCTTGGCCGTCGGGTTCACTTGCGCGGCGTTCTGCTCGATCGTCTTGACCCCCTCGGCCGGGGCGGAGTCCGTCTTGCTGACCACGATCACGTCCGCCATGCGGAAGTTCACTTCTCCCGGATAGTAGGCGAGCTCGTGGCCCGCCCGGTAGGGGTCGGCGACACAGAACGAGAGGTTGGGCACGTAGAACGAGAAGTCGTTGTTCCCGCCGTCCCAGAGCACGATGTCCGCCTCCTTCTCGGCGGCGCGGAGGATCTTTTCGTAGTCCACGCCCGCGAAGACAACCACGCCATCGCGGAGGTGGGGCTCGTATTCCTCGCGCTCCTCGATCGTGCACTCGGCCTTGGTGAGGTCCTCCATCGTGGCGAACCGTTGGACCGCCTGCGCCATGAGGTCGCCGTACGGCATCGGGTGGCGGACGATGGCGACCCGCTTCCCGTGCTGGCGGAAATAGCCCGAGACGTACCGCGTGAGCGGGCTCTTTCCCGCCCCGGTCCGCACCGCGCAGATGCTCACCACGGGCTTCGTCGAGGGCAACATGGTCGCCTTCGGTCCGGCGAACATGAAGGCCGCGCCCGCCGCCATCGAAAGGGAGGCCTTGTGCATCACCTCGGCGTACGGAAGGTCGGAATACGAGAGCAGGACCGTGTCGACCGACTCCCGACGGATGAGTTCCTTGAGCTCGCTCTCCGGAACGATCGGTATGCCCTTCGGGTATCCCGGGCCGGCGAGACCGGCCGGATAGACGCGCCCCGAGATGTTCGGGATCTGGGCCGCCGTGAACGCGACGACGTGGACATCGGACCGGCCGCGGTACATGGTGTTGAAGTTGTGGAAGTCCCGGCCGGCCGCACCTACGATGACGACTCGCTGAAGCGCCATGCCGGTCCGACCGGGCCGGGCTAGATAAGCCGTTGGTGGGCCCCGGCTCACGGGGGCTAGTCGCCCGCCTCCGAGGTCGGCTCGGCGCCCTGGGGCCCCGAGGGGCCACGGAGCACCGACGGTACGAGCGCGGCGATCAGCAAGAGAGCCGAGATCACGAAGGTCAGGTGGATCGCCGACAGGAAACTTGCGCCCCCGGTGAAGGGCATCGACGGGTTCGCGACCCCGAGGAAGATCGCCTGGATCGACGAGAGCGGGATGACCGAGCTCATGACGACAAGGGTGATCCCGAGACTGATCGTCGAGCCCGTGTTGAGCAGCGTTGACCCGATCGCCGATGCCACACCGCGACGTTCGGGCCGGACGGCCGTCATCATCGCGGCCCGGTTCGGGGAGGCGAACAGTCCCATGCCCGCGCCGACCAAGATCAGCGGCGGCGTGAGCGCGAGGAACGAGTCATTGGGTCCGATGGTCGCAAGCCAGAGGAATCCGGCGGCCGAGACTCCGAGGCCCGTCACGAGGAACGGACGCGGACCGTAGTGGTCGGAGAGCCAGCCGCTCAAGGGGCCGAAGACCGCCAACGAAGCGGAGGTGGGGATGAGGAACAGCCCCGCGGTGAGCGGGCTCAGGTACCGGGGCGGTCCCTGCAGATAGAAGACCAGGACGAACGTGAACGCTCCTCGGGCAAGGGCATTGAGGAACATGCCCACGCCGGACGCCGCGAACTGCCGGTTACGAAAGAGGGCGAGGTCGAGCATCGGGTACCGCTCTCGCATCTCGGCCCAGAGGAACACCGCGAGGATGGCGGCCCCGACGAGGACGCACAGGATCGCGACCGACACCGACACCTGGCCGAGGGCCCCGAGCGTGACG
>Ga0326728_10020655_pt1 | contig 12524 bp, 7 predicted proteins | sample MB3enrmetagenome_FD_207602 | JGI IMG/M metagenome (GOLD analysis project Ga0326728, IMG submission 207602) | Lab enriched peat soil microbial communities from McLean, Ithaca, NY, United States - MB31MN | ecosystem: Environmental > Terrestrial > Soil > Wetlands > Peat | place: USA: New York...
GTCCAGGCAGGCCAGTACCGTGAAGGCGTAGTCGTCGAGCACACCGGCCGGCCGTTGGCTCGCTCCACCTTCCGCGTAGGCAATCACATGGCGCAGTCCTTGCGTCGGCTCATAAGCTTCGGAGAGCAGGCGGTCGAGAGAGCGCAGCGCAAATCTCACCTCATCATCTTCACCCAGCACGCGTGCGGCCTGCAGCACGGCGGAGATGCAGAGCGCGTTCCAGTTGGTGTAAAGCGTACGGTCGATAAACGGCATCGGCCTCAGCAGCCGCGCGGCATACAGCTTTTTCTTCGCCGAAGCCAGCAGCTCCAGAGTTGCCGCCGGAGTGCGATTCTGGCTGGCTGCAATCTGCTCCACGGACTGGCTCACCCAGAGCACATTCTTGGCAGGGTTGTGGTGCATTTCCCCGCGCTCGCCGATGTCGTAATGTGCGGCAGCGACCGTGAGCTCGTCCGGGCTCAACACGGTGCGAGCCTCTTCCAGCGTCCACGTAAAGTAGTCGCCATCGTCATCGAGACTGATGTCTGCATCCTGTGAGCCGTAGTAGCCGCCACGCTCGCGGTCGCTCAGCCATTTCCGCAGCCAGCGCAGAATGTCGCGCGCTACATTCGCGAAGAGCGGATTGCCCGTGGCCTGCCAGGCATGCACGTAGTTCTTCAGCAGTTCGGAGTTGTCATACGCCATCTTCTCGAAGTGCGGCACGCACCAGCGCTCATCGACCGAGTAACGGTGGAAGCCTCCGGCAAGCTGGTCATAGACTCCGCCGCGCGCCATCTTTTCGAGAGTAGTGATCACGACTCTTCCCACCTGTTCTTCGCCGGTGCGCGCATACCAGTCGATCAGTAGATCAAGCGCAGAGGGATGAGCAAACTTCGGGGCATGATTGAAGCCTCCGTTTTCGCGGTCAAATGCGCCCAGCGCCGCCTGCACCATCTGTTCCACAATCTTGGGAGAAAACGTACCGCCATGTCCGGCCATCGCTTCATATTGCGAAAGCGCGTTCATCAATCCTTCGCCTTGCTCCTCCACCTCCGCGCGCCGCTCATGGAAGGCTTGCGCAATCGCCAGGAGAATTTGCTGGAAGCTGGGACGCCCAAAGCCATCCTGAGGAGGGAAGTAGGTTCCGCCGAAAAACGGTTTTCCATCCGGGGTCAGGAATACCGTGAGCGGCCAGCCGCCCTGTCCGCTGATTGCCGCTACCGCGGTCTGGTAACGCGCGTCCACATCCGGCCGCTCATCGCGATCTACTTTCACGGCGATGTAGTGGGTATTCAGAATTGCGGCGATCTCAGCCGATTCATACGACTCGCGGTCCATGACGTGGCACCAGTGGCACCACACCGCGCCGATGTCGAGCAGAATTGGTTTGTCTTCGGCCTTGGCGCGCGCGAATGCCTCCGGACCCCACACGTGCCACTGCGTGGGCTGGTTCATCGCCGAGCGAAGGTAAGCAGAGGAGGCGTGGACAAGAGCGTTGGGCTGGCTGGTGCTCATGCCGACAAGTGTAACCCCCGCGGGCAATCCTTTCCTCCACTGCACGCAAAAGAAAACTTGCCGGTCTAAGCACGACCGATTCAGCTCAGCAGAAATGTTCCCGTCAGCACATACAGCTCAATGGCCTGCATCAGTTCCGCCTTGGCGAGGAATTCCCGATCCGTATGCGCCACCAGAATCGATCCCGGGCCCAGCAGCACGGGACGCCCCCATGCTGCGAGCTGCGGAATGTCCGAAGTGAACGATGCGGTCATCGTAGGAATGCCCGGGACGGTGAGGAATCGCATATATGGAATGTCGAGAACAAAATGCACCTCGGCCAGCGCGCCGACGGCCAAAACGATTGCGTCGCGAAGTTCTTGGGATGGGCCGACCAGGCGATACAGCAACTGTGCCTTGGCAAAGTCCGGGATGACGTTGGTGGCGCGTCCGCCCTCGATAATGCCAATGTTGACCGTGCTCGATCCGATCTCCGGATTGTGCGGGAGCGGCATGGCGCGCAGCGCCTGAAGCGCATCCAGAAGCTTGTCAATGGCCGACTCGCCCAGCTCCGGATAGGCTGAATGTGCCATACGCCCGTGGGCCGTCACCTCAACCCGCAACGCGCCTTTGGAGGCCAGAGCGATGCGGTTGTCGGTGGGCTCTCCGTTGACCAGGAATTGCGAGCCGCGCGGGTTTTTGTTCGCAATCGCAGCGCCCAGCGAGTCACGTTCTTCACCGACGACGAAGAGCAGTCCGGCGGATTTGCCGCTTTTGCGGAGCCGTTCGCAGGCCACAATCTGAGCCGCGATGATCCCCTTGGCGTCGCAGGCGCCGCGCCCGTAAATGTTGGTTTCGTCCTCGCGTGAGGGCAGGAAGGGAGGAACGGTGTCGATGTGGGTAGAGAAGACCAGCGCGGGCTGATCGACATTCGCGGGCTTGGCGAACACATTGAAGCGCTCATCCTCCACCGGCATTCGCTCGACAACGTAGCCAAGCTCCTCCAGGTAGCTAGCGAGAAAAGCAGCCGCGGCGGCTTCCTTGCCGGTTAAGGATTCGATATCAATGAGTTGCCGGGTCAATGCAACGGGGTCCATGGCAACAGAATAGCAGGCGCAGGCGCCTAGCAAACAGAAACGCCACCCCAAAGGGTGGCGCTCCCGATTGCTTTCCTACTTGGGTTAATCGACCGCCGTAGCTTTCGCCGCCTCAACCGCGTCGAAGGTCTTAACGATGCGCATCTTGTAGAAGCTGCGCCATACGAAGGTGGCTGACACCAGGAAGAAAGCAAGTGCCAGCACGTGGGTCAACAGTGCGTTCCTCGAGGTAAGATTCACCGCCAACTGAACTGCCAGCAGTCCGAACAAGGTGGTGAATTTGATGACCGGGTTCATGGCCACCGAAGAGGTGTCCTTGAACGGGTCGCCCACCGTGTCGCCCACTACGCAGGCATCGTGCAGCGGAGTGCCTTTAGCCTTGAGTTCGGTTTCCACGATCTTCTTCGCGTTGTCCCATGCACCACCAGCATTGGCCATGAAGATGGCCTGGTACAAGCCAAAGATCGCGATCGAGAACAGGTAGCCGATGAAGAAGAACGGCTCGATGAAGGAGAATGCAAGAGTCGCGAAGAAGACGGCAAGGAAAATGTTGAACATGCCCTTCTGCGCATACTGCGTGCAGATTTCAACCACTTTCTTGGAGTCTTCCACGCTGGCCTTTTCGACGCCTTCCAGCCTGATGTTGTCCTTGATAAACTCCACCGCACGGTAGGCGCCGGTGGAAACCGCCTGAGTCGCCGCGCCGGTGAACCAGTAGATCATGGCGCCGCCGGTGATCAGGCCGAGCACGAAGGGTGCATACAGCAGGGATAATTTATCGGTGTTCTGCGTGAGACCGCTGGTGAGGCCCATGATGATCGAGAAGATCATGGTGGTTGCGCCCACCACGGCCGTACCGATCAGCACCGGCTTGGCCGTAGCCTTAAAGGTGTTGCCCGCGCCGTCGTTTTCTTCCAGCAAATCCTTGGCACGTTCAAAGTTCACTTTGATGCCGAAGTCTCTCTTGATCTCTGCTTCCACGTTCGGAATCTGTTCGATCAACGAAAGCTCATAAACCGACTGTGCGTTATCGGTAACCGGACCGTAGGAATCGACCGCGATCGTGACCGGGCCCATGCCGAGGAAGCCGAAGGCCACCAGACCAAAGGCAAAGACCGCCGGAACCAGCATCAGAGCCGCGAGTCCATGCAGGCTTACGTAGTAGGCAATCGACATCAGAGAGACCATGGCCAGTCCCAGCCAGTAAGCCGAGAAGTTGCCCGCCACAAATCCGGAGAGGATGTTCAGAGAAGCGCCGCCTTCACGCGAGGAGGTGACAACTTCCTGCACGTGCGAGCTGGAGGTCGAGGTGAAGACCTTCACCAGTTCCGGAATCACCGCACCTGCCAGCGTTCCGCAGCTGATGATCGAAGCCAGCTTCCACCACAGGGTCGAATCGCCGCCCAGGACGGGAATCATCAGGTAGCTGACAACGTAGGTCAGCCCGATGGAAACGACCGAGGTCAGCCACACCAGCGAAGTCAGCGGCGCCTCGAAGTTCATGTTGTCGCTGTCGCCATACTTTGCCTTGGCCAAGGCATGGTTCAGGAAGTAGGAACCAGCGCTGGCAACCAGCATCATGACGCGCATGACGAAGATCCAGACCAGCAACTGTACCTGCACAACCGGATCGTGCACGCCGAGCAAGATAAACGTGATGAGCGCGACGCCGGTGACGCCGTAGGTCTCAAATCCGTCTGCCGAAGGCCCGACCGAGTCGCCCGCGTTGTCGCCCGTGCAATCGGCAATTACGCCCGGATTGCGCGCATCGTCTTCCTTAATCTTGAAGACGATCTTCATCAAGTCGGAGCCGATGTCGGCAATTTTGGTGAAGATGCCGCCGGCAATACGCAGCGCGGCCGCGCCCAGCGATTCGCCGATGGCGAAACCGATAAAGCACGGGCCGGCATAATCGCCCGGAATGAAGAGCAGAATGCAGAGCATGATCAGCAACTCGACGCTGATCAGCATCATGCCGATGCTCATGCCCGCCTTCAGAGGAATGTCGTGGACCGGGAAGGGCTTGCCGCGAAGACCGGCAAATGCGGTGCGGGAATTGGCGAACGTGTTGACGCGAATACCGAACCAGGCCACGCCATAGCTGCCCGCGATACCCACCAGGCTGAAGCCCAGGATGATCGGCAGAGTGACGCCAACAGACTTGCCCGGAACCGGAGCCAACCAGCCAAAGTACGCCGCAATGATCACCGCAATGAACGCCCAGAGGATCAGGATGAATTTGCCCTGGGTAACCAGATAAGTCTTGCAGGTTTCGTAGATCAGCTCCGACATCTCAAGCATGGAGCGATGGACAGGCAGGTTCTTCAGGTGGGTGTAGATCGCCAAACCAAATAGCAATCCGAAGATGCCGATCAGCAGCAGGTTGTGGCCGTTGATGGCGCCATTGAAAAAGCTGACGCTGCTCAGATCGGGAAGCTTAAGTGCTGCCTCTCCGCCGGCCGGCTCGGCCAGTGCCGCGATAGAGGTGAAAAGCGTAAGGGCCATGAGTGAAATTCCACGACGGAGCAGAGACACCTTGCCCATCCGGCCCAGGGTTTTGAGGCTCTGCAAGAGCCACACATTCATACGATTCCTCCGAGTCAAACTCGTTACGGGTTGTTGCTACCCATGTTAAATAGCTGTGCACAAAAAAATCCGGTGCGGCTGAGCCACACACGTAACGTTTTCGGGCAGCAGCTGAACCCGAAACGCGCTTCCACTTCAAGGAATGTTGAGGCTTGGCCGCGTTGGGTGTCACAAGGAGCCGCTTGCGAGGCGCTCCATTTCCCGGCAAGCTATTAAAACCAGCTATTTTCCAGGGAGGCCAAATATATACCATGCGGGCTGCTTCAGATTCAATGACCTAGCGCACGTAGCTGGGCCAAATTGGTGACCGATGCGCATCGCTCCTATTCCGCTCGCATATTGTTTTTCACCTGCCGCGCCAGCTTCTCCATCTCTTCGGCCTTCCGCACAACTTCCAAAGAGAGAACGTTTTCCCCGGATTTGTCCACGTATTGCTTTAGTTCGGTCGCCAGCTCCAGCAGCCTTTGCGAGTCGCGCTTCATCTCCTCACACCGCTTTTTCAGACGCTCTTTCTGAATCGCCCGTTGCATCTCCGGGTCCAAGTCCGGAACGGCAGCGGGATTACTCGGGGCCTGGACTGGGACGCGCTGTGCCCACCCAGGCGAAAGTAAAAACAAGAGCAAAAGCGGGACTATCCTAAGCAACCGGGAGCAAGGCATGGCAACAAACCTCGACAAAATGGAATTATAGAATGCCTTCGGAGGCCATCTGAGCAAATGTTGCCCGCTATCTAATTCCGCGATGGTCTGATCACGGCAGTTCCAATTCTGGACGCAATCCAGATCTGAGTTCCGGCTTATTGCATCTCTCCACTCGGTTTCAGGCATCCCATACGGTTGTCATGCTAGAGTGCACCCTCATCAGCATCAGTCTGGCCATCCTGATTGTCGCTGGGTGGCACTGGTGGTTTTCGCGCTTCAATCGGCGGTGCGCGTTGCGCGTCGTGCGCTGGCTGGAGGGAGCCATCGCCATGCATGGCCAGATCGGCGCAATCGAATGGATCAGTCCATCGCAATTTTGCGCGCGACTCCGGTTATCCGGTTGCGGTTTCCGGCAGCCCTCCCTGGTGGTCTGCCTTGCACCTCGACAGATGCCTTTCAAGTGGGCTGTGTGGCTCTGGCGCGGCCGGCAGGAAACGCTCACCTTTGAAGCCAATCTCACTTGTCCACCACGCCACAGTGTCGAAATCGGCCGCACTCGCTGGACCGGACTGACGCGGCGATGGATGCGAAATACCGGTGATTGGCCGACTCGCAGTTTCGCGTCTCTGTTTATCTCCACTCGGCCGGAATGGGAGCCGGAGATTTCCAGCCGCATGAACGCCGTGGCCTCGGTTCGCGAGTTAGAGTTCATGGCGGTGTCGTTCCGCCCACGTCCGCCGCATTTTTCGGTGACTTTTTCACTGGCGGAAACATTGAAACATCCAAGCGGCGAGCTGGCAATCTTTGACAGTCTTCGTGAACTTGCGGAAAGTTCTCCTACCTCCAGACTTTAGTCGCACCGGCTGCCGAAATGAAAAGCCGATGCCCGAAGGCATCGGCCGGTCCTGCTGCGAACTGAAAACTACTTCAGGAACATGGCGATCGCCTTCGCCTGGTCTTCGGTTACGCCGGCAACTGGCTTCGTGTGCGGAGCCTTCGCCAAACCGCCCTTGGTGAGCACGTCAACGATGTCGGTCTTGCCCTTGATGGCCGGACCCATCTTGCCTTCGCCCGCTGCGCCGTGGCACATCGCGCACTTTGCCTTGTACAGGGCCGCGCCATCTTCTGCGAACGCAGCTGTAGACATCGTCATTGCCAGAGCAGCCAAAACAATCGTGAAACGCTTCATGAACAGGATCTCCTGTGAGGGATTGTTGAACCAACATAATGCATTCTAATCTTCGGTGAGTAGATGTTTCACAAAAAGCGCACTGGGTAGACAAGTTTTGGTTGGTATTTGGATGTAGGTGCCACTTATCTTGATCGACCCCTGAAGATTAGGCCGTACTCGGCTCCAATGTTAGTGATGTTGCCTGGAATAACTCCCGTGCGATTTGCATTGGCATCTCCTTTTTTTCTGGGATACGCGTTCTGCCGACATGAGCTCCGAAATCGATAGTTGCGGAAACCCCGCGGGCGACCGGCTTTTGCCGTTCCTCACAGACCCGGAGCGCACGGCCATGTAACCCGGTTAGGGACGCACGCCCCAGCTCGCCTGAGGCCTGCGGTCTCTGCCATTCGTGCAGTAAACCGCTTGTGCAGTAAACTCTGTCGGAGGCGTCTTTTGCCCTGTATCCTGTAGCGGAGAATCCTTATGTTCTACAGTTGCTTCTTGGAGTCCGTGGAGCGCTGGCCGACGGCACCCGCAGTGGAGATTCAGCGGCAGCCCGGGACGTCCACCCCACCATCGCCGCTGTCCAGCATCACCACCGCCGCAGATGGCCACACCGTCGAAAGTTTTACCTATCGGCAGCTTCGCCGCGTCGCCGACGGTGTAGGCCAGTGGCTGGTCCGCTCCGGCATCGGCGCAGGCGTCGCGGGAGGCACACGCTGTGCCATCCTCGCCTTCAACAGTCCGCTCTGGGTTGCAACCTATCTCGGTGTCATTGCCAGCGGCAATACCGCAGTCCCCTTGGACACGGCGTTTACACCCCACCAAGTCGGAAAACTGCTCGATGACTGCGGCGCAACCCTGCTCTTCGTCGACGAGCGCAGCCTTGCCGTGGCCAGGGAGGCCGTCGCGGGACGGCCGGTGCAACTTGCCATGCTGGACGCGCCCCACGAGGGTCTGCCTTACGTGCAGGATATGGTGCTGGCGTCGCAGCCGGGGTTTGTTCCAGTTACGGTGAAACCGGATGATGTTTCGGCCATCATCTACACCTCCGGAACCACCAGCGACCCGAAGGGCGTGATGCTCACCGACGGTAATCTCACCGCCGAGTTGGAGTGCATCCGCAAATTCGTCCACGTTGGTCCGGGAGACGGTTTCCTCGGCGTACTGCCGCTCTTCCACGTGCTGGCGCAGATGGCTAACCTCTTTCTGCCTTTGGGCAATGGCGGCAAGGTTGTCTTTCTCGATTCGCTTAACACGCAGGAGTTAATGGTTGGCCTGCGTGAGCGCCACATTACCGTCTTCTGCTGCGTTCCGCAGTTCTTCTATCTCATCCATGAGCGCATCTTTGGAGAAGTTTCCAAAAAGGGCCGTCTGGCGGAAAACATCTTTGCTCTCATGCGGAGTCTCAGCACGGCATCGCAGAAGCTAGGCTTCAATCTCGGCAAGGTGTTCTTTAAGAAAGTGCACCTTCAGCTCGGGCCGAACATTCGCTACTTTGTCACCGGCGGCTCGCGCTTTGATGCCCAGATCGGCCGCGATATTCAAGCTCTTGGCTTTGAGTTGCTCCAGGCCTACGGACTAACGGAAACCACCAGCGGCTGCTTCTGCACGCCTCCGGAAGCCAACGTGATCGGTTCCATCGGCCCTCCGCTTCCGGGTTTGAAGGCCAAGCTGGTGAACACCAAGATGGACGAGAACGGCCACCTCGTGGGTGAAATTGCCTTTGCCGGTCCCACCGTCATGAAGGGCTACTACAACCGCCCGGAGGCCACCGCGGAAGTTCTCAAAGACGGCTGGCTTTATACGGGTGATCTTGCCTATATGGATGCCAAGGGCAATTACTTCATCACCGGACGCGCCAAGGATGTGATCGTTCTCAGCTCCGGCAAAAATATCTATCCGGAGGAGATTGAAAGCTATTACCTGCGCTCGCCATGGATCAAGGAGCTGTGCGTGCTTGGCCTGGAGAGCCGCAAGCCCGGCGAACCCCTCAGCGAGCGCCTCCACGGCGTGATCGTGCCGAACTTTGAAGTGCTCCGCGAGCACAAGATCGTTAACATCCGCGAGGTTATTCGCTACGACGTGGAGGGAATCTCCGCAACTCTGCCGGCCACCAAGCGAATCCTCTCCTACGACATCTGGCAGGACGATCTTCCGCGCACCACCACACGCAAGCTGCGTCGTAACGAGATCGAGAAGAAGCTGCTTGCCTTGTACGCCAGCGGCAAGGCCGAAGAGATCACGCCAAAACAGCGCACGTTTTCCGATGAAGACCGCATCTGGCTCTCATCTCCAGACGTGCAGAGCGCCATGTCCGTAATTGCGGAAGCCGCCGGTCATCAAAAAGAAATTCATCCTGACGATAACCTTGAACTCGACCTCGGACTCGATTCCATGGAGCGCGTCGAATTGCTCACGGACATGGCCCATCGCCTCGGAGCAGAGGTCGAGGACTCGGCGGCAAGCGAGGTCTACACCGTCCGGGAATTGGTGAATATCGTTCGCCAGAGCATGGGGAAGTCCGCGCGCCTGGCTTCGGGCTGGCACACGGTGTTCGATGTCGAAACCTCCGATCCGGAAGTGCTCGCAATCACCCACGAGCGTCCGGTTGTGGGCTTCGCCTGGTGGCTTTTTGGAAAATGCGTGAAGTGGGCTTCGCACGTCTTCTTCAAGTTGCGTGTGGAAGGCATGGAAAACCTGCCCGACGGACCATCCATCGTGTGCCCCAACCACTCCAGCTATCTGGATGCACCGATTCTGACCGCCGCGCTTCCGTGGAAGGCTTTTCATAACGTCTTTTACGTAGGGACCAGCGAAATTTTTGGCGCAGGTGTGATGCGGAGATTCGCACAATTTCTGCATCTCATCCCAGTCGATCCGGATTCGAATCTGGTGCCGGCCATGCGCGCCGGAGCCTATGGACTTCGCGCCGGAAAAGTCCTTGTCATGTATCCCGAGGGTGAGCGCTCCATTGACGGACCGCCGAAAAAATTCAAGAAGGGCGCGGCCATACTTTCGATGCATCTCAACGTTCCCATCGTTCCCGTGGCAGAGTACGGATTCCACACCTGTTGGCCGCGTGGGAAAGGATTCCAGGGATTTCATCCGTTGCGCATTCGCGTCGGCAAACCGATTTATCCGGACCTGAATGAAGCGCCGGAGCAGGCATACGAGCGCCTCACTGAGGAACTTCGCAGCCGGGTTGTTGAAATGTGGAACGATTTGGACAATGATTCCAGGCCTAAGACGAAGAACCCTCCCGAACTAACGCACGTCTGACGCTGCTTCCTCCGGACGGTGGAGTCACCGTCCGGGGATCACAATTCCCGCGGGGTGTCATAGGTGCCGTGTATTGCAACCCGAGAAATAGGGCACGTGGCGCGCTTTGTGCTGGATCATGCGCCCTGCCCGGTGCTGCTGGTGCGCCCACTGGCTCGCGAACAATTTCCCATCGAGCACTAGATTCCGGTCATCGGCTTTACTTCGCCCGCGGATGCGTCCGGTCGTAAACATCCAGAACCTGCTTCGTGGTGAGCTGGGTGTAGCGCTGCGTGGTGGAGAGACGCTCGTGGCCAAGCAGTTCCTGAATCGCGCGCAGATCCGCACCCTCCTCCAGCATGTGAGTTCCGAAGGCGTGGCGCAAGGTGTGGGGATGCACCTCACGAGGCAGGCCGCCAGCGACAGCGATGGACTTAACGATGCGTCCGACGCTGCGAGTGGTCAGGCGGCTGCCGCGCAGGTTGATCAGCAACGCGGATTCGCCGGTGCGCTGGTGCCGCTCCAGCGTCTGAACGCGATGCGGCAGGTAGTCGCGCAGCGCGATCTGTGCGGAGTCGCCGAAGGGAACGAGGCGCTGCTTCTTGCCTTTGCCGCGCACCAAAATCAAACCTTGGCGCTGGTGTATGTCATCGAGATTGATGCCGGTCAGTTCGCTGTTGCGGATGCCGCAACCGTACAGCAGTTCGAGGATCAGGCGGTCGCGCTCGGCAAAGGCCGCTTCTTCCGGCATCTTCGCATCGAGCACGGAGTTCATCTCTTCCATGGTGGGTACGCGGGGCAGCCGCTTCGGCAGTTTCGGAGCCGCAACCAGCAGAGCTGGATTCGACTCAATCATGCGCTCCCGCCCCATCCACTTGAAGAAAGAGCGCAAAGACGAGAGTGCGCGCGCCACCGAAGCCTTGCTCAACCCACGCTCGTAGAGCTGACCGAGATAGGCTCGGATCAAAAGGTGATCAATGGTTTTGAGTTCTTCAGGACCAAGGAAAATTACGAATTCCGCGAGATCGGTGCGATATGCCTTGATGGTGTGCGCCGATGCGTTGCGCTGGCTTAACGTGCGCAGGAAGCCAGCGAGCGCAACCCCCGCCGGAGTTTGCGCAAAATCGGAAGGCGTGAAATCGGAAGATGCGATTTCTGCGCTCATTTATCTTCTTCCCTGGTGGTGCGTACGTGGGCTCGGGGATGATGAGCCGCATACACTTTCTGCAGGCGATCCAAGGCTACGTGAGTATAGACCTGTGTGGTTGAGATGTCGGCGTGACCGAGCACGGTTTGCACGGTGCGCAGGTCGGCTCCATGAGAGACCATGTGACTGGCGGCCGAGTGGCGCAGCATATGCGGTGACGCATGGCGGCCGGCAGCTTTCGAAGCGTTTTCCACGATCATGAAGATGCGCTGGCGAGTGAGTTTGTGTCCACCTCGCGCGAGGAAAAGCTCGGGGGCAGTTTTGCGGCCGCTGAGTACGGGTCGAGCCTCGTGCAGGTAGGAGCGGAGCGCGCTTTGCGCCGGAGCGCCGAGAGGGACGATACGCTCCTTATCGCCCTTGCCGCGCACCAGCATATAACCGAGTTCGAGCTTGGTGTCTTCAACCCGCACACTCACCAGTTCGCTGACCCGCACGGCGGCAGCGTAGAGGACTTCGAGCATGGCGTGATCGCGCAGGGCGAGCGCCTGTGAGAGCCGCGAGTGACTGGAATCGGAATCACGCTGGCTTGGACTTTCGACCAGGGCGGAGGTTTCCTGTTCAGAGAGCGCCTTCGGAAGCACCTTCCACTGTTTCGGGCTATCGACGTCCAGCGTTGGATCGTGGTCAATGAGTTTATCCAGCAAGAGGTAACGGTAAAACTGGCGCAAGGCGGAAAGTTTGCGGGCGATGGAACGCGAATCCATGCCATGGCCGAGCAGGTGTTGCAACAGCTCTTTCAAATCCTCCCGCTGCGCGGTGAGCACTGTCTTATCGCGACTCGAGAGGAACTCCGCCCAGAGCTTCAGATCGCCCCCGTAGGAGCTCACGGTGAGCGGGGCCAGACCTTTTTCCACCCGAAGGTAGACGGCAAAGTTGGCCAGGGCGCGATCTGTTGCAGTGGAGGTCACGGCTAGAGTATGACTGGTTCCGGGCACGGTGGAGTTGACATCCTTGGTTCGCGTGCCGCGCCAGTCGGCGAATGATCGAATCGAGAGACGAAGCAACCAAGTGCCGCTATGTCTCATCTGTATATAGGCATACGTTTGCGCCACCGGAGGAAAGGCAGGGATGGCAATTCGTGCGCATTT
>Ga0326728_10020656_pt1 | contig 12524 bp, 6 predicted proteins | sample MB3enrmetagenome_FD_207602 | JGI IMG/M metagenome (GOLD analysis project Ga0326728, IMG submission 207602) | Lab enriched peat soil microbial communities from McLean, Ithaca, NY, United States - MB31MN | ecosystem: Environmental > Terrestrial > Soil > Wetlands > Peat | place: USA: New York...
CAATATCCCTTTGCCGCCCTCGGGAGGTTTTCCCGACGGATTGATGGCCCAGTGCTCCTTCTGGCGATAGAGAACCTTCTCCCCGTCAAAAGACAGATCGAAGGCTTCCACGTTCTCCAGGATCTGTTCCGTCTTGCGCGTCTTCAGCTCGAATCTCTGCACCGAGAGGTGGGTCGAACCGGATTCCTGTTCGACCAACGGACCTTCAATCAGAAAGAGAACGCCTTCCTTCCCGGCAAACAGGCCAAAGTAATTGCGGGCGGGAATGGGCATAGCCAGAATGCGCTGGCTGAGTCCGTCAAAATCAATCTGTACCTTGACGGGCTCGGATTTCTTGCCCTCCTCTTTGGATTTGGCCTTATCGCTCTCCGCGCCTGACTTGCCCGCCGCCTCCTCCTCCTTCTTCGCTTCCGGTTTTTCTTCGTCGCTTTCAGGAGCCAGGGGCGAAGGCAAATCCTTTCTGAGCACGGCGACGTAAACACTGCGCGTAACGGGATGAGCTTCGCTCGTCATGTCCAGCCACCCCGTGGAGAGTCCCAGGTTGGTGCTGGCCGTGAAATAGAGATACTTGCCGTCCTTGTCAAAGACCGGGTAGAGGGCGTCGCTCATGCCGTCGGTCACCTGCGTGGCTTTCTGGCTTTCGAGCGAATAAACAAAAACCGCCCGCATGTGATTTTCGAGTTGCAGGGTGTAGGTGAGCCACTTGCTGTCCGGCGACCATTGCACGTCGAATTCCTGGAGGGGCGAGTCAAAGCGGTCGGTGCTCACCTTGACCGGCGTGGGGTGATCGATGTCCACGTACCAGAGGTTCAGCCGCTTGTCATTGTAAGCAATTTTCTTGCTGTCCGGCGACCAGGTGGGCGCGTAAAAAAAGGAGGGCGGATTGCCCAGGCTGATTTTCTTTATCGCCCCCAGCCCGCTCTGATCGCGGATGTGGAGCGCGTATTCCCCCGACTCATCCGAGAAGTAGGCAATGGACTTGCCATCGGGCGACCAGGCCGGGTCGCGTTCCGCCACTCCCGGTGTGTTGGTGAGATTCCGCACATTACCCTTTTCCGCAGGTACGGTAAGAATTTCGCCATGCGCTTCAAAAACCGCGCGCGCCCCGGAGGGAGAAATGCGCGCATTCCTAAGCTCGCCGCCCGTGATCTTCTCGAAATGCGGGCGAACCTGCGGCATGTCTGCCGCCACGCGGATCGGCACTTCATGCGTCTTGCCCGCATGCAGGTCGTAAATGTGAATCGATCCAAACTGCTCGTAAACAATTCCCCCCGGGCCGGCTGAGGCCGTCTTGAGATCGTAGCCATCATTCTTGAACAGGGCTTTGACCTGCTGGGTTTTCGTATCGAAGGAAAACAACGTCACCGGCCCCTCGCGATCGGAGAGGAAGTAAATGCGGTCGCCGATCCACATGGGGTCAAAATCGTTGGAGTTCTCGCGCGGAAGGCGCGTGACGCTGGAATCGGCAAGATCGGCAATCCAGATGCGTGCGGTGTGTCCACCACGGTAGTGTTTAATGGCGACGTAGGCATCGACGGCGCCCAGACGCCGGTTCCAGGCCGGCACGTAAGCCAGGTGGCTTCCGTCGGGTGAATACGCGCCTTCCACGCCCATGGGTAACGGGAGCGCGGAGGGAAAACCTCCCGTGGCAGGAATGGTGTAGAGCCTTTCAAACCGCGAATAACTGCTGCGCGTGGTGCGGAATATAATGCTCTGTCCGTCGTTCGTCCAGCCCACCGCCACATCGGAGCCCGGATGGTAGGTGAGGCGGCGCGGGTCACCCCCCGTGGCCGCCACCACGTAAGCGTCTTCGTTCCCATCGTAATTGCCCGTGTAAGCGATCTGGGTTCCGTCCGGGGAAAAGACCGGCCCGCTGAGGATTCCAGACCCCGTCACCAACCGCTGGGCGTCGCCGCCGGACCGATTGACAATCCAGATGTCTCCGCCAAAGGCGAAAGCGATCTGCGTCTTGCTGAGGGTGGGGCTTTGCAGCAGCAGCGGCCCGGAATCCGCCGCGCACGCCAGAACGGCAGTAAAGAGCAGGGAGAGGCTTGCCAGCAGGAGTCGACGCATAGGGTCTCCGATCTTGGGAAGTGAAATTTCTTGAGGAGCCATGAACACCCAAACCCAATCCTTTGAGAAAGCGGAGATTATTACAGATTTTTGCCCCGAACTCCACCGAACTGGAAAAGGCAACGGACCCCGGTGGTGCTGCCATACACTGCGGGAGCACCCCTTCGGGGCGTTGCACACAGCGCTCACGGAGGGCAAATCATTGACCACAGAGAACACCGAGAAAACTTCGGGTTTTCTCCGTGCTCTCTGTGCGCTCATCTCCGTGCGCTCTGTGTGAACCCATCTCTCGACAATAAGCACAGGATTGACCTTGGCAGGTATAAACGGTGTTTTGGAAAGGGTCCAATTTCCCCTGCCCCCACTGCCCCGGACCGATTCCCCTTGACATCCTATACGCTATAATGATAGACTACTCTGGCGGGAGGGGGTCATTCCCGTCAGCCGGCGGGCGGCAAAATTGAGGCCGGCACCTTCCGGGAAAAGGCGGGTGCTGCAACGATCGGATTTACCCTCGGGGAGGACGCTTCGCTAACCTGGAATGTTCATGAAAACACGATAAGTTAGCGTGAAACGGACAGAATATCGTTTTATTTCTAGGGGCGCCAAGCTTATGATAATCTTGAAGTTAGTGAAAGCAATCGGAGTTGCGGCGGAATGGAGCCAAAGCGAACCTTGCTAACCTGGAATGTTGATGAAAACACGGCCGGTTGGCGAAGAATCCGGCCAGACGCTATCAATCTAGCCCATCTCCAACGCACAGAAAACAAGGTGGTTGGTAAAAACACGTGAGCCGATGGCAAAAAAAGAGGGGCAACAAATTTGCGGCCATGAAATGGTAAGTTACTGAAAATAAATTGTTTAATAACTTGACATAAGTCAAATTCGCTCGGAACCTGGAATATTATAGATAAATAAGCTACTTATCGTCGCGACCCTGGAATGTGCATGAAAGTAAATGTAGTTATTCAAAATGGAAGGCGCCAATTTCCAAGTCTTTTTCGTCTGCCGTTCTTGAAACGCGAAAGTCGAAACGCGAAATTCGAAACTCGAAAATGGCCCGATGAGCCGATGACCAGATGGATCGATCACCAATCACAAATCACCAATCGCAAATCACCAATCGAAAATGATCCGATGAACCGATAGCGAGATGATTCGATGAACTCACTGCTGCAAACCCGTGCCCGACGAATTGTTGCCGCCATAGTTTCCGGCGTGCTGTTCTACTTCGTTTTCGGGCTGAATCCCATTTGGCTGGCGGCGTGGCTCGCGCCCATTCCCCTGCTGCTGGCGGCCTTCCATGCCGGGGCGCGTGAGGCGCGGATGCTGGCCTGGCTGGCGGTAGCGATCGGATTGACGTCGGGATATGCGTATTATTGGAGAACCACCGGCCCGGTTGCCACCGTGGTGATCGTCATGCTGTTCGTGTTGGTGTGGGGATTTTTCATTAGCCGCACCCGCGCGGCAGTTATTTCCTCCCCCCACTGGCTGACCCTGTTTGTCTACCCGGTGATTCTCGCCGCCATGGACACTCTCGTGTCCTTCTTTTCGCCCCACGGCACAGCGGGCAGCATGGCCTTTGGACAGATGGATTTCCTACCCGTCGTGCAAATTGCCTCGGTGCTGGGCGCGCCGGCCATCGTTTTTCTGGTCAGCCTTTTCGCTTCGACGGTGGCAGTGGCGCTCTATCGTGGGCGTGGGCTTTCCCGCCCCTGGCTTGGTTACGGACTGGCTGCGGCCATTCTGCTCTCCTCGCTGGGATGGGGAGAATACCGGCTGCGCACGGCCGCTCCGGCGCCATCAGTCAAGGTGGGACTGGTGGCCATTGACGAATTTGTGGGGCCGGGGATGTCCGCCCGCCGCATTTGGGAGGGCTATGATCAGGCGGTCAGAAACCTTGCCGCACAGGGCGCCCACATCATCGTGTTGCCGGAAAAGATTTTCTGGGTGGACCCGGATGAGGCGGCGGACTTCCGCAATAGATTCTCCTCGCTGGCGCGCGAAGCCGGCGTGTACCTGGTTGTGGGGATGCGGCTGAACCAGCCGGATCGCAATCGCAACGTCTCCTGGCTTTTCAATCCCTTGGGCGGCCTGGAGGCGGAGTACGACAAGCAGCACATGGTGCCATACCTGGAAAGCAACCTTACGCCGGGCCATGAAAACGTTGTGCGCAGGATCGACGCCGGGCCTTGCGGGCTGGTGATTTGCCGCGACATGTTTTTCACGCGTCTCCCGCGAGCGTACGCGCGGATGGGCGTGGCGGCGCTGCTGGTTCCGGCGTGGGACTTTAATGTGGATGCCTGGTGGGCCTCGCGGGTGGCGGCCCTCGGCGGCGTGGAGGGCGGCTTTTCCGTTGTGCGTTCCAGCCGCGAAGGCTTCCTGGCGGTGAGCGACCGGTGCGGACGCATCCTGGCGGAAAAGCGCAGCGCCAAGCTACCCGGCTCGAGCCTGCTGGCCACCATGCCGCTTGGCCCCGCCACCCCCACCCCTTACGCACGCTTTGGAGACGTCTTCGGCTGGATTTGCGTGGCAGGCGCGGTGTTCCTCGTCGTGTTGACCGGTCGCGGGCGCCTGCGCACGACCGTCAGATTGACCGACCGCTCGAGCAAATGAGAGGTTAAACAGGATTCTAGTAACTGCTCCATTAGCAATTTCGTCTGAAGAATTGTAAAGTGTATGTAAAATCCCGGCAGGAGGCCGGCCGTGAGTGACGATCGAATACGACGTGTACTCGTGGTTCTGGTCTTGGGGCTGCTCTTCATCCCCGCAGCTCTCTTCAGCCAACAAGTCAACCCTTCTCCGATGCGCAAGGGGTGGCTGAGTTCGGTCAGCGGCACAGTAATGGTGACGCCCCCAGGCGCAGCGGAATGGGTCAAGGCACAAGTGGACACACCTATTGAAGAAGGGTCCGAGGTGTCGACGCTGGATGCAAGCGATGCCCACATTGACCTTGAGAATGGCGCCACGGTTCACTTGAACGAACTCACCCAAGCCAAGTTCACGCAATTAACCATGGATGCAGGTGGCAACAAACTGACCGTCGTCACGCTGGAACAAGGACATGCCGATTTTCAGTTTGCCCCTGAACATCAGGACGTATACAAGGTGAAGATTGCTGACGCCACCTTGTCGCCCCACGGCAAGACTGAATTCCAAACACACATAGACGCAGGGAAGGTGTGGGTGGACGTGGTGGAGGGCTCCGTTGTGGTCGCGGCGGGTGCAAGCGCACTCACCCTGGGTAAAGGGAAGTTCTTGGAGTACCGCCCGTCGCCGGATGCAGAAGTGGCGAAATCGCACGCGCGCGTGGTGCGTCTGAGTTACGTGGAGGGCACGGTGACGGTCAAGCGGCCGGGTGCAGCGGAAGCGGAACCGGCCATGCTGAACACGCCGATCCAGGAGGGTTTCGAGCTTGCCACTTCGAATGACAGTTATGTCGAAGTGGAATTTGAAAATGATTCCACGGCCCGCCTGGGCGAGCAATCCAAAATGCTTTTCCAGCAACTGGCGTTGGATGCTGATGGCAACAAACTGAACGGCATAACGTTCGAGCAGGGATATGCCACTTTTCACTTTCTGCCCACGAGAAGTTCTCCGTCCTCGGACATTCGACATGGTAAAGATGGCACGATTTACTTTCAGCCCTCCTATCTTGACGTTTCTCGCGTCAAGATTGCCGATGCTACGTTGACGGCTGTGGGCAAGTGCGAGTTCCGCACCGACATGGACCAGGACCGCTTTCGCGTCGAAGTATTCAGTGGCGCCGTCGATATGGCCACTTCCACCTTTTCCTCCCAACTCGGGGAGGGCAGGACGCTGGAGCATCAATCCGGCGGCACAGAGCTGGCTTTCAGCATCCGGAAAGGGATTGTTAAGGACGCCTGGGACAAGTGGACGGAGGCACGGGATAAGCAGGTTCTGCTTACCGAAAAAAACGAGGCCTTTCGCCCCACTTATCCGTGCAACGGCTGGAGTGACCTCAACACCTATGGCGAATGGGTGGGGATTCCCGGTAGCGGATACGGCTGGTCGCCCTATGCGCGGGCGGGCTGGTCGCCCTACACCAACGGCCGCTGGGATTGGTATTCGGGATTTGGCTGGACATGGATTTCCGGCGAACCCTGGGGCTGGCTGACTGACCACCATGGCGAATGGAACTTCGACCCGACCTTCGGCTGGTATTGGATGAACTCCATGTTCGGCTGCGGACCCTGGGAGCCTGCCCTGGTAGATTGGTACGGGGGCCGTGGGTGGATCGGGTGGCGACCGAGGCACCCGGGGCCCGGCTTACCCAGGCATCCTCACCCCGGCCCCCCAGGGCACCCCCGTCCCAGCCCGGGTCCTCACCCAGGCCAACCTCCGCGGGAAATTGTTACGGTGCCGACCACGGCGTTTCAGAGTCGGCAGTCAATCACGCCCCAGATCCTAAGCAACCTTGCGCCCTTGCCGGGGACCAGGATCGAGGCCCCGCCGTTTGAACCGAACCCGCGGCCCGCGAGTACAGCAACCGAGTCGGCGCCGAGTGTCGGAACCCTATCCCAAAGCAATAATCCGGCCGCACCGGCAACGCCCGCCTCCGCCCCTATCAGTAGGGCGGGGTCAGGGTTCGCATCGCACCACGGTTCCGCGCCTTCCACCATTCTGATGGGAGGCGATCCGGCAAAGGAGAGCTCGTTGCTGGCGATGCACAATTCCCATATCGGCCATGCACCCTTGCGCGCCGCTGAAGGCCTCACCTTGGGGGGGCGTTACGCCGTGCGCGGCTCGCCGGGTGAGTTCCGCGGCAATGCTTCCGGGGGAAAAGGAAGGAATGGTAACACCGGTGGCGTGAACGGTCCCACGGGCGGCCCCATCCTGTCGCGCTCAGGGGGCGGGTCAGTAACTGTCATGGGCCATGGCCAAGGGGGAGGCGGCTCGCGCGGCGGGGGCTTTTCCGGTGGCGGACGCTCAGGTGGGGGTGGCTCATCCGGCGGCGGGCACTCCGGTGGCGGTGGAGGTTACTCAGGCGGGGGCGGAGGCGGCTCATCCGGTGGCGGCCACGCCGGTGGGGGTGGAGGCTTCTCCGGCGGCGGTGGCGGCGGAGGGCACCACTAAGCCAAGGTCGCAAGGCGAAAGCGGGGACGCATACCTGCATGGCGGTCCATACGCCACCCAGGGATAGCGCACGTCGGTTATCCCTGTGCCGATTGACCATCGCGACGATTTTTGCACTCTATGGCCGGGCGAAGTTCTAGCCGAACTCAACGGTCAGCGAGTTGAGCGTAGCCGTGGCGAATCCGTCTGCGCCGCTCCCCCAAAAGAAGAAAGGCCCGAAGTTGTGCGCGCCATCGGCGGAGATGCTCCCGTTGATGAATAGCCAGATATTATAAAAATGGGCATTATCAACCTGCATGTACCCCGACAAGGAATAGGCGCTGTTCGACGACTCCCCGGTATTGCCCCCACCGTCGTTATAGAGTTGGCCCGACTGACTGATCGGGACCCCCTGCCCGCCGCCGGAAAGGTCAAAGCTCTCCACGTTCAGCACGAGCTGTCCAAAGGTGTTGGCATTGTCGAAAATTTCCCAATCGCTGTAGGAACAGTTGTAAGCGATGCTCGCGGTCACGTTCAAGGTCCCGTTGGGTTCATCCAGCCATTCCGGTTGAATTTCAATCGGGCATGCGGGATGGAATTGGCAGACGCAGGATCTTGACGGGATTTAACGCCAGCTTCACGCAATCCCGCATCTTGCTTCATGGGGGAAAGTGCTATCCTCGGGTGTCGGGTTATCGGGCAGCAACCTCACCCGGTCCCGCACGGGTCAATTGGGGCTAAAATGAGTGACCATTCAATCCCGGCAATCAGTAACCATTTCCGGGTGGGATGAAGAATTCACGGCAAGAGTATGGAGGTCCTCCAATGCAGGTCAGTCCCCTGGCTGGCAAGCTTGCTGACACCAGCACCTTAGTTAACATCCCCAAACTGATGACGGCTTACTTTGCCGAGCATCCCGACCCGTCGATCACAGAGCAGCGCGTCGCCTTCGGCACCTCGGGCCACCGGGGCTCGGCCTTCAGGTGCAGCTTCAACGAAGACCACATCCTGGCCATCACCCAGGCGATTTGCGAATACCGGAAACAGCAGAAAATCGAGGGCCCGCTCTTTATCGGCAAGGACACGCACGCCCTGTCGGAAAGCGGATTTGTGACCGCTTTGGAAGTCCTCGCGGCGCACGGGGTCGAGGTGATGGTGGACGCCGCCGGAGGTTACACGCCCACGCCGGCGGTTTCCCACGCCATTCTGAATTTCAATCGGGGGCGGCCCGCGGGCCTTGCCGACGGCATTGTGATTACCCCCTCGCACAATCCTCCCGATGATGGCGGCTTCAAGTACGACCCCCCGCATGGCGGGCCGGCAGACACGGGGGTAACCGGATGGATTGAGCAGCGCGCCAACCAGATTCTGGAGAATAAGTTGCGTGAGGTTCTCCGCGTCCCTTACGCGCGGGCGCGAACTGCCGGCACAACCCATCCCCACGATTACATCGGCACCTATGTGCAGGACCTTGCCACGGTGGTCGATCTGGCGGCCATTCGAAGCGCCGGAGTGAAAATCGGAGTCGATCCGTTGGGGGGCGCGAGCGTCGCCTATTGGGCTCCCATCCGAGATCTCTACCATCTTAATCTCACCGTCGTGAACCAACAGGTTGACCCGACGTTCCGCTTCATGACCGTGGATTGGGACGGGAAAATCCGCATGGACTGCTCCTCGCCCTACGCCATGGCCAGTCTGATTGCGCAACGGGGCAATTTTGATGTGGCCTTCGCCAATGACACTGACGCGGACCGGCACGGGATCGTGACGCGCGAGGGCGGGCTGATGAATCCCAACCACTACCTCGCCGTGGCCATTGATTATCTCTTCCCAAACCGGCAGGGTTGGCCGGCCACCGCGGCGGTGGGCAAGACGGTGGTGAGCAGCAGCCTGATTGACCGCGTCGTCGGGCGCCTGGGGCGCAAACTGGTGGAGGTTCCGGTGGGGTTCAAGTGGTTTGTAGAGGGCTTGCTCAATGGCAATCTGGGCTTTGGCGGGGAGGAGAGCGCCGGCGCGTCGTTCCTTAGATTCGGCGGGCAGGTGTGGACCACGGACAAAGATGGGCTCATCCTGGGCCTGCTGGCAGCCGAAATAATAGCGAAGACCGGACGCGACCCGGCAGACCATCTTCGTGCCCTTACCCGCGAATTTGGCGAGATGGTGTATGAGCGCACCGATATGCCTGCCACGCCGGAGGAAAAGGCGGCGCTCGGGAAGTTGTCTCCCCGGCAGGTGCTGGACGTGGAGGTGGCGGGCGAGAAGATTCTGGCCAAGTTCGCCGACGCCCCCGGCAACGGCGCGCCGATTGGCGGAATCAAGGTCGTTACTGAACACGGATGGTTCGCCGCCCGGCCCTCCGGCACGGAAGAGGTGTACAAATTTTACGCCGAAAGCATGAATGGCATCGAGCACCTGCGCCGGATTCAGGAAGAAGGCCGCGCCCTGATCACGCGCGCGCTGGCCACGCCGGCCAGCTAGGCGCAGAAGACAAGGCAAAGACGAAACTAGAAAATCGCAACTCGAAACTGGAAATTCGCAGCGTCCGTCGTTCCCGCGCAGGTGGGAATGGGTAAACTGCTGCGCCCCCACAATCGTGCGGGAAGCTTGGCTTAAGTCGAATTTCGATTTTCGAGTTTCCAATTTCGAGTTTCTCGTTTCGCTCTTGGGCAAGGGAGGAAAAAATGGAATCCGAGGAAAAAGTTCCGAATCCCGCCGCGGTGGGCGATGACGCCACGAATTCCGTACAGGAATTGCGCAACTCCTTTGAGCATCACTTGCGCCGCACGCTGGCCAAGGATCGTTACACGGCCACCACGCGCGACCGGTATTACGCCTTTGCTCTCGCCGTGCGCGACCGCCTGATTGAGCGCTGGATCGCCACGCAGCAAACCCACCACACCCGGCAGGTGAAGCGAATTTACTACCTGTCGCTGGAGTTCCTGATCGGCCGCTCGCTGGAACACAATGTGATGAATCTGCGCCTGGAGGAAGCCTGCCGCCAGGCGGTTCAGGAGGGGGGACTCAACTGGGACGAACTCCTTGACGAGGCCGTCGATGCCGGCCTGGGTAATGGGGGATTGGGGCGCCTGGCGGCGTGCTTTATGGATTCCCTCGCCACCCTCAATTACCCCTCGTTCGGATATGGCCTGCGCTACGACTTTGGCATTTTCAATCAGCGCATCGTGAACGGATATCAGGTGGAAGTGCCGGACGAGTGGTTGAAGCTTGGCTACCCCTGGGAAATTTCCCATCCGGAATATTCCTTCCCCGTGCAGTTTGAAGGCCGCGTGGAAGCCCGCCCGGGTCCGAGCGGCCTCGAACACCGCTGGGTGGACTCGAAGCCGGTGGTGGGTATGCCCTACGACCTGCCCATGGTCGGCTATGGCGGGCACACCGTAAACACCCTCCGTCTCTGGTCGGCCAAGGCGGCGGCGGAATTCGATCTGGACGATTTCAATCGCGGGTCATATGTGGACGCGGTGGCCAACAAAGTCCTGGCGGAGAATCTCACCAAAGTCCTCTACCCCAATGACAACGTGTTTGAAGGAAAGGAACTGCGCCTGAAGCAGCAATACTTTTTCGTATCCTGCTCCATTCAGGACATCTTGCGGCGCTTCAAGACCGACCAGACCGATTGGCAGGAATTTCCCCGCAAAGCCTTCATCCAGATGAATGACACGCACCCCTCGCTGGTCATCCCGGAATTGATGCGCCTGCTCATCGACCGTGAAGGGCTGGGCTGGGATGAGGCCTGGCAAATCACCACGGCGTCCACCGGCTACACCAATCACACCATTCTGCCGGAGGCGCTGGAGAAGTGGCCCATCAGCATGTTTGGACGATTGCTCCCCCGGCACTTGCAGATCATTTACGAAATCAATGCCCGGTTCATGCGCGATGTTGCCACCCGCTGGCCTTTGCAGGGCGACCGCATGAGCCGTATGAGCATTATCGACGAGGCCGGGGAGAAATATGTCCGCATGGCGAACCTCGCCATCGTCGGTTCCTGCTCGGTCAACGGCGTCGCCAAACTCCACACCGAGCTTCTGAAGCACGAGGTGCTGCGGGATTTTGCCGAATTGTGGCCGGAGAAATTCAACAACAAAACCAACGGCATCACCCCCCGGCGCTGGCTGCTGAGCGCGAATCCAGCCCTTGCCCATCTCATTACTGAGTACATCGGCGACGAGTGGATCACCCATTTGGACGAGCTCCGCAAGCTGGAAAAGTTCGTGGACGACCCCACCTTCCGGCAACGGTTCCGCGCCGCCAAGAAGCAGAACAAGGAGTCGCTGGCCAGGCTGATCGCCCGCGAAACCGGAATCAGCGTTTCTCCCGATTCGCTTTTTGATGTTCAGGTCAAACGTCTGCACGAATACAAGCGCCAACTGCTGCTGGTGTTCTACATCATCGTGCTTTATGACCGTCTGAAAAAGGACCCGTTCCTGGACATTATTCCCCGCACCTTCATTTTCGGCGCCAAAGCGGCGCCGGGCTATTTCATGGCCAAGCTGATCATCAAACTGATCCATCAGGTGGCGGAAGTCGTCAACAATGACCCGCAGATTGCGGGCAAGATGAAGGTGGTATTCCTGCCCAATTACCGGGTGTCCCTGGCGGAAAGGATCATCCCCGCGGCGGATTTAAGCGAGCAGATCTCGCTGGCTGGAACCGAGGCCTCCGGCACCGGTAACATGAAGATGATGCTCAATGGGGCGGTGACCATCGGAACCCTCGATGGGGCCAATGTGGAAATCCTGGAGGAGGTTGGAGAGGAGAACATCTTCATCTTCGGACTTAAGAGCCAGGAGGTTGAACAACGCCGCCGCGGCTACAATCCCTGGGATATCTACAACAGCGATGAGGAGATCCGGCGGGCGTTCAATCTGATCGACAAGGATTTCTTCAGCCTGCTGGAGCCGGGGATTTTCAAGCCGCTCGTCAAATCGCTGCTCGACGGCGGCGACCACTACATGCTGCTGGCTGACCTGCGCGACTACATCCAGACGCAGGAGCGCGTCGATGCCGCCTATCGAAACCATGAGCTTTGGGATCGGATGGCCATTCTCAATGTGGCGCGCGCCGGGAAGTTCAGCTCCGACCGCGCCATCCAGGAGTACGCCACCGAAATTTGGCATCTGGAACCGTGCGATGGGGTGAAGCCCGCGCCGCAGGAATGATGCACCCTGCGATTTGCCCTTTACCGGAGGAAATGGTTCTGAAATTTGCTCCTGGCAGAACTCCTGATTCGGAGCGCCTCGGGTCTTGCAGCGACTGACTTTCCGGGGGTGATGCGTAATGCGTAAGGCATCACCCCTCAGAAGTTTCCAAGGCTCACACCATGACAATTTAAGGTTCCTTCCAACCCGGGCGGG
>Ga0326728_10020657_pt1 | contig 12523 bp, 14 predicted proteins | sample MB3enrmetagenome_FD_207602 | JGI IMG/M metagenome (GOLD analysis project Ga0326728, IMG submission 207602) | Lab enriched peat soil microbial communities from McLean, Ithaca, NY, United States - MB31MN | ecosystem: Environmental > Terrestrial > Soil > Wetlands > Peat | place: USA: New York...
CCAGCCCGTCGCCGTCCTAAGCCGCTTGTCAGCTACCAGACTTACCGACAGCTATCTGGGTGGGACTTCCACCCACTGGCAATCCGCGCTGTTGGGGCGCACTAGACATTCCCGCTTCGTTCCGTCAGTTTTTGAAGAATTCTTTCTCTCACCCTCTTCCGAGACCAGACTCCTTGTCCACCTGAAATGAGAAACTTCTCCGGGCCTCTTGTCCCGCTCAGGACATTTCCGAGAGCGCATTGCGGATCGGGGTAGCATAACAGCCAGGGGGATCCAACGCGGCCCTTGGCCGGGACAAAAAACAGATTCTCCACCACGCTACGCTCCGTTCCCGCCGCGGCGGGACATGCCATCCTGATCCCGCCTTGCGGGAGAAGGGTCTGTTCTCCTTCGCGCCACGGGATGAAGTTGGCCACCTGTGCTCCAGGAGGCCATGACCGCCTCCGTGACTTCAACTTACTATCGTAGCCTATCTTCGTCCGGGTGTCAAGAGACATGATGTCCGCGTTCTGTAGCGGCGCATTTGCTCCCCGAAGGGGAGCACCTTTAATAGTCCCGCAGGCGCGGGGTGAAACCCACGGATGGGAAGACGTAGCGCCGACCTTTAGGTCGGCATTCACCCTGCTGACCTAAAGGTCAGCGCTACGTCAGGTCAGCGTACGAAAGCCCCTTCGGGGTTGGGCAGCGTTGCAGGGATTGCCGGCCGTGGGCTTGCGCCCACGGCTACTCACGGTCCACCGCCTCGCGGCGAGAACATGCCCGCGGGTCTGAGGCGAATCCTCGCTAGTGCTGCGTCTCAGAGGTTCGTTGAATAAACCGACTGGTCTGCCGACCGTGCCGGGAAGCCGCGAAGGGGTCCCGCGTCCGCGGGATTCCGCCCCTGACGGGGCTACGAAAACTCCGCCCGCATGAGGAGAACTCTGTCAGCGAACATCTGACTCAGGACACTATCATGGTTTCAATCATCGGCGCTTCCTGTCAAACGGTGGCGGGTGGGGAATCCTTGCGATTGGCCCTGACCCCGCCGCGGCGGGGAGGTTCTATTATCCGGGGGATCAGTCTGGCCTGGCGATGGATAGGGTACCGTGAGTGGCGAGAGAGATCGTGCCAGTGGGCGATGAGGTTGCGCGGGTTACTGGGGCGCATACATGCATGATCCGCCGCGGCGGATGTGCGCCACCCGCGGAAAGTACGGCCCTGTCTGGTCTCAGATCCAGCGCGCAGCCACATCCATCGTCGGCATACCGATCTTGTGACCTGGAGTTTAGTGACGACGAGCCAAAAGCACGGTGAGGCTGTCATACGTCCAAGTGGATTGGATTTTTTCCGGGTGCCCCGTCGTCCATGCAGAATCTCGGACTAACCCTGCCCAATTAATCGGTAAACACAAGTGTTAACCTTCAACGCGTTGTTGCTGCACGCCCGATCCGCTGCTTCCGCCCTCGTGTGCCCAGCCCTCAAGAATCACGACGCCTGCTGCTCTTTTGAACCGGCGCGGTCATCGTAGGTGTCGACCAGTTGATAACGGAGGGCGAAAAGTATCAGTTCGAATCGATTCGAGACGCGTAGCTTGTCACAAATACTAGTGATGTGCAGCCTGAGGGCCGGTTCGCTGATGCCGATTCTCTTTGCGGTCTCCCGACTCGAGTAGCCAGCCACGGTTGAAGCGATGACCTGTTTTTCGAGTCGGATTAGGCCAAAGTCATTCCTGTTTACCTCAACAGACAATGGGCCTTCATTTGGCATGGTACCCTCCTTCTCAACTTCCAGTCAGCGATTCTGCCGCCTTCGAAGCAAGAAGCCTAACCGGCCTTTAGCCATGCAGGACCACGCTCAAGAGGCTACTGTTAACTGTCAACGGGCCGTCGCCCGCGTAATCAATAAAGCCCAGCGTCCGGAACTTGTTCATGAAATGACTGACCCGCGACCGGGTGGTGCCGACCATTTGGGCCAGGTGTTCCTGATTGATTCCGGGATGAACAGTTTCGGTTCTGCTTTCCTTGCCAAAGTGCGCCAGCAATAAGAGAATCCGGGCCAGGCGCTTCTCGCTGGAGTTAAACAGCTGATCGACGAGATCCCCTTCGAATCGAATGTTGCGTAAAAGCAGATGCCTCACGAACAATTCCGAGACGTCGTGCCCTTGGTGGAGCATGCGCGCCATCAGCGCCTTCTCAATCCTGGCAAGGGAGCAATCAGTCATCGCAGTAGCCGAGGCGACGCGCAACGGCTGACCGGCGAGGCATCCTTCGCCGAAGAACTCGCCGGCGTCCAGAAAGGCGACGATCGCTTCTTTGCCTTGCTCGGATGTAACCGCGATCTTGACCTTGCCTTTTCGAAGGTAGAACACGGAATCCGCAGGATCTCCTTGCCGGAAGATGTTGCGGTTCGCGGCGTATTCGATAGAGGTTTTCCCGCCGCCGAATCCAGCGAGGAGGGCTTCCCAATCGACCGACTGGCTTTTCTGCTTTTCCCTAACAACCGCAGGCTGGTTTTTCTTCCGCGCCACAGCATCCTCCATCGCCTATGAAGGCGAGCCCGTGGTATCAAAGGTAATCAGTTTTCTGGCCACGTCCATCCTAAAGGGTCTGAATAAACTTTGCGACACGACTCGGCTTGAGGCGCATGGAGAAATTGCGCTCAGACGTATCAACTTGGATTTTCAGTCCTGAACCTTGGCCATCCACGGGCCGAGGGGGAGGAAGTTTTTTGAGAGTTGATACCACCTTTCGCGATTACGAGAGTAGAGGCGCTTTCGCGTTCCTTTGGGAGTTGCGGCTAGCAAAACCCCTTCCCGGTATCTGCCATTCACGGCAGGCGCCATCCTGTCCCGGCGGGAGAGGGTTACACGTCACGCGTTGTGATGCTTCCTTCCTCTCCTTCCCTCTCCCGTGGGGAAATGATAGCCATCGGAAAAGGTTTCTGTCTGTAGGCCATCGAACACTGACTTGGGGTATTATGTGAGGTTTGCTTCAGCAGTTTGTCCATCTCCTTTGGCAACCACAAGAGACACCAAAGCTGCATTCGGAAAACAGACAAACTCTAGTTTCTCACTCGGGTTCGTGAAGGGTGCATTGGTGTGGTGAGTTGGGAAATTCTAGCTGAGGGCGGATTGCGCGTTATTCGCTGTCGGTAATCGGATCTTGTTGATTACCGGCTCTCCGGCAGCATTCATCTGTCCGCCCGGCGGGTGCGCGACTTGAAAGTCTTTCCTAGACGCAAGGGTCCCTCGCCATATCTGTCCAGTTGGATAGCTCCGTAACACTCGCAGGCGCAGTTTTCGAGCTTCGCGCGGCTCAGAATTTGCACTGCACCACGCGTGTACACGATAGCCTGCTTTTTCTGCAAAATACCGGCTGCCAAGCTTACGGTGGGTCGGTCCGTCCCTAACATCATCGCAAGGAAATCGTGGGTGATGGCGAACCTCGCGGAATCCACTCTATCCTGAGTGATGAGCAGCCAGCGCGCGAAGCGCTGTTCAATATTATGGAGCCGATTACATGCGGCCGTTTGTGCGATCTGCAACTCCTGAACTACTGCGTAGCGAGTCAGCATCATTTGAGATTCTGGAGTTGAACGCGAGACGCTTTGCCATGCGTCAACTCTCATCCTGAACCCATTCCCGGCGATTTGTACGACCTCACGCACTTGGCTCCTTTTCATGCCAACCGCCGCCGGTATCCCCGCAATCCCTTCCTTCCCCACCTCACCTACTTCAACAGTCCTTCCATCTTCCATCGCAATTACAAGCGACACCATACCTCCATTCGGGAAATACACAAACTCGAGTGGATCGTTCGGTTCGTAAAGGCTAAGGTGGTGAGGCATGCTTAGAAATTCTAGGTGAGGACGGATTGCGAGGTATTCGCTGTCGGGAATCGACAGTAGGAGCATGTTGCTTACCGGCTTCCCGGCAGCATTGCTCCGTTCGCCTGATCGCGCGATTTGAAAGTCTTCCCTTGCCACAAGAGTCCTCCGCTATGCCCGGTGCCGTGATGCCCAATTCGTTCGTTACCTTGAGACCGTCATTCCCTGGCATTCGCCCTTTAATACGGCTACCGCGGCTTGATGGCGCCCTTCGAGTATTAGGATTGCGCTCGGTAGAACACGTAAAAGAACACCAGCACACTGAGGCACGCGAACACATGAACCAGCGACGTCAACAGCGCCATCGCCGGAATCAGATCACGCATAACCCCCAATAGGGTGGAAATGAAACTTGCCACCACCAAAACCGTTAGCAGGCTTATCCCGATCAATGCCAGAAGTGCCGCATTCTTGAGGCTCATATTGGGAGTATGAATGCTCTCAGCATCATTTGCAAGCGGGAGCCACTCCTTCCACTGCTTCGAAGTGCGACCCGTCGCACCGTTTTGTTGATAGAATCGCGCCCCGGGCGAGCGCAAACTAAGAGCGCACAGGATGCGGCGCGCAAGGCGGGCAAGGAGCGCCGTACTCGGATTTCCTTAACCCGCCCTGCCCACTTGGCACAGGAGCGATCAATGTCGTCAGAAATGAAGTGCTTTGTTCTCGGTATCGCCATAACGCTGGTGGTTCTCGCCGGCAGCGCTTACCTGTCCGCCGGCTGGCGCAGCTCTGCGGTCCGCAGGCAAGGCTGAAATCATGCCGGCCGATCACTCTCAAAAAGCTTGGCACGGCGATAACGGCTGCTGCCCAGGAGTTGCAGTCCGCGATGATGGATCTCCTCCTAGTCACTTCACGGTGTGACCTCCGTCACTACTGTGGGTAGTGTCCTAATTTGACTCGTGGAGCTGGCCTTCAGGCCAGCATCTGCCGACCTAAAGGTCGGCGCTACGCTCAAAATGGGACACTACCCACTGCCGTCGTCGCTAGCGATGTTTGACTCCCTATGGGATATAATGGGTGCCCGTTTTGTTCGAGGGGGGACCGGAGCGGGGCAGTGATGGACGGCCCAGCGTTTGGCCCCGGTCAGGAGGCTCGTTTACGCATGGCCGATGTCGAAACCAAGTCGCTTCCGGAAAATGCCTACCAGCCGTTGAAGGACGGCGAAATCTATATGCCGCTGGTGCCCACCAGCATAGCGCCACCGGAGGTGACCTGGCGCGCGGTGCTGTGGGGCACATTGCTGTGTATCGTCTTCAGCGTCGCCTCGGCCTATTCCGCCCTCAAGGTCGGCCAGGGAATGGAGGCGGCGATTCCCATCTCCATCCTCGCCATCGGCCTGGCGCGCGTCTACCGGCGGCGCTCCACGGTGCTCGAGAACATGATCATCACCGGCATGGGCGGCGCCTCGGGCAGCGTGGTGGCCGGCGCCGTCTTCACTGTGCCGGCACTCTACATTCTCCACCTCGCCCCGCATCCGGCGCAGACCATCTTCATCTGCCTGGCCGGCGGCTGCCTTGGCATCCTCTTCCTCATTCCGCTGCGGCGCTACTTTGTGCGCGAAATGCACGGCAAGCTGCCCTTTCCGGAGGCCACGGCGATCACCGAAGTCCTGGTCACCGGCGAGAAGGGCGGCTCTCAGGCCAGACTGCTGATTCAGGCCACCATCATCGCCGCGGTTTACGACTTCTTTGTCACCACGTTCCACGTCTGGAAGGAGTACCTGAACTTCCAGTTCGTACCCGTGGTCCGCTCACTGGCCGAGCGCGGGCGCATGGTCTTCAATTTCGACGCTATCAGCTTCATCCTCGGCTTGGGCTACGTGATGGGCCTACGCATTTCCCTGATCTTTTGCGCCGGTGGCATTCTGGTGAACTTCGTGCTCGTCCCCATGATCTGGTTCATCGGCAGCCACATGGGCGACGCCACGGTGTATCCTGCTACCATCCCCATTTCGCACATGGCGGCCTCCGACATCTACCGCAATTATGTGCGCTTCATCGGCGTGGGCGCCATCGCGAGCGCCGGCCTCGCCGGCATCTTCAAGTCGCTGCGCGTGGTTGCCGGATCGTTCGGCATCGCGTTGCACGCCTTCCGCCACGGCGAAGCGCCACACATGGAACGCACCGACCGTGACATTCCCATCATCACCATCCTCCTGGGCGTGGTGCTGGGGGCCATCGCAGTGGCCGCGTTCTTCGGACACCTTCATGTTTCGTGGACCGTGGTCGCCGTGGGCCTGGCGCTGACGCTGCTCTTCTCATTCTTCTTCACCACGGTGGCTGCCAACGCCATTGCCACCACGGCCAACAACCCGGCCAGCGGCATGACGTTAATGACCATCATCGTCTCCGCGATCGTGTTGCTGAAGTTCGGGCTCTCCGGGACCACCGGCATGTTCTTCGTGATGGCCCTCGCCGGCATGGTCTGTGTAGCCCTCTGCGCCTCGGGACAGTTCATTACCGACCTGAAAGCCGGCTACTGGCTCGGTTCCACGCCTTCGGCGCAGGAAAAGGTGAAGTTTATCGGGGTCGTCGCCTCGGCCATCACCGCGGGCTTGACCATCATCCTGCTGGCCAAGGCCTTCCAATTCGGAGAGGCCGTGCCCGGCGACCTGCGGCAGGTTCTGGTCGCGCCCCAGGCCTCCGCACTGAAAGCCGTGGTGTCGGGATTCATGAGCGGCCAGCCGGTCGCCTATATGTTGTTCGGCATCGGCGCCATGCTCACCGTGGTGTTGGAGATGCTCGGCCTCTCTTCCATGGTCTTCGCGCTGGGAGTCTATTTGCCGCTGCAGTTGACCACGCCGATCTTAGTCGGCGGATTTCTCTCGCACCTGGTGAACAGGCGCGGGGAGAAGCTCGGCGGCCAGCACGGCAAAACCATCCGCGACCGCGGCATCATCATTGCGGGCGGCTTGATGGCGGGCGGCGCACTCGGCGGAGTGATTGGGGCGGCGCTGCGCGTGCTGCCGCACTTCAAGGAAGAGTGGATTCAGACGCCTTTCTACGCGCACGATGCGCTGTCGCAAAGCGTTTCCGCCCTGCTGTTTGTTGGTCTGTGTCTGTATGTATGGTTCGGCTCGCTGAAGAACCCACGGTCACAAGTGCGGTGACCGTGCAGATACAGGAGGGAAAAGGCCTTGACGCAGGCAGGCGCGTAGCGGTAATGTAGCCATAGCGGCTACAGGAGGGATCGGTCGTGAAGTTCGTAAGCACAAGGGAATTTCGGAATCGGCCGGGGCACGTGCGAGCCTTGGCGCAAAAGGATGACCTCGTGCTGACCGCGAAGGGCAAACCCATCGGTATCCTCGTTGGCGTCGAGGCGGATGACTTGGAGGAGATGGCGCGGGCTATCCGGCAGGCAAGGGCGCAACGCGCCCTCTCGCGGATGCGTCGTCACGCCGCGCGGCGCGGGTTGGACCGCCTCCCGCCGTCAGCGGTGGCCGCCGAGATTCGCGCGGTTCGGTCAGGACGGAAATCGGAATGAGGGTTGTGATCGACACCAATGTTTTGGTGTCTGGGGTCATGAATCCGCAAGGTCCGCGAATTGTGGACGAAGTGCTGGCGGGAGCCTTCACCGTGCTGTACGACGATCGCATCATGAGCGAGTATCGGGAGGTGCTGGCCCGCCCCGCATTCGGCTTCAGCCTCACCGACATTGACGCTCTTCTCGATTTCATCGAAATGACCGGGGAACCGGTCGCGGGACTCCGGCTCCCCATCCTGCTCCCGGATTCTCGTGACCTGCCCTTTCTGGAAGTTGCCGCCGCCGGACGTGCGGAGGCCGTGATTACTGGCAACACCCGGCACTTCAAGCTGCGACGCGGCCAACACGGCGTCAAGACCTGCACGCCCGCCGAGTTCGTGCGCTCCTTGTCGCCTGACATCGTCACTTGACACTCTATGTCGGGAATTAGTCAGTCACCCCGACAGACGGGGTGACTGGTAGTGCCAAGCGCCTCCGCCGAGCTGCGCTACAGGATGGAGCCGACGGCGGCCGGCGCGGCATAGGCGCACTAGTCGCACAGGAATCATCTAACATCAAAAGCCGCAGAGTCGCAAACCCGGCGACTCTGCGCCCCGCTAAGAAATCTGGAAAACTCTTACCTGAGTTGGAACCTTTGCAAAAGAGTGATGGATTGCGACGTAAACAGGCATGCCACCGCTAAGCAAGGTAGTGAAACGATCATCCTGCGTCATAAGCGCGGTCCATTCGCCCCCCACCGGTAGGGGACGGGGATACGGAGGTCCCTCATAGTCGTTGAGGACTGCCGAAAAGTCCGGTCTGGTTTTCCGGAACCGCATCCACCAAGAGCCGTATGTATGGAAGGTTACGTTAGTAATGGTTGTTGGCATGGTCCCAGTGTTCTGCACTGTAATCTTCAAGAACTTCGGATCCTTCGGCGGAGACGGCCTCTTGACCATTCCCGCAAACGCGGTCACTCTCAGCCTTGGGCCAGCGGTAACCTTCGTATAGATATTCCACAGAAGCCCGGCGGTGCCATTGCAGGCGCCGATCCAGGCGGCCCATTGTGTGGCGTTCATAGTTCACCCCCTTTGTACTCTATCACTTGTTCGTTTGCGAGCGGGTAGCGCATCAGAGTGCCGCCAGTTGGGGCTCTGCGTCGTTTCGCTGTGGCATCCTAGCGCAGGCACATTAACCGTAGGGGAATTATCCAACATCAAAAACCGCAGACGCGCAATGGCGGTGATCCTGCGCTGCTGGAATGGCCTGCCGTGGCCCGTGGGCCTAGCGCACACGGATGATTTTTGTCGCGCGATGTGAGAAGATTGCGCTGACCTGGAAAGGGGGTCGGAATGAAAAGTATGGCGTTTGGATGCGTGCTAATACTTGCAGCGCCCCTCCTTATGGCTCAGGAACCAGAAGTTCTCAACGTGAGCAGTGTGGTGGTCGGCTCACAAAGACTTGAGACTCTTTGGGCCTATGCCATGGGGAAATGGTCGGATGCCGGTAAAGACGTGGGAACAAACTCAACCCAAATCCAGTGCTACAAACGTTTTGGCCTTTGCGAGGTTGCAAGTGCCTATTCTATGGCCGGACAGGCGTGGGTAAACCTTGATACTTTCGACATCCTACGCTGGGATGACAGGGAAATGATCTCGGTGGATAGCTCACCAGCTTGCACAGTGAACACCTTGCGGTTTGATTTCGTTTTCAAAAAGGTGAGCATTAGCTCGGCATCAAAGGGCGAGACAAGGAACGGGTTATGCAAAGAAATAATATCGGCAACGGCCCACACAGCGTTTCTGATCGGAGTCAAAGATGAACTTAATCATATTTCGTCCGAATCGGCGCCTAGCGAGAAGGACAAGCAAAGACGAAAGTAGGGTGCCCCTTCTGGAAAAGGGCGCGCCGGGCTCGCGCGACAGATGCCCCGCCACTGTGCGGAACCGGCGGTCCGCGCTATCTGCTATAACGTCTTCTGCACAGACGCGGATCGAATGAAGCAGAAAGAGAAGAGGTACAGACTGCGATGGATTTCGAGTTTGGCGACACGTCAGAGGCGAGAGCATTCTTCGAGAGAAATCCTAAGTTTATGCCGACGTTCGTCGAGTTGATCGAGCTTGCTGACAAGTATCTCGGCAACCGACCGGCCCCAAAGGACCAGGTTGAGGAAATTTGCTTTGGGCTCGGCCACGCGTGCCGGCAGGATTTTCTCGAGGCCATCCTCCTAGCAGTTAATGGTTATGGCGGCGGAGCTACAAAAATTACACGGGGCTTGTTTGAGCGAAGCGTAACGCTTGCCTACTTGGTTCTGAACCCTACGAAGGTTGACAGGTTCGTGCTGTATGGTGCCGTTCAAGAGCACCGGATGTTAGAGGCCGCGCTGAAAGTAGTGAGTGAGTCCGAATTTGACGCTGCCGTGGGGCCCCCAAACACCGTTGCCGAGATTCGGAAACGGTATAAGGACGTAAAGCCAGAATTCGAAATTGATCTGTGCGCGAAGTGTGGTACAAAGCGCGTGAATCCATCATGGGACCTCGACATAGCCGCAATGGTTCACAAACTCGGCGGCGTGTACCAGCAGTTCTATCTGCCGAATTACGCTTTACCGAACTCCAGCATCCATGCAACGCTCTCTTCAGCGGCCATAACCTCTGATCTAGAGCAGAGCCGGGGCGAAGCTGACCTCCAAGTGGCGTGCGCCAGCTTCCTCATGCTGCTCGCACTTCGGTCTCAAGAGGCAGTATTCCATCTTGGGCTCGGAGAAGAACTGGAGGCGTGCGAACGGGCGGTGAGTAATCTGCGCCCGCAACGCAATGGAGTTGGAAAAATCGGCGGCGTGGTGCCGGCTGCCGCAGAGCGAATCCCCGCGACCGAAATCTACCAGGAGCAGGTAGCGCCGCGGGTGGCGCAGGCATCGGTTTGTATGTCTGCGCCCCAGTTGGAGGAGGGATCCATGGACGCAATAGGACGATTTGTGGCAGATGCAATTCTCGGTATCGACACGCTTTGGGGTGGGGATGTCATGTGTCCGTCGGGCACGGGACGATTCATTGCTGACTCGTGGTTCTCGGATGAGCCACTGCCTGCCGCCTACACGGTTCCGGCGGCAGCGCGGCTGCGGGCGAGCGGTGGGGTTGCAGGCAAGAAGGTGGATCGACAGGCGGTGGAGGAGTATCTCGGTGAGGTGGATATCCCGCAAGCCATCGCGGGTGTTCGAGATGAGGCACGGAAGATGGGTGGCATGCGCGCTCAGTATCTCGTTGGCCTGTCGCTTTGCCTGGAGACCATGTGGGACCTTGCCATGGAAGTGCTGGGGAAAGGCGAACCGGTTCCATACGTCCGATGTGTTGAGGCCTCGACCGGCCGTCCACCGGAAGCCTCCCACCCGGAAGCAAAGCGGGAGCGTGTGGCTGAGTTGTTGGGCCGGGCGGGTTACCCGACCTCGGGTTCTGCCGGCCTGCTTGGGGCGGTCGATGCGTGGCGACGGGATCGCTTGGTTCCGATGGCTTCTGTCCGCGCCCTGGGCGCTGCCATGATCGCCCACTTTGACCGCCTCAGCGCGGTCAACTTGCTTCCCTATCTTCCCAAGGATCTCGTGTCGGTACCTCGGGCCAATATTGAATTCTTGCCCATTAAGGACGCATGGTTTTCGGGCTCGATGAACTACCTTGGGCGAGCGCGGAAGGCGGATGGCAGGCCGCAGTACGAAGCCACCTATGAGATTAACGCTTCGCTCCAGATCTCTGTGCCGGAGTTCGAGCACCTGGTGAGCCATGAAGTCGTGCCCGGGCACGTTACCACGTTTGCCTACTTGCAGGATCTCTATGTCCGCGGGAAGGCCGCCTTCGAAGCCACGGTACCGACCATGAACTCCCGCTCCGGCACCCTGTACGAGGGAATCGCGAACAATGCGATTCTCATCGCCCATGGCGTAACCGAAATCGAGCAACTACCCGACGAGGATTTGCAGATCGGCGTGTTGCTGGCGTTACTCCAGGACGATGCCAAGAATCAATCATCATACCTAACGTGGGGAGAAGGAGTGCCGCGCGAGAAAGTGGCGGCCATTCTCCGCAGGGATTTCCTGGTCACCGAAGAGCGCGCGGACAAGCTCTCCGGTGCATGGGGTCAGCATCCGTTACTAGGCCGAATGTATCTTCCGGCCTATCGGGCGGGAACGGAGAGAGTCGCGCAATTGCGACGCATTCACCCGGCGGATCACATTCTACCGGCAATCTATGGCTGTTCTGGGCTAGCTGATATCGTGACCATCGACGAGATGTTAAAGCAAGAGTAGCTCAGTCCGGTTTCGTCGGTGGAGTCAGAAATCTCCACGCATTGTATCCTGATGACGGGCACTCGGAAACAATTCCGGTCCAACAATTCCGGTTCAGAAGTCCCCTGTGGGAAGTGTGGAATTCCTAGTGTTGTGTCTCTCAAATAGGTTTACAGACGTAGCGCCGCCCTTTAGGGCGGCATGCCGCGCTAAAGCCCGGCGCTACGAGGGCGTCCGCTCGCCGCGGGATTGTAAAGGTTCTTGAGAGACACAACACTAGGTTCCGGACCGATAGATCTCCCCTAACGGCGTAGGGTTTACCGATTCCCCGTCACTTGGACGCGGGCTGACGCAGAGCGCAGCTCTGAGGTCCACAGGCAAAACTGAAATCATGCCGGCCGATCACTCTCAAAAAGCTTGGCGCGGAGACAGGAATCCGATAACTGATAGTCTCCGTAGCCTGCCGTGGCACAGCGGACCGAATCGCGGCGCGAATCTTATTCAAGGTGCTACGGGCAGGTTCCGGGACACCAGCAAGGTATTCGTCAACATCTTTCGGCGCGCCGATGCCTTTCGCCGCAGAACTGCGGTTGCCAGATTTCACTTTTTTCATGCAGTCAATGTTACAAGAACTTCCAATTCAACTCCATACCCCAGACCAATGTGCAGCCGTTCGACATGAAAATTCCATTTTCAGAGAAGTACGGGGACGCAACGCATAAAAATATTTATGGGAGCCTCGGCTTGGGCCTAGTGGCGTGTTACTGAAGAAAGTGAAACATTCGATGGTCTGTCACCCTGAGAGTTTGTGACTTTTTTGAGGTTTGGTCACGTTATATTCACTTCCAAGCCGTTCGCGACCGTCGTTGGGGCAACCCTGGTGGTTCCCCGGATCACTCCGACGATCTGTTTTTTCCT
>Ga0326728_10020658_pt1 | contig 12522 bp, 14 predicted proteins | sample MB3enrmetagenome_FD_207602 | JGI IMG/M metagenome (GOLD analysis project Ga0326728, IMG submission 207602) | Lab enriched peat soil microbial communities from McLean, Ithaca, NY, United States - MB31MN | ecosystem: Environmental > Terrestrial > Soil > Wetlands > Peat | place: USA: New York...
TTGCCTTGCTTCTGGCGGCCGCGCCCTTTCTTTCCGGCTGCGCTTCCAATGTGTTCTATCGCCCCGGGAGCCGGCCGGAGAGCGCGGAAATGAGGAAGGACATGCTGGATGTTTATCCCGGCGACATCCGCCAGAACCCGGATTTGTGCGCCGGCGCCGGAGTGGGCTGGGCCGGCATCATCACCCGCACGGAGGCGCAGCCGGGGCCGGACGGATTGATCCATGCGGTGACGACGTTCGAGCATCATTATTTTGACTGGCAGGAGGACCGCCGCCTCGGACACATCCGACTGAACCTGTCGCCGCGCGGCGAGGGCCTTTTCCGCACGGAATGGGTGTTGCGCCGGAACGACCCGGCGGCGGGCAAGGAGGCGGCGGAAAGCTTCGCCGGCCCCGGCAAGCTGGCCATCGTCTATGGCGTGCCGGAAAAAGTGGAGGACGGGACGGTGGTTTTGCGCTACCGTTTTCTGCGGGTGGTGGAGGCGGAGGATTACAGCACCAATAAATTTGACTACGGACGCTTTGGCGAACCGTTCCGCTACATTGGCCAACCGCCGGAAAAACCATAACCTCAGATCGAATGCCGCCATTTGAGGCATTTTTGGCTTTGCGCTACCTGCGTCCGCGGCGGACGTTTGTTTCGGTGATCACGGTCATCTCGGTCATCGGGGTGTTGCTGGGGGTGGCGGTGTTGATCGTGGTCATCGCGGTGATGAGCGGTTTTGACAAGGAATGGCGCACCCGCATCCTGGGCTTCAACGCGCATCTCAAGGTCTTTAACGCCGACGGCTCCGCCATGACGAATTACCCGGTGTTGCTCAGGGAAATCACCAACAACCCCGAGGTGGCGGGCGCGGCCCCATTTATTGTGGACGAAGTCCTGCTGAGAACGGATCACAGCGAGAACGACACGAAATTTGCCCCGTGCATCCTGGATGGAATTGACCCGGACACCGAAGGCAGCGTCACGGTGCTGCCCACCAACATCGTCCTGGGCAAGTTTGAGGTGGAGGACAAGGGTTTGCTGGTGGGAATTGACCTGGCCAAAGACCTGGACATCCATGTGGGCGACCGTCTGTTGCTTTATTCGGGGCACAGTCTGGAAAAAATGGCGAAAGCCGCCGGGAACGCCAACGAAGAGCGGGTCCTGCCGTCGGAGTTTATGGTGCGGGGGATTTTTAATGTCAAGTTTCCCGCCTATAACCGAACCCATGTGGTGGCGTCGCTGGAAGACGCGGGCCGGCTCCTGGACATGCCGGAGGACGGGGTGACCGGAATCAAGGTGAAATTGCGGGACGAGTTTTGGATGGACAAGGTGGCCGGCCAACTGCAGGCCGCGCTCCAGGAACCCCTGCGCTTTATGACCTGGCGGGACGAAGCCCCAGATATATTTGACGCGCTTGCGGTGGAAAAGAACATGATGTTCATCCTGCTCTTTTTCATCATGATCGTGGCGGCGTTCGGGGTTGTCAGCAGCCAAATTACGTTCGTGGTCCAAAAAACCCGCGAGATCGGCATTCTCAAGGCGCTGGGCGCCAGCAACGGGCAGGTGCTGGCGCTGTTCCTGAGCCAGAGCGTGGTGGTCGGCATCCTGGGCGTCAGCCTCGGGTTTGGCCTGGCCATGCTGGCGTTGCAGTATCGCAACCCGTTTCTCCGTTTTATGCGGGATGTCACCCACACCCCGTTGCTCCCCGCCTCCATTTACAATGTCTATGAGTTGCCGAAGTCGGTGGAGACGGGCGACGTTTTGTTGATTTGCGGGACGGCGTTTTGCGCCTGCGTTTTGGCCGGGCTGTTCCCCGCCTGGAAGGCGAGCCGCCTGCAGCCGGTGGAGGCGCTGCGCCATGAATGAGGCCCGCCCGGAACCGCCGGCGGCAGCCCCGGAGACGGCGCGCGGGCCGATTCTCACGGCGCGCGGGGTGGGCAAGTCCTATCTCATGGGCGGGCGCGCGCTGGAGGTGCTGCGGGACATCGAACTGACGGTGCGGCGCGGCGAGTTCCTGGCCGTGCGCGGGGCGTCCGGGGCGGGGAAAAGCACGCTGCTGCACCTGCTGGGGGGGCTGGACCTGCCGAGCGCCGGGGAAATTATATTTGACGGATCGGGCCTCCGCGCCCTGCCCGCCCGCGCCCTGGCCCGGCTGCGCAACCGCCGCGTCGGTTTTGTTTTTCAGGCCTACCATTTGCTGCCCGAATTGACCGCGCTGGAAAATGTGGCGCTGCCGGCGCGCATGGCGCGCATCTCCCCCGGGGACGCCGCGGAGCGGGGGCGCGAACTGCTCCAGCGGGTGGGCTTGGGCGCGCGGCTGGAGCACCGGCCCTGCGAATTGTCTGGGGGCGAACAACAGCGGGTGGCCCTGGCCCGCGCGCTGATCAACGAGCCGGATTTGATCCTGGCCGATGAGCCGACCGGCAACCTGGATTCGCACACGGGCGAGGAGATCATCCAGTTGCTCTGCGCGTTGCGCGAGGAGCGGCGGGCGACACTGATCATGGCCACGCATGACGCCCGGATCGCCGCGCGCGCCCCGCGGGTGGTGGAACTGGTGGATGGAACGATGGCGGCGGCGCAGGACCGTCCCCAAACGTCAAACTAATAATGGCAATTGAGCGATTGGGGAATCGGTTTTCAATGGCCAATGACCAATTCTCAATGACTAATTCTCAATCCTCCGAAACAGCCTTTCCAAAACTCGCCTGTGAAATCGGAGGTTATTTTTGCGCGGACCCTTAGAGCAAGCGCTCCAGGGCATCGCACAGGGTCTTCAGAATCTGCACCCGCGCGAAGTTTTTGTCGTTTCCGGCCACCACGGTCCACGGCGCGAATTCCGTGCTCGTGCGGGCGACCATTTCGTTGATGGCTTCCTTGTAGGCGTCCCATTTTTTGCGGTTGCGCCAGTCTTCGCCGGTGATCTTGTAGCGTTTGAACTGGATGTCCTGGCGTTCCTGGAAGCGCCTCAATTGTTCTTCCTTGCTGATGTGAATCCAAAATTTTGCCAGCGCGATGTCCCGGTCCGCCAATTGCTCCTCAAAATCGTTGATTTCCAGATAGGCCCGTTTCCACTCGTTTTCCGAGGCAAATTTCTCCACCCGCTCCACCAGGACCCGCCCGTACCAGGAACGGTCAAAAATGGTCACGTAGCCCGCCTGCGGAAGATGACGCCAGAAACGCCAGAAATAATGGTGCGCCCTCTCTTCATCCGTCGGCGCGGCGATGGGGATGATGCGGTAGAGCCGCGGATCAATCGCCGCCGTCACCCGGCGTATCGCGCTGCCCTTGCCCGCCGCGTCCCAGCCCTCCAAGACAGCCACCGTTGATATTTTCCGGGCATTTGCCTCCCAGGTCAGCCGCGTCAGCCGGCCCTGGTATTTTTCCAATTCCCCCCGATACCGCCGGTCGGTGAGCTTCTGCGAAAGGTCCAGATGATCCAGCACGGTCTGGCTGGATTTGGCGCGCGCCGGCCGCGCCGGCGGCTCCGCGGCGGCGGCCTGGACCTTTCCCGCCCCGTCATCCTGAAGGCGGGCTTGCAGCGATTGCAGGAGGATGCGCCCGGCGGCCAATTCGCAGTAATGCCGGTCGGTCGCCTCAATCAGGTGCCAGGGGCACTGGGCCGAATCGGTGCGGCGGATGGCGCGCTCGCTGGTGCGGACAAACCGCTCATAGAGTTTGAGATTCTTGAGATCCGCCGGCCGGACGCGGCCCCGGGTGTGCGGATCGCGCTGAAGATGCTGGAGCCGGCGCGCCTGCTCCTTCCGGCTCAGATGAAGCCAGAGCTTGATGATCAGCGCGCCGTCATCGGCCAGCATCTTTTCAAAGAAGGCAATGCGATCCAGTGCGCCATCCAATTGGCTGCCTTTGATCTTGCGGTAAACCCGCCGCACCATCGGATCCGAATACCAGGAGCCGAAAAAAATCCCGATCCGCCCGCGGGCGGGCAAGGCGCGCCAAAACCGCCAGAAGGGGGGCCGGGCCTGTTCCTCGTCCGAGCTTTGCCAGAAGGCGAACGTATCCACCCCGCGCGGGTCCAGCCACTCATTGAGGCGATGGACCACCTCTCCCTTGCCGGCGCAGTCCGCGCCGGAGACGATGATAATGACGGGGAATTTCCGGCTTTTGAGGGCGAACTGCGCCTGGAGCAGTTCGGACCGCAGGGCCGGCACCGCTTGGTCGAATTCCTGCCTTGAGACTTTGCGCCCCAATTCAGCGACTTCAAACATATCGCCGGGCATCTTACCCATCACCCCGGCCCGCCGCCAGACATTTTGTTGCCATGCCTGCGAGCCGGAATTCACCAGGCTGCGGCATCGTCGCAAAGACCCTCGTCTTGCGGGGCGCAACTGTTTAGAAACAAATCCTCATCGCCGGGAGCCGGGGCTGGGGTGCATTTCACATTGTTGGGTTCCCCTCTTAATCTTGCTCCTCATCTTAATCTTAATCTCATCTCCCTCCTGCGCACAGATTAGGAGCAAGATTAAGATTAAGAAAGAAAACCCCAAAAGTGAAATGCACCCCCGGGGCTGCCTTATTTCACCTTTTACTTCTGCTCCAAAGGAGGTATGGTACATGCCCATGAAATCGCTCATTCGTCTTGCCGTGCTGCTGGCCGGGAGTGCGGCTTTCCCGGCGTGCTTGTGCGCCCAAACCCCAGGCGGCGCGGTGGCGGCGGCTCCCGCGCCCGCCGCCCTTTCCACCAACAGCCTGGGGCCGCGGATTCGATTCAACACCGAAAGCGCCGAGGCCGGCACCAACGCCGCCGGGGAACCGATCCGCTACACCTTCGTCATCACCAACACCGGGGATGAAATGCTCGTTCTCAGCAACGTGATACCCGGATGCGGTTGCACCACCGTCGGCGGAACGGCGCCCGGCAGCGCCACCACTTGGACGCACGAAATTGCCCCGGGCCAAACCGGCGTCATCCCGGTTCAGGTTGACACCCGCAATCTCCGGGGTTCGATTAACAAGATCGTCACTGTGGTTTCCAATGACCGGACGCGCTCCAACGTGACGGTCCACATCACCGGCGTTGTCTCCCTGCCTATTGAGGTGTCTCCCGCCATGGCCTCTTTCAGCATCATGCCCGACGCGCCCAGCCAGAACCCCCAGATGATCAAAATTTTCAACCGGGCGGATACCCCGCTCACCCTCTCCGACCCGCAAAGCACGACCAACGCCTTCTCCGCCGTCCTCAAGACCAATGTTCCCGGCCAGGAGTTTGAATTGACGGTCACGGCGGCGCCCCCTTCCGGCCTGCCGCCCTCTTTCGCCACGACGGTTGTCCAGGGGAGCATCTCGCTCAGAACTTCCGTCGCCAGCATGAACCCCCTCCAAATCGGGGTTTTTGAGACCATCTTCCCGGAGGTTACGGTCTATCCGGCCAGCATCCAGTTGCCCGCCGGACCGCTGGCCCAGGCCAGCACCAACCATGTCATCATCCGCGGCAACGCCGCGGATTTGAACCTGTTCGACCCCGGCGCAAACGTCCCCGGCGTGGATGTCTCCGTCCGCGTCATCCAGACCAACCGTCAATTCATTCTTTCCGCGGTCTTTCCCCAGGGATTTCAAATGCAGCCCGGCCAGGCCGTCGCGCTCACTTTCAAGACCGACAACCCGCGTTTCCCGGTCCTGACCGTCCCCGTCACGCCCGTGCTCGCCGTCATCCGCCGGCCGCCGCCCGTCCCCCCGCCCGCGCGCACGGGCGTTCTTCCGGCCTCCATCCTGGCCAGGGTCCCGGCCAATTCCTCCAACGCCCCGGCCTCATCGCCCAATCCACCGTGAGCCTGAACCCTCCGCGCCCATGCCAATAAATTTGAAAGTGTTGCGAGCCATCGTGCGACGGATTAACATTCAGCATCATTATGAAAACTGTGACGACCGAAAAACTGCGTCCTGCAAGACCGCGAAAACGCCAGCCGCACGGAAGACTTTCAGGAGAAAAACTTGGCAAACTTGCGGCACGCATGGTGGCATCCGACGATCCTGTGGAGACGGCGGAACTTCAAGAAGCGATGGTGCGCGGTTTTTACGGCGACAAATCCCATGCCTAGAATCCGCCGCGAAAATGTCCCCGAAGTGCTTCTCCGCCACCTTTACCTCCGCCTCAAGCAACGCCATTTCACGCCCGACCAATTGATGCTGTTTTCAGACTGGCTTGACCAGGAAATAGATGTGCCGACTGGCAAATGGTTTAAGCGATTCCCTGGCATGACCGTCTGTGGAGAAGGCGAACTTGTGAAGACATTCCTTTTGCCAGACCAATTGCCGACAGGAACAGAAATCGGGTGATTATGACTGACCCGGCACAATCAGCGCCGCGAGGCTGCGGGTGTCCACTTGGCAGGATCCTGCTGGAAGCCTTGATGGTGGCCGCGGCCGGCGTCGCCTTCGCCTTTTTGGCCAATCAACTTTCCCCGCGCGGTCTCAATCCGGCCATCAACTATCGTCCCGGCGACAGCAAGGCTGTCAGTGTTCCGCCGCCTGCGGTTGTTTCGTCCCGGGTTTCGAGCGGCGCCAATGTGCCGGCGTCCCCGCCCCCGCCCGCCGCCTTGCTGGCGGAGCGGCTTGAGAAAAACGGGCTGCATCTCCTCCAACGCGCCGAAGTGGAAAAACTGTTCCACGACCCCCGCCTGCAGCAGAGCCTGATTTTGTTTATTGACGCCCGTGACGAGGACCTCTACCAGGCGGGCCACATCCCGGGCGCCTTTGAATTCTATCCCTACTACCCCGGAAAATACCTGGCGGACGTCCTCACCCCCTGCCAGATCGCCGAACAAATTATTGTCTATTGCGTCGGCGGCGATTGCGAAGACAGCGAGTCCGCCGCCCTGTTCCTGCGCGACGCCGGCGTCCCGGCGGGCAAGCTCTTCGTCTATGGCGGCGGCGTGACCGAGTGGGAGGCCGCCGGACTGCCGCTGGAAAGCGGCCCGCGCAACAGCGGCAAGCTCCGCAACCCCGGCCCATGAAACGCCCCCTTCTTCCGGCCGGCCTGGCCGCCACTGACGCCGCCACCGTGCTGGCCCGCTGGCTGCTGGGCGGGCTTTTCATTTACATGGGCTGCCGCAAGGCCCTCCATCCGGCTCTGTTCCTGAATTTGCTGCGCGAATATCAGATGGTGCAAAGCCCGCCCGCCTTGAACTGCATCGCCATTGCGTTGCCGTGGGTCGAGGTCTTTTGCGGCCTGCTTTTGCTCGCCGGCATCGCCGTGCGCGGGACGGCGTTGTTGCTGGCCGGGATGCTCGCCGTCTTCACTGTGGTCGTGTTTCATCGCGCCTTGGGCGTGCAGGCGGCGCAGGCCATTCCATTTTGCGCGGTGAAATTTGACTGCGGCTGCGGCGGCGGGCCGGAGTTCATCTGCGCCAAGCTGCCACAGAACATCGGGATGTTCCTCCTGGCCGTCTGGCTGCTGGCCGGGCGCGGCCGCGCTGTCTGCGCGCTTTACACCTGGCCCTCCCGTCCCGCCCAGCCGCGCCCGGGCGTTTGACTTTTTAGGCAGCCGTTTCCGCCTCCCAATCTTGATTTTCCTCCCAATCTTAATCTTAATCTTAATCCAAATCTCAATCCTAACCCCACCCCCAAATGCGAATTTTATCCGGCATTCAACCTTCGGGCGCGCTCCACTTGGGCAATTATTTCGGCATGATGAAGCCTTCCATCGAACTGCAGGAGCAGGGCGAGGCCTTTTACTTCATTGCCAATTACCATTCCATGACCTCGCTCTTCGACGCGGCCCAGCGCCGCCAAAACACCCTGGACGTGGCGCTGGACTTCCTGGCCTGCGGACTGGATCCCGCCCGGACGCTCTTGTTCCGCCAATCGGACGTGCCGGCCGTGACCGAACTCGCCTGGCTGCTCACCACCGTCACACCAATGGGCTTGCTCGAACGATGCACCAGCTACAAGGACAAATTGGCCCGCGGCCTTTCCCCCAATCACGGCATCTTCGCCTATCCCGTCCTGATGGCCGCCGACATTTTGATTTACGATTCCAACCTCGTCCCCGTTGGCCGCGACCAGAAGCAGCACGTCGAAGTCACCCGCGACATCGCCATCAAATTCAACGAAGCCTACGGCCCGACGTTCGTCGTGCCGGAACCCCGCATCCGCGACGAGACGGCCGTGGTGCCCGGCTGCGACGGCCAGAAAATGAGCAAGAGCTATGGCAACAGCATTGAGATTTTCGGCGGCGAAAAGGCGCAGCGCAAAAAAATCATGAGCCTGGTCATGGACAGCCGTTCCCCGCTCGAACCCAAACCGGACGCGGAGAAAAACCTCGCCATTCAACTGCTCAAACTGGTCGCTCCGCCGGAGGTGGCGGCTGACTTTGAAGGCCGCCTCCGCGCCGGCGGCCTGGGGTATGGCGACTTGAAAAAGGCGCTCTTTGAGCACTACTGGAATTATTTCGCGTCCGCCCGCGCCCGGCGCGCCGAACTGGCCGCCAACCTGGATTTTGTGGAAAAAGTGCTGCGCGACAGCGCCCTCAAAGCCGCTGATGTGGCGGGAAAAGTCCTGCGCCGCGCCCGCCTGGCGTGCGGTCTGGACTGACGCGAAACTCTTTTTTGCTGGTTTCGCCACTGGGACAGGATACGATGCCAAAGACCGATGGCCGGAATGTTTTTGCAAAACCGCCCACTACCGCTATGTCCCTGAGATTGGAAAGAGTCCGTGAACTGCTGAAACGCGAGATCGGCGAGGTCATCCGCCGCGAACTCCCCGTCAATCAAGCCGGCTTGATCAACGTCAACGACCTGGAAGTGGCGGCCAACTTGAAAAACGCCACCGTTTACATCGGCATCCTCGGCGGCAAACTGCAAAAGGACAAAGGCATGGAATTGCTCGAAAAAAACCGCAAGCGCATCCAGGCCCTCGTGGCCAAGGGCGTGGTCTTGAAATACACGCCCCGCCTTCGATTTGTCCTCGATGAGTCCGTCGAGCGCGGCAACCGCGTCCTTAAAATCCTGGAAGAACTGGAGTCCCAATGGGCTTTGAATGAAATCCCATCCCAAGATCATTGACCGGATTCTGGAAAAAATCCGCGACAGCCGGACCGTCTGCGTGGGCGGCCACATCCGGCCCGACGGCGATTGCATCGGCTCCCAACTGGCCCTGGCCCTGGCCCTGCGCCGCCTGGGCAAGGAGGTCGTTTGCTGGAACGAGGACCCGCTTCCCCAAAAATACGCCTTCCTCGATCCCGGCCACCTGGCGCAAAAACCCAAAGCCGGCCTGGAATTCGATCTCGTCATCGCCCTGGATTGCGCCAGTTTTGAGCGCCTCGGCTCCATTGGCCCCGCCGTCGGGGGCCGCAAGCTTCTCATCAATATTGACCACCACCAGAGCAACACCCGCTATGGCGATTTGAATTGGATTTCCGGCCGCGAAGCCTCCACCGGCGAACTGGTCTTCCGCCTCCTCCGCGTCGCCGGCTGGCCCATTTCCCCCGCCATGGCCGATTGCCTGTTCACCGCCGTTTCCACCGACACCGGCAGTTTTCAATACCCCACCACCAGGCCTGTCACCTATCACACCGCGGGCGAACTGGTCAAACTGGGCGCGAACCTGGAAACCGTCTGCCATGAAGTCTATCAATCCTTTCCCCTCTCCCGCGTCCGCCTCCTCAAACACCTCTACAGCCATTTCCATCTGACTTCCCACGACCGCATCGCCTACCTCTGGCTCAAGAACCGCGATTTCGCGCGAACCGGCGCCGACCGCAACGATACCGAGGGCCTTATTGACCATCTTCGCGCCATTGATCCGGTCGTCGTCGCCTGCATTTTTGAAGAGATCGAACCGGAATTGACCCGCATCAGCCTCCGCTCCAAGTCCGACGCCGTGAACGTCAATGAGATTGCCGCCCTGTTCGGCGGCGGCGGCCACCGCGCCGCCGCCGGCGCCCGCGTCGCCGGCAAGCCCCTCTCCGTCCAGCGCCGCGTGATCGCCGCCATCAAGAAGGCCCTTCCCTCCTCCCCCTGATTTTCCATGCACCAGTTCGATTCATTGGACGGCGCGATTCTGATTGACAAACCCGCCGGCCCCACCTCCCACGACGTGGTGGACGCATTTCGGCGGAATTTCGGCCTGAAGAAAGTCGGCCATTGCGGCACCCTCGATCCGGCCGCCACCGGCCTCCTGGTCCTGGTTTTGGGCCGCGGCACCAAGCTCTCCGAAAAATTGATGAGCGACGACAAGGTTTATGAAGGCTCCGCCAAATTCGGCGAAACCACCGACAGCTACGACGCCGACGGCGAGCTGGTCGCTTCCCTTCCCGTGCCGCCGATGACGCTGGAAGAAATCAACCAGGCCGCCGCCGCCTTTCAAGGCGATCAAATGCAGATGCCGCCGATGGTTTCCGCCGTGAAAATCAAGGGTGTGCCCCTTTACAAAATGGCCCGCAAAGGCATTGAGGTTGAGCGCAAGCCCCGGCTCATCCATGTTTACAGCTTTCGTTTCACCAGCTATGCCGAGCCGCTGGGCTGGTTCCGCGTCGCCTGCACCAAGGGAACCTACGTCCGCGCCCTCGTCCATGAATTGGGCGTCAAGACCGGCCCCGGCGCCCATCTCGCCTCCCTGCGCCGCCTTCATTCCGGCAAATTCGATGTCAAGGACGCCATCCCCTTTGAGGACGCCCTCAAACTTTCCGCCGCCGATTTGGAAAAGCGCGTTCTCCCATTCCTGCAATTGACGCATGCAACTCCGTAGCGTTCAAGCCATAGTGAGACTGAAACTGGCCGCCGGCCGCGACCGGGATTTGCTGGACATCCAGGCGCTACGCAAACAGGCCCCGCACCAATGACCCCGGAAGAACTTTGCGCGCATCCCGGCTGGCGCTGGTGCAGTTCCGAAGGCGCGGAACTCCACACCCTGCTCCTCGGCTTGCAGACCACGTTCCGGGAAAAACTCGAATGGCTGGAAGAAGCCGAAACCCTGACGCTCCAGTTGCGCGCCCAGCGCGAGGCCAACGCGAATGCAAAAAGCATCAAAACGGTTGCACCCTACTGAAAACCAACAAAGCCCGCTCAACGCTTCCGCCGATGTGATCGGGCACCAACTATTCCGGGCAGCCGGCACTACTTTTGGACGTCAATCCCTCGTCTCCAGCGAGACAGGTTTATGCCACGCTGGCTAACTGTCGAAAGCGAATGGACGACTAATATATAAAAACAGCAAAAGGGGCCGAAGTTATAGTCTGATAACGTTCTAGCTAAACGCGAGTTCTCAAAATAACAGGGTTCCGAATAACATTTGCGCCTGCGGTGAATCTAACCATGGTTGCGGCGTCAGGCAGCGCTTGGAGAGTCGACTGAGGGGAAACGGGATTTTCGGCGTTATCGTAAAGCTCCGCTGCGAATGCCAGGCGCTGTTGAGGGCTGAAGGTGAGACCTGGGTAGTATTCTGCCGCAGGCTCGTAAGAGAATTCCAGAAGCCAAAGGTCGTCCGTTGGCACGACGTCTTGCGGCAAAGGTTTGAGGACGTACGTTCGCTCGATGAGTGGATATGTCTTGTGGCCTCCATGCGAGTGGGTCAATGCCTCGGTGCCGAGCCGGACGCGGAGTCGAGTACTGATCTTTCTGCTGGCCCAAAGGTTCTCGACGGCGGCATTTACCGGCGAATCCCAGGAAACAACAAGGCGGAGAAGAGGGGATGCTGCGGTTGCCAGCCAACCTCTCGGGACGGGAAGCCGGACCCTGATGATCTCACCGGGACCTTCGAGAATGCCTTGCCACATAATCGTGGCACGATCAGCACGGGGCCGCTGGAGCCGGCCGCAACTGGCTCTTCCTCTGCCGAGCGTTCGCTTTGCCAGAGGGGACAGAGCGGGACTAAGTTCCTGGTGTTTAGCGGTGAGGGCAAGATAAGCCTTGGCTGCGACCGCGAACGGCCGGGATCCTGGACCGCAGAACTGTTGGAGATGACGGATGGTTATGGCGGCTTGGCGGGCAAGCAGGGGTGCCGCAAAAGACGTTCCCGCCCAGTCTTCCCATTGGCCTGCCGCTGTGCAACCCCACACGCCAAGCCCCGGCTGAAAGTGGTAAGCGGCGTTTCCGTTACCGCCGTGCTCGGAGAAATCCGGTTTTGGGCTGTCGCAGAGTCCAGGGCCAACCTTCGTAAATGGGCTCGGTGCTCCGGGCTCCTGCGCAACGCCGTCCGGGTGCAAACGTTCTATGAAGGAACCACACGTCAGCGCGTTAAAAGTCCTTGGCCATGTTCCCAATGACCATTCCTTCTGGTCCAAATGACGTGGATATGGGATAGTTGGAGCGACGCCTGGAGGGCTGTTACCAGCCGCAACGACAACCAGAACGTCATTTGCGAAGATGAAGTTGTCTAGATCCTGCACAAGGATTAGCTTTTCCCTCCTGACGTTTTCTGTCTCCAAGTCGAGAGGCCGAACATTGTCGAAGCTGAGGTTGAAAACTCGGACGTCGGGCGCTACCGCCACAATTGCGGTTAAGGCGGGGAGGACACTCTTTTCATCGGTCTTTTTGTCGTCCAGTGCGATATTCACATCGTAGAACGAGCACTCGGCT
>Ga0326728_10020659_pt1 | contig 12522 bp, 10 predicted proteins | sample MB3enrmetagenome_FD_207602 | JGI IMG/M metagenome (GOLD analysis project Ga0326728, IMG submission 207602) | Lab enriched peat soil microbial communities from McLean, Ithaca, NY, United States - MB31MN | ecosystem: Environmental > Terrestrial > Soil > Wetlands > Peat | place: USA: New York...
TGGAGTCCATGGGGGTGCTGTTGCCCAAGCCGGTGGAGATTGGCGAACTGCTGGCCGGCGAGGTGGGCTTCTTTGCGGCGACCATCAAAAATGTAGGCGACACCAAGATCGGCGACACGGTTACGGACGACACCCGGCCCGCGCCAGCGCAGTTGCCGGGCTTTGAAGACATCAAGCCGATGGTCTTTGCCGGCCTGTACACGGTGGATTCGCACGAGCACACGCTGCTGCGCGACGCCCTGGAGAAACTGCGGCTGAATGATTCGTCGTTCTTCTTTGAGCCGGAGAGCTCGGTGGCGCTGGGCTTCGGCTTCCGCTGCGGCTTTCTGGGCCTGCTGCACATGGAGATTATCCAGGAGCGGCTGGAGCGGGAGTACGAGCTGGACCTGATCACCACCGCTCCCGGCGTGCGCTACCACATTACGCTGACCGACGGCAGCGTGATGGAGGTGGACAATCCCTCGCGCTGGCCGGAGCCCGGAAACATCGAAAGCATCCGCGAGCCGGTGATCACCGCCAAAATCCTCACCAACGAGGAATATGTGGGCGGCATCTTCAAGCTGGTGGAAGAAAAACGCGGACGGCAGGTGAACTTCGAGTACGTGACGTCCACGCGCGTGCTGCTGACCTACGAGCTGCCGCTCAACGAGATCGTACTGGATTTTTACGACCGGCTGAAGTCGATCTCGCGCGGCTATGCTTCTTTGGATTATCAACTGGCCGGGGAGTGGGAGTCGCCCATGGTCAAGCTGGACATCCTGGTCAGCGGAGAGCCGGTGGACGCGCTTTCGGTGATCGTGCATCGCGACTTTGCCTACGAGCGGGGCCGGGCGCTGGTTTCGAAGATGCGCGAACTGATTCCGCGCCAGCAGTTCGAAGTGGCCATCCAGGCGGCCATCGGCGCCAAGATCATCTCCCGCGAAACGGTGAGCCCGCTGCGCAAGAACGTGCTGGCCAAGTGCTATGGCGGGGACATCACGCGCAAGCGCAAGTTATTGGAAAAACAGAAGGAAGGGAAGAAGCGGATGAAGCGGATCGGCAGGGTGGATATCCCTCAGGAAGCCTTCCTGGCGGTGCTGCGGATCGGCGAAGAAGCACAGAAGTAGCTTCAATTTATTGATGAACCGATTCACCATTCATTCATCCGGATATGTGGATAACCCCGGCAGGCCTAATAAACGCCTGGGCCAACGGATTTCTGCACACGGGACAGGGCATTCTGTTTATAGTGATTGATAAATAAGGAGTTACATTGCATACCAAATAAAATCAGATTTTGGCAATAGAAATATTTTGAATTTCCTGACAGGATTCACAAAAGTAATCCACAGACTTTTCCACATGAAGGCACAGGAAGCATTGGAGAGCTAAATAGGTGAACAGCCGTTGTGCAAGGGATGAAATGCAATGCAAAACGTCAAGAGCCCAGCAATGCGGAGCTCTTGACGTTAGTCATTGTACGGCGAAGCCTATGGGTGAACTGGAGGCTTGGCCGCGGCCGGCCTGGCGGGCGCCGGCGCCGCTACCGGCTGAGCCGGAGGAGGGGGCACGCCCGACTTCAGGTTGTAAGCGTCGATGATCTGCTTGGTGATGTTGGTGGACTCGCTGGCGTAGAGCACAACGGGCGCCTGCTGCTGGCTGCCGGTTACGTCAAAGACCACTGTGAAGCCCTGCTGCTGGGCGTAGTTAGCCAGGACATCGTAGACCTTGGCTGCCAAGCCGTTGTAGAGCTCCGACATCTCCGCCTGGAAGTCGTTTTGGGCGTCCTCGGCGGCGCGTTCCAACTGCTTCTTTTTGTCGTCGATGGCCTTGGCGCGGGCCTGCTGTTCGGTGGGGCTCAGCTTGTCGCCTTGCGCCTGAAGCTGTTTGGTCAGGCTGTCGATCTCGTCGCTCAGGGCCTTGAGCTGCTGGCGCTTGGGATCATACTTCTTTTGCAGGTCGGAGAAGTTGCGCTGGCCCTCATTGGTTTGGGCAACAGCCACCTGAAAGGCGATCACGGCAATCTTGGCTGGACCGGCAGGCGCCGCAGTGGCGGGAGCAGGCAAAGTTTGGGCGGCGGCGCTCAGGACAAAACCAGAGGCCAGAGTAACGATAAGTGCAAGCGAGCGCTTCATGCGAATGTAATACTCCTTCGGGATTCCTGTGTGTCTGCGAGCGTTTCATCGCTAGAGCAGACTGGCGCCTCCTGAGCAACCTCCCGGTCCATTCAGAACTCCGCGCCGGAAGGAGCAGAGGCATGAAAAGACGCAGACGAAGACGTCAGCAGGAACTAGATGGATTATAGGAGCCGGGGGTGGGAGCGTCAAACCGGCCAGGCGTAAAAACCTGGCCAAGGGAATAAAAATCGGTAAAGACATAGACGGCTGTCCGTAATGTCAGCAGGAAGTACACATCACCCCGACAGGGCTAGAGCATTATTCCGATTGATGCAGAGTGCAGCGTGGACCGGGAGGTCCACGCAACAGCCGGCCGGGAGGCCGGCGCTACAGGTTCGCGACCCATGCAAAAGGGCCGCTCGTAGCGAGCGGCCCCGGGGATTGCTTGTTGAACTACTGAACCTAGAAGGTGGTGGAGACGGTCAGGCGGAAGGTTTTGCGCGGCTCCAGGAAGGTGTCGCGCGCGCCATAGCCCTGGATAGCTTCGGCGTAGGTGTAATCGCCGGCGCCGCCCGGGGGGAACATATCGCGCGTAATCAGCTCCGCGGAGCAGCTCTGATTCCTGCTTCCAATTCCCAGGTCGCAGTAGGGCTTATCGTAGAGCCGCAGCGGGTTATAAGCGTAGTAGAGGCGGAAGGGGGCGTTGATGACGGGCATGATGACGGAGAGCTCGACGCCGGTGGACATGCGAGGAACGAAGTTGGTTCCTGGGATGGGGTGGATATTGCGCTGGAAGCCGACCTGCGAGCCACGGATGTTGCTATAACAGGTGCCCATGCCATTGACGTCGTAGTTGATGCTCTGGCAGCCATAGAGAGGCGAGGTGAGCGAATCAAAGCCCTCGGGGCTTTGCTTCAACTGCCCCTTGTTGAGAGCCACGTTAATGCCGAAGTCGTCGAAGAAGGAGAAGGTGACGGGGCCGGCGATGGGAATGCGGTACTCGGCATTGCCGGTAAAGCTGGTATCTCCGCCGATGGAGGCGATGCCGTAAATCGGCAGGGGCACCTGCATGCACTGACCCAACTGATTGTTCAGGTCGCGCGGCGCGCCGCAGGTTAAGTCCGGATTGGTCAACTGCACACTGACGCGGGTGGGCACATATCCGTAGGGGGTAGCGGCACGGACGTCGAAACCGCGCAAATCGGCCTCGCCGCCGGAGTAGAAGCGGTTGTTGGGAGGAGCCACGTCGCCGCCGTATCCCATCACATATCCCAACTGCGCGCGCAAGCCGAGCACGTTGCGCCCAGTAGGAGTGGGAATCAGGTAGTGCATGGGCCGGAACTGCTTGTATGCCACCATGGGGGCGAAATAGCGCACGTTGCCCCAGATGCCGGAGGTCTGCATGACGGCAGTGTATTCCTTGCCGGTGCGCGGACGCATGGGGTTGTTGATGGTGTTGTAGATATAGCTGAGGGAGACATAGCTGTTGATGATGCCGGCCAGGGCGTTGGAGCCCTGAATGCCGGAGCGGAAGCTGATGGTCTGGAAATAGGTCTGTGAAGCGGTGGAGAAGGCGCTAATGTTCGACTTGCTCCACGAATAGGTAAATCCGACGCGCTGGAAGGCGTGGCGCTTGAGGGGATAGCTGACCGAGAAGTTAAAGCCCTTGGAGGCCTGGTTGTAGTTTTGGATCATCGACGACTGCGCCGCGGACAGGTTCACCGACTGGCCGGTGGTGGCCTGGTAGTTTTTGGCGGAGTTGAAGTCCTGCTTGTTGTCGTAGACCTGGAAGCCGACGTTGATGGGTCGATTACGCACATAAGGCTGGGTGAAGCCGAACATGAAGGTACGGCTGATATTGCCCAGATTGGCTTGCAGGCTGAGGGTTTCTCCCAGGCCGAGGAAGTTGTTGGTCGAGTAGTTGATGCCGATGAAAGCTCCGGAGAGGCCGCTCAAGCCGCCGTTCATGCCGATGGAGTTCTTGCCTTTTTCTTTCACCTTCAGCAGCAGGGTCACGGTGCCGGCCTCGGCATCCTGCTGGGCGGTGGAGTCCTGATCCACTTTGAGCGGTTCAAAGTACTCGAGCTGGTTGAGGCGGAGCAGGCTGTACTCCCAGAGTTGCGAGTTGTAGACCTGGCCTTCCTCCAGCATGAGTTCGCGGCGGATGACTTTGTCGCGAGTGATGCGGTTTCCCTCGAACTCGATGCGCGCGACGTAAAAGGGCTTGCCCTCGTCGATGTCGATGGTGAGCGAGACAGTTTTTTTCTGGTCGTCAAAGACGGGTTTGGGAATGGCGCCGAAGTTGATGTATCCCAACTGCCCGTATGCCTTCTTGAGGTTCTCCAGTCCCTTGCCGATGAGCGTGGCGTTGAACCAGTCGCCGTCCCTGACCGCAAAGGTTGCGCGCAGGGCCCTGAGGTTTGTGACCGCCTTGTTGCCGGTGAAAGTGATGGCGCCGAGGCGGTAGCGCGCGCCCTCTTCAATGGGCATAAGGATGTCGATGCGCTTGCCCTTGTTGGGCCGGAAGGTTAGCCAGTTCAGGCCGCCCTGGTCGCGAATCTGCGTTTTGGGCTCCTCAACGGCGGTATTGTAATAGCCCTTGTCGCGGTAGGCCTGGCGCACCCGCTCAGTATCCTCCTCGAGCTTGGTGGCGTCGAAGGTCTGGGCGAAGAGATTCTCGAAGATGATCGAATAGGGTATGCCGATGGGCTTCAGGTTCTTCATGGAGCGGCGCAAGACCAGGCTGTTGATGTGCGGATTGCCGGTGAACTTAATCTGGCCCACCTTCACGGTGGGGCCTTCTTTGATGTTGAAGTTGACCTGCACGCTGGCCGGCGGAATGGTCTTGACCTCGGTTTTGATGGTGGCAAACTGGTGGCCGTGTTCGGAGAGAATGTCCTTGAGGACGGTTTCTGCCCGCTTAATCCTGGTGGGATCGTACTGGCTCTCCACGGAGAGGCCGACCTTCTCTTTTTTGAAGCGGTCGAGCACGTCGGACTGGGAGACGGCGTTGAGCCCCTTGTAGTTGATCTCGCGGATGGTGGGCCTTTCCCGGACAAAGATGTTCAGAATGATGCCCTTCTCCGAGTCCTCCCGCTCGATGCGCACATCGTCGAAGTACGAAGTGTTCCACAGAGAGTTGAAGTCGCGCTCAATGGAAACCGGGTCGTAGGAGTCGCCGGGGTGGGTAAAGAGGCGCGCCAGCACGGTTTCTTTGGGTATGCGCCGGTTGCCGATGACCCGAATGGAATCAATGGTCTGCGGCTGCTGGGCCAGGGCCGCGGCGGCGGAGAGCGCCAGCGCGAGCACGAGCAGCATGCGCGCCAGACAGCTTGTGGTCCGCATGGCGCGGGAGACGGAAATGTGCTTGAACTTCACCGGGCGGGGGCCCTGCGCTGAGCACACAGACTGGTGCGGTCCATAGTTCGCCATCACGTTCGGCTTCACGGGAAGAATATCGACACCCTCGTTGCTGAAAATCTGGTCCTGCCTAGAGGAAAAACCAATTTTACCACCCCAGCGACAAGACCCGCCGCCGAGCACCCCGGTAATTACCCAGTGAAAAAACCTATCTGTGCCACCCCAGGGTAAATTGAAACCTATCACCCAGTTTAACGGACGAAAGTGGGTTGGGCGGCACTATCCTGCCGGCGGACGGCACAACGTCCATATTTAGACGCAGGGCGGGCGTGCAGGACACCCTCTCCCGGTTAAGGTATTGAGGAGATGGAGGAGGCGCCAGGGGGGCGTAATGCGATTTCAACTCCCGTCAGGATGGCAGCGGGGGTCCGGCGGCGGGTCAGTCTGGAACGGCACAAGGACGCTCATTCTCCCAAAAATAAACCGTAAATATTCTCGAATAATCTCTTTTTCCCCGTTCCGATTGGCTGCTGCGGTATGCTTCTCCATATCCGGCTTGCAATCCGACCTTGACTAGCGCGAGGGGAAAAGGCCTGGCCGGAGGAGGCCGGCGAATGGAGATGGAGACAGAAGAGCGCCGAGGTCTTTCCATGATCCTGATCCGGGTGACGGTGGGATTGGTCTTTCTGCTGGAAGGCAGCCTCAAGTTCCTCCGCCCCGAGGAGCTGGGCGCGGGGCGTTTCGCGGCGATTGGCCTGCCCATCCCTCATTATCTGGCGCCGCTGGTGGGGGGTATTGAGATCGGGGGCGGCGCGGCCATCCTGCTGAACATCTATGCCGGCGATGCCGCGCTCGCGTTGCTGATGGTGATCGTCACGGCCCTGATTACCACCAAGTTTCCCATCCTGCTGGGCAGGCCGCTGGGACCATTCCCGCTGGAAAGTCTCAAGGAGTACGGGTGGCTGAGCTTTTTTCACCAGGCGCGCACGGATTTTTGCATGGTCTTCGGCCTGCTGGCTGTTGTGATCGATTCCGGCCTCAAGTTGGGCCGCAAACGGCGCTGGTACCAGACCGGGCCGAGCTGAGCTTCTAAGACCGTGTGAATTAGTCATCATGGCTGGATATATGCGGGCGAGGACGCCCGCACAACAGCCGGTCAGGAGACCGGCGCTCCATCCCTGCGGCGTTCCGATTTTTGCCGCAAGGATGAGAAGCGATGAGCGTCCTGCGAGGTTACTCGACCGGCCCGGACATCAAAAATACGTAAACCAGCAGGGCTGCGCCGACGAGGCCGGGAATCAGGCCGACCAGAGCCACCTTGGGGCCGACCAGAGCCCAAAGAAAGATCGTCAACCCAACGCCCATGCCGAGGGTGACGAGGCCGCCGATTTTGTGGCCTTCGCGGGACTTGATCCGCTTCAACCGCTCCTCTTCCTTCAGCAGTTCGATAGCTGCCTTGGCGCCCTCGCCTGAGGACTCGGTAATCCGCCGCAGAGTCTCTGCCTTGTAAAAGGCCTCGCGCTCCTCTTTCCGGGTGCCAAACCAGATCGCGAAAATGATCATCGTAAACGTTGACACGATGGCCACGATCGGGATGAACATACCAAGAAGAATCATTTTCTTCCTCCTTGCCGGGGAGTCTTCCCCATGCGATTAGTAGGACAGGCGGCACATGAATCCGGTTGCATAATTTCAGAAACAGAGCGAATTGCGAGAAAATGCAACCAGCGCTGGAGAGAGCGGGTCATACTATCCGCAGAGGCACAACCGCCAGAATGAACGCCGCCACCAGCGCCGAAAACACCCAGGCCGACCTTGCGGACGTTGCGCGCGTACTGGCCGGCGAAGTTGCCGCCTTCGAGGGGATCGTTCGCCGCTGGCAGGGGCCGTTGATCAACATGGCCTGGCGCTATTGCCGCGACCGCAGCCGTGCGGAAGAGCTGGCCCAGGAGGCCTTTCTGCGCGCCTGGCGCGGGTTGAGCCGCTGGCGGCAGGAGTCGAGTTTTTCCACCTGGTTGTTTGCGCTGGCGGCTAACGTCTATCGCACCGAGTTGAAGCGATTCCCCACGGAGACGCTGCCGCTGGACGCAGCGCCAGAACCCGCCGGCCTGGCCACGCAACATAATGAGCTGGCCGCGCAGTTGAGCCAGGATGCGGTGCGCCGCGCAGTGCTGGCGCTGCCGTTGCGCTACCGCGAGCCGTTGGTTCTGTTTTATTTTCATGAGATGGATTTGGCCGCGGCTGCCCGCACGCTGGGAATGCCGGAAGGAACGTTGAAGGCCCGTCTCTCCCGAGCGCGGACGCTGTTGCGACAGCGATTTCCGCAACTAAAAGAGGAGCACGGCGCAAGGAAGGTTTTCACGCTGGAGACAGGGAAGGAGGCGGCACGATGAATCGAGCCAAAACAGACCGCGGCGAAGCAGAGCACACGAGGATCGAGACGGAGATTGGCCAGATTCTGGCAGGCGAAGAGGAGCTGCTTCCCTCCTCGGGCTTTGCGGCCTCGGTGATGGAACGGGTGCGGCAAGAGGCCGCGCTGCCCGCGCCGATTCCCTTTCCATGGAAGCGGGCGATTCCCCTCCTGCTGCTGGCCTGCGGAGGCATCGTCTGGAGCACAGTAGAGCTGGTTCGACTCGGAGTGCCGGGGCTCAACCTGACCACGCTCGGCCAGTCCGCGCAGAGCTGGTTGACGATTTCGTTGCCGCCTCTTTCCGCCGTACAGTTGCGCTCGTTGGAGCAGGCCGGCTGGGTGGCTCTGGCGCTGGGGACATCACTTGTTTCGTGGCTGGTTTCGCGACGCCTGGCCGGGCGCGGAGGGCTGCTGTAGTATCGACTTCGCAGGAGGCAATTGCGATGGCCGACTCCTTCAACCTTGAACGCTTTGTGAGCGCCCAGGCAGCGGTGTATCCGCGGGTTGTGGAGGAGTTGCAAGCGGGGGAGAAGCGCAGCCACTGGATGTGGTTCATCTTTCCGCAGATGAAGGGGCTGGGGCACAGCTCGCAGTCGGAGTATTACGGCATCGGCTCGCTGGAAGAGGCTGCGGCCTATCTGCGGCATCCGGTACTGGGCGCGCGGCTGCGTCAATGCGCGCGGCTGGTGACGCAGGTGGAGGGACGCGCGATCAGCCGGATTCTCGGCTACCCCGACGACTTGAAGTTCCGCTCCTCGATGACGCTGTTTGCGCGCGCCGCCGTGGAGGCTGGCCTGGACAGCACGGAGTTCAACGAGGCGCTGAAGAAATACTTTGGCGGCGAGGGCGATTCGCTGACGGCGGCGATGGTGCGGTAAGGCTACTCGATGGCGAAGACGGCGTAGACGGTGGCTTCTTCGCGGATGGTTTGGGGTCGGATTTCGAGCGGCGGGCTTGAGATGATCATGGATAACGATGCAGATTCAGTATTCAATACCATTCCTTGCGCCGGACGCGCGAAATATATCTTCGTATTCGGCGTTTCGTTGCTGGCGTAAATCAATGCACCCAGCTTTACATTCAGCCCCTCGGCCATTCTGGTTGCAACCTCGCGCGCCTTCACCAAGGCATTTCCAGCGGCTTTAGCCTGTAGCGCCTTTCTTCCGGAATAGCGCCAATCAATGGAGCCGCTCTTGTTCGCGCCTGCTGCAATCGCCACGCGTATAGCCTCTGCCGCCGATTGCGGAGGAACATTTACCTCCCACGATTGACGGAAAATGTATTGTTCCTTGGCTCGTTGGTCGGGCTTTTCCTTTTCATCAAAATTATTGTTGCGTTGAACGCCTTGTTCGGAACTCTCGATTGCCTTGTCCTCGACACCGGCTTTGTGCAGTGCTTCCAGAATCGCATGGGATAGCTTGCCGCCATCGGTAGAGACCGTCAACGAATCGGGGCCAAATATCTCGAATCCAATGGTGATAGCGGCAATGTCGGCCGTAGCCGTGGCCTCGTCCGTCGTGCTGATGGCGATGGTCTTGTTTTCGCGGTTAATCTGAATGGTTTGCGCAGAGGCTAAACCAGCCGCCGCAATTCCAATCGCCAAACCTGCCAATAGCCGAGAAAAACGCAACATAAAATTGCCTCCTGAACTTGCAGCGGAAGGATAGCACAATATATCTTGCAATTTCTCTATCGCCTACGATGACCCGCACAATGGCCTGTCATCGACTTTTCTGCTAAACTCGCAGCGACATTTACGTGTCCTGATTTTCGTTCTCAGTGGCAGGATGGAAGCAGCGTCCCGGATGCATTTCAAGCCGCGGCAAAAATCTTTGCGAATTTTCGCGACTTTTTACAAAGTCTTTGGTTTAACAGAAGAGAAATCCCTATCCAACCCCAAGGAAGGCCGATGATGAAGAAAGCCGCTCTGTTTATCCTGCTTATTAGCATGATTCTGTTGCGGTTGCCCGCGCAGCAGCCGGAGGCAACCCAACCCGCGCAAACGCCTGTGACTGCGCAAGCCGCGCCCGCACAGCCAACACCTCCAACGCAACAGCCAGCAACAGTACAGGAAGCGCCCGCGCAGCCAGCCTCGCCGGCTCAAGCTCCGAATGGGGCGCAAGCTCCGAACGCGGCGCAGCCAGCCTCGCCGGCGCAGGTCCCTAACCCGGCACCATCTCCGAACCCGGCGCAAGCTGCCAATCCCAGCACGCCCACCTTCCGCATTACATCGCGCCTGGTGGTGCTGGATATGGTTGTGGTGGACGGCAAGAACGCAGTCGTCAAGGATCTGAAGCGCGAGGATTTCAGCGTGGAGGAGGCCGGGCAGCCGCAAACCATTCTCAACTTTGAAGAGACGGGCGCGCACACCCCCAGCCCGGAGATCAACATCAACTCCACCGCCGACCTCGACAAACTGGCGCCGAACGCTCCCGTCGATATCATCCTGCTCGACGAGTTCAACACGCGCTTCGAGGATATGGCATTCGCGCGCTATTCACTGAAGAAGTATCTTGACAAGCAGCCGGCAAAACTCGTCACGCCGACGATGCTGATAGCGGTCGACTTGCAGCACTTTACCGTGTTGCACGACTACACGCAAAACAAGGAAGAGATTCTATCCGCTCTCAATCATCACTTCGTGGCTTATCCCTGGCAGGTTCACCAGGGCGCCTGGGTCGCCGAGCGCTACGAGACGGCCTTCATTACGCTGCGGCGCGTGGCTCAGGCGGTGATGGGCCATCCAGGCCACAAAAACATGATCTGGATCGGCCGCGGCTTTCCGCCGTCGCGCCGTGTCGGCCCCAATTGGTCCATCGATACGGAGAACAGGATTAACAACGCCGTGCAGGATTGCGTGAATGTGCTGCGGGATGCGCGGGTCACGCTATACACCATTGATCCTGCGGGCGTGATGATGGATCCGGGCGTGTACGGCGGCGATCCCATGATCGATCCGTTTGGGGGCAACTATGAGTTCAACCGGATGGCGAAGGCGACGGGCGGGAGGACCCTCTACGGCCGCAACGATGTGGATGCGGAAGTCCAGACCGCCGTTCAGGACGGAGCGAACTTCTATACACTCACCTACCGGCCGACGAACAACTCGCTTGCTCCCCAGAAATTTCGCAAAATCAAGGTCACCGTGGATCGGCCGGGGCTCACGGTCATCACGCGGGAGGGCTATTACCTGCAGTATGGTCCGGGGCGGGTGAATCCGGAGAACCCCTCGCGGCGTCTCGTCGCCGATCTGGCCGCTGCCGATTCCAGCAATATGGTCTATGACGGAATTCCCGTCCTGATACGGCCGTCGGAGACCGATCCTGATTCGTTCATGGTGCATGTAGACGGCAGCGGATTGGTGTGGTCTCCCGCAACCGAGAGTGAGCCGCGCCGTACCGAGGTGATCCTGGACGTATCCACTTTTGATAAGAAGGGCAAAGAACTGAAGCGGGACGCGAAGCTCATGAAATTTTCAGCTCCGCCCTCCGTCCAACCGACTGGCAGGATACATCGAAACCTCAACATTCCATACAAGATCGAGCACGATCCGAAGGTGGTTCGCGTTCGCTTTACCGTCCGCGTGTCGCTCACCGGGCGCATTGGAACCGCAGATTACACGCTGGGGCAAGCGGCCGGCCCAAACGGAGGCAAGGAAGCTCCGAAAAAATAAGTTGGCGCGGGGGAGTTATTTCACTCCCGCGTGCTTTGCGCCAAACTCTCGCAGCTTGGCGAGGAGCGCGGCGGCCTGGCCGGAGTCAATGGCTTCGGCGGCGCGGCGGACGCCCTCTTTGAGATCGGCGGCGAGGCCGGCGGCGACGAGAGTCGCGGCGGCGTTGAGCAGGACGATGTCGCGGCGCGCGCCGGGGACGCCGGTGAGCACGTCGTAGAGCAAAGACCTGTTAGTGGCGACATCGCCGCCAGTGAACTGATCGAGCGTGGCGCGAGGCAGCCCTGCCATCTCCGGAGTGATGCGGGCGGCGTGCAGGGCGCTCTCGCCGCCGGACTTTGATTCTTCAATGCGCGCCACGATGGATTCGCCGGTGGTGGTCAGCTCGTCGATGCCGTCTGTCCCGTGGACGACGAAGGCGCGCTTGGCGCCGAGCGATGCCAGCGTGCGGCCTACCAGCAGGACGCGACTGGGCGCGAGCACGCCGATGACCTGATTGCGCGCGCCGGCCGGATTGGTGAGCGGGCCGCACAGATTAAAAATCGTACTGATGCCCAGTGCGCGGCGCAGCGGCCCCAGGGCCTTCATGGCCGGATGATAGAGCGGCGCGAAGAGGAAGACGAAGCCGGTCTGGCGGAGACATTCGACGGCCAGTTCGGGGCCGAGTTCGATGGGCACGCCGAGAGCTTCGAGCACGTCGGCCGCGCCGCAGCGGGAGGTGACGGCGCGGTTGCCGTGCTTGGCCACTTTGGCTCCGGCAGCGGCGGCTACCAGCGCCGCGCCGCAAGAGATGTTGAAGGTGAGCGGACCACCTCCGCCGGTGCCGACCGCATCGACCAGCTCGGCGCGCTCCGCATCCGTGAAGGGCAGCGGCGTGACGCGGCGGCGCATCACATCGACAAAGCCGGCCAGCTCTGGCGCTTGTTCGCCGCGAGTGGCTAGCACGGTCAGCAGCGCGGCGGTTTCGACTTCGGGAACCGAGCCGG
>Ga0326728_10020661_pt1 | contig 12520 bp, 9 predicted proteins | sample MB3enrmetagenome_FD_207602 | JGI IMG/M metagenome (GOLD analysis project Ga0326728, IMG submission 207602) | Lab enriched peat soil microbial communities from McLean, Ithaca, NY, United States - MB31MN | ecosystem: Environmental > Terrestrial > Soil > Wetlands > Peat | place: USA: New York...
CGGGAATTCCAGCCAGGATGTAAAAACCACCCTGGCCCAGTTCTGGGGCAGTCTGTCGTGGGGCTTCGTGCGCAGCGGGGAGTTTGAACTTGCCATAGAGTGCGCTCAAAAGGGGCTGAATCTCGACTCCAGCCAGGCGTGGATCAACGTGAACCTTGCGCACGCTTACCTTTTCAGCGGCCGCGATAGCGATGCCGAAAACTTGTACAATGAGATCAAGGATAAGCCGTGGGGGGATCATCTCTTGAAGAAGGACATCCACGACGACTTCAAGGAATTGACTGACCTGGGGAGACATCTCCCCGCCATGGACAGTCTTAGCAAGTCGCTCGGGCTGGACGATAAGTGAAGCGGGGCGCTAGATCAGGTGTTCCAGTTTTACGTGCTCCTTCGCGTACGCCTGGCCAACTTCCCTTAGGAAGGGAATTGCGTGCACCGCGTCGAGCTTCGACCGCTGCGCATCTGCCTCAAGCAACTTCTCCAGGGCCGCGGCATCGTAAGACTGGTTGTAGCGCACGTAGCTGAACCAATGCGCTCCCGGAATCCCCGCGCCGACCAGGTCGCCGATCTCCGTGTCGAGCTGGTCGCCGTAAATGCACTCACCCAGACAGCGGCACAGATAATCCTGCTCCCATGCAATTCCCTGGATCAAAGCCGCGGGGATGAGGGATACGTTGTTTCCCAGCCAGAGTTTTCCCATCTTGGCCGTCAAACCGGAGGAAAACCGCATGGTTCCCAGAGATACCAGGCGAATATTGTCCGGCCCCTGCGGCCACTCAATCCGGTAGCACGGCAACACCGCTGTTAGCGCGGCGATGAGGGCAGGATTGTTGTAGGGTGTTACCGAGCCATCCACAAAGACCGAGGATCGGCCTCCCAGTTCGATCACTTCAGGGTCGAAGTAAACCGGCGCTGCCGTGCTGGCTCTGACTACCTTCCACAGCGGAATCTTCAGATTGCAATCCGGCATGGAGCGATCGTTGAACTTGGCCTTCCGATTATTGGTAATTGGCCACGCCGAGCCGGTCGTATGGTTTCGAACCACGACCAGCAGAAGCTTCTTCAAACGAGCGCTGTCGAGCAGGGCCGGAACCTGGCCCTGGCCGTCTTCAGAGAAGATCCTCTGCAGAAGCTCCGAAAGGGGCTTTGCCTGATAGCGCGACACGAGGAGCTTCTTAACCGGCCGATACCAGGGCACCGGCCGGAACATGGTCTTGCCGTACTTCACGTATAACTCGAGAATCTCTTCGACTGCCATGCCCCAGCAAAGGCCGGTGGCAATAATCGCGCCGGTGCTTGTTCCCGCAAACAAATCGAAATGATCGGCGAGCACCATGTCGCGGGAGCCATACTCGGCCCGAAGCAACTCCTGCATGCGGAGCAGGACCTCCAGACTGAAGACGCCCCGAATTCCGCCTCCATCCAACGAAAGAATCCGTTTCATGCTGTCACTTCCTAGGTAGTTTCATGTTCCGGATCAGGGACTTCCATTCCAGCAACTCAACCAGAAGGGCGCGTTCGATTCTGCCGGCAACCTGGAGCACGGTGGGCCATGTCCGCAGCGCATCGAGTTCCGTAACCCATTCCTTCAGCCAGTCATGTAACTCCCGATAGCGCGCCTGGCGCCTCTCGCAATCGTGCACGACCAGCAGCGCGCCGGAGATGGTTGCGAGTTGAAAGAGAGCCGACACGGCGACAGCAAACCATCTTCTCCCGACAACCATGTGGGCGTTCTTGAAGAAGGTTCCCAGTGCGAACAGCCATCCCGCGGTGAGGATTGCCGATGCAGTGCAAACCCAGCTCACGACGCGGTATCTTCGCGCTTCACGCGCAGACTGCGCGGAGTGCCGTGAGAAATACTTTACCTGCCCGTCAACGCGCTCCTTGCGAAAGCGCTCCTTGAATTCATCGAGCGATGCACAATTGCGAGAACTATCCAACGCTTGAAGCAGCTTGAAAGACATCAGCATGCCGGCGAGTTCCGGAACGATCTCCGGCCCGATCGTCTCTTCGGCCACCGGCGCACCCCATAGAGCCAGAACCGAACGGCAAACTTCAGCGGCCGTCCGGGTTCGCGCCCAGAGCAATTGCCGCCGGTTGAGCCGGAGCGCAACGGGAAGAGCTGCGGCGGCAATTCCAAGCGCTGTTCCAACTGCCAGCCATGTCCTGGGGTGGGACATCTCCAACCCGGCGCCGCTGAAAAACGCCGCGGCTGCCGTGCACACAATCGGTATGGAAGACAGACGGCGAACCTGCGGCGCCAGCCGGCTTGCATTTTCATCGATCTTCCGCAGCCATGCCGTTGCCAGTTCCTTTGGGGAATCCGTGCTGAGCACTATGCCGGCGTCCGGCAGGGAGTTCAGGAAATCAAGCTCCGGATCGTGCAACCTCTGCAGTTTCCGCAAGGCACGCTCATTGAAGACCTGCACGGCTCCAGTCGCACTGTGAAACCAGACGACCGGCTTACCCATCTTTCTGGCGAAGGATACAATCTCCTGGGTTCCGCCCATTCCCCGCGATGGCTCTCCGTCCCACAACGCGATCATAAGTTGACTCTGTTGCACTGTTTCGATGCCGCATTCGTAATACCCCTCCTCGCGAGACTCATGATCGCATGTAACTGCGACCGAGACAGCCCTGCTCAGCAACTGCTCGACGCGCAGCCAGGTAACTGGATCGAAGTCCTGGCGGAAGCGTTCCTTGGGGAGCGGCAACAATACCCGGAGTGGAATCTCCAGCTCGACGCAACTCTCCGCAAAAGCCAGGTCGCCGCCTGCCGCCGCGGACGAAACGCCATAAAGGACTCCCTGAGTTGCTGCCTTTTGTTCGCGGAGAAAGTCACTTATGAGCTTGCGGCACTTCGGTTCATCCGCGAGATTTCGATGTCCCGTAAACCCGACAGCGAGCACCGACGGGAGTCGAATGGCCGAGTTCATCGCACTCCGGTTTGAGGACATAGTTGCAAGAAGAGGCGCACTTCCGATCACACCGGGTGCGTTATTGCAGAATCTCCGTGAGCGGGAACTTGCTGATATCCACAGTTACCTGCGATGTGAGCTCGTCGATGAGGCGAAACACATCGCGGTCCCAGTATTGGTTGTCCGTGCCAACTCTACTCTTTTCGTCGGCAATACGATAAGTCTTTCCTCTGTAGTTCAGCTGGATCACCGGCTCCGTCTCCAAGCCCTCCGCCGGCCCTGTCAGGCGCAACAATGGGATCCGCTCTACGGCCGGAACCGCGTCATTGAATCTGGGCAGAGTCGCGATTGCGGCTCTCTGTTCCGGCGTAAGGAAGGAGCTGGTCGGGATGACGGGGTTGGAGTGCTCCAGCGCGTCATAGGGCGCCTGCTCCTGGGCGGCGGCCGCCATCAGTCCAATCAAAGAGCGCATAACCAGATGAGCCGATACTCCAGTCGACGCGGAAATTGCCTCGCAGTTGTCTTGCTGGTTTTGCTGAGTTGCGGATCCTTCGACGGTAAAGCCGGTGGAGAGGATGGCGAGGACCTCATCGAGGGCAGGCCCCTCCCGGAGTTCCTTCATATCCGGATCGCTCAGTATCTCCCTCTTGATCTTCTCGACGTTTGGAACGAGCGTTGTGCCATCGGAGTGAAGCGGATAGAGGGAGAAGATAGGATTGAAGACCTTCTCGCCCAAAAGCCACTTCTTGTTCTTTGCATCATGTTCCCAGACAGCGCTTTTCTGCGCCGCATTCACGAAATCCGCGCCCTTCGGAGCGCTCGACGAGGGCGCCTTGCCACCATCCGATTCAGAATCGCTCGACCGGGCCGCCTTGCCATCATCCGATTTGGAATCGCTCGGCGCGGATGCGGTGCCGTCATCCAATCCGGAATCGGCGTCAAGCGAATAGGGCACGAACGTGTTCTTGCCGCGCAGCAGCAGGTAGCCGTGCTTCTGCAGCCAGTAAACGACCGCATTGACTCGGAGAAAAGTCACATAGCCGGAGAGCGTGGCCTGATCGCGAAGATAATCGGTGTCGGGGGTGCCATCCGATCTGAGATAAACCGCTGGGGGCGCATTGCGAAACGTTTCGACGGTGCACGCGCCGTCCTTTTTTGAAACTCTGGTAAGCTCAATCCGGTCCACCATCAGGCGGAGAAGCTGATCCACCCGCCAGCCCTGTTCGTACAGGAAGTAGAACGACTCCGCTGGAACCGGCTTCAGTAGGAGCTGCGCGTTGGTTTCGTCATTTACCGGAATGAATGTGAATATCGGATCGTTCTCATAGCTCACGCCGGGAGTGCCCCCGCCGGTAGGCGAGCCAGCCGCGATATTGGTGGACTGGAGCGCATAGGAAGCGTTTCCTGTCACGGAGGCTGCCATCTTGTAGCTGCTTGTAATCTGGCCGATCTTGAAGAAATAGGTAGGATCGCGGTTATCGAGGCGCGCCAGATTCAAGAGCACTTCTCGATTTGAGGTCTCGGCAAAGGTCCTTTCAAAGCCCGTGAAGTCCACCTGCAGGCGTTTCGCCGCGCAGCCGGACAAACCGAAGGAAAGGAGGCCGATCAGAACCAGTGGGAGAGACGCTGCGGCTCGCCTCGGTGGAGGAAAGGGACTAGCCGTGCGAAACACTTTGCAGTCTTGCGATTCTGGTTTCATCTCCACTCCAGTCCGGTGCAATCGACAACAGTCGCGAAAAGCAGCCCCAGTATAGTACAGAGCATAGAAGAACTCAAGCGTAGAAAGCCAACCTGCCCGAAGCTCTCGCGGGCGCGCTCAGAATGCCTGTGCTTCTCCCTTGACAGAGATTCGCATGGATGCCGGCAAGCCGTAAGTCTCCTAGAAAGTCAGATCGCAGCAGCGCATCCCCCCAGCCCCATCGGGCAGGATCCGGGATAATTGCGCTGCGCATAAGGTTGCCTCAAGCGAAGTTCGTGGGGTTGATCAACCATCATTCTGGAACCTGAGGACTTCTGGGGCTGGCCAGCTGCGAATCGCCGCTGAAGCATCGGGGCATCGGCTCCACGGGGAAGGAATCAACCCTTATCTTTGCCAACGCAAACCGTCCGCGGGAACTTTACGAGGTAAAGGCAAGCTATGCACTTTGAAATCAACTCTGGTGTTCACGAAGCAAATCTTTTGGACAAGAGAGATGTTGGAATCAACTCCCCCCTTCAGGCTCATCCTGCGTCGGAAAGCAGTACAAGCCGCCGCGCCAGCCTGGATTCTGCTACACTGATGGAAGCGCAATCGAGGGGCCAAACGCGCCAGGCCGCGCCCCGGCGATGCGCTCCTGCAACCAAAGTTCGGGGAGTGGCTCAGCCTGGTAGAGCACCTGGTTCGGGACCAGGGGGTCGGAGGTTCAAATCCTCTCTCCCCGACCATCCAATCCTACAGAATCGCCCAAATAGAGGCAGAATCAAGCGGCTTTCCCGCTCTGGAGCGGAGAGATTCGGAGTCCCCGGAACTTGTCGCGAAATGCGGGCGCTGAGCGGAGGTTCGCCAGCGAGAGAGGCGAGGGCGGCTGCTCGTTTCTGTTGAATGAGAACCGGGCCCTGCCAGCCTGCGGGATCAAAAAAAGACGGCCCGCCGCGTGAGAGCAGCAGGCCGCTTCTTTCCGTTGCGTTGCGCGCGTCAGTTCAGTGTGAGGTCCGCGCTGAGAGGAGTGTTTTCGCTGGAGTCGCCGACGCGGATAACAAACTTGCCGGGGTCGATGGTCCACTTGTGGGCGGACGAGTCCCAGTAGCTGAAGGAGCGGGCGTCGAGGTCGATGGTGACGCGCTTCGTCTCGCCGGGAGCCAGCCGGACCTTCTCGAAGCCCTTGAGCTCGCGCTCGGGGCGGGTGGCCTTGGCGGAGGGGTCGGATACGTAGAGCTGGGCCACCTCGGCGCCGGCCACGCTGCCGGTGTTGGTTACGTCGAAGCTGACGGGAATGGTGGTGCCGGCGGCGGCCGAGGCGGGCGCTTCCAGCTTGGAGAAGCTGAAGGTGGTGTAGCTGAGGCCGAAGCCGAAGGGATAGAGCGGGTGCTTGCCGGTGGTGGTCCAGTAGCGGTAGCCGACCAGCAGGCCGTCTCCATACTTCACGTGGGGAATGACGTAATCGACTGGCTCGCGGCCGGGTTCGGTCACATGCAGCGAGGCGCCGGCGCCCTTGACGGGGTAGTACCAGGGGAACGACGGGTTCTCCTCCCAACTGTTGTCGAAGCTGACCGGCAGCTTGCCCTCGGGATTGTGCTTGCCGAAGAGAACCTCGGCAACAGCCGTGCCGCCCTCCTGGCCGGGATACCAGATGTGGAGCAGCGCGGGAACCTTGGCGAGCCAGCGCCGGGTATCCATGCCGCCGCCGCCGGTGAGGATGACGATGGTATGCGGATTGGCCGCGGCCACGGCTTCGATGAGAGCGTCCTGGCCCCAGGGCAGGGCAAAAGTGCGATCATGGCCCTCGCCCTCGGTGAAGCCATCGAAGCCGGCGGCCACCACGACTACATCGGCGGCAGCGGCGAAGTTCCGGGCATCCTCGGTGACCAGGTCCGGCTCATAGGCGATTCCCATTCCGAAGCGGACGCCCCCGAATCCGGAGACGTAGTCGGCTTCCACGTTCAGCGTCTGGCCGGCGGTCAGGTCGAAGGTCCAGAAGGGCGGAGCCTGACCCTCGACGTGGGGCGGGGTCTCCAACTGCTTGCCGTCGACCAGCACCTTGAAGTCGCTGCCCCAGGTCTGGGAGGCTGCCAGAAGCAGGTACGTTCCGGCCTTGACTGCCTTGTAGCTGGCGGTATAGCGGAGGCTGCGCGGGGTCTCGTCCCTGGGCCCGCGCCGCTCGAAGCGGAAGTCGCCGATCGAAGAAACGGTCGCAGTTTCCGGCTTGCCGGTGAAGTCCCTGCTGGGGTAGGTGGCCACCTTGACCGGACCGTCCCAGCGGGTGTTGCGGAAGAGATCGTTCATCTCGGGCAGGCCGCGGCTATACAGGACGCGCACATTGGGGCCGGCCAGGTTGGCGATGCCGGTGAGGATGCTGACCGGCTCGAAGGCCTGGGCCTCGGAGGAGCCGCCGCCGCCGGTGACCGCCGGCCAGGCGTTGGGGCCGATGATGGCGATGGTCTTGATCCTGGCCGGGTCGAGCGGCAGCAGCCCGCCGTCGTTCTTGAGCAGCGTAATGCTCTCCAGCGCGCCGTCGAGGGCCACGGCGCGATCGGCGACCGAGTAGGTGGAGTCGGCCGGATCGAGCTGGGGCCGGTCGAGGAAGCCGTAGCGCAGCACGGCGCGCAGCAGGCGCAGCACCTTATCGTCGATCGTGGACTCCTTTACAGAGCCATCCTTTACCGCGGGAAGCAGACCCTTGGTGTTCATGAAGCGCGGGCTGGGCATCTCCAGGTCGAGGCCGTTGTTGGCTGCGCCCACCGAGTCGTAGGTGGCGTCCCAGTCCGACATCAGAATGCCCTGAAAACCCCACTCGCCCTTGAGCACCTTCAGGTTGAGGAAGTCGTTCTGGGTGGCGTGGACGCCGTTGACCAAGTTATAGGAGTTCATGACCGCGTCCACGTGGCCCTTGGTGACGGCGGCCTCGAACGACGGCAAATACATCTCGCGCATGGTCCGCTCGTCCACGTCGGAGCTGGCGTTGTGCCGGTTGTACTCCTGGTCGTTCAAGGCATAGTGCTTGGCGGTGGCGATGACCCCCTGGGATTGAACACCCTGGATGAACGGAACCACGACGGCGGAGTTCAGGAAGGGATCCTCGGAGAGGTATTCGAAGTTTCGGCCGGCGATGGGCGAGCGGGCGATGTTGACGCCCGGGCCGAGCAGGAAGTTGACGCCGCGGGCGCGCGCATCCTTGCCCAGGCTCTCGCCCAGCTTGCGGGCGAATTCCCGGTCCCACGTGGCGGCCAGCGCAACCCCACCGGCATAGGCGGTGGTCGGCCCCCAGGTGCGCACGCCTACCGAAGCGTCGGACATTTTGAACCGGGGCAGGCCGATGGCCGGCGCGGGATGGGTGAACATTCCGTCTACGCCGCCCAGCAGATCGATCTTCTCTTCCAGGGTGAGCTTGGCCAGCATGGCGTGGGCTTGGGCCTCGATAGCGGGCGAGTCCGGCGCGGGAGCCTGTGCCGAGGCCTGAGCCGCCGCAATCAGGGCGCATCCGAGCAGGATGGGCAGCAAAAAAACGAGGGTTATGGGCGAAATCGATCGGGAAAGGGACTGTTTCAGGTTTCTCATGACTTGAAAAAGTTACCGCATTTGCCCACTGCATGTATATGCTCGCGGTCACGGAGCCTGGTTAACCGGCGTGGGCTGGATCGTCCTGAGGCCTGCTGAATGGCCGGTGTGACCGGAATCACAGCGGAGGGTGAATGGGGTCACTGCTTGTGCTTCCACGGGAAGCGCAGACTCGGAGCACTATAAGGATCAATCCAAAGCGCTTTTGCGGCGGGGGGAATCCATGAGCTTTGCAGCCGGCATCAAGACCATCGTCGTGGCCACGGATTTGGGCGGCCAGTCGGAGGCGGCTCTGGAGTATGCCAGCAAACTGGCTCGGGGGTATGGGGCGCGCATTGTGCTGGCGCACGGCATTGACCCGCTGGACTATGCGGCTCTGGATGCGATTCCCGGCCCGGTGCTGAAAGAGTTGAGCGAAGAGGCGCGCGCCGCGCTGGAGATCCTGGCCGGCGATCTGCTGCGCGAAGGCATACCCAGCCATTCGGAGATCCGCCAGGGCGCGGTGGCGCAGATGCTGGTGGATGTGGCGCGGCAATACGAAGCCGGCTTGATCGTGATTGGCACCAAGGGGATCGAGGGCGCCGGGCCGGTGATTGTGGGCGCCGTTGCCGAGCAGTTGGTGCGGCTGTCGCCGTGTCCGGTGCTGGCGGTAGCGGCGGACTGGAACGCGGGCGCGCATCGCCCTGAGCCGGGCGGGCCGGTGCTGCTGGCTATGGAGCGCAATGAGACGACGGCGGCAGCGGTGGCCATGGCCTGCTCCCTGGCAGAGACGTTTCAGCGCACGCTGCTGGTGGTGCACGCGCGCACACCGGCCGAGGCCGCGGCCTCTCTGAACCCCTGCGACGCCACGCCGGAGGAGCTGGGAGTGAGGGCGAGCGGGAGCTTTGCGGTGCGCTGCCTGGTCAAGGACGGCAACCCGGCGGACGCAATCGCGGAGGCGATCGCCGAATACCATCCCTGCATCCTGGTGGCCGGTGTGAAGCGCGCCAGCGGTACGCCGGGGCCGCATGGGACTGCTTTCGCCCTGCTTGCCCGCTCCCGCGTGCCGGTGCTGTGCGTTCCGCCGGAAGCGGCGGCCGCCGGCTTGACCTGGAGCCCGGAGCGGGAGGTTTTTGCCCTGGGGCAGACCCTCTAGCGCAAGGGAGCGCGGGAGCTGAAGCATCGCTTTTGACGCGGGATGGGCGGGCGGAAGGAGCAATCCAGACGCCCCATCTCATGGATACGCTTTTCTGGAGTTGTTGCACCGGGAGCGATTTGCAGGATAGGGAGTTTGGACCATGAAAGCCGGTTCATCGCAAGTCCGCGGCACCAAGCGCGCCCGCCAGGGAGGGGCCGGCAGGCGGAGTGCGGACACCGCCCACCGCCGGGCTGGACGCCAGGCGGAGGCAAGGGAGAACGCGGCCATGGAACCGGAGGCAATATCCAGGCGAATCGAGGCCGTCCAGCCACATCCTTTGGCGGAGTTGCTGGCCTGCCCCGCGGCCACCGGCAATCTGCTGAACGGCTCGGCCCAGTGCCTCGACTTCGATACAGGAGAGACAGTCTTCCGTCAGTACGCGCTCTGCCGGGGGCTTTACGTGGTGGTTTCGGGGCAGTTCCTGCGCAAGACCGAGCGGATGGAGATGCGGCTGACGCTGGGACCGGCGCGCGCCGGCGATCTGGTCGAGCTGGCGGCTGTGCTGGGAGACGGCCATCATACCTATTCGCTCTGCGCGCAAACTCCCGGATCGGTGCTGCTGCTGCCGGCGGAGGCTCTGAATCTGGCGTTTCAGGACTATCCGCCGCTGCGCATGCAGTTGTTGGAGGAACTGGCCCGCGAGGTCTCCCGCGCCTATATCGCCTGCTGCCTTAACCGTGCGCCCAGGGCACACCGGCGCAGCACCGGGGAGGCGCTGGCGTAGGCGAGAAGTCTTGTATCGTCGAGTTTCCGTTCCGGGAGCTACTCTGGACCGCAACGGGAATTGACGCTGAATCCCTGCCTTGCGCCTGGGAATGTGCGCTATACTGCAATTTGACCGACGGGATCTTCATGGCCACATTCCACTCCCATCACCCTCCGGAAGATTGCGTAAATTGTGAGCATCGCCATCTGCGAATGTTCTGCAATCTCACACCGGAGGCATTGCGCGACTATGACGGGATCGGCATCATGATGAGCCATGCCCGGGGCGCAAAGCTCTTTACCGAAGGCGACCCGGCGCGCAACGTGTTTGTCATCTGTTTTGGACAGGTTAAGATCTCCTCCACCTCCCGCGACGGCAAGACCATGATTCTAAAGATCGCCGGCCCCGGCGACGTGATGGGCCTGAGCGCCGTTCTGGCCAACGTTCCCCACGAGGTTACCGCGGAAGCCATCGAACCCTGCCAGGTGAAGACGGTGCGCAAGCAGGAGTTCGTGGACTTTCTGGGCCGCCATGGCATTGCCAGCATGCACGCCGCGCAGTCTCTCTCCGGCGAGTACCTCACTGTCTTTCACGATGCCAAGCGGCTGGCGCTCTCCGGCTCGGCGGCGGGGCGGCTGGCTCGTCTGTTGCTGGACTGGGGACGCGCTTCCGCCAACGGCAAGCCGGAGATCCGCTTTACCATGGCCCTGACGCACGAGGAGATCGCCAACATGGCCGGCACCTCGCGTGAGACGGTAACGCGGCTGCTAAACCAGTTTCGCCGCGACCAGTGGATCACCATCAAGGGCTCCAGCCTGACCATCGTCAAGCCCGACCAGCTCGAACGCCTGACCGCATAAGTCCCCCGCTGAATACTCTTCAGAAAAGCCCCCAGTTCTCAGCCCAGATCCATGCCGTGTTGTGCCATCCGATTGAATAGCAATTCTAAGTGAGGGAATAGCGGAGCAAGCAGCGAAGTTCCTCCCGTAGGGAGGAGAGGACAATAGCCCAGGGTGAAACCCTGGGTAAGCGTTCGACCGAGAGATTCCCGCCCCGTCGGGGCGGTGTGAACTCCCTGCACGGTCGCTGGATTCAGTGATCCATGGCGAGAGTGTTCGATCCGCCCCGCCGGGGCGAAGAACCCTTCCTTTGTCCCTCACCCAGGGCGGCGGTACGCTTGCCCTGGGCTGTCTTCGATGGCTCCCTACGGGAGCAGACCGTTGGGCTGCTCATGCGATGGCCGATGCGGAGGTTCTCTTCGAAATTGCTGCCGATTGAAGTATGCCCTTGACAGCATATCACCTGGAGGGTATATTCGCGTCACGACTTGGGAAGTGGAAGGAACTGCGGGTCCAGCATTTCGGGCGGCCCTATCGCATTCTTTTTGCCTTCGACCCTCGCCGGAATGCCTACCTGATTCTGGGTGGCGACAAGACCGGAGATGCTCATTGGTATGTTGAGGCAATGCGGAGGGCAGAGGCAATATACAGTCGGTACCTCGAAGAGATTGGAGAGTGAATACGATGGCCACTAAATGGAGAGATATTCGGAAGACGCATTCGCCTGAAGTGGAGGCGATGATCAAGCAGCAGGTGAAGGATGCCGCCGGGGTGATGACCCTCTACCAGCTTCGTGAAGCCCGCAGCCTCACCCAGGTCAACCTGGCAAAGGTTCTAGAGGTCAACCAGGGCGCCGTTTCGAGAATGGAGAAGCGCACGGATATGTATGTTTCGACGCTGCGCAGCTACATTCAGGCCATGGGCGGGCAACTCCAGGTCAAAGCCATATTTCCCGAGGGCGAGGTCGAGATCGAGCAGTTTGGGAGCATGGCGGAGCCACGCGAGGAAACACAGCCTGCAACGCACGCCTGACCGGACCACGAATACTCGGTGAGGCGCTGCCCGGCGGTTCGGAGATGGCTGGACCACCCATGACCGCCCCATCTCAGCCGTGGGTCGCCAGCCGCTCGGCCTCGGCCTCGGCCGGATTGGCCACCGGTTCGCGCAGCGTAAGCACCGGGCAGCGCGCGTGGGCCAGAACCCGGTAAATGACGCGCTCGCGGGTGAGATTCTCGAAGGCTGAACGCTCGGTTGCGCCCAGAACGATAAGCCGCGCCCGCTGCTCGACGGCCTCGGCCAGAATCTCGATGGACGGATTGCCGTGGGCCACGCGCGCCTCGACGGCTCTTGCGCAACCCGCGCCGGTCTCCGCGGCCAGGATGCGCAACTCGCGCATGGCCGCCGAATCCAAGCCCGTCGGCAGGCCCTTCCGCTCCATTTCATCCATGGAGGGCAGTACGTGCAGCAGCACCAGCTTGGCCGCTTGACTGGCCGCGATCCTGCAGGCAAGCGCCGCGCTCGGGCGAGAGGTCTCTCTTAGTGTGGTGGCATGCAGCACCACGCGTTCGCGATCGCCGTCTTCCACCAGGAGATGAGCCTCGGGTCCCACGGTCATGACCGGGAGGT
>Ga0326728_10020662_pt1 | contig 12520 bp, 7 predicted proteins | sample MB3enrmetagenome_FD_207602 | JGI IMG/M metagenome (GOLD analysis project Ga0326728, IMG submission 207602) | Lab enriched peat soil microbial communities from McLean, Ithaca, NY, United States - MB31MN | ecosystem: Environmental > Terrestrial > Soil > Wetlands > Peat | place: USA: New York...
ACCGGGGACGCAATCGATCGCCCCGGGTTGGTCCAGCCAGGCGAAGGTGACCGCACCGAGCGCAGGGTCGGCATCAAGATACTGGACGGCGCGATCGAGGAAGCCGGGCATCCACTCGTCGTCGGCGTCGAGGAATGCGAGGTACCGGCCGCCGGCTTCGGCGATGCCCCGGTTGCGGGCCGCGCCGGGTCCGGCGTTGTCCTGGCGGATCAGGCGCACACGGGGATCGGGAAACGCCTGGACCAGTGCCGGACCCGAGTCGCGGGAGCCGTCGTCCACCACCAGAATCTCCAGGTCGGCAAAGGTTTGGGCGGTGACGGAGCGTAAAGCGGCTTCCACCGTCCGCTCTTTGTCAAACAGCGGTACGATCGCGGACACACGCGGCTGGGGATTGGCCATTTCTTTTCGGTCCATCGGTTCGGCGCTCTCTCATTTTAGCCGCCTTTTCCCAGTGCGCCTCAAAGGCGCGGATCGCCAGTGCCGAGAGGAGCCACTCGTACGCCGCGAAGCGCGCACGGAATCCTCCACCTCGCACGGAAAGCTGATGGCTGACGGCTGACGGCTGATGGCTTGAAGGCTGATAATAGAGGCAATGGCTACGCAACCGGTTTGCCCGAAGTGCGGCGGCGTGGGATTCATCATCGTGGAGGGCGCCGGCGTCTCCGGAGCCAAGCCCTGCGATTGCCGGTCGCAACATCGCGCCGAACGGCTGGAAGAACGCGCCCAGATTCCGCCTTTGTACCGCCATGCGTCGTTCGATAATTTCAGCACGCGCCCGGAGAATCCCATCGCCCGGCAGGAATTGACCACCGTGCTGCTGGCGGTGAAAAACTACGTCCGCGATTTTCCCAACGAAGCGCGGCCGGGGCTGCTGCTGATCGGCGAACCGGGGACCGGGAAAACGCACCTGGCCGTGGCGGCCCTGCGCAAGATCGTCGAAAAGGGATTCGAGAGCCTGTACAACGACTACCAGGGGCTGCTGAACAGCATCAAATCGGGCTACGACCCGGCCTCGGATTCCTCCGACCGCGAGGCCTATCGCGCGGCGCTCGATATCGAAGTCCTGCTGCTCGACGACCTGGGCGCCCACCGCGTCACCGGGTGGGTGGAGGACACGGTCACCTCCATCATCACCCACCGCTGCAACAACCGTAAGCCCCTGATCGCCACCACCAATCTGCCGGACGGCGACGCCGGCAGCGTGATCGTGCAAAAGGGACCGGTGGGAATGGAGTACCGCAGGACCCTGGCCGAGCACATCGGCGCGCGCGCGCGGTCGCGGCTGTTCGAAATGTGCACGGTGATCCGCATGCCCCTGGTGGAGGACTATCGCATTCGAAAGGCCAAGACCTTCTAAAATGGCGACCCTGCCGTGTGCCTCCCAACCGCATACTGACGCGGCAGGCGAATCGCCGGCGCAATAACTTATGACATTCCGCTTCCTTCGTCCGGTCACCCGCGCCTTCGTCGCGCTTCTCCTGCTGTGCGCCGCCGTGCCATCGCCCGCCGGCGAGCCGCGCGAGTTCGTGCAGGCCGTCGAGTTTCCGTACTACCGGTGCCCGCGCTATTTGTGGGAGCGGGAACTGGTGGCGCTCAAAAACATCGGTGTGCGCGCGGTGGAGTTCTCCATTCCGTGGAACTGGCACCAGTTGGCCTCCGGGGATTTCGATTTCAGCGGCGCCACCAATCCGCGCCGCGATCTGACCGGGCTCATCCGGCTGCTGCGGCGATTGGGATTGCGCGCCTGGGTGCGGCCCATGCCGCCGGTGGAGCACTGGCCGGGGTTGGGTGTGCCCGCGGGCGCCGGCGGGACCGAGCGCGAGAGATGGATCGCGGCGCTCGAAGCGCTGCTCGAAACGCAGACTTCGAGCCACGGCGGTCCCATCGCGTGGGCCGACCAGGCGGGCGAAGGCCGCCGCCTGGCGGTGGACGCCGCGCCGCCCCCGCCCTCGTTCGCGCTCGTTTCCGCCACCGATCCCAGCGCGCTGGCGCTGAGCCGCGCGGCGCTCTTCAACGCCGATGGAGCGCTGCTGTGGACCGATGTCGTCGACACCCTGGCGCCGGCCGGTTGGGAACCGGCGCCGGGCGACGTGTTCCGCGCGGGCGCGGCGGGATTTCCCGGCGAGGAGCACGCCGGCGGGTCCGCTCTGCGCCGCGGCGCCGCGTTGCTGCGCAACTGGGCGGCCATCCTGCCCGAGCTGCAACGCGTGACGCTGTCCAAACCGGCCGTGAGCCAATTGGCGGACGGCGTGACCATGGCGGAGCTGACCTCTCCGGCGGCCTCGGCGGTGAGCGTCACCAATAGCGGCGCCCAGGCCTTTCACGCCGATGTGCGCATCGTGGAGCCTTCCACCAGGCGCGTGGTCGCGATTCCCAGCGTCGCCGTGCCGGCCGGCCAGTCGCTGTGGCTGCCCGTGGAAGTCTCCCTATCCCCGGCCGCCCTGTGCCACGAATGCTCGAACTTTTCCAAGGCCGAGCAGATCATGTTCGCCACCGCCGAGCTGCTGTCGATCGAATATGAAAATGGAATTCTGGGGCTGGAATTCGCCGCGCCCGAGCCGGGGATGGTGGTTCTGCAACTGGCGCGCAAGCCGGTGGGGCCGTACCTGGCCGCGGGCATCCCCAAGCCGTTCGAATGGGACGACCAGACCCTGCGCGCGCGTCTTCCCATCCCGGCCAGCTCCGCGCCCGGCAACCGGGTACACGTGGTGCTGGCCGTCGAGGGGCCGCAGACGTCGGCCTTCTTCAACGACGCCAAGAGGCTGATCGTGGGACAGAAGAACCTGGTTTCCACGGCCTATTCGCCGGACGCCGTGGCCGCGCGTTCGCGGCTGCGCCTGCCGGAGGGCTACAGCGCCAAGGCGGCCGTGAAATCGCCCAGCGAGATCGACTACGAGGTCGCCGTCCCCGCGGAGGCCGTCGCCGGGGACACGGTGATGTTCGGGCTCGAAGCGGACGGCGTTTTGCTGGGCCGCGCGTTCCTGCAGTTGTTTCCGCCGGTCTCGCTGAAATTGCGGGACGCCCTGACGATTCACGTGGGCCAGCACGAATTGACGCCCGATCCTCCGGTGGTATCCATCGAGCCGAAGGGCGGCACGAACCTGGACCTGGCGATTCGCAACAACTGGCCGGCCATCCGGACCTTCAAGCTGGACGCGTCCGGCGAGGGGCTGGACTTTTTTCCGGCCAAAACCGAAATCGCCGTGGGCGCGATGGCCGAGCGGCACGTGTCGCTGCGGGTGTTCGCCGCCGAGGGATCGGACGCTCCATCGGGGCTGCGCGACTGGGTGCTGCGCGTTACCGGCGCCGCGGACCTGGAGTTGCCCATGCGCGCGGTGCTGCTGCCCCGCGGCCGTACGGTGGTGTGGCCGGCGGACTTGGATGGCTATGGGTATCCCGAGTGGGTGCTGGAATCGGCGCGCGCGCGGGCGGTCTTCTCCGCCGAGGATGGCGGCCGCTGGACGGAGTTCACGTGGAAGGACACCAACGCCAATCTCCTGGGCGAGCGGGGCGCGTTTGCCGCGGCGGGCCGCGTGGAAGCGCGCGTTGTGGGGGACGCGCTGGAATTCAGCGGCAAGGATTGGAAACGGACCGTCCGGCTCTCGGAGGCGGCGGTGACCATCGAGCAGACCTCCGCGTTGCCACCCGATGGGCCGGCTCCGGGCAAGCAGGGCGCCGTGGCGCTGACGGTCGAGAGGGTGTCGGACCAGAAGGCGGTCTACACGCTGAAGTAGCCCTCGGCAGGGCGCCGCGCACACCAGGGACGATACCACCAATCGTCGCGTTATAATTCGAAACGCACTGCTCCGCATGGTCTGAAAAATGCCAAGGAAATCGTTCTCCATTCTCCTGCCGGCGGCTCTCCTGCTGTCCGTTTCCGCCGGGGCGCAAAACCGCGCGGCCTGGATGCCCGGCGCCCGCTGGGGCGTGATGACGCACTACCTGGCGGACTGGCAGGCGCGCACCCACAACCTCGCCATGAGCGTCGAACAATGGAACCGCATGGTGGACGGCTTCGATGTGGAGGGCATGGCCCGGCAACTTGCGCTGGTGGGCGCGCGCTATTACCAGATCAGCATCGGGCAGAACTCCGGCTATTATCTTTCACCCAACGCGGCGTACGACAGGATTACCGGCATCCAGCCCAGCAAATGCTCGCGCCGCGACCTGGTGGCGGACTTGTACAAGGCGCTCAGTAAACGCGGAATCAAGCTGATGGTGTATCTGCCCTCCGGCGCGCCGGGCGGCGACAAAGAGGCGTGTGCGGCCCTGGAATGGCGTAACGGTCCGTACCCCAATCGCGAGTTTCAGCGCAAGTGGGAGCGGGTAATTCGCGAATGGTCGGACCGGTGGGGCAAGAGAGTGGCGGGCTGGTGGTTTGACGGCTGCTATTTTCCCAACGCGATGTACCGCTCGCCGGAGCCGCCGAACTTCGCCAGCTTCGCCGCGGCCGCGCGCTCCGGCAACCCGGACGCCGCGGTCGCGTTCAATCCGGGCGTGGTTTACCGCATGCTCTCGATCACGCCGTATGAAGATTTCACGGCCGGGGAGATCGACAAGCCGGAGATGCTCGCGATCCGGCGCGCCGCGGACGGCAAGATCGACGGCGCCCAGATCCATATGCTGAGCTACCTGGGACAGACGTGGGGCATGGGGGCGCCACGCTTCACCAGCGAGCAGGCGATCGAATATACGCAGAAGGTGCGCCAGGCCGGCGGCGCGGTGACCTGGGATGTTCCGGTGGAACTCGACGGCGCCATTCCGCAGGCGTTTCTGGATCGGCTCACGGCTCTCGGCAAAGCGCTGGGCCAGTAAACCGGGCGCAGGGCGGCGCTCGCCGCGATTCGGTAAAGACGCCACCCTACTTGGATGCGGGGTGAACGCGCCATAGCACCACCCCGTGGGCCGGAACGTTGGCGGCCTGTTCGGGTCCATCGAAGCGCTCATCCTGGGCGGTCCAGAGGTCGCGGCCTCCGGAGGGCGCCGTCATCCCGAGATCCGCCCATTTCAGGGTGATTTTGACCGGAGCCGCCGCCCGGTTGAAGACGGCCACGGCGCGGTCGCCGCCCGCCAGGTTGCGAATCCACGCTTCCTGGTCGCCGGATTTCCAGGCGCGCACGCCCTGCTTGCCGTCGCGGTCCTGATCGATGGCAATCACCTCGCGATTGGTCAGGATGGCCAAAATGGAAGGCGGCACATTGCGCAGATCGTTGCCCGCGAGCAAGGGCGCGGCCAGGATCGACCAGAGGCTCATGTGAGTCTTGTATTCGTCGTCGTTCATTCCGCCGTTGCCGATCTCCAGCATGTCCGGATCGTTCCAGTGGCCGGGCTTGGCCCACGGGGCCAGATCGTTCTGGCCAAAGCCGATGCGCGACATGGAATCCCAAACGTCGCGTATATCGCCGGTGGTGCGCCAGAGGTTCCCGCCCACCTCCGGCCCCCACTTCCAGACGTCCGCGCGCCCGTATTGGCAGAGGCTGTAAACAATGGGGCGGCCGGTGGCGCGCAACGCATCGCCCATCTTCTGGTAGACCGCCTGCATCTCCTCGTCGGTGTAAAGATTGCGCGCGCCGCACCAGTCGTACTTGAGATAGTCGATGCCCCAGGCGGCATAAGTTTGCGCGTCCCGCTCTTCGTGGGCATAGCTGCCTTCGTATCCGGCGCAAGTGTTCGGCCCCGGCGAGGAGTAAATCCCCAGCTTCAGTCCCTTGCCGTGGACGTAATCGGCCAGCGCCTTCATGTCGGGGAACTTCCGGTTGGCGGTGATGTTCCCTTTGGCGTCGCGCTCGCCTTCCCAGGTATCGTCGATGTTGATGTAGGTGAAGCCAGCCGCTTTCATTCCGTTGCCGGCCATGGCGTCGGCCATGCCGCGCACCGCCGCGTCGTCCACCCGGCCGGCGAACTTGTTCCAACTGTTCCACCCCATGGGCGGCGTTTTGGCGAGTCCGTTGTCCGGCACCTGGTGTAACGCGGGCAGGGGCAGCCGGGCGGGATACGCGCCCTCGCCCGCCGGGACCCGGTGGGCCACCATCTCGCTCAGCGGGGCATCCGGACGGCGCCGGGCGCCGATGCGCAGTTCGTCGCCGCTCAGCTTGCCTTCATAGGTCACCTTCCGCTCGCTGCGGCCATCCATCATGCCGCCGGTCAGGGTGAAGCCATCCGGCCCACCCGTGCTCCGCTCGATGTTGTAGTAGAACTGAGTCACCCGGATGTGACCCGTGATCCGCGAGCCATCCCACTTCAGGTCGAAGTAAGTCTTCCGGGTGACGCCGTCGGCGCCGGGATTGCCAGCCGCCCAATTGCCGCTCAGGTCGGCGGCATGGCACACGGCCAGAGCGAACGCGATCAAACCGATGGTACGAACGCGCATATCGATTCCTCCCGATTCAGGGCAAATGCTACCGCTTCACCGTAAATGCTACCACGGATGCTCGCGATCTTTAACGCTATTCACTGCCAATTCGTCGATGTGCCTCGGGAGAGTCGCGATGCTCGCGCGAGCGCGGCGCCTTGCCGGCCGGCGGCCGCGAGCGCGCGCCCCCTGGCAGGCCGGCAGCCATGCTGCAAGCCTGGCGCCCGGCTATCCCCCGCCGGCTTCGGCTTTCCGCTCTTCTCCCCAGACGAGCGCGTCCGGCCCCGAGAGTTGCAGGAATAATTTGTAGGCGTCGCGCGCTTCCTGCGTCTTGCCGTTCTTCTCCGCCAGCCGTCCCCTCAAGTAGTAGAGACGCGGAAAGTAGAACGTGGTGAACACGTTGGACGCGGTCGGCGGGGGAACCGGATTGGCGCCGAGAAGCGGCGCGGCCTCCTGGTAGCGGCCGGTCTCGAGAAGCGTCCAGGCGAGCAGCACCGGGATGCCTTCGTCGACGGGCGTACGCACACCCTCGCCGTAAAGCTTCCGCAGAATCTCGGAGGCCGGCTGGTATTCCTTGTCGAGCAGCAGGGCGGCGGCCAACGCCACGTCGCGGATCGGCGCCAGCGCGGGATTGGGGAACAGCTTGGCGGAGCGCGCCGCCCATTCCGCGGCCGGGGCGGGCGGCTGCGCCAGAAACTCCGCCACCACGGCGGCGGCCGACGTCCGCCCACCCGGCAAGTTCATGGCCTTTTGCGCCAGCGTAGCGGCGGCTGCGCGGTCGCCCAGGAACAAACTCCACATCGCCAGTTCGGCATAGCAGCGCGCCGCGGTTTCGTTCCGCGGATCGCTCTCCGCGGAATGGGCGATGGCCAGCATCCGCCGGTAGGCTTCCCAGCGGCGGCCGGTGGTCCAGGTCCACTCGGCGCGCTCGATATCCGCCAAACGGATGGAGTCTCCCGTCAGGGACTTCACGTAGCGTTCGTGGATTTCCGTGGCGCCCGCGATGTCGCCGGTCATCAGCCGCGCCATGGCGGCTTTGAACAGGTCCGCGCCGTCCAGGAATTGCGGGTTTTTCTGGTAGGCGCGCAGGTAGAATTGCTCGGCTTCGCGCAAATGGCCGGTCATAAGCTGAACGTCGCCCAGCGAATCGATGGCGTTAGGATCGTCGGGAGCCGCGGCCTGGTATCGCCGCAAGGCTTCCACGGCGGCCGGGAGATCGCCCGCGCTGGCGGACACGTAGGCAAGCTGGTTGAGGGCGTTCTTGCTGTCCGGCTCCAGGGCCAGCTCTTTGCGGAACGCCGCGCCAGCCTCGGCGTAAGAGTGCGCGGCGTACTGGGCTTCGGCCAGTTCGCGCCACTGATCGGGATTGCCCGGGTCCGCCTGCGCCAGCTCGGCGAGCGCGGTTCGGCGGCCGGCGGCGTCGCCGCGCAATTCGGCCGACTGGAGATGGATGCGCGCGCGCTCTATGGGAGAAGCGGCGTGTTGCGCGGCTTGGTCTAGCAGGGCCAGGGCTGCCGCGGGGTCGCGCCGCTGCGCCTTCCACTCGGCGAGCTGGCGGTAGGCCGGAGTGAAACCGGGGTCGGCGGCGATGGCCGCGGCGGCATCGCGCATCCTGTCGTCCGGCGAGTTTCCTTCGAGGGCCTTCACGTAATCGCGGACCGCGTCGTTGCTGTGCGCGACGCTCCCAACCGCGTCGGGCGCGATCTGGCGGGCGAGCGAATCGGCCACGCCGATGACGTCCGTGGCAGCGCCCGATGCGAAGATCGTCTTGACGTACTTGCGGGAGGGAAGGTCCTCCAGGAAGATGCGGGCTTCCAACCGTCCGCCGCGCACCGCGAAATCGCCGTAGCCCACGCGGTTGGCGCCGGCCAGCAGAGCCAGGGTGCTTTCGGCGGAGACGCCGGGGGCGCGGATCGGCCGCGGTCCGGTGCCGCGGGCGAAAGCGTGCAGCGTACCCGCGGAAATCGCGTAGCGGCCGGGCTGGCCGGCCAACTGCGCGGTCACCAGCTCCGACAAGCCGCGGCCCATCCAATCCACGGAGGCGTCGGCGCCCAGGTTCTCGAAGCGGAGGATCGCCACCCGCTCCTCCGCGGCCTTTCGGGCCGGGCGCGAGCACGCCGTCAGAAACAAGCAGCCCAGCAGGGCGGGGCGGACCCAGCGCCCGGAGCTACAGAACACGCTGCTCCGCGGCCATCAGTTCCTTGAATTCCGGCGTGTCCCGCAAGGCGGCAAATTCGGGATCCTTCTTCAGTTTGTCTTTCTCCTTGAAACCCTCTTCGAGGGCTTTTCTCAGGTACTGCAGAGCCAGGTCGTTGCGGCCCGCTTTGGCGTACATTTTGGCAATCACATAGTGGTACTTGGCGCGCTCTTCGACGTTGCGTTCCTCCAGCATGACCCCATAGTTGCCATGCCGCTCGAAGACGTCGGGATCCAGCTTGAGCGCCATCTGGTTGGCCTCGGCGGACTGCTCGTATTTCTTGCGCGCGAACAAGGCGGTTCCCAGGTTCATATAGATGGAGGCCGACCGGGGCTCATCCGGAGCCAGTTTGATGGCCTTCTGGTAATACGAGATTGCCCGGCCATAGCTCTTCCTGGCATAGCTGATGGTGCCGAGATTGTTGATCGCTTCCACGTAATCGGGTTTGAGCTTGACCGCGCGCTCGTAAGCTTTCCTGGCTAGATCGAGCTGCATCAACTGATGGTAGGCGATTCCCGTTTTGTTCCACAGAACGGGGTTCTTGGACGAAGCCGCTTGATAGATATCAATCGCCTCCCGGTACATTTTGCGCGCCATGAAAATGTCGCCGCGCATTTCCGGTGTGAGGGCGGCAGTGGGCGAAGTCTGCGTGGACGGTGAGGACGTTCCGCTGGCGTCGGGCACGGCGTTGCCAGACTGTCCGGCGGCTGGGGTTAAGGCCAGACCGACTGCCGTCAATACCAGGCCCAAAGGCCGGTAAAGCATATGATCCCCCTTTGCCCCTATTTAAACACACCCAGGATTCGTTGAAAGAGGCTTTTCTTCTCCCCCGTCTTCTCGTCCTTCTTGGCCGGCGCCGTGGCGGCCGGCGGGGCGGCCGGTGGCGCCTGACGGGCCGCGCGCCTGGCCGCGGATGCCGGGGGCGATTGTCCGTCCCCGCCGGTCCCGGCGACCCTCGCGGAAGTGCCGCGCGGATCGGCGTCGCGGGCCGGAGCGGTATCGCTTCCGGCGCCGGAGGCGGACTTGTCCCTCCCTGGAGGCGGCGAGGTGTCCCAGCCGGCCACGTTGGTGACTCCGCCGTGGCCACCGTGCAGCGGACAGGTTCCCTCGGGCTCGGTGCCCACGATGAAGACTTCCGGGTGCGTCTTGGGGCAGCCGCTGGTGGCCGGCATCCCGGTCTGGGAATCGACTTCAATGCTCACGATGCCCGCGGGAATCGGAAAGGACTTGGCGTCGCGATACTCGCGAAAGGCCAGCGCGCGTTTCATGAAGTCTCCCCAAATGGGCGCGGCCGACCTGGCGCCTTCCAGGTCCAGATCGCGATTGTCGTCGAAGCCCACCCACACCACGCACAGCAGCTCCGTGGTATATCCCGCGAACCACCCGTCGCGCAAGTTGCTCGAGGTGCCGGTTTTGCCGGCCGCCGGGGCGGTGAAGTTGAACTGCGAACGCACTCCCGCGCCGGTGCCGCTGCGTAGCACTTCTTCCATCAGGTTGGTCGTCAGATAGGCAACCCGCGGATCGAGCACCGGCTTGCGCTCCACCTGGTTCTTGAACAGCGGCTTGCCTTCGTGGTCGCGGACCAGGGTCACAAAACTGGGTCTCACGTAGACGCCCTGGTTGGCGAACATGGTGTAGGCGCCGGCGGCCTCCAGCGGCGTGATTTCGTACGCGCCCAGGGCCACGGCCGGGGTGGGCTGAATCTTGTAGTTCATGCCCGCGCGGTTGGCCATCGCCACCACGTTGCCGTAGCCCACCATTTCCGCCAGGCTCACGGTGGCGTTGTTCAGGGAGTGGGCCAGCGCTTCGCGCAGCGTCACGTCGCCCCTGTACTCATTGTCGAAGTTCTTGGGGCTGTAGTCCTTGCCGTCGAACCAGAAGGTAGTCGGCTCGTCCTTCAAAATGGTGCTGGCGGTGATCACGCGCGGCCCGCCATCCACCGCGGTATCGAGCGCGGCGGCATACACGAAGGGTTTGAAGACCGACCCCGGCTGGCGCTTGGCGAGCACGTGGTTGAGCTGGCTGGTGCCGTAGTTCCGCCCGCCGGCCAGCGCGCGCACCTCGCCGGTGTGCGGGTCGATGGCCACCAGCGCCACCTGCGGTTCGGGCGGCGTCTGTCCTCTGAACCGGCGTTGCCGCTTGATCTGCTCGTCGACCAACTGCATGCCCGCGCGGATGGCCTCTTCCGCGGCGGCCTGCAGGCGCATATCGAGCGTGGTGTAGATGCGGAATGCGTTGGCCTGGAAGTTCTGGTCCTGGAAACGATTCTGAACATCGTCGCCCACCATGTCGACGAAGTACGGGGCTTCCTTGGACATCGACGCGCCCTTGGCCACGGTCAGCGGGGACGCCACGGCCAGGGCATAGTCGCGGTCGCCGAGGAAGCCGTTTTGGCGCATCAGGCCGAGCACCACGTTGCGCCGCTCGATGGTGTGGTCCGGGTGGCGGAAGGGGTTGAAAAACGGCGGCCGCTGAATCATCCCCGCCAGTTCCGCGGCCTCCGGCGCGTTGATCTGGCTGAGGTCCTTGCCCAGGTACGCTTCCGCCGCCTCGCCGAACCCGTGGATGCTGAAGGTGCCGCGCATCCCCAGCGGAACCTGGTTGGCGTAGTCCTCGAAGATCTGCTCTTTGGAAAGTTTCTGCTCGATCTGCAGGGTGATGACCACTTCGGCCAGCTTGCGCGTCCAGCTCTTGTCCTGGTCGAGCCAGAACATGCGCGCGAGCTGCTGGCTGAGGGTCGACGCTCCTTGCTCCTTGCGGCCCTCCTTGAGGTCCACGTAGGCGGCCTTGACGATGCGCACCGGATCCAGGCCGGCGTGCTGGAAGAAGCGCTTGTCCTCGGCCGAGGTGACGGCTTCCACCAGAACCCTGGGGATATCGGGGAAGGTGACGAAGCGGCGTTTTTCGCGGTTGGGTCCGGAGAGGTTGGTGATCAGTTGCGGTTCCAGTTGGTACTGGCTGCGCGAGGTGTTGTCGGCCAGGGAGATGATCTGCGAGATCCGTTCCCCGACGAAGCGGACCACCCCCGGCTCCTGGTCGAAATACGAATCCGGGCCGGGGTAGATTTCGATGGAGTTGGCGCGAATCTGAAACGACCCGATGGGGTTGCTGCGCGACTCGGTATATCCGCTGCGGCGCAGCGCTTCACCGATGCTCTGCGGGGTCCGGACATCGCCCACCGCCACGGCTTCGGGGGCCGCGTAGATCTTGGCCGTGGCGGCGAACGGACCGGCCTTCAGTTTCTCGTCGATCAGGCGGGAGTACTTCACGTAGACGAAGCTGAAGACACCCATCCCCAGGATCACCAGCACGGCAAAGCCGGCTACCAGCACCCGGCCGACCGGACCGAGTACGAACCGCGCCAAACCGGCGCTCTTGGGAACTCGTACTTTAAGCTCCCTGGGGTAGTAGTTTTTCGCCACCTATCTCCATTCTCGCATGCCCCACCGGGGTGAACGGGCCCGACTGGCCCCCGTTTGGAACAGCACGCCGCGTGCCGTCGCCTCAGCAAAACGGAATCAATGAGTTGCAGGGAATCGTGGGGGTGGATGTGTCCCGCGGGACACGCGCCTACCTCTGGTCGTCCTTGCGATTGGGGGCGCACAGCTCGTCCCACATGTCGCCGGATTGAGGCGTCCATTCGGGATTCGCCAGGCCGGAAATCTGCACTTCGTTGGTGCGCAGCGTCCCGTGGCCGTAAGGGCAGATGTACTCGACGCGCGGGCGGCCAAACTGCAGCATTCGGCCCCAGGAACCGGTTTCCACCGGCATGCGCAGGCGGCGGAGGCAAACCCGGCAGCGATATCGCTGATCGCGGACGATGAAAAAGAAGGCCACGGCCGCCAACAGGAACCAGCCCAGCAGGGCCAGACTGCACCACAATTGGAGGCTGCCATCTTCCAGGGGCGCCATCAGTGTCCCGTAGTCTTTCTTCCCGGACGCTACCGAAGCACTGGCGCCCTCAGGGAGCA
>Ga0326728_10020663_pt1 | contig 12519 bp, 11 predicted proteins | sample MB3enrmetagenome_FD_207602 | JGI IMG/M metagenome (GOLD analysis project Ga0326728, IMG submission 207602) | Lab enriched peat soil microbial communities from McLean, Ithaca, NY, United States - MB31MN | ecosystem: Environmental > Terrestrial > Soil > Wetlands > Peat | place: USA: New York...
GCTGAAGAGCGTTCACGCCGAAAACCAGACGCGCTGGCACGACATCGTGAAAGCGTGGCGCGGCGTCTCGGAAGAGACCACCACCGGCGTCCACCGCCTGTATAAGATGCAGGAAGCGGGCTCGCTGCTGGTGCCCGCCATCAACGTCAACGACTCGGTCACCAAGTCGAAATTCGACAACCTGTACGGCTGCCGCGAGTCCCTGGCCGACGGCATCAAGCGCGCCACCGACGTGATGGTGGCCGGGAAGGTCGCGGTGGTGTGCGGCTATGGGGACGTGGGCAAGGGATCGGCGCACTCGCTGCGCGGCATGGGCGCGCGCGTGATCGTCACCGAGATCGACCCCATCAACGCGCTGCAGGCCGCCATGGAAGGCTTCGAAGTGGCCACCGTCGAGGACACCCTGGGCCGCGGCGATATCTACGTGACCTGCACCGGGAACTGCGACATCATCACCCTGGAACACATGCGGAAGATGAAGGACCAGGCGATCGTGTGCAACATCGGGCACTTCGACAACGAAATCCAAGTGGACCGCCTGAACCAGTCCGGCGCCCGCAAGACCAACATCAAGCCGCAAGTGGACATGTACACCTTCCCCGAGGGCCAAAGCATCTTCATTCTGGCCGAAGGCCGCCTGGTGAACCTGGGCTGCGCCACCGGGCATCCCAGTTTCGTGATGAGCAACAGCTTCTCCAACCAGACGCTGGCCCAACTGGACCTGTGGAAGAACCGCGACAGCTACCAACCCGGCGTTTACACGCTTCCCAAGAAGCTGGACGAAGAGGTGGCGCGGCTGCACCTGGAGAAGATCGGCGTCAAGCTGACCACGCTCACCCGAAAGCAGGCCGAGTACCTGGGAGTGCCCGTGGAAGGACCGTACAAGGCCGATCATTACCGGTATTAATCGCGTGTTACATTGGAGAATCGCCGCAGGAGGCTAGTTTGTCGAACAATCGAAAATACCTTTTCACGTCGGAGTCCGTCACCGAGGGCCATCCGGACAAGATCGCCGACCAGATTTCAGACGCCGTATTGGATGCGGTCCTGGCGGACGATCCCAACGGCCGCGTGGCGTGCGAAGTTCTGGTCACCACCGGAACGTGCATCGTGGCCGGGGAAATCACCACCAAAACCTACGTCGACGTGCAGCGAATCGCGCGCGGCACCATCGATTACGTCGGCTATAACGACGCCACCTACGGGTTCGATTGTCACACCTGCGGCGTGCACAACCTGATCCAGTCGCAATCGCCGGATATCGCCATGGGAGTCGACACTGGCGGCGCCGGCGACCAGGGCCTGATGTTCGGCTTCGCCTGCGACGAGACGCCCGAGCTCATGCCGCTCCCCATCATGCTGGCGCACAAGCTGGTGCGGCAGCTCTCGGAGGTCCGCCGCCAGGGGGACCTCGATTTCCTGCGGCCCGACGGCAAGAGCCAGGTCAGCGTGGAGTACGTGGGCAACACTCCCAAGCGCATCGAAGCCGTGGTGGTCTCCACGCAGCATAGCGCCGAGGTCTCGACCGATGAGTTGCGGGCCGAGGTGAAGAAGCACATCATCGACCCCATCGTCCCCTCCGGGATGGTGGATTCGCAGACCAAGTACCACATCAATCCCACCGGCCGTTTCGTGGTGGGCGGACCGCACGGCGATACCGGACTCACGGGCCGCAAGATCATCGTCGACACTTACGGCGGCATGGGCCGTCACGGCGGCGGGGCGTTCTCCGGCAAGGACCCCACCAAGGTGGACCGTTCGGCCTGCTACATGGCGCGTTACATCGCCAAGAACCTGGTGGCGTCGAAGCTGGCGAGCCGGGTCGAGGTGCAGCTTGCGTATGCCATCGGCGTGGCGGAGCCGGTTTCGGTGACGGTCGACACCTTCGGCACGGGCGCGATCCCCGACGAGCGGTTCACCGAGCTGGTTCGCGAGAACTTCTCGCTCACCCCGCGCGCCATCATCGACGCGTTGAAGTTGCGGCGTCCCATCTATCGCAAGACCGCCGCTTTCGGTCACTTCGGCCGGACGGAAGAGAGCTTCACCTGGGAAGCCACCGACAAGGCCGAAGCCTTGAAGGAGCAAGCGGGCGCGGCGCAGGCCGCGGTTAAGTAGATCGCGGAGCATTCCGACATCGAGAGCGCCGGCTGGACCACGGTTCAGCCGGCGCTTTCTTTTTGCGGGGCCCGGCGCTCTTGGCCCGGTGCGGCCGCCGCGCCGCCGATGGGAACGCACGCGGAAGGGCTGGGTGCGCGATTCCCGCGCGGAAGGCGTTGCGCATGGATGCGGCAGTGGTGTCGCGGCGTGAGCATGGCAGCGGGTGGGTGGGTACATCTGCGGCGGTGCGATGCCGCTGCCTTCGATGATCGACCTCATGGTTCCGAGCGGGAGAACGCGGCCCCGATGATAGGCGACAATCACTTGTTTGCCCGAGAGGGGATGCCGCCACTTCTGATGGCTCCCGGAAGCGCCGACCTCCGGGAAGCCGCGATGGCGAATTATCCGAATCACTTAGTCTGAGGTGAGTCGTGGCGTCCCGCGCTCACCCAACTATCAGCTCGATCAGCTTCGCGGCTTCAGGAAAATCGATCTCCCCTGGCGCCAAGTAGAGCTCTATAGCCTCCCGAATATTCGCCCTGGCCTCCTCCTCGGTTTCGCCGGCGGAGGCGCAGCCGGGAAGCTCGGGGCACACGGCAGAGTAATCGCCGGTCTCGGGATCGCGTTCCAGAACGACTCTGAACGTCATAGCCACAGTATAGAGCTGGACACCTGAGAGTCGCAAAGTAGTGCAGCTCAGCGCCGATTCTGAAAGAAGAGAGCCGTGGGGCCGATTCGAGATGAATCGCAAGTGGTGCGAACCTCGCATCCGGAATTTGTGCCGCTACGCGCCACCCGGCTGTATCACGCCCGTACCGCCGATGTGTGCCGGGCGGGCGTGTTTGCGCCGCCGAACCGTGGGTAGCAGGCGCCGTTCCCGTGAGGCGGCACTCCCGTGCGAGTTTCCTCATGATATTTAGCGTTTATCACTATGCGCTATGTATGTGATTCGCTCGTTCCGGGACGCCGAAGCGGAAAAGCTCTTCAACGACGAATTCTCCCGGAAGTACCGGGCCATCGAGCGGACAGCCCAGCGGAAGCTGACGGCGCTCGACGAAGCGGAAACCCTGCAAGACTTAGCCGCCCTACCCGGGAACCACCTGGAAGCGCTCAAAGGCGACCGGAAGGGACAGCACAGCATCCGCATCAGCGATCGGTACCGCGTCTGCTTCGCATGGGCGGACGGCGATGCGACCGGCGTGGAAATCGTGGACTATCATTAGTGGAGGACCGTATGCCGAAACTCCTCGCACCCATTCACCCCGGAGAGATCCTCCGCGAAGACGTGCTCCTACCGCTGAACATGAGCGTCAACCAGCTCGCCAAATCGCTGGCGGTAGACGCCGCCCGGCTGAACGAGATCGTACGCGGGCGGCGCGGCATCACCGCCGACACGGCCCTACGGCTCGCACGCTACCTCGGCACCACGCCCGAATTCTGGTTGAAACTCCAGGTGCATTACGAGCTGCGCGTGGCGCGGCAAACCAAACTCAAGGACATCGAGCGCAACGTGCGGCCCCGATCCGAAGCGGCGTAGGAGCTTTGCAAACGCGTGCAATCGCGGGCAAACGTGTCACCCGAAGCCGGAACCCATAGCGAAGGTCCGGCGCGAGACACTCGCGATGTGCCGCTGGATGAGCTGCGCGCGGCCCGCCGGATGACCGGCCAGTTACGGCCATCGACACACTAGAGCCACGCATCCGCAATGCGTTTCCTTACCCGATCTGCGGAGCGGCGCTAGCGGCCGCGCTTGCCGGGCCGGGGGGCCCGGCGCAGTTCCACAGAGCGGCGGCCGAAGTGCTTGCGCACCTTACTACCGCAGTCTCGCGGACCTTCCCCATAAATGGCAGGCGACCTGCATATGGATAGGGCCCGAAGACAGGAGCAAGACTGGTTTGACACCGACGAAAGCGCTCGCGCAACCATCCAAGGGTAACTTCGGCTGGCTAACTTCGGTTAACTGGAAGGAACTGGGAGTTCCGCTGGCTGTGTTGGGCGTGGTCATCGCCCTCATCACGCCCCTGCCGCCGTTCATGCTGGACGCGCTCATCGTCACCGACATTATGATGTCCACGGTGGTGCTGATGGTGGCGATGTACATCCGCAAACCGGTGGACTTCAGCGTCTATCCCACCACCTTACTTTTGTTAACCCTGTTCCGGCTGTCGTTGAGCATCTCCGCCACGCGCCTCATCCTGATGAACGGAAATTCGGGAACCAGCGCGGCCGGAGAGGTGATTCAGGCCTTCGGCAACTTCGTGGTGGGCGGCAATTACATCATCGGCACGGTGATCTTCCTGGTCCTCATCGCCATTCAGTACGTGGTGATCAACCACGGCGCGGTGCGCATCTCGGAAGTCACCGCGCGGTTCACGTTGGACGCCATGCCGGGCAAGCAGATGTCCATCGATTCGGACCTCAGCTCCGGCTTGATCGACGAGGCCGAAGCCCGCGCGCGGCGCAAGAACCTGGCGCGCGAAGCGGAGTTCTACGGCGCCATGGACGGCGCCTCGCGATTCACCCAACGCGACGCCGTGGCGGCCATCCTGATCACCGGAATCAACATCGTCGCGGGGTTTCTGATCGGCGTGCTGCAGCACGGAATGGACCTGCGCAAGGCCATCGAAACCTACTCGGTATTGACCATCGGAGACGGCCTGGTGACGGTGATCCCGGCCCTCATGATTTCCATCTCGGGCGGCTTGATCGTGACCCGCGCCAGCTCCGACGAACGGCTGGGCACGGACTTCTCCAAGCAACTGTTCGGCAGTCCGCAGCCGCTGTTTTTGGCGAGCGGCGTCCTGGGGATCCTGGCGTTGTTTCCGGGGCTGCCGACCGTCCCGTTCCTGATTATGGGTTCCAGCCTGGGCGGCATCGCGTGGCGGATGAAGACCAAACGCGCGGCGGTGGCCAAGGCCGAAGCGGCCGCCAAGCCGGTGGCGGCGGCCAAGGACAACCTGGAATCGCTGCTGCACGTGGAGCCGTTGTCCATCGAGATGGGCCTGGGCCTCGTCAAATTCGTGACGGGCGGGCAGGACTCGCCGCTCATCAAGCGCATCGCCACCATCCGCCGCCAGTTGGCCGGCGACCTGGGATTCCTGTTGGGACCGGTACGCGTGGTGGACAACGTGGGGCTGAAGGCCAACGAATATGTGATTTCGATCAAGGGCGCGGAGATTGCTCGCTACGAACTGCCGGCGGGCTGCGAGTTGGCCATCCCGGTGGGCAAGGTGGATCCGCCCAAGGGCGGACGGCAAACCAGGGAACCGGCCTTCGGGATGACCGGCTGGTGGGTTCCCTCGGAGCAGGCCGACGCGGCCCGCCGCGCCGGATATACGGTGGTGGACGCGGTGAGCGTGCTGGGAACGCACCTCGCCGAGTTGATTCGGCGCTACGCTCCCGAGCTGTTTTCGCGGCAGGACGCCAAGAAGTACATGGACCGCGTGGCGCTGGAGCATCCCAAGGTGGTGGAAGACCTGGTGCCCAAGCTGCTGCCGCTTTCCACGGTGCAACGCGTTCTGCAGAACCTGTTGCGGGAACGGGTCTCCATTCGCGATTCGGTGACCATCCTGGAATCTCTGGGCGAGGCCGCCGTGACCACGCGCAACCCGGTGCTGTTGACCGAGTATGTCCGCCAGGCGCTGCGGCGGATCGTGGTGAAGCCATTCCTGAACAACGCCGGCGATCTGCCGGCCTACCTGATCGAGCCGGGGCTGGAGCAGACCGTGGAATCCAGCGTGCAACACGGAGAGCAGAACAGCCACGCGACATTGGCTCCGCAGGCCATACGCGATCTGTTGCAGCGCATCGGCCAGAAAGTGGGAAACCCGGAGACTCCGGTGGCGGCCGTGGTCAGTTCGGGGTCGCGGTATTTCTTCAGGCAGATGGTGGAGCCTACGATTCGAAATTTGTTTTTCATTTCGCATAACGAGGTTCCGATGGAAGCCAGGGTAGTGTCATTGGGAGTGATTCAATAAACATGACAAACGCAGAAACGAGTCCGCGGTTTTTCGTGAAGTCGTTCTTCGCGAATTCGATGCAGGACGCCATGGCACAGGCGCGCCTGGAGATGGGGCCGGACGCCCTGCTATTGGACACCAAGCCCGCGCCTCCGGAAGCGCGCCACCTGGGCGAGTACGAGGTGGTCTTCGGCGAATACGCCGACGCGGCGGCCGCGCAGGAGACCGCCCAAAGCGAGCCGCCCGCGCAGAAGACTGCCCAGAGCGTGCCGCCCGCGCCCAACACCATCGCGGGAGTGCGCAGCGGAGTGGAAGACATTCGAGAGCTGCTGGCGAGCGGCTCTGGCGATTCGCAAACGGAATCGGGCGCGCGGCGCAACCTGGCGCGGGTGGCCGGCGAACTGGTGGAAGCCGGAGTGGAACCGGCGCTGGCGCGCGACATTGCGGAGTCCGTGATGCGGCGCATGCACCGGCGCCCGGTGCTGGATATTTCGCGTCCCCGCGCGGCGATGGAGAGAGACGACTCCAGTCTATCGGCCGAGTTACGGGAAGAGCTGGCGGCGCGGTGTCCGGTGCAGTCCGAACTCGGGCCGGTAACGGCGCTGGTGGGACCGCCCGGGGCGGGGAAGACCACCACCCTGGTCAAGCTCGCGGTATCGCGGGGGTTGGCGGCCGGCAAAGCGGTCCGCCTGGTGACCGTCGATACCCTCCGAATCGGCGCCGCCGCGCAACTGGAGACGTTCGCTTCCATCCTGGATGTGCCATTCCAGGCCGTGGAGACCCCAGCGGCGCTGGCCCAGGTGATCGACTACGCGCCCGCCAATACCCTGGTGCTGATCGACACCCCGGGCTACAGCGCCAGCCTGTTCGCCGAACTGGGCGGCGATCTGGCCAACCTGCTGGCGCGACGTCAAGAGATTGACACGCACCTGGTTTTGACGGCGTCGATGCGGCCGGAGGCTCTGCGCCAGGCGGCCGACCTGTACGGCGCATTCCGCCCGTCGAAGCTGCTATTCACCCACCTGGACGAGGCAACCTCATATGCAGCCATGTTTTGCGAAGCCGCGCGCCGCGAGTTGCCGCTCTCGTTCTTCGCCACCGGGCAATCCGTTCCCGAAGATCTGGAACCGGCCGATGTGCGGCGTATTTCGGACGCATTGGTATGGCAATTGCCCAAAGCAATGCAGGCAATAGCCTGAAACGACCACATGGCCACCGGCACCTATGGTTATAGTCCCGCCGTCGACGACGATGCCGCACGCGAGCGCGAAGCGCTCGTGCTGCGCCATCTGCCCCAGGTTCGTCTGATCGCGAAACGCATCCACGACCGGCTGCCCGACTATGTCAGCCTCGACGACCTGATTTCGAGCGGCGTGGTGGGTTTGCTTTCGGCCATCGACAACTTCGATCCAACGCTCAACGTCCAACTGAATACCTATGCGGAGCGCAAGATCCGCGGCGCCATCCTGGACGGACTGCGGGAAATGGATTGGGCGCCCCGTGAAACCCGCAAACGGTCGCGATTGATCGAGGCCGCCATTCACCAAGCCAAGCAGCGCGCCGGCCAGGATCCGGGCGAGGAAGAAATCGCGGCGGAACTGGGCATCGAGCTGGCCGAATACCAGAAATGGCTGGCCGAGGTGCAGTCCATCGAGCTGGAACGCCTGGAGTTCGCCGCGGGCGACAATCCCGCCCTGGACCTGCTGAATTTCATCTCCGACGATCCGGACCAGTTGCCGTCGCAGGTGGTGGAGCGCAGCGAGCTGGAGCGGATTTTGAGCCTGGCCATCGATCGCATGCCCAAGATGGAGCGCACGGTACTAAGTCTTTACTACTACGAAGAGCTGAACCTGCGGGAGATCTCCGAGGTGGTGGGGATGCATCTCTCGCGCATCGCCCAACTCCGCGCCCAGGCGATTCTGCGATTGCGCAGTCATCTTGAGAGAGTTTGGCTATCTCATCCGAAGAGGAAGGTATGAGCCCGGTTGACGGGAAGCTGGACGTACTGCTGGATATTGAGCTGCCGGTCACGCTGCGTTTCGGCCGCACCCGGATGCTGTTGGGCGAGGTTATGGCGCTGGGCGCCGGGTCGGTGATTGAGTTCGACCGCGCGGTGGACGAGCCGGTCGAGGTGCTGGTGAACGGGCGCGTGGTCGCCCGTGGCGAGACGGTCATGGTGCAGGGCAGCTATGCCGTCCGCGTTTCCGAGATTGCCAGCCGCAGCGAACGGCTGGACTCGACATCTCCCACCATCCGCAGCCTCCCGCCGGTTTCCAAAGGCAATTATCAGGAGTGACACTTTCATGCAGTTTTCATTGACTTCCGAACAGATCTCGCACTTCATCCCGCTGGTGGTCAGCTATGCGGTAATCGTCGGCCTCTTCGTCAAGAACCGGCACGACCTGAAGCGGATTCGCACCGAGGCCCGGGAAACGGTCCGGGAGACGGCCGGCGGCGTCTCCAACCTCTCGCTGGAAGTGCAGGGGATTCGCGAGAGCGTACGGCAGATGGAGGAGTGCCCGGTGGCCACCAGCAAGGGACAGAGTCTCAATCTGACCAAGCGCGCGCAGGTATTGCGGATGTACCGCCGGGGTGAGACGGTGCTGGGAATCGCGGCCGCGTTGCGGACGCCTCCAGCCGAAGTCCAGTTGGTGCTCAAGCTGCATCACCTGCTGCACGCGGAAAACTGAAGAAGCCATCAGCCATCAGCCGACAGCCATCAGCTCATTGGGTGCCAGGAGCGGTCGCGCCGGTGCTTCGCCCCGAAATGTGCACAGGAGAGCCTTTGCCGGTGCTTCGGCGCGAAGCGGCCACCGAGATCTCCCCTGCGCACGAAAAAGCTGAAGGCTGAAGGCTGATGGCTCTTCTGCTAGCTCGCCAGTGCGGGACTGCCGGTCTGAAAACTGCGCAACTTCATAATCAGGGTGGTGCGCTTCAGGCCCAGCAGTTCGGCGGCGGCGGTCTTGTTGCCGGAGGTCTTCATCAGCGCGTGTTCCAACATGGTGCGTTCGAATTGGCTGACGGCCGTCTCGAAATCCATGTAGCTGGGGTCGTCGTCGGGCGTGACCGGCAGTTCGAAAGGAATCACCCGCGCGGCGGCGGCGCTGGGCAGGCCAAAATCGCCGGCGTACAGGATCTGGCGGTTGCCGCTCATGGCCACCGCCATTTCCACGGCGTTCTCGAGTTGACGGACGTTGCCCGGCCATTGGCAGGAGCGCAGGCGGGCGAGAGTTTCCGGCGCCAGCGATTTCTCCGGGATGTCTTCCAGTTGGCAGATCTTCCTGACGAAGTGATCCACGAGCTGCGGGATATCGCAGTCGCGCTGCCGGAGCGGCGGCACCGGCACCGGAACCACGTTCAGGCGGTAGTAGAGGTCCTCGCGGAATTTCCCCTGACGAACCCGTTCCAGAAGGTCGACGTTGCTGGCGGCTATTACGCGGACATCCACCTTGATGTTTTCGGAACTGCCCAGGCGCTGAATTTCGCGGTCCTGCAGGACGCGCAAGAGCTTGGCTTGCAATTCGATCGGCATGTCGGCGATCTCGTCCAGAAAGAGCGTGCCGCGGTGGGCCTGCTCGAAGCGGCCGGTGCGCGCGTTGATGGCGCCGGTGAACGCCCCTTTGATGTGTCCGAACAGTTCGGCTTCCAGGAGGTGCTCGGGGAGAGCGCTGCAGTTGACGGCCACCAGGGGCTGGTGGGCGCGCGGGCTGGCGGCGTGCAGCGCCCGCGCCACCATTTCTTTACCGGTTCCGGTTTCGCCCGTGATCAGCACGGTGCAACGGCGGGGACCGATCAGCCGGATGGTTTCCACTACGCGCTCCATGGCGGGGCTGTCGCCCACCAGGAGAGATCGCCAGACTTCCGGAGCGGAGGCGCGTTGATGCGCGCGCACGCGGCGGCGTTTCTCATCGGCGGCGCTCGCCAGAGATTCGCGCAGCGTCTCGGCGGTGTCCCGATAGCCCACGCAGTGATAGGCGCCGGCGCGAATCAGCCGCACCGCTTCGGTGGCCCGCATCTCGGGGTGCCAAACCACGGTAGGGACCAGGGGATCCGCCTGGTGCAGCAGTTCCAGTGCGTCGATGGCGTCGACATCCGGAACGACCTCGGTGAGCAGGGCGCAATCCACGGTTTGCTGGGAGAGCGTCCGCTGGGCTTCCGCGAGGCTTGCCACGGAGATAATACAGAAATCGGAGAGCGCTTCACGCCATTCGGACTCACGCGGGAGACTCGCGTCAGTGACCATCCACATCAGCTTTGGCTTAGGCATGTATTCCCTCTTATGCCAGTACCCCCCATCAGATTCTAGGGGATATTTAGCTAGCAGATTTCTGATATCGAAGGTTAACAGTGGGCCATTTGCAGAATTTCGGTACTGAACGTGCTCTGGGAGCGAGGGACTCGATAAGACGAACGCGAGAGGCCAAAAGCTACCTATATGAGTATCCGCATTTCGAACGACGGTCTGACAGGAACGGCGGCCTCGGAGACCAGCCGTACCCTGGACGTGGTGCAAATTGGCAGCGCCGGAAGCCGCTCCGGCTCCCGAACTGGCGCCTCCACCGACCGTGTGGAGATCTCCTCGCTTTCCGGGCAGATCGCCGACGCTTCCAGCGCCAGCGCTTCGGCCCAGGCGAACCGCGTCCGTCAACTCGCCGCATTATATGCCGGCGGCCGGTATCGGGTGGATTCCACGGCGCTCAGCCGCGCCATGGTTTCGCAAGCCGTTCAGACCAGCAGCTTGGGAGGAGATTGATTGTGAAAGCCGTAATGGAACCATCCGCCGAAACCATCGTGGGACACGCCGGGGAGTGTGTCCGGAAGGCCATGGAAACCTGGAATGCCGCGGACCTGGCCCGCGTGGCCGGCTCGCAGCAATTGTTGGAACGCGCCGTCGACGATCTGAAGGTGGTCACAGAGGCGCTGGGCCGGAATCCCCCGCGGAATGCCAAAGAGTTGCGGCCGCTGGTGGCCGCCCTGAGACGGGACGTGGCGCGCATGGCGCGAGTGGTGGACGTCTGTTCGGCGTTCTATCGCGGGCTGACCGTGCGTTTGGGAGACTTGGGCGTCTCCTATGACGCTTCCGGCTGCCTTCCGGAGACAGCGGACGCCCAGGCGGCCCGCGGATTCGAGGTCTGATCCCGAAATGTCCAATCTGCTCGCATCCATGTCGCTGGCGGGAAATGCCCTGGACGCCTTTCAGCAGGCCATGTCCACCACTCAGAACAACGTCACCAATTCGTCGACTGAGGGGTATGCGAAGCAGACGGTGAATTTGACGGCGCAGCCTTTTGACATCACCGCCGGCTTGACCGGCGGAGTGGCGGCGCAGACTCCGATCGATTCCCGGGACCAGTATGCCGAGGAGAGCGTGCAGCAGGCGACCCAGGCGCTGGGCTTGTACACGGCGCAGGCGAATGCCACCTCGACCCTGCAAAGTTACTTCGACGTTACCGGGACCAGCGGCGTGTCCGCCGCGCTGACCACCCTCTTCCAGAGCTTCTCCGCCTGGAGCGAGTCGCCCAACGACAGCACCGTCAAGCAGACGGTGCTGGACGATGCCGGCATGGCCGCCCAGGCCATCAACAGCCTGGCGAGCTCCCTCACCCAGGAGGCCGGCGCCATGGACACGCAGATCGGCGATACCGTCAACCAGATCAACTCCATCGAGACCCAGATTCAGCAATACAACGCGGCCAAGCTGTCCGAGAACGGAACCAGCGACGCCGGCACCGACGCGCAGCTCTACAGCGCGCTCGACAGCCTTTCGAAACTGGTCGACTTCTCCACCGTCACGCAGAGCGACGGCACGGTTTCGGTGGTGCTGTCGGGAGGGACTCCGCTGGTGATGGGCACGACCACCTATCCTCTTTCTTCCAGTGAGTCGTCCGGTTCCCCGACGGCGACGTACCCGAACGCTTTGCCCACCGCGCAGGTGTTGGACTCCTCGGGAACGGACATCACCAGCGAGATCTCGAGCGGCACGCTGGGCGGTCAATTGGACGTCCGCAACCGCGTGCTGGGTTCGATCATGGGCAACTCGCAAGAGCAGGGCAGCCTGAACCTGTTGGCGCAGACACTGGCCGACACGGTGAACTACACTTTGGAAACGGGCACGGTGTCGACCGCCGCGGGCGCGGCCAGCGGCACCCCGCTGTTCACGTACGACGCCACCAATACCGCCAACGTGGCGGCCAGCATCGCGGTCAATCCGAATATCACCGAAGACGAGCTGGCGCCGGTGGACTCGTATGGTAACGCCAACGGCAACGCCCAGGCGCTGGCCGCGATGGAGAACGCCACGGGCAATAGCACGGGAACCATCGGCGGCGTCAGCATGATTCAGTACTTCGCAGGCATCGCCAGCGCCGTGGGAACGGAGAATACCACGGCGTCGGACAATGAGACCACCCAGACACAAGTGGTGTCCACGGCGACCAGTTTGCGGGACACGGTTTCCGGTGTA